>Ga0209382_10000776_pt1 | contig 51689 bp, 49 predicted proteins | sample SoiMetdeltSBSDD5_FD_187599 | JGI IMG/M metagenome (GOLD analysis project Ga0209382, IMG submission 187599) | Bulk soil microbial communities from a Populus tree surrounding site in Tennessee, USA - Soil MetaG P. deltoides SBSDD5 (SPAdes) (version 2) | ecosystem: Environmental > Terrestrial >...
CGAGGCGCGCTCGTGCCCGGCGTCACCGTCTACGCGTACCTGACCCATCCGCTCGTCGAGGCGTTCGGCGCGGCGTGGCTGGAGCGCGGTACCGCGAACGTGCGGTTCTCGAAGCCGATCCACGACGGCGAAGAGGTCCGGATCGCCGGCGTGGTCACCGCCCGCGACGCCAGAAGTCTTTCCGCGACGGTCACGGCGAGCACGGCGGTGGGCGGCGAGTGCGCGAGCTTGACGGCCACCTTGCCGGCCGGCTCGCCCGTGCCCGTGAACCTGGCCGTCTATCCGGCAGCGCCGCTCCCGGCCGACCGGCCGGTCGCGACGCGCGAGCACCTCGCCGGGCTCTCAGCACTCGGCACGCCGATCAATCCCTACGACGACGAGCGCCAGGCGGAGTACCTCGAGCGCGTCAGCGACGGCCTCGCGATCTATCGCGGCGGCCGCGCCTGGGTTCATCCGGGATTCTTTCTCGACCAGGCCAACAAGGCGCTCTCCCAGAACGTCCTCATGAGCCCGTGGATCCACGTCGGCAGTGTCGTGCGCCATCTCGGCGGCGCGAAGGTCGGCGAGGTCCTGTCGACGCGGGGCAAGGTGCGCTCGCTCTTCGAGAAGAAGGGCAAGGAGTTCATCGAGGCCGACCTGGTGCTGGTCGCCGGCGAGCGCCGCCCGATCGCGCACGTGCTCCACACCGCGATCTACCGGCTGCCGGCCCCCGCGCGTTGATTCGCCCGGTCGGGCATGCTAGAAGGATTCAGCCTTAGGAGGCCGACCCGATGGATCTGAACTACTCGCCTGAAGACCGCGAATTCCGCGCCACGACGCGCCGCTGGCTCGACGCCAATATCCCCAAGCAGGATCTGAAGACGCTCGACGAGCGCAAGGCGTGGCACCGAAGGCTCTACGAAGCGGGCTACGTCGGCATGCTGTGGCCCAAGGAGTACGGCGGGTGGGGCGCCACGCCGATGCAGCAGGCGATCGTCCAGGACGAGATGGCGCGCATCAGCGCGCCGCCGGCCATCAACGGCCTCGGCATCGGGTTCATCGGGCCGACGATCATCGTGCACGGCACCGAGGCGCAGAAGAAGCGCTATCTCAAAAAGATGCTCACGGCCGAGGAGATCTGGTGCCAGCTCTACTCCGAGCCGAACGCCGGATCGGACCTGGCGAGCTTGAAGACGCGCGCCGAGGATCAGGGCGATCACTTCGTCGTCAACGGCCAGAAGATCTGGACCTCGAGCGGGCCGATCGCCGACTGGGGCATCCTGCTCTGCCGCACGGACGCGAAGGTCGCCAAGCACCGCGGCATCTCGTGCGTGCTCCTCAACATGCGCCAGCCCGGCGTCGAGGTGCGGCCGCTCAAGCAGATCACCGGCAGCTCGCTGTTCTCGGAAGTCTTCATGACCAATGCGCGCGCCGAGAAGTCCGACCTGATCGGCAACACGAACGACGGGTGGGCGATCGCGCAGACCACGCTCGGCTTCGAGCGCGGCGGCAACGCGCTCGGGCGCGTCACCCGCTACGTGACCGCGTTCGCTCAGCTCGTGAAGGCCACGAAGGAGCTCAAGCGCGGCGGCAAGCCCCTGATCGAGGACCCGTCGGTGCGCGCGCGGATGGGCCGCATCTACGCTGATCTCGAAGTGCAGCGCTATGCGGCGCTGCGCGTGCTGTCGGCCCTGCAGAAGGGCGACGCGCCGGGCGCCGCGTCATCGATCACCAAGCTTTCGTATACCGAGTTCGAGAAGCGCTACTACGAGCTGGCGCTCGAGATCCTCGGCCCGTTCGGCCAGACGATGGTCGCGCGCGAGGAGTTCGAGGAGGTCGACACCTCGTCCGGCGAGCCCGGGACGTTCGCGACCGCGTTTCTGTGGTCGCGCGCCGGGACGATTTACTCGGGATCGTCCGAGATCCAGAAGAACATCATCGGAGAGCGCGTGCTCGGCCTGCCCAAGGAAGTGCGCGCCGACCGGATGAAGGCCTGACGCCATGGACTTCTCGTTCAGCTCCGACCAGCAGCTCCTGAAGAATTCGGCGCGCGCGTTCCTCGACGAGCACTGCAAGCCCGCCACCGTGCGTCTCTTGTGGGACGATCCGCGCGGCGAGAGCGAGTCGATGTGGAAGGAGATGTCCCAGCTCGGCTGGCTCGGGCTCTCCTTGCCCGAGGCGTTCGGCGGCAGTGGGCTCGGCATGGTCGAGACCGCGATCTTGCTCGAGGAGCTCGGCCGCGCCGCGTATCCGGGACCCTACTTCCCGACCGTCCTGGCCGCCGCCGCCGTCGATGCGGCCGGCACCGACGCGCAGAAGAAGCGGTGGCTCTCGGCGATCGCGACCGGCGACGCGCGCGCGACCGTGGCGTTCCTCGACAGCGACATGGACTGGGATCCCGCGTCGCTGACGACACGGGCCGAGAAGTCGTCGAAGGGCTGGACCTTGTCGGGCACCAAGCGCTTCGTGCCGTGGGCTCACGTGGCCAACGTGCTGCTGATCCCGGCGCGCGCGCCCGAAGGACCGTCCCTGTTCCTCGTCGACCCTTCCGCGGCGGGGCTCAAGCTCTCGCCTGTTCAGGGCATGGATCTGGCGACGCGCTGGGTCCATCTCGAGATGGACAAGGTGCCCGTTGCGCCGGAGGCCGTGCTCGGCGCGCCCGGTCAGGCGGCGCCGCTCATCGGCGATCTGCTGCGCCGCGGCGCGGTCGGCGCGGCGGCGGAGATGCTCGGCGCCGCGCGCCGGTGCCTGGACATGGCCGTCGGCTACGCCAAGGTGCGCGAGCAGTTCGGCCAGCCGATCGGCTCGTTCCAGGCGATCCGCCACAAGTGCTCCGAGATGCTGCTCGAGGTCGAGAACTCGCACTCGGCCGTCTACTACGCCGCCTGGGCGCAGGACGCGAAGGCGGAAGATCACGAGCTCGCGGCCTCGGTCGCCAAGGCCTACGTCGGCGACGCCTCGCGCAAGGTGTGCGGCGAGGCGATCCAGGTGCACGGCGGCATCGGCTTCACGTGGGAGTACGACCTGCACATCTACTTCAAGCGCGCCAAGGCGCTCGAGTCGATGTACGGCGACGTCGACTACCACCGCGAGCAGATCGTCCGGCGCGCCGCGAGGTAGCCGGGAGCGAGAATTGTCCACGCCCCCGCCGCCGCTCGACGGCGTCAAGGTCGTCGACCTGACCAGCTACATCGCGGGCTCGTACGCCGCGATGCAGCTGGCCGATATGGGCGCGGCGGTCGTCAAGGTCGAGGCGCTCGAGGGCGATTCGTTCCGCGAGCTGCCCGGCTTCTTCGGCTGGAATCGCGGTAAGCGCTCGCTCGCCGTCAATCTGAAGACGCCGGAAGGCCGTCAGATCGTCGAGAAGCTTGCCGTCCGCTCTGACGTGGTCATGGAGAACATGCGGCCCGGTGTCGCCGAGCGCCTCGGCGTCGGCTACGAGCGGCTGAGCCAGATCAACCCGCGACTCGTCTATTCTTCGGTCACCGCGTTCGGCTCCAGCGGGCCTGACTCCGATCGCCCAGGCTTCGATCCAGTCTTTCAGGCGCTGGGCGGCCTGATGACCTTGCAAGGCTTCGGCGGGCCGCCCACGTACCTCAGGACTGCGCCGGTCGACTACTACACGGCGGCATTGGCGACGCAGGCTATTCTCTCGGCGCTGTTCGCGCGCGAGCGAACGGGTCGCGGCCAGCGCGTCGAGACCTCGCTACTGCGCGGGGTGCTGGCGCTCCAGTCGGGCGTGGCGATCGACTATCCGACCAAGCCCACGTTGATCCGCGACAACCCGACCTATCGCCTCTACCAGGCGGGCGACCAGACGTGGTTCTTCCTGGCGGTCGGCAACCAGGCGTTCTGGGCGAAGCTCTGCAAGGCGCTCGAGCTCGAGCATCTGGCCGACGACCCGCGCTTCGCCTCGTGGATCGCGCGGCTCGAGAACAATCAGGCGCTCCTGCCGCTGATCGAGGCCAAGTTCAAATCGAAGCCGCGCGATCACTGGCTCGAGGTGCTCGCCAAGCACGATATTCCGGCGGCGCCGGTCCAGACGGTGCTGGAGTATCTCGACCACCCGGCGGTGCGTCACCACGACATGGTGCGCGAGTACGACCATCCCGAAGTGGGCCGGCTGCGCATGATGGGCCAGCCGATCGCGTTTCGCGGAACGCCGACGCGCGATCCCGGCCCGGCGCCGACGCTCGGCCAGCACACCGACGCCGTGCTCCGCGAGCTCGGCTACACCGACGACGACATCGCGGGGCTCGCCGCGCGCGGCGTGTGCCGCCGCGGGAAACCCTAGCGCGGCCGCGCGGGAGACATCGCACCGATGGCCTACGAGGCGATTCGCTACGAGCTGACCGGCGGCATCGCGACGATCACGCTCAACCGTCCCAACGTCCACAACGCGATGAATGAGAAGATGCGCGAGGAGCTGACCGCGTGCTTCGGTGAGCTCGCGCAGAGCGTGGAGGCGCGCGTGGTCGTCGTCACCGGCGGGGGCGAGCGCGCGTTCTCGGCCGGCGCGGACATCCGCGAGTTCGTGGCGCCGCAGGTGCCCGTGAAGTTCCGCGATTCGCGCCGGCGGGTCGACTTCCGCGCCGCGATGGAGCGCTGCGGCCAGCCGATCATCGCGGCGATCCGCGGCTTCGCGCTGGGCGGCGGGCTCGAGCTGGCGCTCGCCTGCGACATCCGGATCGCCGGCGAGGACTCCTTGCTGGGGCTGACCGAGGTGAATCTCGCGATCATCCCGGGCGGCGGCGGCACCCAGCGGCTGCCCCGGCTCGTCGGCCGCGGCAAGGCGCTCGAGATGATCCTGACCGGCGCGCGGATCGATGCGCGTGAGGCCCTGCGCATCGGGCTGGTCGAGCGCGTGGTCCCGGCCGCCGAGGTGCAGTCCGCCGCGCAAGAGCTGGCCAAGCAGCTCGCGGAGCGGGCGCCGATCGCGATGCGCTACGCGAAGGAAGCGGTCGTGAAGGGGCTCGGCATGTCGCTGGAGGACGGGCTGCGCCTCGAGAACGATCTGGCGACACTCCTCCGGACCACCGAGGACCGCATCGAGGGCGCGAAGGCGTTTCTCGAAAAGAGAAAGCCGCGCTTCACCGGCCAGTAGTGGCGCCGTTCGCCTACTACGGACGGCTCACGCGCTCGCAGCAGGCCGTCTATCGAAAGAGCGACGCCCTCGTCGAGATCCGGCTCGAAGATCCGGCCTCGCTCCACCCCCGCGTCGCGGCGCTCGAGGCCGCGCTCAACACCGAGGAGCGGGCCGCCACCGAGCGCGCGAGCCAGGAGCTGGTCGCCGGGCTCACCGATGCGATGGGGCTGCCGGACGTGCGCGTCGAGGTCCTGGCCGCGCGGCCGCACTCGCGCTGGGGCGAGCTGCACGGCCTCTACACACAGGAGCGCGGCCGCAAGCCGAAGATCCAGCTCTGGATGCGGACGGCCAAGAAGAAGCGCGTCGTCGCGTTCCGGTCATATCTGCGGACCCTGCTGCACGAGGTCGGTCACCACGTCGACTACACCGGGCTCAGGCTCCCGGACTCGTACCATACGCAGGGGTTCTACAAGCGCGAGTCGAGCCTGTTCCACCAGCTGATGCCCGAAGCCACGGGGAGGGTGACGATGCCGACGATGGAAGAGTACGCGAAGCTACCGGCCGAGGAGCGGATGCGGCGCATGGCGCGCACCGCCGACGAGCTCGCCGCCGCGATCCGCGGCCGCGACGAGGCGGCCCTCTCGCGCCGCCCCGACGCGAAGAACTGGGCCGCGAAGGAGGCCATCTGCCACCTGCGCGACGTCGAGGAGATGTTCATCGGCCGCTTCGGGATGATCCTCGCGATGGACAATCCGAAGCTCGCGTTCGATCCGACCACGCCCGATCGCTGGGCCGAGGAGCGGCAGTACCTGAGAAACGACGCCCAGCTCGCGCTGTCGGCGTTCCGCACGCGCCGCGAGGAGTCGCTGGCGCTGCTGCGCACCTTGACGCCGGAACAGTGGAAGCGCGCCGGGGTGCACGCCACGCGTGGGCCCATCACGATCAACGACTTCGTGACCTTGATGGCGTGGCACGACGACAACCACCTGGATCAGCTCAAGCGCGCCCTCGAAGGCCGGGCGTGACGCGCGTGGACGCCTAGACCGCGCTCCACCGCGCCCACGCGGCGGCCACGGCCTGCGATCCGAAAGCGATCGGGCCGCCCGGCCACGCGTGCGTCTTGAAGACGCCGAAGCTCACCGCCGAGAGCGCCAGCAGCACGATGGGGCCCCAGGAGATCCCGGCGCGGCAGAGCGCCACGGCCGCGGCGAGACAGCCGACCGCCCACGCGAGGGATCCCGCCACCGCCAGCAGCGGCACCGTGTCGGGCGCGCCGCCCACGATCGGATGAGCCCAGATCGACATCACCGGCGCGCGCCACGTCTCGGGCGCGGCGCTCGCTTCGGCGTTTCGAAGCAGGATGCCCGTCGCGACCCCCGCCACGCTGTCGAACGCGATCCACGTCACGCCGAACACGAATGCGCCGCCGCGACACAATGCGGCCGCGAATCCCTGGCGGTGTCGGACGAGCGTCGCGAGCGCCAGCGCAGTCAAGGGAAACAACAGGATCTGGGCGTAGTGCACGGCCATCCACGCCCGGAGATCGAGCCCGAACAGATCGTGAGGCTGGGGATGGAACAGCTCGAGCACCGCGAGCATCAGCGGCGCGCCGACGACGAACGCCGTTTCGATCCGTTGGTTCATCCGCGCCTCCTGAGCCGATCGAAGTCGGTCTCGAGAATCTCGCCGTCGTCCGGGATCCGTCCTCGCGTCCGCTCTCGCTCGCTGAACGACGGGCGCACCGCGCTCGGCGCCACGTACTCGCCCTCGGCCCGCATCGACAGCACGATGCCGCTCTCGGGAGCGCGGATCACCGTGACGCGGGCGGCGGGAAAGCGTCGGGACGCCACGTCCTCGTCGAGGTACTGGCCGGACAGGAAGAGCACGTGCCCGTCGGCCAGCCGCAGGTAGAAGTGGCGACCTTCGTCCTCTTCCTCGGCTACCTCGATCGCGTCGACGACCTCGAACCGGGTCTCGTCGACTTCGCCGGCCTCGAGATCGCGCCGGCCGGACGACTGGTCCGCCGCAGCCGCGCGATGAAAGAGTCGTCGCAGGTAGAAATAGGCGGCCAGCCCGCCGACGCCGACGATCAGCACGAACAGCGACTCGACGAGCGTCCGCGCTCCGGTCGTGAGGTAGTAGAGCCCGAGACCGACGAGGACCACCATCACGGCGGGCCAGGCCACGCTCACGGCGGTCCACAGCGGGTGAGGGCGAGCGAGCTGAGCTAGCAGGCGCCGTTCTTCTGCGGTCGCCGGTCGTCGGGGCAAGGCCGTCAATCCTGCTCAGCGCTCGCCGCTTTGCTGGAGAAGCTTGGCGACGATCCCCGTCCAGCCGGTCTGATGAGCGGCGCCGGTGCCGGCGCCGTTGTCGCCGTGAAAGTACTCGTAGAACAGCACGAGGTCGCGCCAGTGCGGATCGCGCTGGAACTTCTCGCTGCCCCCGTACACCGGCCGGCGCCCGTCCGCGTCGCGCAGGAAGATCCGGGTGAGCCGTCGCGACAGCTCGGCGGCAACCTGCCAGAGGTCGAGCGTGGTGCGAGACCCCGTCGGAAACTCCACCGTCAAGGTGTCGCGGTAGAAGTAGTGAAACTTCTGGAGCGATTCGATCAGCAGGTAGTTCACCGGGAACCAGACCGGCCCGCGCCAGTTCGAGTTGCCGCCGAAGAGGCCGCTCGAGGACTCGGCCGGCTCGTAGTCCACGCGATGCTCCATCCCGTCAAGGCGCAGCACGTACGGATGATCCTTGTGGTAGCGCGACACCGCGCGCACCCCGTGCGGCGACAGGAACTCCTGCTCGTCCAGCATGAACTTCAGCACGCGCGGGAGCTGCGCGCGCCCGACGATCGCCAGCAGCCGGCGCGCGCCGCCTCCGGGCTTTTCCGCGACCTCGACGTGCCGGCGCAGCTCGGGATGGTTGTCGATGAACCACTGCATCCGCCGCTTGAACCCCGGCAGACGGTCGACCACCTCCGGCTCGAGCGTCTCCACCGCGAAGAGCGGGATCAGCCCGACCATCGAGCGCACCGTCAACCGATGCACGGCGCCGTTGCCGTGGAGCACATCGTAGTAGAAGCCGTCCTGCTCGTCCCACAGATTGATCCCTTCGTCGCCGAGGTCGTGCACCGCGTGCGCGATGTACACGAAGTGCTCGAAGAACTTCGAGGCGACGTCCTGGTAGGCCGGATCTTGCCGGGCCAGCTCGAGCGCGATCGCGAGCATGTTGAGGCAGTACATGGCCATCCACGACGTCCCGTCCGACTGCTCGATGTGGCCGCCCGTCGGCAGCGGCGCCGAGCGATCGAAGACGCCGATGTTGTCCAGACCGAGGAACCCGCCCTGAAACACGTTCTTGCCGCCGGCGTCCTTGCGGTTCACCCACCAGGTGAAGTTCAGCAGGAGCTTGTGGAAGATTCGCTCGAGGAACTCGCGGTCGCCGCGGCCGCGCAGGCGTCGCTCGATCCGGTACACGCGCAGCGCCGCCCACGCGTGCACGGGCGGGTTCACATCGCCGAGCGCCCACTCGTAGGCCGGGATCTGGCCGTTGGGGTGCATGTACCACTCGCGCAGGAACAGGATGAGCTGCGCCTTGGCGAACTCGGGGTCGATCAGCGCCAGCGGAATCGTGTGAAACGCGAGGTCCCACGCCGCGTACCACGGGTACTCCCACTTGTCGGGCATCGAGATGACGTCGTCGTTGTAGAGGTGCCGCCATTCGTGATTGCGTCCGCGCATCCGCTCGATCGAGACCGCCGGGGCGGTCGGGTCGCCCGCGAGCCAGCGCGCGACGTCGTAGTGATAGAACTGCTTGGACCAGAGCAGGCCGGCGAACGCCTGCCGCATCACGCTGCGGCCGTCGTCGGACAGCTTCGCCGGAATGACCGTCTCGTAGAATTCGTCCGCCTCGCGCACCCGGCGGCCGAACAGCGTGTCGAACTCGCCGCCGAACGGACCGCCCGGTATCGGCGAGTTGGTCAGGCGAAGCCGCGCGACGACACTCTGACCCGCGGCGAGCGTGGCGCGATAGCGCGCCGCAGCCTTGGTGCCGGCGCGCTCGGGATTGACCGCATCGCTCCGGCCGCCGACGACGTAGTCGTTGATGCCGTCCTTGACCCACGGGCGCGCGTTCGGCTGCTGGTAGAGCCGCTGGACGTTGGTGTCGTTGTCGGTGAACAAGAGCTCCGGCGCGCCCTCGCAGTAGAGCCAGCGCGCGCCGAGCGTCGCGTGGTCGCCCTCGATCACCGCGTGGCCCGCGCTTTCGCCCGCGCGCAGGCTCGGCCGCTCGGACGCGGGCACGTCCCACGACCACGTGTTGCGGTACCACACGGTCGGCAGGAGCTCGAGCGCGGCCGGCTCGGGGCCGCGGTTGGTCGCGGTGATGCGGATCAGGACGTCGTCGGGCGCGGCCTTCGCGTACTCGACCACGACGTCGAAGTAGCGATCGGCCTCGAAGACGCCGGTGTCGATCAGCTCGAACTCGGGCGCCCGGCGGTCGCGCCGCCGGTTCTCTTCGACCAGCGCGGTGTACGGGAACTCGGCCTGCGGGTACTTGTAGAGGAACTTCATGTACGAGTGAGTCGGCGTTGAGTCGAGATAGAAGTAGTACTCCTTCACGTCCTCGCCGTGATTGCCCTCGGTTCCGGTGAGCCCGAACAGGCGCTCCTTCAGAATCGGATCGCGGCCGTTCCACAGCGCGAGCGCGAAGCAGAGCCGGCCGTGGTTGTCGCTGATCCCGGCGATGCCGTCCTCGCCCCAGCGATACGCGCGCGATCGAGCGTGGTCGTGCGGAAAGGAATCCCAGGCCGTCCCCTGGGGACTGTAATCCTCGCGCACCGTGCCCCACTGACGCTCGGCCAGGTAGGGGCCCCATCGCCGCCAGTGCGCCGTGCGCTCCTGAGCCTCTCGAAGTCTCAGCTCTTCTCTGGTTACGCGCTTGCGGGGGCTCACAGCCGGCAGACGGATCGCTATCCGGAGAAACGCGGGCTACGAAGGACCGTGGACGGCTCGAGGTTTGGGAGCGGGCCCGGCCAGAAGCGATCGGGCCACCGCGGCGGCGCCCAGGAGCGCCGCGCGCGGCTCCAGTACCAGGTGCACCGGAATCGAGGCCATCATCCCGCCGAGCCGCCCCTTGTCGCGAAACGCCGTGATGAACGTCCCATCCTCGAGCTTGGCGCGGATCTTCGGCGCGATGCCGCCACCGACGAAGATCCCGCCGACCGCCAGCGCCTTGAGCGCCAGGTTGCCGGCTTCCGCGCCGTAGACCGACACGAACATATCGAGCGCCTGCACGGCCCGGGTGTCACGGCTCTCGAGCGCCGCCTCGGCGATCGCGGCGCTCGGATCGCCCGTTTCCATCCGGGCGCGGAGCCACTCGGCCTCCGGCGGCCCGCCGCTGGCCAGGAGGAAGCGATAGATGTTGGAGAGGCCCGGGCCGGACACCACGCGCTCGTAGCTGACTCGCCCGAACTCGCGGTGCAGAAATCGGAGGAGCTCGATCTCGTGCTCCGTGCGCGGCGCGAAATCGCCGTGGCCTCCCTCGGAGCCGACGACCCGGTGGCGTCGCCCATCCCACGGGAGCAGGACCTCGCCCAGACCGGTGCCTGCCGCGATCAGCGCCATCGTCCCCTTGCGTGGCTCGCCGGCCTGCAAGGTGGCGAGAGCCGATGATTTCAGGCCGAGGATGCCATGGCCGGCCGCTTCAAGATCGTTCACGAGCCTGACGCGACGAGTGGAGAGACCCTCGGCGAGCGACGCTTCGTCGACCACCCACGGCAGGTTCGTGGCGCTGCACCGTCCGTCGATCACAGGGCCGGCGACACCGACGCACGCGGCTTCGATCGAGACCGACGGGCCTTCGGAGAGAAACTGCCGAATCGCATCGCCGAAGGTCGCATAGCCCTGACTGGGCAGTACGCTCTCGCGCACGACCGCGAGGGACCGGCGCCGCAGCTCGAAGATCGCGAGCGCCGTCTTGGTGCCGCCGACGTCGCCCGCGAGGATCACCCTTTGGATTGCTCGACGTGGCCGCCGAACTTCTGCCGCATCGCGGACAGCACCTTCTCGGCGAACGTGTGCTCCTGGCGCGATCGGAACCGCACGTAGAGCGCGGACGAGAGCACGTCGGCCGGCACGCCCTCCTCGACGGCCGCCATCACCGTCCAGCGGCCTTCTCCCGAGTCGGCGACGACGCCGACGTAGTTGGACAGATCCGGGTCTTCGGCCAGCGCCTGCGCCGTCAGGTCGAGAAGCCAGGAGCTCACGACGGAGCCGCGCCGCCAGACTTCGGCGATGTCGGGGATGGGGAGCTCGTATCTGAGATCGGGCTCGAGCGCCTTGGACGTCGCATTTTTCAGGATGTCCAGGCCCTCGGCGTAGGCCTGCATCAGGCCGTACTCGATGCCGTTGTGAATCATCTTCACGAAGTGTCCGGCGCCCGAGGGCCCGCAGTAGAGATAGCCCTGCTCGGCGCTAGTGGTCCCTTCGCGTCCGGGCGTGCGCTGCACGCTGCCGGCTCCAGGCGCCAGGGTCCTGAAGATCGGGGTGAGCCGTTCGATCACGTCGCGCTCGCCGCCGATCATCAAGCAGTACCCGCGCTCGAGCCCCCAGACGCCGCCGCTCGTGCCGACGTCAACGTAGTGGATCTGCTGCGGACGCAGCATCTTCATTCGCCGCACGTCGTCCTTGTAGAACGAATTGCCGCCGTCGATGATCGTGTCGCCGGGCGCCATGCGCTTGGCCAGATCCGTCACGACCTGCTCGGTCGCCGCGCCGGCGGGCACCATGACCCATGCGACCCGTGGCGGCCGGAGCGCCTTGACGAAGTCGTCGAGGCTCGTCGTGCCGGTACCGCCGTCGCTGCCGATCGCCTTGACCCCGGCTGGGTCCGTCGCGTAGCCGACGATCTCATGGCCGCCCTTGATCAGGCGGCGCGCCATGTTCGCGCCCATCCGCCCGAGCCCTACCATCCCGAGCTGCATGCGAGCCTCCTGACACGCCAGCCTTCACGTCGCTCTCCAGGTGCACACGCAGCACACGCCGCCCGCGCTCGCGTAGCGGACGAGCCCGCCGTCATCGCGGTGTCCTCAAAAGCTCGCGGATCGTGTCGCCGTCGGCGACCACGACCCGCTCAGCCGTGTCGAGGAACAGTCCCGTGTCGATCACTCCGGGGATCGCGCGGATCGTCCGCTCCAGCCGGACAGGATCATCGATGGGACCTGTCGCGCAGTCGAGGATCACGTTGAAATTGTCCGTCACGAACGGACCGTCCTCGTGCATCCGCAGCGAGGGCTTGAGCCCCAGGTTTTCCAGGCGGTGACGACAGAGCGGTAACGCGAACGGCAAGACCTCGACCGGAAGCGGTCCCCTGTTGCCAAGCGTGTCGACCAGCTTGTCCGACGTGACCAGGATGACCTGTCGCCGCGACGCCGCGGCGACGATCCGTTCTCGCACGAGCGCGCCGCCACGGCCCTTGATGAGCTGGAGCTTGCCGTCCACTTCGTCGGCGCCGTCGACGGTGAGCGCGATGTCGGCCTCGAGGCCGATGAGCTCGATGCCGACCTCCTGGGCCAAACGCGCGGTCGCCTCGGAGGTCGGCACGCCGTGAACCCGCAAGCCGCTCCGCACCCGCGTGCCCAGGGCACGCACGAACGCGCCGGCCGCGTGCCCAGTCCCGAGACCGACGACGTCGCCGTCTCTGACGTAGCCGAGGGCATGCACCGCAAGCGCCGCGAGCGGATCGCTGGTCGTGGCCGCCATGTGTCGGGCTTTTTGCCCGAAGTCAAGGATACCGCCAAGGTGAAGGTGGCGGAACGATGGAATCCCCGGGTGTATCCTGGGCGTCTGAACTGCGGAGGCGATGACCATGCTGAACACGTTCCTTCCCATTCTCTTGCTGGTTGCCCTCGTGGCGATCCCGCTGTCCTGGCGGATTCGAGCCGACCGCCGCCGCAACAGCGCCGACGTGTTGCGAGCGGATCTTCGCAGCGCGATCAATCGACGGCTCCACGGTGAGTCGCTCTTGTCGGTGGAGGTCGTTCCCAAGACCCTCTGGCATCCCGGCCGGATCGTCCTGCAGGCGCCCGAGGGCTACGAGGACCTGACCCAGACGGTCTGGCGCGACGTCGCGAAGCGTATGCCGTTCGACTACGAGCTCGTGGTCCGGCCGGGGCACGCCGAAGAGCCCCTGCGGCGCGCGGCGTGATCCGCCTGCCGGGGCTCGCGCGACTGCGCCCGCTGAGTCGGCGGCGGCTGGGGCCCCCTCTGGTGGTTGTCGCGCTCTGCGTGACGGCCGGGCTCTATCTGTCGCCCTCGCGGGCGGCGTCGGCGCGGGCCGCTGCGCCGGCGCGCACCGTGGGCGGGCTGGCCATCACGGTCCGGGACGTGGACCGCTCCGTCGATTTCTATTCGCGTGTGCTCCTGTTCGAGAAGGTGTCCGACGTCCAGACCTCTGGCGCCGACGTCGCGCGCCTCTTTGGAGTGTCTGGACCTCGTGTTCGAGTCGTCACGATGCGCCTGGGCGCCGAGCGGCTCGAGCTCGTGGAAGATCGTGGTCGAGTCAGCCGTCAGACGCCGGCCGAGGCGCCCCGCGACGGGCGCGCGGTCGCGCGCATCGCGCTCGCCGTGAACGACATCGAGCAGGCCTCTCTCTGGCTTCAGCGTCAACACGTCCAACGCACAACGGAGGCGCCGGCGCCGGACGTGAGGCAAAACACCACCGGTGTCCGCGCACTGTCATTCGAGGATCCCGACGGCCACGCGCTCGAGATCGTCGAGTATCCAGCGGGACAGGGTGATGCGCGCTGGCAGCGGCCCACGGATCGCGTCTTTCTCGGCATCGATCACGCGGCGCTCGTCGTGGGCGACACCGACGAGAGCCTCCGGTTCTACCGCGACACGCTGGGCCTGCGGGTAACCGCCCGGCGCGAGAGCGACGCGCCCGAGCCGTCGAGCGCGGGAACGGCCGGCCGATCACGGATCACGACCTTGCGAGGCGGGGGCGGGCCGGCAATCGAGCTGTTCGAGTCGCCCGCGCCGCGAGACGCGCGCCCCGCGAGCCATCGCGGCAGTCAACAGACGCTCGTCGTGACGACCGACGCGAAGCTGCCCGTGGCCGGAGCCGGATGGTCGTCGGCTGAGAACGAACGCGGCACGATCGTATCGATCGCCGATGCGACGCTGGGCTTCCGACGCGGAGTGACGGCTCTCGATCCCGACGGCCACCGAGTCCAGCTCCGCGCGTCGAGGTAGCGCCCTTCCTGCGTTTGCCGTAGATTCGTTCTGTGCCCCGCGCCGCGCGATCGTCGCGATTCCACTGGAGCGATTCCGGCGCGCGCTTCCTTCTGTATCCGCAATCCCGAGTCGTCCCCGGCTTCGAGATGCCGCGCGTCGTGCTCTTGCCTGCGCGGGCCGGCGCGATCGGCGCCGGCCCCGAGGACCGCCGGATGTACGTGGTCGACGCGGTTCGCAAAAAGCCGTACCGCGACCTGTCGACCGGTGACTACCTGTGGCGGCCGCCGTACCCCAAGCGCATGCCGCGGGAGCAGGCGGTGCGCCCGAGCGCCCGCGGTGATTTCGACCACGCGAGACCGGGAAGCCGCTTCTTCTCGGCGGCCATGGCCTACGCGTCGGTCCGCTGCGTCCTCGACATCTGGGAGTTCTACCTCGGCCGGCGCCTGTCGCTGGTCGGCCGAAGCGCCCAGCGGAAGTTCGAGATCGTCCCCAGGGTGACGGCGCTCGGGGACAACGCGTGGTCGGGCGAGTGGTACATCGAGCTCGGCTTCGCCGATCGCGACCCGCGCGAGCCGTACTGCGAGAACCTCGACGTCATCGCCCACGAGATGGGCCACATCATTCTCAAGCACGTGATCGGCGCGACCCCCAAGGGCCGGCTCGAGTTCGACCGTCGATCCCACGACGAGGCCGGCGCCGATCTCGTGTCGCTCGTGACGATCCTGCACTTCGACCTGGTCGTCGACGCGGTCCTCGCGAGCACACGCGGCAAGCTGTTCTCGGTCAACATCCTCTCGCAGATCGGCGAGTACCGGATGGGCAAGAGCGGCCGGCGCGCCGCGCGGCTCATGTTCCAGAACAAGACGATGCGCGCGGTGGCGCACGCTCGGCGCGCGGGAGACAAGTACCTCTACGCGCGGCCGCTGCTCGGCGCCGCGTTCGACATCCTTGTCGAGATCTACGAGGCGCGGCTGGTCCGGCGGGGACTCATCGCGCCCGAGCTCGCCGAGCGCTCGACGCACGCGACGGCCCGCGCGCATCCGGCCATCCGCCGCGAATTCGCCGTCGCGTACAAGCAGAACCCTGACGGCTTCGCCGAGGCGTTGCGCGACGCGACCGCCGACTTCGCGCGGCTCCTGGCCACCGCCTGGCGCATGTCCCGGCGGACGGGCGTGACCTTTTCACGGGTGGCGTCGAACATCGCCCTGGCGGATGCTCGTCTCAACCGCGGCCGCTATGGCGACATCATCCGGCGGGCGTTCACCCGGCGCCGGATCGCCGTGAGGCTCAGAAGCCGGTGAGACGGCGCCTGCTCCTGACGGGAGCCGGCAGCGCCGCGACCAGCAACCTGATCCGAAGCCTCCGGGCCGGCTACCGATCGGCGGCAATCATCGGCGCCCACAGCGACCGCTTCCTGCTCAAGAAGTCGGCCGCCGATCGCAACTATCTGCTGCCTGCGCTAGCGCACCCCTCGTACTTCAGGGCGCTCGCCCGGGTGATCACCCGGGAGCGCGTGAATCTGGTTATCCCGACCACCGACGCCGAAGTCCACGCGTTCGCGCGGCGCCGCGCGAGACTGCCGGTCTTCTTGCCGCGCCCGGCCGTCGTCGACCTCTGCCAGGACAAGTATCGACTGAACGTCGCCCTACGCGCGCGCGGCGTCCCGGTCCCCGCCACCTACCCCGTGACCAGCCTGCGCGCGCTCGACGGCATCTTCGCTCGCCTGCCGGCGCGCGCGCCGGTCTGGTGCCGAGTGCGCAGCGGCAGCGGATCGACGGGCGCGATTCCGGTGATGCGGCCCGAGCAGGCGCGCAGCTGGATCGCGTACTGGAGCGAGATGCGCGGGATCCCCGCCACGTCGTTCATCCTGTCGGAATATCTGCCGGGCCGGGACTTCTCGTGCCAGGCGCTGTGGAAGGCCGGCAGGCTCGTGCTGACAAAGACGTGCGAGCGGCTGTCGTACTTCGGCGGCGGCGGTAATCCGAGCGGGACGTCGTCGATCTCGCAGCTCGCCAAGACGGTCGCGGCGCCCCAGGTCGTCGCCGTGTGCACCTCGGCCATCCGCGCCATCGATCCGCGCGCGTCGGGCACATTCAACTTCGACCTGCGCGAGAACGCGCGCGGCGTGCCCTGCCTCACCGAGATCAACGCCGGGCGCTTCCCGTCGGGCACGAGCATCTTCGACCTGACCGGGCGCGCCAACGTGGCGGCGACGTTCGTGCGTCTGGCGCTCGGCGAGCGCGTGGCGCTGCACGACGCCTACGACGCCGCCGAGGGCTACTACACGGTCCGCGACCTCGACACGCTCACAGGAGTCTTCCGCGCCGACGAGTTGTTCGATAAGATCGTGGACGCACGCGACTAGGTCCGCACGAAACCCACACCGATCAAGGAGGAGAGTGCATGCCCTTCAAGTCCCCGCCGCCGAAGAAAGGTCAGCTGAGGAGAATCACGCTGAAGTTCAAGAACGACTTGACCCGCAAGCAGATGGCAAGCTTCAGAAAGAGTGTCCGGTCTCTCGCCAAGCGATTCAAGGCGACGATCAGCAAGTAGGATGAAGCGCCGGCGCCGGCAGCACGTCGATCGCATCCAGATCGTGGGCGAGCTCAACCCCCACGACGCGGAGGCGCTCCAGCTCGAGATTCGCCGTCTCGCGAAGCGCTACGGCCGGATCACGGAGCTCGAGATCGAGCCGGCCCGGACCGCCGCTCAGCGCAAGCTTTCGAGCGCCGACTCGGCCTGAGTCACCCAGAACCGCATGCCGAGCTCGGCGAAGAGCGCCGAGGCGGCCCGCAGGTGCTGCTCGGCGTCGGCGCGCCGCCCGGCGCGCCGGAGCCAGCGGCCGAGGCCGAGTCGGCCGTGCGCCGCCAGGGGACGCATCTCGAGCTCTGTCGCCATCGCCACCGCGCGATGCAGCGCCTCTTCCGCCTCCGGGACCTCCAGGTCCGACCGGAGCGGGACCTCGCCGAGGAGGCGCCACGACCACGCCTCGTGACCACGCTCTTTGTGCTCACGAGCCAGGTCGCACGCCCGTCTGATCACGCCTAACGCGTCGGCCGCCCGTCCGCCGGCCAGATACGCAAGACCCAGGCCGGTGAGCACCCGCGAGTGCCATCCGCCGAGCCGCATCCCTTCCGACTCCTCGACGGCGCGCTCCAGCAGCGGCACGGCCTCCTCGACGCGCCCGGCCTGCGTGTAGCCGACGCCCAGCGCTGACGCGATCGGCGGAAACCAGAGCGAGAGCTTCCACGTCCGGCAGAGCTCGAGCCCGCGCTCGAGGATCGGGATGCCGGCCTCGAACTCGCCCCGCCGGACGTACAGCGCGCCGATCCCGGCGTGCGCCGTCGCGAGCGTGAACGGATGGTCGACCGACTCGGCGATCCGGATCGCGTCGCGGCCGATCCGAGCGCCGTCGTCGAACTCGCCGAGCTCGGTCAGGCACCACACCAGGCACGTGCGGGAGTGCACCGACGGGAACTGGGCGAAGCCGTACGACTGCAGCATGCGGTCGCCGTCGAGCGCGTCCACGTTGCGGGTCAGGAAGCCGGCGGCGCGACGATAATCGCCGAGCGCATGGTACGTCTGGCCGAGGTAGGTGTTCGCGCGAAGCCGAAGCTTGAAGTCGTCGACCGAGTCCGCGATCGACAGCGCCTGCTGGCCGTACTCGATGGCGCGCGCCTGGTCTCCCATCAGCCGGAAGTAGTCCGTCAGGTACGCCGAGGCCTCGCCCAGGCGCCGCTGGTCGCCGAGGCTCCGCGATAGCGCCTCGGCCTCGTGAAGAGACTCGAGAATTCGTCCGAACTCACCGAGCGGCTGGAGCGTGTTGCGCAGATCGAACCGGAGATCGACCGTCCGCTCGGCGCGCTCCCGGCTGTCCGGCAGCCGCGAGAGGGCCGACAGCGCGCGATCGAAGCACGCCGCCGCCTCCTGGTGCGCGCAGCGCGTATAGGCCTTCGTGCCGGCCTGGTGCAGGTACGTGTGAGCCTTCGCCCACGCCTCGCCCTCGAACGCGTGATACGCCAGACGCTCGACGTGGTCGACGAGCCGCGTGGGGTACAGGCGCTCGATCGCGTCGGTGATGCGCGCGTGCAGGGTGCGGCGCGGCTCGGCCAGGAGCCGGCCGTACGCGACCTCGTGGGTCAGCGTGTGCTTGAACGTGTACTCGATCTCGGGCCCCGGGCTCGTCTCGTAGAGGAACTCGGAGCTCTTGAGGCGCTCGAAGGCCCGCGTGAGCGCCTCTTGCGACAGACCGGCGACTGCGTGGACCACGGGGAACGCCACGTCCTTGCCGACTACCGCCGCGACCTCGAGCAGCCGCCGCTCCTCGGCGGGCAGCCGGTCGATGCGACCGCCGAGCACCTCCTCGACCGTATCGGGCACCGTCATCGGCGAGGTGCCGCCGATCTGCTCGCGGACGGTCCGCGCCAGCTCCTCGACGAAGAACGGATTGCCCTCGGCCTTGGCGACGATGAGCTCGTAGAGCGAATCGGCGGCCTGCTCCCGGCCGAGGACGGATCGCACGATGCGCAGGCTCTCCTCGGGCGCGAGCGGCTGCAGTGCCACCTGCGTCGCGTACGATTTCTCGATCCACGACGGTCGGTATCCGCCCCGGTGCGTGCACACGAGCAACAGGCGCGCGCCCGGAAGAATCTCCGCGAGGCCGGCCAGGTACTCCTCCGAGGTGCTGTCGATCCAGTGCAGATCCTCGACGACGATGACGAGCGGTCCCTGCCGGCTGCGCTTGAGTGTCAGCTGACGCAAGGTCTCGAAGATCCGCGCCTTCGTCGCGTCCGGCGTGAGCGCCGCGAAGCGCTCCGCATCGTGCTCGATGTCGAGTAGATGCAAGAGATAGGGCGCGGTGTCGAACAGGTCCATGCCCGCTTCGATCAAGGTCGTGCGTACCTTGTCCGCCGCCACCGCCGGCGCGTCGCTCTCGGTGACGCCGCACGCCGCTCGGAGCACGTCGAGAATCGGGAGATAGGGCACGGCCGTGCCGTGGGAATGGCAATGGCCCACGAGGCACGTCACGGCCTTGCCGACCAGGCTGTCGCGGAACTCGTAGATCAGCCGCGACTTGCCGATGCCGGCCTCGCCGCTGATTCCGACGATCTGACCGCGGCCGCGCACGGCCGATTCCAGACGGCTCGACAGGAGCTCCAGCTCGCGGTTGCGCCCGACGAATGTCGAGGCGCGGCCTTCGTAGCCGGGCCCGGTCCGGCCGCGCCCGAGCAGGGCGTAGGCGCGGCCGCGCGCGAACTCCTCGCCGCGCAGCTCGAGGAACTCGAACCCGCGAGTGAGGAACGGCGCCGTGGCCTCGCTGACCATCACGCTGTCGGCGCCGCCGCGCTCGACCAGGGCGTTGAGCACGATCAACGCCGCCTGCTTGCCCTCCAGATCGAGCTCGGGCGCGCCGGCGCCGCGGCCGACGAGCATCTGGCTCGTGTGGACGGCCACCTTGATCGCGGGCCCGGCTCCGGCCTCCTGACGCGCGCGCGTGACCGCGTTGACCATCGCCATGGCCGCGTGCGCGGCGCGGCTCGGCGTGTCCTCGGCGGGATCCAGACCGAACGCGGCCGCGATCCCCGTCGGCCCGCGCCCTTCGATCGTCCCATCGAAGCTCCGTACCTTGTCGAGTAGCAGCTCGAGCGCCCGATTCGTCTCGAGCAGCGCCTCGGGCGCCGACGGCGCCAGCAGCGAGGCTCGCAGCATCGTGACGCGCCGGCGCTCCCACTCGAGAGGCGCTTCGGCCGGCGGGGAGACCGGCGTGACCGGCGGCGCCGGCGCTTCCTCGGGAACGACCGGCGGAGCCTCGGCGCGCCGCGGCGGGCGTCGCTCGGATTTCGGCGGCGGTGGCGTCGGCGCTTCACCGGGGCGCAGGCCATATTTCTCGATGCGGGCGCGCAGCGTGTTGCGTGAGATGCCGAGCAGCGCCGCCGTTCGCGAGATGTTCCAGCCGGTTTGCGCCAGCACTTCGATGACGCGATCGCGCACGGCGTCGTCGAGCGAGCTCCCCGGCCCACCGCTCGGCGGGGACGCGGGCGGCGCCTTCGCCGATGCGCCCGCGGGCAGCCCGAGCGCCGCCGCCGTCACGGCCGGATCCGACGAGAGCAGCGCGACGCGCTCCATCAGGTTGGCGAGCTCGCGCACGTTGCCCGGCCACGCATAGGCGGTGAGCGCCGCCTCCGCGTCGGCGTCGAGCGTCTTGGCCGAGACGCCGTAGTCGGCGCACGCGCGACCCAGGTAGTGCTGCGCGAGCATCATGATGTCGGCGCCGCGCTCGCGCAGCGGCGGCAGCGAGAGCGTCAGCACCGCCAGACGGTGATACAGGTCCTCGCGGAAGCGCCGCCCGTGGATCGCCGACTTCAGATCCTCGTTGGTCGCGGTGAGGATCCAGACGTCGATCGCCTCGTCGCGTGTGCTCCCCAGCCGGCGCACGGTCCGCTCCTCGAGCACCTTGAGCAGCTTCGCCTGCAGCCCTTCGGAGAGGAGGCCGACCTCGTCCAGGAAGATCGTGCCGCGGTTGGCGGTCTGAAGCAGGCCGGGCTTCGACCGCCGCGCGTCGGTGAAAGCGCCACGCTCGAAGCCGAACATCTCCGCCTCGAGCAGAGTTTCCGGAATTGCGGCGCAGTTGACGTCGACGAACGGCCCGTCCGGACGGGGCCCCGCACGATGGATGGCGCGGGCCAAGAGCCCCTTGCCCGTACCCGTCTCGCCTTCGATGAGCACCGGCGGAAGACGACGAGCATCTTGCTGCCTCGCGAGGAGCCGCGTGATCTTCTCGCGGACGGCCTCGATGCCCGGGCTTTTCCCGAGCAGCTCCGCCAGGTGCTTCATGGTTCCGCCATCTTACCCGCCGGTCAGTACGGTGTTCAACTCTTGACCAGTCGCCCACCGCGTGACCGGTCAGACTGCCGTGTAACCACCTATTTCAACGGCGATTTCCGGATGGTATCGGCCTTGCCTTATGTGGTGCGCATGGAGGCAGTCATGAATGACCTGTGGTCGAGCCGCTGGCTTTGCTGGTCTCTCCCAGCGATCGTCTCGACACTCGGGCTGATTCCGATCGTGGCGACCGTCCCGACCGTAGTCGCCGACCACGCCATCGGAACCGATGTTCAGGTCCGCTGGCAGGCACGGCTGCTCGCAGTCGAGGAGGCCATGGCGCGAGGCGACCTCCCCACCGCCGAGCGGCTGTGGCGGGAGGCATACGTCGCCGCTTTGAAGAGCCGGCATTGGCAAGGGATGGTCGCCACGGGTGACACCTATCGAGCTCTCGGCGCGCGGGCCGGGTTCGGGGCCATCTCAGTCGCGAAGGCCCGTCAGGCCTATCTCACGGCTTTGTTCCGCGCGCGGGCCGAAGGCTCGGTCGAGGGCGTGCTGCGCACCGCGGAGCGCTTCGCCGATCTCGGCGACCGCGACGTCGTCGAGCAGTGCATTCACGTCGCGCGCCGGGTCGCGGCGCGCTCACCCGATCCGCAGGCCAAGGAGTACGTCCGAGCGTTCACGGAGCGCTGGGCCGCTGATGCCCAGGAAAGCAACTACCGGGGCTTGACCCCATAGCGAGGTGACTTATTTCACACGGAGGATACGTCGATGAGCTTCGAGCAACCGAAAAGCGCACCGCGAGCGTGTACGGCGGACGGCACAACGGAGGTTCGGTGATGGTACGCCCGATGTTTGGAAAGATCGAGACGCTCGGCCCATGGACCGCGCACATCCAGGCCATGGACCAGGCGCTCACCAGCAACGATCCCGGCGAATCGGTCCGCGCGTGGCGCCAGGCCTATTCGTCGGCGCTCAGCCATCCCGGCTGGCTCGGCCTCCTGACCGTCGCCAACGCCTCGCTGCGGCTCGGCGCATTTCCGGGGCTCGCCCGCGACGCCGCCGCGCGCGCGCGCGAGACGTACTGGATCGCGTTCTTTCGCGCGCGGCAGCAGCGCTCGCTCAACGGCGTGCTCCACGCGGCCGAGGCGTTCGGCGCGCTGGGCGACCACTCGACGGTCGAGCAGTGCATGCGCGTGGCCGAGGGGCTCGCGTCGCGCACCGGCGACGCCGATGAGCTGGAGCGCGTGCGGCAGATCGCCGCGCGCCTGGCTGATCACGCGGGGACGGGCGGGCGGCGCTGAGCGGTCGCGCGCGTCAATAACGGCGCGGCGAGCGGCCGGCGGGCTGCGAGAGCGGGTCGTCCTTCTTCTGCTCGAGCTTCGGCGGCGTCACGGCGGTCCATCCGCGCGCCTTCATGCAGTCGTCGTCGAGCTTGCCCTTGATCGTGCACTGCTTGTAGTCGCGCCGGAATTCCTCGGTCGTGTACGTCTGATCGAGCTTCATCCACTCGCGGGTGTCGGTCCCGCACGCGCCCGTGGCGAGCGCGACGATCAGCACGCTCACGGTCAGTCGGAAACGCATGACTCGCGCATTGTATCGCACCCGCTCGCGCGCCCAATTCGTCACGGGGCCGCGGAGTCTCCTGCGCCGCGCGGCCGCCGGGTCGGCGCGAACAGCACGTAGCCCACACCCGACCGCGCCAGCCAGACCCGGCGAAGCTCGTCGAGCCGGTAGCGGCGCGCGACCTCGGTGGACCGCGGCGCAGCCGGATCGTTGACGAAGACCTCGCCTCCGGCACAGCCGGTCAGCACCACCAGATGGCCCGTCGTCTGCTCGATCGCGGCGCCGCGGAGCTCGCCGGCGCCGTAGCGGAGCGACGCGATCACGGGCATGCCGCGCTCGAGGCACCACGCGGCCGCGGCCCAATCCGGGAAGCGCAGGAGGTAACCGCCGAGACCGCGACGACTCGCCGCGCGGATCGCGGCGGGCCAGACGCCGTACAGATCGAGCTCGGGCTGAAGCATCTCGCGGGCGAGCTCGGCCACCGGGACCGGCGCGCCGTAGTAGGCCATGACCATCGCCACGCACGTCGGCGAGCACACGCGATGGCGGAGCGCCGGATCTTCTTCCATCTGGCTGAACGCCGGGACGGACAGGCGCGGCCCATCGACGCCGGGCAGCTCGTCTGACCCCGGGCTCCACGCCGAAAGCGACACACACCACTGTGTCGGAGCGGCCCCGGCGTCGCCGACGCGCGCGCGCAACGCCAGCCGCACGCGTTCGGCCGGCGCGCTTGCGACGAACTCGTCGATCTCGCAGACCAGCGTCGCGGCGCTCGAGGCCAGGAACGCGAATCGCGCGTCTCCGATGGTCGCGCCGGCGACCCAGGGCGACCACGAGCCCCGCGCGAACGCGGAAAGCTCGAAGCGAAACCCTCGGGGGCTTTCGCCGAGGGCGCTGAGGGCCGGGACCAGACGGTGCGCGGGCTGCCGTGGGCTAAATTCCGGAAATGTCGCCACCAGGTCGTCTCCGTCGACAGCGAAGGACGGCGCGGCGGACACCTCGCGCGCGCACGACGGCGGCACGACCTGGGCGAGTGTTGGGCTCAGCCAACCGGACGCCGCGAGAAACAGATCAGAGGGCACGCGGGCGCGTTCTTTCTCGCGGTATGGGGAGTATCGGGGGCGTGGGCGAGACAAGCCCGCCCACGGCATCCCCTTTTCGTGTTGCGCAGACTGGGCTGCGCGTCCCGACTTGCGCCGGGAACGTGTTGATCACAACTTGTGGGCGCCGCTCGGAGCCGCTAGCAGGCTCCGTGTGGCGCGGCTATCAAGTCCGGTGGTGTTTGCTCCATCCACACCTCCTGGATTTGCGTGGGCCCACGACGGCGCGCGACACCAGGTCACGTCGCCGTACCTTCTCTGTACCCCCGCGGCGCCGACGCGTCAAGCGCCTGGGGGCGGCGGCCCGGCTATCGGCCGCGCAGGCGAGGATCGAGGACGTCGCGGAGCGCGTCGCCGAGCATGTTGAACCCGAAGACCGCCAGCGAGATCGCGATGCCGGGCCAGATCGCCATCCAGGGTGCGCGGAACATGTACGTGCGGCCCGACCCCGACAGCATCGCGCCCCAGGCCGGATACGGCGGCGGCACGCCGAATCCGAGGAACGAGAGCCCCGACTCGGCGAGGATCGCGGCGCCGAGCCCGATCGTGGCCAGGATGATGATCGTCGCGATCACGTTGGGCAGGATGTGGCGCACCAAGATCCGTGTGTGCCCGCAGCCCAGCGCCCGCGCCGCTTCGACGTACGTCCCCTGCGCGATCGCGATCGTGGCCCCGCGGATCACACGCGAGTTCACGGCCGCGATGATGATGGCGAGCGAGAGCACGACGTTGAGGAGCCCGGGACCGAGGACCGCCATGACCGACAGCACGATGACGAGATACGGAAACGAGAGCCACGCGTCGACCACGCGCTGGACCACCAGGTCGTACGCGCCGCCGAAGTACCCGCTGGAGACGCCGATCGTCGTGGCCAGGACGACCGCCAGCGCGACCGTCGCGAAGCCGACCGTGACCGACACCCGCGCGCCGTAGACGATGCGGCTCCACATGTCGCGGGAGAGATTGTCGGTGCCGAGCCAGTGCGCGGTCGACGGCGGCCGCATCCGCGCGCCGCGAATCGTGTCGTCGTAGCCGTACGGCGCGATCTGCTCGGCGAACAGGGCCATCACCAGGAGCGCGCCGACGATCACGGCGCCGAGGGCGCCGAGCGGCTTGCGCCGCGCGAACAGCCCGAGCGCGCGCAGGGTCTGGACGCCGCCGCCGCGTGAGCGGGCGCGCGCCGCCGGGGCAACCTGCTCGGGGCTCTCGACTCGCGTGCTCACACCAGCCTGCCGCCTAGTACCGGATCCGCGGGTCGAGGACCGCGTAGAGCGCGTCCACCGTCAGGTTGATCGCGACGATCAGCGAGACGACGACCAGGTTGACCCCCTGGATCACCGGGTAGTCGCGCTGGTTGATCGCGTCGAACAGGAAGCGGCTCATGCCGGGCAGGCCGAACACGGTCTCGATGATGACGGTGCCGCCGATGATCTGCGGCAGCTGGGTTCCGAGCAGGGTCACCACGGGGATGACCGCGTTCCTGAGCCCGTGCTTCATCACGATCACGCCCTCGGCAAGCCCCTTCGCCCAGGCGGTGCGCACGTAGTCCTGCCGCAGCACTTCGAGCAGCATGCCGCGGGTGAGCCGCATGAGCGCCGCGCCGGTTGCGATGCCGAGGATCGCGGCGGGCAGGAGCAGCTGCGTCACGTGGCCGAACGGATCCTTGGAGAACTCCACGAAGCCCGTGACCGGACGCCAGCCCCACCAGATCGCAGGCAACACGATCAGCAACGTCGCCAGCCAGAACGCCGGGACCGAGAGTCCGAGGATCGCCAGGCTCCGCGCGAGATAGTCGCTGAGCGTGTCCTGTCGCGCCGCCGAGATGATCCCGACGGGAATCGCGATCAGGAGCGCGAAGCAGAGGCCGAAGATCGCGAGCTCGAACGTGACCGGCAGGCGCTGGCCGATCTCGTCGATGACCGGCCGCTTGGTCCAGAGCGATTCACCGAGATCACCGCGGGCGACCTTGCCGAGCCACTCGACGTACTGAACGGGCAGCGGCCGGTCGAGGCCGAGCTTGGCGCGCAGCTCATCCAGGTCCTTCGCGTACGCCTTCTCCTGGAGCATCAGCACGACCACGTCGCCCGGGATGAGCCGCGGCAGCGTAAAGACGATCAGCGACGCGATCAACAGCGACGGGATCGCGATCAGCAGCCGCTTGACGAGATACCGCCTCAGCACGGGCGGCCGGACACGCGGCTAGCGATCGAGCCAGGCGGCCATGAGACGCCCGCCGTAGTCATAGCCCATGTTCGGGCCGTAGTTCTTGACAGCGCCTTCCCACACCGCGATGTAGATACCGGACGGCATCTGGACGTAGTACTGCTGCTTGGCCAGGTGCCGCTGGATGTCGTAGATGATCTCGCGCCGCTTGGCGGGATCAGCCGTGCGCCGCTGGTTCTTCAGCATGTCGGCCACGACCGGGTCGTTGATGTGACTCTGGTTCTTCAGCTCCTCCGGGAAGTACTGGCCGAAGAGGAAGTTGTCCGGCTCGAGGAATCCCGTCTGCGGACCGAACGTCATCGAGTCGAACTTGCCGTAGAAGCAGGTCGCGATGTATGCGCCGTACTCCTTCTGGTCGATCTTGACGTCGATGCCGACGTTCTTGAGGTCCTTCTGCACGAGCTGCATCGTGTCGACCAGGATCGTCGAGCCGTAGGTCGTGAAGCACATCGTGCCGGGGAATCCGTTGGGGTAGCCGGCGGCGGCCAGGAGCTTCTTGGCCTCGGCCGGATCGTACTTATAGTATTTCGCGCCCTCGCCGAGCTTGTCGAACGGGATCGACCACTCCTTCAACGCGGCCGGCACAGCCGGGTTCATCGCGCCGACGCCCTCGAGCACCGCCTCGATGATGGCCTTACGGTCGATCGCCATCGACATCGCCTGGCGGACCCGTACGTCGCTGAACGGCTTCTGATCCGTTCGCATCGAGATGTGGCTCATCACCGGCGACGGGAACTCGACGGTCTGGAGCTTCGGGCGCTTCTGTTTGAGCGTGTCCTTGATCTGCACCCAGTCGACGCGGTTGACCGTCCCAGGAAATTCCCAGCCGAGATCGTACTTACCGCTCAGGAAGGCCGCCATCCGGGACGCGTTGTCCTCGTCCACCGTCGCCTCGATGCGATCGATGTACGGCAACCCCTGGATGAAGTAATTCGGGTTGCGCACGTAGCTGAGCCCGACGTTCGGGCGGTACGAGTCGAGCATCCACGGCCCCGTGCCGATAACCGACTCGGGCTTCTTGAGGTCCTTGGCGACGATGGCGACCGCGTGCGGGTTGGAGATCATGTCGAGGAACCAGACGAACGGCTCCTTCAACGTGAACTTCACCGTGTACTTGTCGGTCGCTTCGACCTTGTCGACCGCCTTGAGCATGTACGCGTTGGCGTTGCCCTTCACCGTCAGGAAGTGGTTCACGCTGAACACGACGTCGTCGGCCGTCAGCTCGCGCCCGTTGACCGGCGGCTTGTTGTGCCACTTCACGCCGCGGCGGAGCTTGAACTCGTAGGTCTTCTGATCGGGGCTCTGCGTCCACGACTCGGCCAGGTCGCCCTCGACTGGGAACGTCCCGGGCGCGACGCTCGGCCCGGCCTTGTGCCTCAAGAGCCGGCTGTGGGTGAAGCTGAGCGCGATATGGGTTTTGTAGGAGATCGTCTGGAACGGGTCGAAGTGCGGCGGATCCCAGGTTCGGATCGCGAGGGTTCCGCCGCGCTTGGGCGTCTGGGCCCGCGCGACAGCCGGGGCCATCGACGCGCCCGCGAGGGCCGCGCCGCCCAGCTTGAGCAGATGTCGTCGGCTGAGATTCATGGATGTCTCCGCGACCTCACGCGCCGGCAGCGATGACCCCGAGCGCCTGGTCGAATATGTCCAGCGTTTCGTCGACGTCGTTGTCGGTATGGGCGAGCGACACGTAGATCTTGTTCACGGCCTTGACGACCTTGCGGCGGACCAGCTCCTGGTTGAAGGCCTTGATCCGGTCGCGATCCGCGGTCAGGGTCGCGCGATAGTCCACGACTTCACGGTCGGTGAAGAATATGTCGAACACCGGCGGCTCGCCGCTGACCTGCGCAGGCACGCCGTGCTTGCGCGCGGCGGCGGCCAGGCCTTCGCGAAGGCGGGTGCCGGTCTTGAACAGGCGCTGGTACATGCCCGGCTTGCGCAGCTCGGCGAGCGTCGCCAGGCCCGCCGCGCACGCGATCGCGTTGCCGTTGAAGGTGCCGGCCTGCCAGACGTAGTCCGGCGTGCCCTCGAGTGCCGCGTCGAAGTGCCGCATGATCTCCTTGGGCCCCGCGATGCACGCCAGCGGAAATCCGCCGGCCACGACCTTGCCGTACGCGGCGAGGTCGGGGACGACGCCGTAGTATTCCTGGGCGCCGCCGTAGGCGAAGCGGAACCCGGTCACGATCTCGTCGAAGATCAGCGGCACGCCGTAGCGCTTGGTTGCGGCGCGGAGGCCGGCCAGAAACCCCGGCGCGGGAACGATCGTCCGCTGGTAGGGCTCGATCAGAACCGCGGCGAGCTCGCCGTGATGCGCCGCGATCAACGCCTCGGCCGTCGCCAGATCGTTGTACGGGGCGATCAGCACCTCGGCCTCGATCGCATGCGGCACGCCGGCCGAATCCATCATCGGCGCGGGAAACGCCTTGGGCGAGCGCGGTACGACGCTCATCAGCGCGTAGTCGTGCGTGCCGTGGAAGCCGCCCTCGAACTTCATGATCTTGTCGCGCTTGCGGTAGGCGCGGGCGACGCGGAGCGCGAAGAAGGTCGCCTCCGACCCGCTCGAGGTGTACCGCACCTGCTCGGCGCACGGGACCGCCTTGACGATCTCTTCGGCGAGCTGGATCGCCGGCTCGTTCAGCAGGAAGTACGACGTGCCGCGCGCCATCTGGCGCTCGACGGCCTCGACGACCGCGGGATGCGCGTGGCCGAGCAGCATCGGGCCGGAGCCTAGCAGGTAGTCGAGATACCGCCGCCCAGCCATGTCGTAGAGATAGCCGCCCTTGCCTTCCTTGACGACGAACTCGAGCCCGGGTCCGCTGCGATGGCTGCCCAGAATGCCTCCGGGAAGGACCTGACCGGCTCGGCGCAGAAGGTCGTCGTGGTCGCTCATCGATGAGCCTCCGTCAAATGTTCGGTGATCATACGCGAGAACCCTCACCGGTCAAGAGAACTCCCGCACCGGCGAATTTCCCGCGTTTGAGCAGGCTCAGCGCCCGGTTGGCATCCTCGAGCGGAAACGTCGTCGTCGCGGTTCGAATCGGAATGCGGGCGGCTTCCGTCAGGAGCTCCTCGCCGTCGGCGCGGGTGTTCGCGGTGACGCTGCGGACCGTGCGCTCGTAGAAGAGATCGCGCGCGTAGTCGAGCGGCGGCACCGGCGACATGTAGATGCCGGCCAGCGCCAGGGTGCCGCCCCGCGCGAGGCTTTGGAGCGCGACCGGCACCAGCTCGCCGGCCGGCGCGAACAGGATGGCGCCGTTCATCCTGGCGGGCAGCGCGTCGCCGATGCCGCCGACCCACGCCGCGCCGAGCCGCCGGGCGAGTTCCCGGTGCGACTCTTCGCGCGTGCAGACGAAGACCTCGATGCCGCGGGCGCGCGCGACCTGCACTGTCACGTGGGCGGAGGCGCCGAAGCCGTAGACGCCGAGCCGGCCGCCCGGCCTCACCTCGGCGAGCTTGAGGGCGCGATAGCCGATGATGCCGGCGCAGAGGAGCGGCGCCGCCTCGGCGTCGCCGAACACGGGCGGAATCGCGTACGCGAAGCGCTCGTCGACGATCGCGTAGTCGGCGAATCCGCCGTCGGCGTGATAGCCGGTGAACTCGGCGCGCTCGCAGAGGTTCTCGCGGCCCGCGCGGCACGACTCGCACGCGCCGCACGTGGCGCGAAGCCAGGCGACGCCAACGCGGTCCCCGGGCCGGAAGCGGTGCGCGTTCGGACCGGCGCGCTCGACGCGCCCGACGACCTGATGACCCGGCACGATCGACGGCCGCATCGGCGGCAGCTCGCCCTCGACGATGTGCAGATCGGTCCGGCACACGCCGCACGCGCTGACGCGCACGAGCACCTCGCCCGCTCCAGGCAACGGTGTGGGCCGCTCTTCGAGACGAAGCGGCGCCGTCTCGACCGGCGACGGAACGGTCAGGACGAGCGCCCGCATCTCAAGCCGTGCGCAGGTCGCCGTCGGCCCTCGACGAGCCGCCCTCGGGCGCCCGGCTCACTCCCCGCCCGCTCGCGCCAGGAGCTTCTTCGCGCGCGCGAGGTGCGGAGCATCCACCATCTGGCCCTTGAACGTGAACGCGTAGACGCCGCGCCGCGCGTGCTCGTCGAACAGGAGGACGAGCTGACGCGCCTCGTCGACTGCTTCCTTCGCGGGCGTGAAGGCCTCGTTGATCACCGCGATCTGGTTGGGATGGATCGAGATCTTGCCGGTGAAGCCCATCGCCACCCCTTCGTCGCATTCGCGCCGGAGACCCTCGAGATCCGCGATGTCCGTGAAGACCGTGTCGATCGCGTCGACGCCGGTCGCCGAGGCGACCACCGAGCACATGACGCGCGCGTAGCGCGGGATGTCCATGTAGCGGTTTTCGGCGTCACGCACGCGGCCGAGCCCCATCGAGGCGCCGAGGTCCTCGATGCCCCAGGAGATCGCGACCGTTCGCGGCGTCGCCGCCGCGATCTCGCGGATGTTCAAGAGCCCTTCGGCCGTCTCGGTCGCGATCAGCACGAGCCGGGTGGCGCCGTTCGGGATTCCGTGGTGCTGCTCGAGCCGGTCCAGGATCCGCACGATCTGGCGGATGTCGGCGGCGCTGCCGGGCTTGGGCACCACGTAGCCGTCGGGCCGCGAGGCCATCGTCGCCTCGAGGTCGGCCTGGCCGAGCCCGGTCGCGATCGGATTCATCCGCACCCAGCGCTCGCGCCCGCCGAAATCGCGCGTGAGCCATTCGCCGACGACGCCGCGCGTCGCCGCTTTGCGGTCGGGCGCGACTGCGTCTTCGAGGTCGAGGATCAGACCGTCGGCCGGCAAGGTGAGCGCCTTGGCGAGCATCCGCTCGTTGCCGCCTGGCACGAAGTGGAGCGACCGCCGCCGGCGCGCCACGTCAGGCGCCCTTCTTGCGCATCATCGCGTTGCGGCGCGCCACCATCACGACCTCGCCGCGCTGGTTGAGCGCGCGATGCACGAAGGTGACGATGCCCCACTGCGGCCGCGAGCGCGACTCGCGCTTGTCGACGACTTCCGTCTCGGAATAGATCGTGTCGCCGTGGAAGACGGGCTTCGGGAACTCGACCTTCTCGAAGCCGAGATTGCCCACGGTGGTGCCGAGCGTGGTCTCACCGACCGAGAGCCCGACCGCGACGCCGAGCGTGAAGAGGCTGTTCACGAGCGGCTTGCCGAACTCCGCCTTCTCGGCTGCGTGAAAATCGACGTGGAGCGACTGGGGGTTCATCGTGAGACAAGAGAACCACACGTTGTCCGCCTCGGTCACCGTGCGTCCGGGCTGGTGCCGGTAGGTTTGTCCGATTTCGAGCTCCTCGAAGTACTTTCCCGCCACGGTTTGTCCCTCCGGAGTGGTTCAGGTTCGGCGCTTGACAGCGGTCGTGCCAGATTCTATCAATGGTGGGCCATGGAAAACTCCTACGACATCGCGATCATCGGCGGCGGCATTGTCGGCCTGGCGACCGCGCGGGCCCTGAGCGAGCGCGCGCCGAAGGCGCGGCTCGTCGTGCTCGAGAAGGAAGCCAAGCTCGCCACGCACCAGACCGGCAACAACTCGGGCGTCATCCACTCCGGCATCTACTACAAGCCGGGCTCCTACAAGGCCAAGCTCTGCGTCGAGGGCAAGGGCCTCATGCTCGACTTCTGCGGCAAGCACGGGATCCGCGTCGATCACGTCGGCAAGGTGATCGTCGCGACCGAGCAGGCCGAGCTGCCGCGGCTGCAGACGCTCTACGAGCGCGGCGTCGCCAACGGCGTGCCGGTGGAGATGATCGACCCGGGCCAGCTTCGCGAGATCGAGCCGCACGCGAACGCGATTCGCGCGATCCGGTCGCCCTCGACCGCGATCGTCGACTACAAGGAAGTCTGCGCGGCGATGACGCGCGAGCTGACGGCTCGCGGCGTGACGATCCAGACGAACGCGCAGGTGACCGCGATCAAGCGGCGCGCCGGCAAGATCGAGCTCGTCACGCCGGGCGGCGCCGTGCCCGCGACGCGGATCGTGAACTGCGCCGGGCTCTATTCGGACGTGGTCGCTCGGATGGCCGGCGCGCGGGTCGACCTGCGCATCATTCCGTTCCGCGGCGAGTACTACATGATCCGGCCCGAGCGTCAGGACATCGTCCGCGGGCTCATCTATCCGGTACCGGATCCGGAGTTTCCGTTCCTCGGCGTGCATCTGACGCGCACGGTGCACGGCGAGGTCGAGGCCGGGCCGAACGCGGTGCTGGCCTTTGCGCGCGAGGGCTACCGGTTCGGCACGGTGAGGCCGGGCGAGCTCGCGGGCACCTTGACGTATTCCGGCTTCTGGCAGATGGCGCGCAAGTACTGGCGCACCGGCAGTTACGAGATGTACCGCTCGCTCAGCAAGAACGCGTTCGTGACGGCGCTCCAGCGGCTCGTGCCGGCGCTGCGTCCAGAAGACGTCACGCGCGGCGGTGCCGGTGTGCGCGCCCAGGCGGTGAGCCCCGACGGCTCGCTCGTCGACGACTTCCGGATCGTCGCCGAGGCCGACGCGATCCACGTGCTCAATGCGCCCTCACCGGGCGCCACCGCCTCGTTGGCGATCGGCCGCCACATCGCGGGTCTCGCGACCGAAACGTTCGGCTTCAAGTAGCGCTCGCGCAAGCCGGGCCGCCTGCGATCTAGTCGCGCGCGAGGGCGACGCAGACGACGCCCGCGAGCACGACCGACGCGCCCGCGAGTCGCGGCGCCAGCCGACCCTCGCCGAGCCAGAGGCTGCCGATGAACGCCGAGAACAGGATCGACAGCTCGCGCGACGCCACGACGTAGCCCACCTTCGAGAGCCGGAACGCGAAGAGCACGAGCAGGTAACTGGTCAGGTTCATCGCCGAGGCCACGAGGATCGTCCGCCAGCGGCGGCGCCACTCGTTCACGAGCGCGTGCCGATCGGCGAGCACGATGGGGCAGAGGACCACGCTGAGCCCGAGCCCCATGAGCGCGATGTAGGGCATCGGGTGCAGGCGCGCGACGCCGGCCTTGTCCACGAGCGAGTAGCTCGCGATCGTCAGCCCAGTCACGATCGCCCACACCGTCCCGGCGCCGAGCCAGCCGCGCGCCGAGCGCACCGCCGCTGGATTCCGGCTGAGCCCCGCGATGCCGACGACGACCAGCCCGATCCCGAGCGAGCCCAGCCACGACAGTCGCTCGCCGAACAGCGGCAGCGCGAACAACGGAACGAGCGCGACGCCGAGCCCGCGCGCCATCGGATAGACGCGGGAGAAGTCGCCGTAGCGGTACGAGCGGCTCAGCGCCCAGAAGTAGACCGCGTGGATGCCTATGCTTGCGGCAACGAACGGCAGTCCCGAGCTCGGCGATGGCTCTCCAGGCAGGCGCGAGAGGCCGAGAGGGAGCAAGAGCAAGGCCGCCACCGAGACCGACGACCAGAGAAACGCGAACTGGTTCTCGGCGCGCTTGGCCAGCGCGTTCCAGATCGCGTGCAAAACGGCGGCGCACACGACGAGCGCTATGGCCGGACCGCTCACGGGAACGATCTTACCGGAACTTCAGGTGCCCATATGCCTGAAAACCCCTCTGTTGACAAGGGTTTGTGGGATCGGCTATGCTTCTAAACCCATGATTACCGTCCCGACGCGCCGTGTGAAGCAGTTCGGCGTCGAATTCTACCAGGCCGGCCTTTCCGCCAAGGATATCGACCGTTTAGTCAAGTTCGAGGTCCTCGGCTACGCCGGCGGTCCCCAGAATGAGCCTCCGAAGAAAACCCGGATGAACCGCTCCCGCGTCAACTGGGACTCGCTCGAGAAGCGGATCGGCGAGAGCGAGTCGGCCTACCAGCGCCCAGTCATCCGCCGGAAGATCGACGAGCTCGTGGCCTACTACCGCGAGTGCAAGGACGCGGCGACCCTGCCGGCCATTCCCGGCGCGGTCATCATCACCTCGGAGAAGCGCTTCACGTTCACGCCGGTAGCGGGCCAGCACGACCTGGGGTTGCTGCAAATTCCGGAAGAGCACGGGGTCCTGAGGGTGCTCGACGGCCAGCATCGCCTGCTCGCTCTGCACGCGCTCTCGCAGGCCGGCGAGAACATGACCATCGAGGTGCCGGCGGTGCTGTTCGACTCGCTCGACGCGCGTCAGATCGTCGAGCTCTTCGTCACGATCAACGCCAAGCACACGCGCCTGAACCCCTCGCACATCATCAGCCTGGCCGGCCGCAAGCTGTACCCGGACGCGAACCAGGCGCTCGCGCACGACGTGATCCGCTCGCTCAACGAGGACGACACCTCGCCGCTGCACGGCGAGATCAAGATGCTCGGGACGGGCCGCGGACGCGTCAGTCAGGCGCCGCTGGCCGAGGAGATCGTCGACTTCCTCGAGACCGTCGAGAAGGTCGGCAGCTCCAGCCAGCTCCAGGCGCTCCGCGGCGGCGCCAAGCGTTTCTTCCTGAACTACATCAAGGCGCTCTCGACCACGTTCCCGACCGCGTGGGCGGGCCGGAAGTACTCGATCAAGACCGGCGCGGCGCTGCGCGCGTTCATCCGCGCGGCGCCCGACGTGATGGCGCGGGCCCGCGAGCTGCGTCGCGATCCGTTCGATCTCAACGCGATTCGCGAGGCCATCAAGCCCTGGGGTGAGCGGCTGCGCGACCGGCGGTTCGAGACCGAGGGCGAGTGGAAGCTGAAGCTCGCCGGCGGCACGCGCGGGACCGTCGAGGTCCTCACGCGCGAGCTGCGCGACGCGCTCCGCAGCTAAAGCCGAAGGGGGCCTCGACGGCCCCCCTCCGAGCCTCCTACTTCTTCAGCGTTACGTCTTCGTAGGGCGCCGACCAGGGATACGGGTCGATCTTCAAGAGCATGGCGTCGCCGACGCGCGACCCGATCCCGCTCGGCCAGATGTATTCCCACATCGGTCCGAACCGTACGCGCTCGTACAGCAGCTGCTGGATCTGGCTCAGCATCTGCTCCCGCTTCTTGCGGTCGCTCTCCCGCGCCTGCTGCTTGAACAGCGCGTCGACGTCGGGGTCGGCGCCGCGCGCGAACGCGCCGTCGCTCGGCACGAACTCGGCCATGCGCGACGCCGCATTGCCGTAGATCGCGTGGATACAGACACAGATTCCCTTGAGCTTCTTCGTTAGCCAGGCGCTCTGGAAGGCCGCGCGCTCCATCGTGACCATGCGAGTCTTGATCCCGATCGCCGCGAGATTCGTGGCCACCGCCTCGCCCATCGAGAAGTACGGCGGATACGGATAGAGATCGCCGGCGTCGAAGCCGTTGGGATACCCGGCCTCGGCCAGGAGCTTCTTGGCCCTCGCCGGGTCGTGGGGATAGGGTTCGAGCGGCAGGGCGAACTCGAACTTCCGCGGCACGAGGCTTCCGGTCAGCCGCGACGCGCCCAGGTTCTCGGCTTCGTTCAGCGAGCGCAGATCGACGGCCGTGATCGCGGCGAGCCGCACGCGCTTGTCGTGCCACGGCGATTTCGGATCCCACTGATCGAAGAAGTCGAGGAAGTGGATCCCGATCGCGCCCGAGAACGCCAGACGAATGTTCGGGTCTCGCTTGAGCTCGAGCGCGGCCGGCGCGTCCAGCAGGTACGCGACGTCGACCTCGCCCTTCTTGAGCATCGCGGCCCGCGTGGTCGCCTCCGGGACGCTCTTCAAGACCAGGCGCTTCACCGACGGCACCTTGCGCCAGTAGCCCTCATTGGCTTCCAGGACGATCTCGATGCCCGGGGTGCTGCTCACGAACTTGTACGGGCCGAGCCCGACCGGCTGCTTCTTGAATCCGTCGTCGCCGACTTTCTCGACGTATTTCTTGGGCACGATCCAGCTCGACGCGGTCGCGAGCGTGCCGTAGAACGCCATGAAGTCGGGGAACGGCTCGTGCAGGTGGAACCGCACGCGATACGGATCGACGATCTCGACGTCGCGCACCTTTTCCTTCAGGATCCGCGAGCTCTTCGCGCGCAGGAAGCTGAACTTCACGTCCTCGGCGGTGAACGGATCCCCGTTGTGGAACTTGAGTCCCTGACGGAGCTTGAACTCGTACGTCTTGTGGTCGGGGCTCAGCGTGTACGATTCGGCCAGGCTCGGCGTCATGATGTTGCCCGGCATCGGCTTGACGAGCGCGTCGTGGAGCGCGTACTGCACCCAGAACGGCGTGATGAAGCCCATCACCTCGCCCGGATCGAGCCACGCCGGCGGCACCGTCACATAGAGCGCCCAGCGCATCTCGCCTTCCGGCTTCGCCTGCGCCTGCGCGGTGCTCGCGAGGCCGCTCGCCAGGAAAGCCGCGAGCGCGGCGGCGACGAGAATCTTCACACTGGCAGACCTGAACGCGCGTTGACCATTCATGCCGGGTCCTCCGTGATCGATCCGGCGCCCGTCATGGATCGCGGGCGCGCCGATAGCGTTTGAGCTTCGTCTGGGCCACGTCCCCCGGAGCGAAGCGCCGCGCGAGGCTGCGCGGCTAGACGACGGCGTCCTTCCGGAGGGTGGCGATGTCCTCGGCGCTGTAGCCGAGCTCGCGCAGGATCTCGCCGGTGTGCTCGCCGTGCGTCGGCGCGGCGCGGCGGATCGCGCCGGGCGTGCGCGACAGCGTCGCCGGCAGCCCCTGCACGAGCATCTTGCCCCGTTCGGGATGGGTCACCGGCTGGGCCATACCGAGGTGCTTGATCTGCTCGTTCTCGAACACTTCCTTCACGTTCAGGATCGGACCTGACGGCACGCCGGCGCGGTTGAGCGCCTCGATCCATTCGGCGCTCGGCTTCTTCGACAGGACCTTGTCGAGCTCCGCGTTCATCTGCTTGCGGTTCTTCGAGCGTTCGGCCACGTTCTTGAACCGCGGATCGTCGACCAGCTCGGGCGCGCCGATCGCGGTGCAGAGCCGCTTGTACATGGTCTGGCCGGACGCGGCGATGTTGATGTGGCCGTCGGCCGTCGTGAAGACGCCGGTCGGAATACCCGTGGGATGATCGTTGCCCGCCTGGGGCGGAATCTCGCTGTCGATGAGCCAGCGCGCGGCCTGGAAGTCGAGCATCGTCACCATCGCCTGCAGCAGCGAGGTGTGGACCCACTGCCCCTTGCCCGACTTCTCGCGCTCGAGCAGCGCGACGAGGATCCCTTGAGCCAGGAAGAGCCCGGACGTGAGATCGGCGACCGGGATCCCCACACGCACGGGCCCCTGCCCCGGCAACCCGGTGATCGACATGAGCCCGCCCATACCCTGGGCGATCTGGTCGTAGCCGGGACGGTCGGCGTACGGACCGGTCTGGCCGAAGCCGGAGATCGAGCCGTAGACGAGCCGCGGGTTCACCTTCGACAGCGCCTCGTAGTCGATGCCGAGCCGCTTCTTGACGTCCGGCCGGAAGTTCTCGACGACGACGTCGGCGCGCGCCGCGATCTTCTTGATGATCTCGACGCCGCGCGGGTGCTTGAGGTCGAGCGTCATCGAGCGCTTGTTGCGGTGGAGATTCATGAAGTCGAAACCGAGCGCGGTGGAGTCGCCTTCCATCTCCTCGCGCTGCTCCACCTTGATGACGTTGGCGCCCATATCGGCGAGCTGGCGCACCGCGGTCGGACCCGAGCGCGCGCGGGTGAGATCCAGGACGGTATAGCCTTCGAGTGGTAGTGGCATCAGCGTGTCTCCGCGGGAAGGACGGCCGAGCCCGTCTGCGAGGCGGGGTTGCGCCGCGTCCATTTTCCGGCGTCCACCGCCGTGAGGAAGTCGAGTACGGCGCGATTGAACGCCTCGGGCTCTTCCAGGTTGATCGTGTGGCCCGACTTCGGAATGACGACGAGCCCCGAGGTCGGGATCTTGCGCTTCATATAGATGCCGGGCTCGAGGCACGGATCATCCTCGTCGCCGGTCATGATCAAGGTGGGCACGTCGAGCTTCTCGAGCTGCGGTCCGAGATCGAGGATCGACGGCCGGAGCATCTGCACGCCGCGCTGGGTGAGCGCGTGCCCCTTCGCGGAGCCCTCCGCGAGCATGGCGTGGAACTCACGCCAGCCGACGGGGTCCTTGTCCATGAACTGCACGCGCGTCGGGCCCTTCGAGTACATCTCGGCGGTCTTTACCATGCCGTCTTCCTCGAACCGGCGCGCGACGACCTCGGTGTCCTTGCGGAACTTGTCGCGCTCGCCTGGCACGCTGCCGTAGCCGGCACCGGCGACGACGAGCGAGAGCGCGCGGCCGGGGTGCCTGAGGCCGAAGTGCAGGGTGGCAAAGCCGCCCATCGAGAGACCGCAGATGTGCGCCTTCTCGATCTTCAACGCGTCGAGCACGCCGCGAATGTCGTCGGCCGCGCGCTCCTGCGAGTACGACTTCACGGCGTCCGGCACGTCCGAGGGCGGATAGCCGCGCGCGTTGAAGGCGATCGCGCGGTAGCGGCGCGAGAAGAACCGCATCTGCAGGTGCCAGCTGCGGTGGTCGCCGGCGAACTCGTGGACGAAGACCAGCGGCACCCCCCGACCCGATTCCTCGTAGTGGAGATTGACGCCGTCGTCGACACGAACGCTCGGCATGGCTAGGGCCTCACTCGGTCCACGGAAAGTTCACTTTGACGATGTCGAACGTCTTCTTGCCGGCCGGCAGCTGCGCCGTCACCCGATCCCCGACGTTCTTGCCGATGAGCGTGCGGGCCAAGGGCGACATGATCGAGATCTTTCCCTTGGCCGGCTCGGTCTCGTCCGAGCCGACGATCTGGTAGCGGATCTCCTTGCCGTTCTCGTCCTCGAGCAGCACGGTGGACGCGAAGGTGACACGGTCGCCCGAGGTCGGCGGGTCGATGACCTCGGCGGCGCCGACCTTCGTCTCGAGCTCGGCGATGCGGCCCTCGATGAACGACTGCTTCTCGCGGGCCGCGTGGTACTCGGCGTTCTCCGACAGGTCGCCGTGAGCGCGCGCTTCGGCGATCGCCTTCGTGATCGCGTGGCGGTCGACGCGCTTGAGGCGGTCGAGCTCGTCGCGAAGGCGCTCGTACCCCGGGCGCGTCATCGGCGTGCGCTGGATCGACATGGTCCCTTAACTTAACACGGGCTCGGCAGGGCGCGCCGCCGACACCCGGCGCGACTATTCTTCGTCGTCGACGCGCGAGCGCTTGAGCGCGCGGCGGCGCTTCTTGCGCGCTTGCGCCTGCTTGCGCTTACGCTTGACCGAGGGCTTCTCGTAGTACACCCGGCGCTTCATCTCCTGGTAGAGGCCGCCCTTGATCATCGCCTTCTTGAGCGTCTTCAGCGCGGCTTCGACCTGATTATCCATGACCTCGACCTTGGCTCTGGTCAGGCTGGCCACGGGCCGACTCAGCCGCGCCGTGAAGCGGGCAAGTGGGTCTCGACCTTCGAATTCGCGCGCGCGCCGTTGATCCAGGATTCCCACGCGAGGCTCTGTTTCTGCACGAGGACCTCCTTGTGGATCTTATCGCGCTCCGCTGCAAGCCCGCCCATGTCGGGGGGCACGCGTTCGAGGACCTTCACCACGTAGACACCCTGTGGTGCCTTGACCGGCGCGCTCAGCTGACCGGCCTGCGTCGAGAGCGCGGCCAGCATCGCGTCGCCCGGCAGCTTCTCGGCCGGCTTCGAGCGCGAAAAGCGCGCCGTCTCGCCCGTGACCGCGCCCGCCTTCTTGGCGGCCGCGGCGAAGTCGCCCGCCTGCGCATCGGCGGCGATCTGCTTGGCGCGCTCGAGGGCGACCATCTCGGCCTTCTGCCGCTTCACCGCGGCGGCGACCTTGTCCCGGATCTCGGCGAGCGGCGGCACCCCGGCGGGAATAACCTCGGTCGTCTTGAGGATGACGACGCCCACCGGCGTCACGATCGGCGACGACACGCCGCCCACGGACAGACTGAACGCTGCGTCCTCGAGCGGATCGGGCGCGGCCATGCCGGACGCACGCTCGATCTTGGCCATCGTCGTCTCGATCGGCGAGAGCCCGAGCTTCTTCGCCTCCGCCATGAAATCCTTCGCCGCTTGCAGCGGGCCGCGCAGCTCCTCGGCCTTCGCCTTGGCGCCTCGCTCGCCCGCTTCGGCCGCCAGCCGGCTCTTGATCTGCGGCGCGACCTCCTTCACCGGCTTCTTGCTCGCTTCCTGGATGTCGACCACCTTGATCGCGTGAAAGCCGAACGGCGTGCGGACCGGCTCGGGCGAGATCTCACCCTTCTTCAGCGCGAACAGCGGCTGCTCGAACTGCGGCACCATCTCGCCCTTGCCCACGAGGCCGAGGTCGCCGCCGCGCGGCGCCGTCGCCGGGTCCTCGGATACCTCTTGCGCGAGCTTACCGAAGTCCGCGCCGGCCTTGGCGCGACGGATGACGTCGGCGATCTTCGCGCGCGCCTTGTCCTCGCCTTCGCTCCCGCCGGTCTCCGGGACGCGGACGAGCACGTGAGAGGCCCGGACCTGGCGTGGCGTCTCGTACTCGCTCTCGTGCTCCTTGTAGAACTTCTCGACGTCGGCGTCGGTGACGGCCGCCGTGAAATCTTTTGGAGTCAAGGTCACGTACTGGACGCGTCGGCGATCGGGCTGACGGAACTCGTCGGGGTGCTGCGTGAGATACGTGGAGAGCTCCTCGTCCGTGACGTTGGCGCCGGCGACGATCGGCGCGACCTCGACAAGGGCCCATGCCGCGCGCACTTCTTCGCGCCGCAGGCGGAACGCCTGCTCGAGCTCGCTCTCGGACACCTTGACGCCGTTGCGGACCGCGGTCTCGACCTTCGCCCGCGTCATCTCGCGGCGGATCTCGGACTCGAACGCCGACGGCGTATAGCCACGCCGCTTGAGTGTGTCCTGGTAGCGCTTGAGCACGAAGCGCCCGTTCTCCTGGAAGAGCGGGATCGCGTGGATGCGCGCGTTGAGCTCCTCGTCGCTGACCGAGAGCCCTTCGGCCGTCGCGCGCTGAACGATCAGCGCCTCCTGCACGAGATCGCCGAGAACTTGTTGCGGCAATCCCATCCGCTCGGCCAGCTCGGTCGAGAACCGATCGCGGTAGATCTGCGCGTACGCTTCCACGTACGACTGATACCGGCGCTGGAAGCGCTCGATCGGGATCGTCTCTCCGTTGACCGTCGCCACGGAGTCGCGCGGCTCGCCGCCGCCGAACTTCGAGCCCGTCGCGCCGAACACGAACAGCGAGGCGACGAACGCGGCGATGACGACCAGCAGGCCGATCTGGAGCGACTTCCGAAACCGCCGCATCACCGTGATCATCAGCGCTCCCCGACGTCGGGCTGATGGCGGCTGAGCCGCGCGTCGGGCGCGCCGCTCTCTTCCGGCACGACCCGGCGCGCGACCGTGATGAAGCCGGTGTGGGCGACCATCCGGTGGAAGGGCCGCACGGACTGGCCCTCGATGTTCCACGGCCGGTACAGGGTCTCGAACGTCTCGACGAGCGCCCAGTGCCGCTCGCGCTGCAGCGCCTCGGCGATCTGCTGCGATTGCACGATCGTCGGCACGTAGCACATGAAGATCCCACCAGGCCGCAGCGCGCGCGCCACGAGCGCAGTGAGCTTCCAGGGCTCGGGCAGATCGAACACGATCCGGTCGACCGGATCCTCCTCGGGCAAGCCGTCCTCGACCGGCCGGAGCCGGACCATGAGATTGGCGACCTCACCGAGCCGCATATGAATGTTCGCCAGCGCGCGACGCGCGAACTCGTCGCGCTGCTCGTAGGTGATGACGCGGCCCTCGGGACCGACCGCCCGCAAGAGAGCCAAGGTCAAGGCGCCGGAGCCCGTGCCCGCCTCGAGCACACGGCACCCGGGATAGACGTCGGCCCAGAAGAGGATCATCGCCAGGTCCTTGGGATAGATGACCTGCGCGCCGCGCGGCATCTCGAGCACGTACTCCGCGAGGGTGGGGCGCAGCGCGAGGTAGCGCAGCCCCATCGAGCTGCGGACCCAGCTGCCTTCGGGCTGTCCGATGATCGCGTCGTGGGGCACCCAGCCCCGATCGGAGTGAAACGTCTCCGACTTGCGCAGAAAGATCAGGTGCCGCTTGCCGCGCTGATCGGTGAGCAGGACCTGCTCGCCGTCCTGGAAGGGAAGCCCGTCATTCACCTGGCTTCGTAGACTTTCGGCGCCGGCAAGAACCGCGCCGCCGCGAACGCAAGCAGGGGCGTCAGGGCGCTGATCCAGAGGGCCGCCGGCACACCGTGGCGATCGGCCACCCAGCCCAGCGCGGTCACGCCGAGCCCACCGGCGCCGATCGCGAACCCGACGATGAGCCCCGAGGCCGTGCCCGCCTTGCGCGGCATGTAGCCCTGCCCGAGCACGACCGACACCGTGAAGCTCGAGGTCAGGAGCGCGCCGAAGATGCCGAGCATCACGAACGCAAGCGGGCCGCGCGTCAGCAGGAACAGTGCCCCGAACGGCAGCGCGGCGAGCAGCACCCACTGCATGAACGCGCGCGCGCCCCAGCGGTCGGCCAGCGGCCCTGCGACGACCGTACCTGCGGCGCCCGCTCCCAGGAACACGAACAGCAGAGGCCCCACCAGCCGCGGGTCGGCGCCGAGCGTGTCGATGTAGTAGAACGGCACGAACGTGGTGAAGCCGAGGGTCGTCCACGAGCGAATCGTGACGACCACGATCAAGAGCGCCATCGCGCGCGGCATGTTGACGCCGCGCGCGGCGGCCGCCGCGGCGGCCCGAGGCGCGGCGCTCTGTGAGAACGCCGGCAACACCACGAGCAAGAGCGCGACGGCGACGAGCGTCGGCACCAGCAGACCGAGGCTTCCCGTCAACCCGACCACCGTGACCAGCGCCGTGATCACCGGTGGGCCGAGCGCGATGCCGACGTTGCCTCCGAGCGAAAACCAGGAGAGCGCGGTCGCCTTGCGTCCGCCGGCGACGCTGGTCGCGGTCTTGTACGCCTCGGGATGGTACGCGGCCACGCCGAGTCCCATCGCGATGACCAGACCGAGGAGGGTCACGTAACCGGGCGCCAGCCCCATCAGCCCGAAGCCGCCGCCGGTCAGCAGCACCGAAGCCGGCAGCATCCATCGCCGCGACTCACGGTCGGCGAAGTAGCCGAAGAGCGGTTGCACGATCGACGACGCGACGTTCGCAGCGAGCACGATCGTCGCCACCGCCGAGTACGAGAGCTGGTGCGCGCTCTTCAAAAATGGCAGCAGCGCCGGAAGGCAACCCTGATTGAGGTCGACGACGAAATGGCCGATCGACAGCAGCGCGATCAGCTTCGCGTTCGGACGGACCGCCTCTGCGGCCGTCGCGACGACACCGCGCACGACGGGCGCACCATACACCGCAGGCTCGGAATTCGCCATGACCTCCCAATGTTACACTACTCGCCGATGGCCGCTCGTTTGACCATCGATCTGCCCGCGTGGGTCGAGGCGGCGACCGCCGACGGTCAGACGTTCCGAGACGATCCGACAAGATGGCGCTCGTGATCCGTCTGGCCGAGGAGAACGCCACGCGCGGTGAGGGCGGCCCGTTCGGCGCGGCGGTGTTCGAGCTCGGGTCGGGCCGCGTTGTCGCTGCCGGGGTCAAACCGGGTCGTCCAGGCCTCCCACTTCGTCCTGCACGCCGAGCTTCTTGCGCTGATGTTCGCTCAGCAGCGCGTCGGATCCTCCACACTCCGCACTCCCGGCGGGTCCGGCCACGAGCTGGTCACCAGCTGCGAGCCGTGCGCGATGTGCCTGGGCGCGACGCTGTGGAGCGGGGTCAGTCGCCTGGTGATCGGGGCCGAGCGCGCCGACGCCATGTCCGTCGGCTTCGAGGAAGGTCCGGTCTTCGCCGAGTCATACGCCTACATCGCGGAGCGCGGCGTGGAGACGGTGCGCGGCATACGGCGCACGAAGCCGCGCGCCTGCTACACGCCTATCGCGATAGGGGCGGCCCTATCGGCAATCCCGACTCAGGGGGCTGAAGGTCCCGGCCCCGTTTCGAGGCGGCGCATCGCCAGCGCCGTTTCGATGGCGCGGGAGAGGCTCGAGATCTCGAACGGCTTGGTCACGTAGTCGTGGGCGCCGAAGGCGAGCGAGCGCTTCAGGACGTCCTCGTTCGCCGCGCCGCTGATCATGATGACCTTCGCGTTCGGCGCGAGCGCCACGATCGTGGGCAAGGCACCCACCCCGCTGAGGCCGGGCATGTAGACGTCGAGCAGCACGATGTCGGGCGCCTCGCTCAGGACCGAGCGCACCGCCGTGGCGCCGTCGGCCGCGGAGCGCGTCGCGTAGCCGAGCGAGGTCAGCACGTCCTCGAGCATCGCGCGCACCTCGGGGTTGTCGTCGACCACGAGGACGCGGCCGGTACCCGGCCCGCCCGTCGTCGGCGACGCCGCGGGCTCGGGCGGGGCCGGCTGCGGGGCGGTCTGGGGCACGGGCGCCCTGTGCGCGGGTCCGGCCAGTGCGGCGACGAGCGCGGCCGCTGAGACCGGCTTGGCGAAGACGCCGGCCGCGCCGGCCAGCGTAGCCTGCCGATGGAGCTCGCTGTCGATCGCCCCGGTGACCACGAGCGCCCTGATACCCGGGTTGAACGCGTGAATCCGCTTGAGCGCCTCGACGCCGCCGAGCCGCGGCATCATCAGGTCGAGCACGACGGCGTCGGGCTTGTCGCGCTTGACGCTGAGCAGCGCCTCGAGCCCGTTCGACGCCTCGAGCACGTCGAAGCCGGCGTCCCGAAACGACTCGACGAGCACTTCCCGGACATCCGTATCGTCGTCCGCGATCAGCACCCGCATGAGAATCCCCCTGGGTCTCTCGCGCCCACGCTACATTCCGAACGCGTCGAGACCCGTGATGTCCCTGCCGATGATGAGGGTGTGGATGTCGTGCGTGCCCTCGTAGGTGTTGACGGTCTCCAAGTTCATCATGTGACGGATCACCGGGTGCTCGTCGACGATTCCGGCGGCTCCCAGGATGTCGCGCGCGAGCCGCGCGGCGTCGAGCGCGATCTGCACGTTGTTCATCTTGGCCATCGAGACCTGCTGCGGGCGCGACTGACCGGCGTCCTTCAGCCGGCCGAGCTGCACGCACAGGAGCTGCGCCTTCGTGATCTCGATGATCATGGCCACGAGCTTCTGCTGCACGAGCTGAAAGGATCCGATCGGCTTGCCGAACTGGATCCGCTGCTGCGAGTACTGGAGCGCCCAGTCGTAGACCGCCATCGCCGCGCCGACCGCACCCCACGCGATGCCGTAGCGCGCCTGGTTGAGGCAGCCGAGCGGGCCTCGCAGGCCCTTCACGTTCGGGAGCTTGTTCGCGAGCGGAATGCGGCAATCCTGGAACGCGAGCTCGGACGTGATCGAGGCGCGCATCGAGAACTTGCCGTGGATGTCGAGCGTGCCGAATCCGGGCGTCCCGCGCTCGACGAGATAGCCGTAGATCTCGCCGTCGTCCTCCTTCGCCCACACCACGGCGACGTCGGCGATCGAGCCGTTCGTGATCCAGAGCTTCGTGCCGTTCAGGACATAGCTATCGCCCTGCCGCTTCGCGCGCGTCTTCATGCTGCCGGGATCGGAGCCGTGGTCGGGCTCGGTCAGGCCGAAGCAGCCGACCTTCTCGCCGCGCGCCATCGCCGGCAGCCACTGGTCCTTCTGCGCCTCGGAGCCGTAGGTGTAGATCGGGTACATCACGAGCCCGCTCTGCACCGACGCCGCCGAGCGCAGGCCGGAATCGCCGCGCTCGAGCTCCTGCATGATGAGGCCGTACGCGACGTTGCCGAGCCCTGCGCAGCCGTACCCCTTGAGCGTCGCGCCGAAGACGCCGAGCTCGCCGAGCTTCGGGATCAGCGCGACGGGAAACGTGCCGGCACGGTGGTGCTCGGTGACGATCGGCACGAACTCGGCCTCGACCCAGTCGCGGACCGCGTCGCGGATCATCCGCTCTTCTTCGGACAAGAGACTCTCGATCGCGTAGTAGTCGACGCCCCGGAACTTCTCCATCCCTACCCTCTCCGACGCAGCGCCGTCAGGGGCACCGAGAGCAAGGCGCTCAGCGCCACCGCCAAGGTCACGGCGTGAAAGATGTGAATCGGCACGTTCCAGCCGACGAAGCGGCCGGCGAGGTCCCGAGAGATCGGGCCCGCGCCGCGGAGCACGGCGGCCTCGAGCGCGCCGAATCCCGACGCGTAGTGGATGGCGATCCACAGCGCTCCCGCGGCGCCGGCGATCAGCGCCGCCGTCCGGTGGCGCCGCGCCACGAGCGACAGAACCAGAAATGCGCTGGTCCCGATCACCTGCAGCCCCGCCATCGCGTAGTACGCGTCGAGCCCCGACCGTCCGGCCGACCCGCGAAAGGTCGGATACGCCTGGCCGAGGGCCGGGACGCCCGAGAGCAGCAGCCAGTCCAGGAACCGCGCCAGGATCAGCGCGTGGCCGAGCATGAAACCGCCGACGATACCGGTGAGGAGGGCCGCGAAAAACCAGCTCGGCCAGTACAGGCGCTCGGTCACGCCGGATCCGGGGCCGACAGCGCCGCCGCGGCGCCCGGCGCGGCGCGGATCACCCACCGCGAGGTCATCCGCTCGATCATACTATGCGGCGTCACTTTGCCTCCGCACCCGCGTACGGGCCCCGACACTAGCCCGACGCGTCACACGTTGGTCGAAATCGACGGCGGCTCCTCGCTCAGCGCGCGCCGCAGCGCCCGAGCCAGCTCGAGGTCGTGCTCGTGAGACATCGCGAAGATCCGGCACTGCGCCACCTTGCCCGGCAGGTACTTCAAGATCTCGGTGAGCGGCTCCTCCGAGACGCGTTTCGACGAGTCATACACGTAGATCTGCCGGTCGCCCATCTTGAGCGGGTTCAGCGGCCGCGGGTCCTGGAGCGCCATGTCGATCTCGAACGGCAGGTCGCGCAGGGCGGACGGCAGGAACGTGCGCACCCGCCTCTTCACGGTGTCGACGTCCAGGAACCCCTGGCCCTTGCGCGCTTCGAACTGGTCGAGGATCTCCTCGCTCGACATCCGCCACTTGAGCTTCCGGTCGAGGATGTGCCGCCACTCCGCGCCGAGCCGCCGCCGATCGGCGTCGTCCGCGTCGTGCCAGCGGCCGACGTCCTCGAGCAGGGTCCACTCGGTCAGGTGCAGGTACGGATGGAGATCTTTTCGGAGATCGTACGGAAAGGCGATCCGCATCGTGTCGCGGAAGATCTCCTTGAGATGCAGGTCGATCCCGCGCGTGGTGCGGTGGTAGTAGACGTTGGTGTACATGTAGAAGCGCGCGTTCAGGAACATCGTGAAGGCCTGCAGCCCCGCCCGATCGAGCGTGAGGCCCTTCTCGGAGAAGAACGAGTAATAGATGATGCGGTCGATGTCGATCGGACCCACCGCGACGCCGCACATGTAGGCATCGCGCAGCACGTAGTCCATGTTGTCGGCCGTGAAGACGCCCGAGAGCAGCGGCTTGAGATGCGGCAGCCAGCGCGGGTGCGACGTGAGCGGCTGCGTGTAGCTCTTGCCCATCAGATAGCAGATCCACTCTGGGTCGATCTCCTCGCCGGCGTCGAACGCGCCGTTCGGGCTGCGGCGAAGGCCGCGGAGCAGATCGGCGAGCTCCTCGCGGATGATGCGCTGGCCGACCAGCTCGTGGGTCAGGTCGTAGTCGACCAGGAAGTTGTCGTCGAAGAAGTGGCCGAAGGGCCCGTGGCCGATGTCGTGGAGCAGTCCCGCGGTGCGCAAGAGCTCCTCGATCAGCGGGGCCGACGGCGCATCGGGAAAGACGGAGCGCAGCGACGGATAGAGCTGCTGGGCGAGGCGCCCGGCCAGGTGCATCGCGCCGAGCGAGTGCTGGAAGCGGCTGTGCTCGGCCGCCGGGTACACCCAGCGCGCCGACTGCAGCTGCGGCACGCGCCGCAGCCGCTGCATCCAGGAGGTGTCGATCAGGTCCTGCTCGGTCGCCTCACCGGGGATCCCGCCCGGGCGCGTATAGAGGATGTATTGATGGATCGGGTCGGCGATGAGCCCGCGTCCCTGATACGGTCCTTCGGCGTCCTTCATCGGACAGAGTCTACCCCACCGGTGTCGCGGGGGCGCTCACGTCCGAATGCGACGCTCGGCGCTAGCGCAGCTGGAAGAGGTGGTGACGGTCGACCGACGGCACCGAGATCGTGCGCACCTGATTGTCGCGCTGCACGCTCAGCTCGATCAGATCGCCAGCCCGCCGCGACCAGAGCTGCTCGTAGAACTCTTCCTGCGAGGCGACGGCGACGCCGTTGACCTTCAAGATCCGATCGCCCTGGCGGAACCCGGCGCGCGACGCCGGCCCCACGGGCGAGAGCTCGCTGACGAAGAGTCCGGCGGGCATCGAGACTGTATAGAGGCCCAGCCACGGCCGGGGCCGCCGGCTGGCGACCCGGCCGGCGTCGATCAGCTCGTCCTTCACCGGCACGAACTTCTCGATGGGGATCGCCAGGTTCACGTGCGGCGGATCGCCGAGCCGGAGCGACGCGATCCCGATCAGCTCGCCGCGCTCGTTCACGACGGCGCTGCCGCCCCACTGCGGGCTCGCGGGCGCGACGATGATCGCGCGGTCGAGCATGTACTCCCAGTACGCCGAGAATCGCCGGACCGCGTTCACGGCGCCGGTCACCTGGACCAGGTCGTTGTCCTCGTCCACGCCGACCGTTCCCGTCCGCGCGCCCGCCACCACCGCGCGCGAATCGCCGAGCGCCGCGACCGGCCAGGGCCCCTCGCCCTCGAGCTTCACGACGCCGAGCCCGGTGTCGAGATCGAAGCCCACCACGCGCGCGCCGACGGTGCGGCCGTCGCGGATCTTCGCCTCGACCTCGACCGCGTCGAGCAGGAGGTAGCTCACCGTGACCGCGTAGCCGCGCGCATCGAAGATCACCGCGCTGCCGAAGCGACGGCTGCCCAGACGCGCCGATGAGGCGGCGCTCTCGGCGCTGCGCACGCGCAGTCCGACGATCGCGGGCTCCACGCGCTGGACGAATGAAGGCACCGCCGAGACTTCGCCGGGATTCAGTCGTCGTTCAGGGGCGGTGGGCGCGGCCGGCGCGGCGGTCGACGCCATCAACACGGTCGCGAGAGCCAGCATCAGGACTCGCTTCATTCTACTTCTCCCTGCAGCGCGTTTACTGTCATTAGCGCGCTCGGCCGGCGGGGGCCCAGCCCCGCGACGGACCGCGACGCGCACTACCGGTTGCCGTACTGCTTTTCGTAGTACGCGCGGAATTCTCCGGACTTGAGCGGGCGCCACCACGATTCGTGGTCGCGATACCACTCGACGGTCGCCCGCAACGCGTCGCCGAACCGGTGGCGCGGCGTCCAGCCGAGCTGGTGGATCTTCTTCGAGTCAACCGAGTAGCGCCGATCGTGGCCGGGACGGTCCTTCACGGGCTGGATCAACGTTTCGGGCTTGCCGGTCATCATCAAGATTTGGCGCGTGAGCACGACGTTCTCGACCTCGTGGCCGCCGCCGATGTTGTAGATCTCGCCGTCGGCGCCGCGGCGCAGCACCAGGTCGATGCCCGCGCAGTTGTCCAAGACGTAGAGCCAGTCGCGCACGTTGCGGCCGTCACCGTAGAGCGGCAGCGGCTTGTCGTCGAGCGCGTTGGTCACGAAGAGCGGGATGACCTTCTCCGGGTACTGGTGGGGCCCGAAGTTGTTCGACGAGCGCGTGATCACTACCGGGACCCGGTGCGTGTGCCAGTAGGCCATCGCCAGCAGGTCGCCGCCGGCCTTGGACGCCGAGTACGGATTGGTCGGCCGCACGGGATCGCTCTCGCGCGACGAGCCGCGCTCGACGGATCCGTAGACCTCGTCGGTGCTGATGTGCAGGAAGCGCGGGATCTTCAGCTCGCGCACCGCCTCCAGCAGGGTGAAGACGCCGAACACGTCCGTCTTCAGGAACGCGTCGGGCTCCATCAGCGAGCGGTCCACGTGCGACTCGGCGGCGAAGTTCACGATGGCGTCGACGCCCCGGCAGGCGTCGCGCACGATCTTGCCGTCGCAGACGTCGCCCTGCACGAACGTGTAGCGGGGGTCGCGCTCGAGGTCGGCAAGGTTCGCGGGATTCCCCGCGTACGTCAGCTTGTCGAGATTGATGACGCGGTCGTCGGCGTGCGTCGTGAGGACGTGCCGGATGAAGTTCGACCCGATGAACCCGGACCCGCCCGTGACCAGCAGCTTCACGTCGCTATCCTCGCGTCACGTCCCAGATCTCGGCGCCCGCGTAGTCCCAGGGCAGCCTGCCCTCGTCGCACATCGCGGGCTCGGGCGAGAAATGGACGTCGGTGAAATAGATGATGCGGCCCGTCGTGGGCGCGAGGTTCCGCACGCCGTGGGCAACGCCGGGCGGGATGCGCACCAGGCGCGAGGCGCCGGCGCCGAGCGTCAGACGCATGCGCGTGCCCTCGGTCTTCGCGCCCTGCCTGGCGTCGACCAGGACGACCAGCATCCGGTCGGACGGCGGCACGTACCAGATGTCCGTCTGGCGCTGATGCAGATGGAACGCCTTGATCGCGCCGGGCTCGACTTCGCTGTAGTTGATCTGGCGCACCTCGAAGCCCATGAACGCCTGCGGGTGTCCGCTGGTCAGCCGGCCGAGCTCGGTCATGCTGCCGCCGTCGTCGGCGAACCGCTTGAGCTCGACGATCTCGACGCCTTCGATGGTCGGCGCGGGACCGTAAGACTGGGTCTGAAAGGCGCGCTTGGCGGCGGGAGTGAGATCCATCTGGGGCTCCGATCTTACGATTCGGGCTCGACCAGGCGCAACAGGTACTGCCCGTACGAGTTGTTCTTCATCGGGCGCGCGATGCGCAGCACCGCGTCCGCGCCGATGTAGCCCATGCGAAACGCGATCTCTTCCACGCACGCGACCATCAGGCCCTGCCGCTCCTCGATCGTGTGGATGAAGGTCGACGCCTGCAGGAGCGCCTCGTGCGTGCCGGTATCGAGCCAGGCGATTCCGCGGCCGAGCTTCTCGACCTGGAGCTGCTCGCGCCGCAGATAGGCGGCGTTCACGTCCGTGATCTCGAGCTCGCCGCGCGCCGACGGCTTGAGCCCGGCCGCGATCTCGACGACTTGATTGTCGTAGAAGTAGAGCCCGGTCACGGCGTAGGGCGAGCGCGGCTTGGCCGGCTTTTCCTCCAGCCCGATCGCGCGGCCCTCGCTGTCGAACTCGACGACGCCGTAGCGCTCCGGGTCGCGCACCCAGTAGGCGAACACCGTCGCGCCGGCCGGGCGGTCGGCGGCGCGCTTGAGGAAGTCGGGGAAGCCGTGACCGTAGAAGATGTTGTCACCGAGGGCGAGGGCCACCCGATCGCTGCCGATGAACTTGCTGCCGATGATGAACGCCTGGGCCAGCCCCTCGGGGCGCGGCTGGGTCGCCCACTCGATCGTGAGCCCCAGGTGCTGACCGTCGCCGAGCAGCCGCTGGAAGGCCGACTGATCCTCGGGCGTCGTGATGACCAGAACCCTCGTGATGCCGGCGAGCATCAGGGTAGAGAGAGGGTAATAGATCATCGGCTTGTTGTAGATCGGAACCAATTGCTTGCTGAGGGCGTGGGTCAGGGGGTACAACCGCGTTCCAGATCCACCCGCGAGGATGATTCCCTTGATCGAATTCGACATAGAATTCTGTGAGTATAGCATCCGCTCCCGATGGCCACGGAGGGCCCGACGCCCCATTACCCTTGAACCGACCGGGAATAGCGGCAATAATGAATTGAGCCCATGAAAACCGTAAAAGACATGCTCACCGAAGCGCGGCAGGTCGTGCCCGAGGAGGGTCCGCCCGAGCTTGCAAAGCG
>Ga0209382_10000777_pt1 | contig 51681 bp, 81 predicted proteins | sample SoiMetdeltSBSDD5_FD_187599 | JGI IMG/M metagenome (GOLD analysis project Ga0209382, IMG submission 187599) | Bulk soil microbial communities from a Populus tree surrounding site in Tennessee, USA - Soil MetaG P. deltoides SBSDD5 (SPAdes) (version 2) | ecosystem: Environmental > Terrestrial >...
GTCTTGCGACGGGTCGGCGAGTTGCGACGGTTCACCTTCACGGCGACCTCCCAGGTCTCTTGACAAGAGTGCGGTCAGCGTACAGCCAGCGGGCTGCGTCGTCCGTTGCGGGCCCAGACCCCGGTCATGTCGCCGGGCTTCCAGGGGGTGCCGCCGACCTTCCAGCGGGTCGTCTGGCCGACCCGCTTGCGGCGCTCCATCCACTTCAACCAGCCGAACCACAGGGCCATGACGAGATCCTGGCGGAGGAGCTTGGGGTCGACGTTCGGCCGCCACGCCAGCAGCTCGGCACGCAACGGCTCCATCAGTCGGCGGGACTCGTCGTCGCCGTCGGGAAAGGTGATCTCCCGCAGGATGAAGCTCGAGGCCATGGCGCCGACCCCGAAGATGAAGTCCCACTTGTTCTGGCCGGTCTCGTGCTCGACGATCTTGAACCCGAGCAGCTTGGCCATGTCGCGGAGGCGCTGGTCCCGGGCGAGGCCGCGCTGCTGGCTGTTGCGCTCCACGACGAGCTCGCTGAACCGCAGGTAGGCAAGCATCCGGATGTGCTCGAGGATGTCCTCGTTGCGGGCCAGGCCGTAGCTGACTTTCGCGGCGAGGACGTTGAAGCGGGCCTGGGTGGTCTGGGCGCAGATGAGCGCGTTGCCGCCGCCAAGGGCCGGGTCGAGGCTGGCCAGCGTGAGGGAGACGGCGACGTCGAGGCGCTTCCCGTACACCCGGCTGGGGTCGCGGACCTCGTTGAGCATCTCCTCGGTGAAGGTGTTCGCGCCGGCGGACAGCGGGGCCATCATGTAGCCGGTCGCCCAGATGACCTCGCCGACGACCATCCGCTTGATGTTGAGCGCGTCGTCGGGCCACATCTCGGGGCAGTACGAGTTGCCGTCCTCGTCGAGGGCGGGGATCTGGACGACGCGCAGGACCTCGTCAGGCAGGACTTCGACGAGCCGCTCGTAGACGTCGCCGATGCCGACCCGGGTGCCGATGATGAAGGTCTTGCCCTTCTTGCCAGGTCGGGTGAAGAACGTGAGCCGGAGGTTGTTGACGATCTGCTCGGTGAGGTTGAGGGAGCCGATCGACTGGACGTCGTCGATGATGAGCTTGTCGCATCGGGCGCCGTAGACCTTCGACCGCCACGAGCACGCCTGGAAGCTCCAGTCCCGTCGACCGACCGCGCTGTGCACCTTGATGTAGTTCTGGTTCCAGGGCTTGTCGCGGTCGAGGGTGTCGTCGCGGAAGGGGCCGAACCGGTTCACCCACTCGGGGATGTGGGTGGGGTGCTGGGCGTCGGGGTCGACGTAGTCCGGGTCGGTCATCCGGTCCTTGATGGCCCCGAGCACCTTCATGGCGGGGGAGTGGCCGGCCGCGGCCTCCGACACGTAGAGGATGCGCTCGTTGGGGTCCTGAGCGAGGCAGTCGCAGATCACGTCGGTGAGCAGCTGCGTCTTGCCGGCCTCTGGGGCCAGCAGGATTATCGTGATCCCGCCCTCGGGGGTGTCGTCCATGGCGTCGACGATCAGCTGGTGGTGGACGTAGGTCTCGTAGCCGAAGTAGTACCGGCGCCGCGACACGAAGTCGGCGTTGACGTCCTCGGTCTCCGGCAGGCCGTGGCGGATGCGGTCGACCTTGTTGCGGAAGTCCGGGTAGCGGGTGCGCCACTGCGTGTAGGTCGCCGGCTTGATGCCGACGGTCTCGCAGGCTTGGCGGATCGTGCGGGACTGGGACAGCACCCGCAGGAACTCGGCGCGACGGCGTTCTGAGTCAGCGATCTTGCGCCGCGCCAGCGCGGTGAGGCCCTCGCGCTGGGCCGAGTAGTAGTCGCCGCGCTTGGGCCGGCCGATCGGGGCGATGTAGTCCCACGACCATTCGGGGGTGTCAGGCTCGCGCTTCAGCCGGGCCCTCAGGGCGATGACGTCGTCGTAGCCGTCGATGCCCCAGCCTTCGATCTGGTCGAGGGGCTGGCCGGATCGGTCGGTGGCCCAGGGCACGTCGCCGAGGGTACAGGCGTTCGACTCCCGAAAGGAGAGCAACCCGTAGGAAGCCGAACGCCGTACACCGGGTTTCGCAGGGGCCCAGCCTAGGGCGCTACCGGCCCTGCTTGACGTCGTCGATCATACGCCGGTCGTGGTCGCGCACCCAGGCAACCCAGGCGACGACGGCCAGGACGATGAGGGCGACCCAGACGAGCTCAGGCATGGGGGGATGATCTCATGTCGGCGGGGTCTTGTCAGGCCACCCGGCGGCCGTTGACTGCGACGAGCTGGAGGTGGCGCTGTGGTGCCTCGGCCTGCTGGCGCTTCGGGGGCCGGACCGGCTGGCCGCCGTTCGGGGGCGGCGTGGTCCGCGACCAGACGACCTGGAGGAACCTGCGGCCGACGCCGAGGCGCTTGCGGGCGCAGTGGACCCCGAGGCCGAGGCCGCGTACGAGGTCTTCTTCGAGGGGCCGGTTGCAGAACATGCACCGCTCGAACGGGCCGTGTGCCGCGAAGAAGCGCAGCGCGGAGGCGATGGGGAACCGGTCGGCGGTCGACAGGTTGCGCAGCGCGTCCCGCGAGATGTCGGCGTCGTAGTGGAGCCGCAGCTTGTGGTAGCGCTCGCCGTCGGAGCGGTCGCGCCACGAACCCGGGGTGATGAGCTGCGCGTAGCGGCCGGTGTGACCCCGGTTCCACTGGACGTAGAAGACCTGGAGGCTGAGCTCGTCGTCGTCGTCCATCCGGCGGTAGAAGCCCACGGCGTCGCAGTCGAGCAGTGGGGTCGCGGTCTCCCACATGGTTCTCATTCTAGGTTCCTTCCGCGAGGCGGCGGGCACGATTCAGGATCAGCTGGCCGGAGCGGGTCGACCAGGCGGGCATGTCGTGGTCGAGGAGCCGCTCCGCGGGGACCTCGTTGAGCAGCCCGCGGAGCTCTTTGATGTCGTCGTCGTCGAGGTCGGCGATCTCCTCGTAGGCGTCGATGAAGCGCGCGACGGCGATCTCCTCCTGGACCCCGTTGAGCTGACGGTCCGGGAAGCCGGCAAGGTAGCGGGCGACGACGAGGCGGTCGGGCCGTCCGATCTGCGCCGTGATCCAGTCGGTGTCGTGCTGGTCGATGCGCCAGCGCCATGCCTTGCAGGCTGTGACCCGTTCGACCGCGCCCCGGACTGTTTCCTGCTCCCAGAGTTCGAGCGCCTCGAGGAGCGGGAGAAGTTGGAGCTCGCGTCCCCGGGGCCGGAGGTTGGACTCCGCGAGGAACAGGTAGGGGAGGTCGGTGCGTCGCACGTAGACGTGGTTGACGCCATGGAGCCGGGCGAGCCGTGTCGCCGCGTCCCGGGCCTTGTCGTCGATCGGCCCGAGCCACAGGTTGTCGCGGGCGGCTTGGTCGTAGACCCGTCGCGTGGTCTGCCGGATGCGCCAGTGTCGGCAGCCGGGGCAGGCCCAGGTGTTGCGGTAGGTGGCGATCATGCGGAACGCCCCGCGCGTGACGCCTTCGATGAAGCGCCGGCAGCCCTGGCGGTGGGCTGTGAGGGTGTCGTCCTCCCATGGAAATTCCGGCTTTCGCGGAATAGGAAGTTCCGGCTTCTTCGTGTGCGTCACGGGACGGCCCGAGCGGCCGAACTTCCGGCTTCTGCGGAATAGAGATCAACTCCTATTCCGCGAAAGCCGGAAGTTTCGGGGTTCCCCCCTATTCCGTGGAAGCCGGAAGTTCTCATGCCGCGGCACGGCGCTGGAGGTACTCGAGCAGGGCGATGCGCAGAATCGCGGACCTGGTCAGGCCGGCGCGGTTGACGCTGACGTCGAGCTTGGCGAGCTCGGCGCGGTTCAGGTAGGTGGCGACCTCGCGGTCGCGGTGGGTCGTCGTCTTCGGACGGGGCATAGACAACTATTATGCCAAGTAAGTTGCCATGTTGTAGCGCGCATCCGTGAGGCGACCCCATGGGTGGGGGAGGGGGCCCGGGGTCGGCACAGTGGGGGGTCGGACGACACCGAGCGGCCCCGAAATCCGCCGTGATGCGCGCTAACTCGGGCTAGCAAGCGCTCGCGATGCGCGAAATTAGGGCTCTGACCTGCACATTCTGTATTCGCGCCGCAATACGGAACGGTGTGTGGGCCAGATTAATGCACGCGCATCACTTATCGCGGTGAGAGTGCCAGCTAGTCACCATGCGCCTATTCCCTTCCCCCTCCGGATAGGGCTCGAGGCGAGCTCAGCCTGGCCCGGATTTCTCAGGTTAACGCCGTTACCTACCTTGACTTCCCAGGTCACGCCATGTGAGAGTACGTCACAGATGTCTTGTCAAGAAGCATGAGGAGAGCAACCATGAGCGACCACGACTACCGCGAGCATCTCGACACGCTGCACGATCCTGTCTTCGACCAGCCCGTCACCCACAACCGCGAGCACCACCGCGCCGAGGGGGCACAGCGCGACGCCCGCCACGAACGCGACCACGGCTGCCACGTCACGGCCGACGAGGCTCGCCGGCGCGCCCAGGTCCGCCGCGAGGCAGGCCGGCCCGATGACGCGACCTACTGGGATGAGTACGCCGCGGAAGTCGATTCGTGGGCCGAACCGCGGACGTTCGTCTACCTGGTCGAGGGAGAGCCTCACACGGGCACGCTGGACGACTACCGCCGGGCCTACGAAGTGGCGCGGCACTCCGGCATGTCGATCTCCACTCGGCTGTGGGGGCTGGTCGTCAAGAGCGACGGGCTAACCGGTGTGCCGTTCCCCGCGCTGGAGTGCCACGACGTCGAGATCGACGCGAGCGAGAGCGAGAGCGACGGCTACCGCCGTCTGACGTTCCGCTGCCTCGACCAGGTCGCTCACGGTCGGATCGATCTCCGCGCGTGACCCCTGAGCGCTCCCGCGATGCGACCGCGGGCCGCGCGACTGGAGTTACGAAGAAGGAGAGCAACATGACCAGAGCGAGGTTCTACGTGCGTGTGGACCGCTCCGACGGTTCCCGCACGTACAAGGGAGCGTGGACCCGCCCCCACTGCGAGCGCGAGGCGCAAGCGCTGCGCGAGGAAGCTTCCGCCTACGCGGTGGACGTTCTGCCCCGCGCCGTGGCGCTACCCGACTTCCGACGCTGGAGCCGCGTGGTCCGCGCCGGGATCCGCTACTTCCCCGCCCAGACCGACAACATGATCGGCCCTCGCAACGACTGGGGCCACCAGGGAGTGACGTCGTGACCTACCTCTACGTCCCCGACGACGACTCCGAGTACGGACCGATTTGGGAGGAGTCCGAGGCGCGCGAGATGTTCACCGCCGACGAGCTGGCTGACCGTGGCGTTGTGCCCGCCGAGCTCATCATCGACCTCGGGGGCCACCGCGGCCACTACATCACGGCCGACTGGCTGAGCGCAGCGGCCGACCTGCTCGAGACGTGCCAGCTCGACTGTGCGACCTACCACTTGGACGACCCTGAGCGCTTTGCCCTGCGCGACCGCGTCGAGCGGCTCAAGAGCGAAGCGAACGAAGCGTGGGCCCGGTACCACGCGCACAACGACCTCGTTGGGGCGGACCCTGACCAGCAGGGCGAGTACGGAAGCGATTGCTCCAGAAATGACGACGGCTCCCTTGCCTGCCCCTGTGAGTTCATCTCCGAGCTTGCCGACGACGTCGAAAGCGTGCTGGTCGACCTCGGTTTCGTCACTGAGTGGGGCGATGGAGTCCGCACCTACCGAGTGGGTGCGTCGTGAGCCTCGCACGCGTCGAATTCTGGCGCATCACTGACACTGACCCCGACCTCTCATGGCTGGAGCAGACCGACGAGCAGATGGGCGAAGGGTTCGCGAACAGCGCGAAGCATCGGCTCGCCACCTACGGCGATGGGTGGTGGATGGTCGGCATCCGCGCCGCGCTAGTCGCTGACGACGGCTGCACGGTCGCTGAGTCCCCCGGTCTGTGGGGGATCGAATCGGACTCTGACGACGCCTACTTCGATGACATCGCGGAGCAGGAGCTCGCCTACCTCGTCACGACGTTGGGCCTGCCCACGTCCGCGATCGACAACCTGCCGACCGAATGGAGGGAGACATGAAGCGCTCAGAAGGCATCGCCTACCTGACGACCGACCCTGAGACCGGCGAAGACACTGGCCACCTGCGCACGCCGTGCTCCCGCTACGGATGGAACGGCGCGGACTGCGCTCCCGTGGCGTGGCGCTACGCCTATCTGGTCGCCCGCGAGATCGGCGACCAGGTAACCACTGACCATCTCGACCACGCCATGGAACTAGTCGTCAACAACCACGACGACGTGGCCCACATCATCCGCAACTACGGGCGGAGGCAGTACCGATGAACCCTACCGATACCGACGACATGACTGCCATGGTCGAGAGCTACTTACGGGCTGCGCTCTGGACCTGGCTTGACGAGGACGGCGGAGCACCTTTCCCTGGTGACGAGGGATACGTGGACGTGACCGAAGTGTTCGACCTTCGATCCATCGTGAGCGCCATTCAGGACTGCATGGCGTTCTGCGACTACGTGCAAGACCAAGCCGATGAGAACGAAGACGACACCGGCCGTCAGTGGTGGCAGGCACGCGACGCGCTCCGCGACATGGCCCCTGAGCGGGCCGGTCACGATTTCTGGCTGACCCGCGAAGGTCACGGCGCGGGTTTCTGGGATCGCGGCCTAGGCATCGCAGGAGATCGGCTCAGCGATGCCGCGACGACCTTCGGAGGCGGCGATCTGTGGGTATCGCCCGGTGAACCCTGGTCAGCGACGCTCGGCTGACTTGCCAAGTCGCTTGACGTTCTGACGGTCGCCCGCGGCCCGGCTGGTTCGGACCGCGGCTCTGTCGCCAGAAAGGAGAGCAACCATGTATGAGCGACACTACGGCTATCTCTACGACCGTGATCGCACGGTCAAGGACGATGCCGCCAACATCCGTCGACACATCCGAAGCCTGGTCAAGGGTGGGATGTTGCCCGCGGATTGGACCTACTCCGTCCGCTACCGCACCTTCTCCGGTGGATGCTCGATTGACGTGCAGGCAACGTCACCGCGGCCCATCTACGCCGCGGATCCGCGAAGCCAGGAGTGGGAGCTACATGCTGAGACCGGAGAGCATGTCCACGCGTGGATTGACAAGTACACGCGTCAGGCTCGCGCCGTCCGCGACGCGCTGACCGACCTGCACAACGGTCACAACCACGACGGGTCGGAAATCCAGGTCGACTACTTCGACGTCAAGTTCTACGGACAGGTGTCGATCACGACAACCGCCGGAGTGCCGGAGTACGTCGCGCCAGCGGAGAGCGGACAGTGAACGATGCACAGACGTACCGGGCCGCCCACTTCGGCGGCCCATACGTCGCTCTCTGCCCCGATGGAGTCGTCCGCCATCGCGGCACGTTCCCGAGCCTGACTGCGGCCCACGACCACGCGGAAGCGTGCTGTATGGGCCGGCATCGCATCGTGCGGCCGGTCGCGCTGGTGGGCGGCCTGGCCCCGTCCGAGCCGGCCACGACCGCTATCGCCCGCGTGGGTGGCACCGATGGCTGAGCACCGGGTCACCCGCGAGGATTGGCTGAGCGCCACACCCGCGCTCTGGATCGCTGACCCACCCACGGCCGGCGACCGGGTGAAGCTCATCGGTGGCCGCTGGCTGGTGGTTGTCGAGGTGCAGCCCGGGCGGCCCGGCCGATGGACGGCACGACTCCGAGCCGACGGAGAGAACCAGACGTTTACCGCTTGGCTGTACGTCCCATGGGCGGGGGCAGCACCATGAGCTGCCCCCGGTGCCGCGGCAGCCACGGGCCCGGCCCGTGCCCCCTACGTGGGACCGCTATCGCCCGCGTGCCCTCGAAGACGAAGCGCACGACGCTCGGCTTCACCATCCGCGACGTTACGTTGCTGCACGCGGCTGTCACTTACTGGGCCGACCAGCCAGAGAACTACGAGGACGCCGAATCCGAGACGATCGCGGCGATGGCGCTTCTGGAATGGAGGCTGAGGCAGGCCGCGAGTCGTCTCGGATACACGTTGGGCGATCAGCCGTGAGCACGCACCCCAACGCCGTCGAAACCATGAACCGCGTCGCCCGATCACTGGGCGGCGCGGCTCATGTCGCCTACCTCAGCCGGGAGCTCATCGCCCAGGAGCGTGACCTTGCCGAGCTGGCCGTCGAGGTGTCCCAGCTCCTCGACGTGCTGGCCGGCGTGTTCGTCACGAACCCCGAGGAGCGCATCCACGCCCACATCCACGCCATCGACCGCATGATCGCGGCCCTGGCCCCGATCGACCCCGGAGAGCGTCATGGCCCGTAGCGACAGGCAATCAACCTTCGGCCCGCTCCGAGAGCGTCTCGTCGCCCACACCGACGCCGAACGCGACATGGCCCGGCGCCGGCTCAGGGTCGCCCAGGCGGCGTTCACAGCGGCGTCAGACCCCTACTGGCAGGCCATCCGGGAGCGCCAGGCCGCCGCCGCCCACGCCAACGACGTCGGCGTCGAGCAGACCGAGATCGCCCGCGTGTTCGGGCTGCGCGACCACAGCGCCGTGTCGCGCATGATCGCCCGGTTCCGGGGTGAGGCGGTAACCGCGGCGGAGAACCGGCGCAAGCGACGTGCGGAGCGGGTCACTCGGTGAAGCGTTACTCCAGTCGGCCGGTCTCTCTCAGCCATGCCTCCACCTGCGGCCACAGCCACAGCAGCATCCCTTCGCGGACGACGATCGGCTCGGGGAACTCGGGGTGTCGGCGCCTCCAGGAGTGCACGACGTTCGCGTGCGACAGCTCGAGCCGGTCGGCGATGTCCGCCGCCGATACGAGGTCGCGCGGATCGATTTGGCCTGCCACGACCCAGAAACTACGGCGAGGCCCTTGATTGCGTACGCAATCGGGGGCAAGGTAGGGCCCGCCCGGATAGCTGGGCGCTGCTGTCCGGGGGCCGTTGGCCTGCCAGTCTCCGTGCCCCCGGACCAGCCCCGCAGGAGGAGAGCATGAGGTTAGTCGTCGGCATGGCGTGGGTCGTCCTAGCGGCCCTGGCCTTCCTCGGAGGAGTGCACGTGGTCACCCACGGCCCCACCGGCGACAAGGTTGACGAGCTACCGATCGAGTGCGTCCAGGCGGGCGTCGTTATCTGCGAGGGGATGCCATGACCGAAGCACGCAAGACCTCGGGCCCCGAGCTCGCCCGCCGGATGGGCGCCTTGGCCGACGAGCTCAAGGACGTTCCCGCCGAGTTGTGGGACACCTGCCCGGAGCTGCGCGAGGAGTCCCGACGGCTCGAGGGCGCTCTGGTGAAGCTCCGGCTCGACATCCCCGATCCGGGCAAGGTCGCTGGGGGCCGCATACCGCCGTGGGGTCCGACCCGGTCGCAAACCGCATTCCCTCAGGGGGGAGTGATTGCGAATGAGCCGTGAGCAGACCGGCACCATGGCAGCCCATGGTGGGGACACCGGCCTGCCACCGGGAGCGGGACGGGGAACCCCCGCCTACCTCGTCCCGCTCATCCACCGGCAAGGAGGCTGGCGGAATGAGTGACACACCCAGGCACTTGATGTCGGGGACCCGTCGCATCACCAACGAGGACCGGAGACGGGCGCTGCTGCACGAGATCCGGAACTCGCGGTCGCCGTTGACGATCACGCCGGGGATGCGCAAGGCGTTCGAGCAGCGCAAGGCCGAGGCCCGGAAGCGTCACCGCATAGGGCGGGCCTGCGACTCGTTCTTCACCGTCGTCTTCGCCGGTGGTGCTGTCGCGTCGCTCGTCATGCTGAGCGCCACGCGGCAGTGGGGGCTCGTGCCCGCGGTGGTCGTGTCCATCTTGCTGACCTACAAGGCATGGACCGGCGGGAGAACTAGAGCCATATGACCGCGGCGCAGCCGGCTCTCCGCCGTCGGCTCCGCTGTGAAAGGAGGCCCGGGGCCGATCGTCATTAACTCTGGCGACCGGCCCCGGGCCTCGAATGACCTTGTTACCTGGCGAGTTCGTCGACCCGCTCCTCCAGGATCTCGCACTTCTCGTAGAGCATCTTCTCGTAGTCCCGCATCGCCTCCATGCGGTCGAGCATCCGGAAGATCGATTTCTGCAAATCGTTCACCCAGGCGATGATGCCGAGCTGGCGTATCCGCAGGTAGCGGCCGTGGCGGTCGAGGCGCCAGGAGATCAGCCCGGCAAATCGCCTCGGCAGGGAACGCTCCCCAGTGGGACGTTTACCTCCTCGGGCTAGGACTCCCCCAGCTGTGACGCCGGCCACGATGATGACGACAATGCTCCGCCGTCCCATTCGGTCCGCCTTTCTGGTCTGATCCAGCCCACCACCAGATGCCCTTGACGTCGTATCACGCTTACAGACGTGCACGTTGCCTGCAATTGCGATCGCGTTACGATCACGACTGTCAGTGCGCAAGTTGCTGGTCGGATTCGTCCAGCGCTGACAGATCCCACGCTGCCGGTGGCCGCCGCACGCTCAACCTGGCGACCACCGCCGCCGCCCGGGTCGTGTCCGCCGCCGCGTAGCCCTCGGTCGTCTTGATGTTGGCGTGGCCCATCACCTCGGCGGTCAGCAGGATGTCCCGCTCCTCGCGGTAGAAGTGCGTCCCGAACCAGTGGCGCAGCTGGTGCGCCGTCGTGCCCGGCGGCAGGTGCAGGTTGATGTAGCGGCTGATCGTCTGGGGGTGCAGCGGTGCCGCCCCCCGGCCGTCCAGGAGCCACTGCCGAGTGAACACCGGGCCCGAGCGCGGCAGGCCATGGCGTCGCAGGGCCTCGAGTGTCTCGGGGTGCAGCGGCACGTAGCGGACCTTGTCGCCCTTGCCCTCCACGCGGAGCGTCATGTCCGGGATCGAGATGTCCTCGCGGGTCAGCCGGGACATCTCGACGCAGCGCAGGCCCTCGTAGGCACCGAGTGCCAGCCATGCCCGCATCCGGTCGTCGGCCCGGTCCATGGCCTCGGCCACCACCGCGTCGTCGGCGGGGCGGGGGAGGCGCCGGGGCACCTTCGGGTCGACGAGGTCGGCCGCCGGGTTCGACTTGGCCTGGCCGGCGCCCTGGGCCCACCCATAGAACGCCCGGAGGTGGCTGCGGTACGTGTGCCGGGAGCCGGGGGCGAGCCGGCCTCGGCGGCCTCGCCGTCCGTCCAGCCACTCCTCCAGGTCCAACGTGTCGAGCTCGAGGACGTGGCGGGGCTCGGCGTCGCGGGCCAGGGCGCGGACCTGGGCGATCCGTTGGCCGATCGTCCAGTCGCCGTCGCCGCAGCGTCGCTCGTGGGCACGGAACGCCCGGATCAGCTCCTCGAGTGGGGGATAGCCGCTCATCGGGAAACATCCTCCTCGGGTAACAGGAATCTTGTCAAGAGACTTGCCTGAATCCCTGTCGCCCGGAGAAGGACGTTTCCGCCGCTTCACGTGCGCTGACCTGCGATGACGCTCGACGAGCGCCGTCCGTATTCCCAGTAGGAATACGACAGGGATCTTGCCAAGTCGACTGTGGTGATAGAGCCGTTTAGGGCTCCTTGCATTCCTCCAGCAGGTCGTTCAGGTCCTCACGGTCCAGCATGTCCAACGCCACCCGGGCCTGGCGCGCCAGCGACGGCGACAACCACCGCAACGGCACCCCGTACAGCTCCGCCAGAGCCAGAACCACCACCAGATCCGCCCGCTCCTCGGCCACCACACCCATCTCGTACTGGCGGATCTGCTCGTGCGACGGGTTCCCCCGCCCCCGCTCCGTGTTGCCCAACTTCTCCTGTATCAGCCCGGCGACACGCGCCAGACTGAAGCCAGCCTCCTCGCGGGCCCTGCGCAACCGCCGACCGAACTCCGTCGAAGGTTGCGACTGCGACCTCGCGTACACGCCTCGAGGCATCCTCCGTGCTCCCATCACGTCAGCCGCCCACTGTCCTGGCAAGAAGTCTGGCAGTAACCCTAGGGGTATGTCTAGTCACTCCTGACGGACCACCCCCAAAGACCTCTTGCCAGAAGTCTTGACAGGAAACCTGCCGTGGGGCCATGCTGGAAGTCCACAGCGGGGAGCTGCGCCCCCCGCAACCCCCGGCCTACTTCCCTCAAAGGACTTCCCCTGTGGCAAAGCTGATCCGTCTGACCTCCGGCAACGTCGCCATCGTTGACGCCGAGGACTACGACTGGCTTAGCCGATGGGCATGGCACCGTCAGACGGGGCCCTACGCGGGACGACACCGCCACAAGGCTGACGGACCAGGACCGTCCACGATCCTCATGCACCGCGTAATTCTCGGGCGTCACAAGGATCTAGTCGGACTCCAGGTCGACCATCGCAACAACTACGGCCTCGACAACCGCAAGGCCAATCTGCGTGCTGCTACGCGAAGCCTCAACGGAGCGAATCGACGTCCTTCGAGGTGCGCTACTACAAGTCGCTACCGCGGTGTCAACGTCCGCCTCGGACGGCGACCTCGCGCCCACATCTACATCAACCATCAGCAGGTCTACCTCGGCAGCTTTCCGACCGAGGAAGAAGCCGCCCGTGCCTACGACGCGGCAGCCCTTGAAGCATTCGGCGAGTTCGCTCGCGTCAACTTTCCCTAAGAAAGGTCTCAGCCATGGGCGGTGAGATCGAAGCTCGGCCGCCGGCCGACGCGTACTACCTCGCGTTGGCCGCTGAGGCGATCGTCGAGCTGCACAGGTGCAAGCCGAGCAAGGAGGTTGCCTTGATCTTCTGCGGAGACGACGAGGTGCCCGTCGCCTGGCCCACCACCCAGGCCCGCTGCATGATCCGCACCATGAACCACCTCGGAGCACGGTGGCTCGGCGTCTGCGAAGTCCCGGCCGCCGCCGAGGTCCTGGCGGCATGGACCTGAAGCCCCGAGTCCGCTACGCCCGAGCGCTCCACCTCGGCGATGTCAACGGCCGGCAGTACAGCCACACCGAGATCGCCAAGATGCTCAGCGTCAGCGCCCAGACCGTGCACCGCTGGATCGACGAGTCAGTCGCCGAGGAACGCCGGGCCATCTGCCCCCTCTGCGGCCGGCGCTGCATCGTCATGGAGCCCGTGCGCGCCGACCGGGGCGACACCTACCCGATGCACCTCGCCAAGGGGGAGCGCCGGCAGCGGTACTGCGAAGCCGGCGGGTGGCTGGTGGAAGACGACGAGTACGTGGAGGCCAAGACATCGTGACCCCCGAGCAGATCCCCCAGGAACTCGTCGACCTCCTCGACGAACGTGCCGGCAAGAAGCACTCCCGCGACGGCGCCGTGCTCACGACCCTCGCCGAGATCCTGACCCGCTACGAGACGGCCGGGGTCCTGGTCTGCGAAGGCTGGTGGCACCCGAACGTCGTCAGCGGCCGGGTGCACGACCACCCGGACAACCCCGGCCGCAGCTGGTCGGCGGCATCCCACCGGCTGTGCGAGCCGGTCTACACGAAGCGCGACGAGCCGGCGGACCGGGAGATGCAACCCGATGCGTGACGTCACCGACGCCGCACGGCAACTGACCCCGGCCGAGCACTACGCCGAAGCCGAACGGCTACTGGCTGTCGCGGTCTTGGTGATGAGCACGCCGAACCAGCGCCTGCTCGATGACCATGCAGTGGAGACGACCCCCACCTTCCAGCGCATGGAGGCCCGCGACCGTTGCGTCCGTGAGGCCCAGGTTCACGCCACGTTGGCGACCGTCAACCCGGACGTCCTGTGGCCGAAGTACGTCGTGACGGCCCAGCCAGCAGACGTCACCGAGGACAGCACCGACGCGCTCCTCGAGCAGATCCGCACCAGCGTCCACGCCTGGGCGTGCGGCGCCGCCCGGCCCGAGGAAGTCCTCAACGACATCGACCGGATGTTCAACGCGTGAGCCAGGTCGACCGCATCCTCGACCTGGACCTGTGCGCCGGCTGCCGGGCCTACCTGCTCGAGGACAGCGACGAAGACCCCCGCAACCCCGAGGTGAGGATCAACCCGCCGCCGACCGGGACCTACGACCCCGAGGGAACCGTGATGGAAGTGAGCGACCTCCAACCCGGACAGACCGGGCGTGTCGTCGCCGTCTACGACCTGAGCGGCCCGTCGATCGCCGAGCAGTTCGGCGACGCGGTCGAGGCCCTCGAAGGGGAACTTATCCGAGAGCTCAGCGGCTACCTGTGGCGCAACACGGCCGAGTCCGCGCCACCGCTGACCCAGGAGAGGATGCACGAGGTCTACCGGGCTGTCGCCGAGCGGGAGGCCACCTACGAGGAGCGCCTCCGTGCTCGGGCGCGAGGGATGGGCGCCGAGGCTGTCCTTCGGGCCCGGATCTACTACGCGTGGCGGAGCAACGAGCCGCTCTACGTCACCTACGCGGAACTCCACACGTTGCAGATGATGCCCCGGCCGTCGCCCGGGAGTCCGATGCCGTTCAACAGCATCGACGTCGTCGTCGATGCGGGCCAGGCCGCAGCGCAGCAGCGGGTGGCTCTCATCCAATGACCGCCATCGATCCCGGGCCCCTCTCGCCCTCCACGGTCCGCCTCACCCCGTCGCGGATCCGCCGGGCTCTGCGCCGCAAGGTCCGGCCCCACTTCGTCAACGATCCGCACCTTTGGATCGTCGAAGGCGACGTCGACGACGCCTACCCCACCTATGTCGTCCGCTACGACCCCGGCACCGGCGACCACGCCTGCTCCTGCTACGACACCGGCGGCCGGCTGAACCGCGGCAACGTCGGCCGGCGCATCGGCTGCACCCACGTCGTCGCCGTCGTCATGAAGCTCAAGCGCCAAGCCGCGATCGAGCGCCGCAACGCCGAACGGAAGCGTGCCGTCCCGCCGACCCCTACCGTCCCGACACCCGACGACCCGCGCCTCCACTACCACCCCGACACCGGCCAGCTCGTCCAGCCGCCGTTCCCCGACTGGGTGCAGACGTTCCGCCCCCACCAGTGGCAGGCCACCGAGGCGATCATGGAGGCGTTCGACGACGGCGCCCGGGTCGTCATGCTCCAGGCGCCCGTCGGCACCGGCAAGACCCTCACCGGCGAACTCGTGCGCCGGCTCATCGGCGGCAACGCCCTCTACGTGTGCTCCACCAAGACCCTCCAGGACCAGGCGGCCCGCGACTTCGACTACGCCCGGGTCCTCAAAGGCCGGGCCAACTACCCGACGTTGTCCGGCGGCCGGGGCGCGTGGGGCCAGGTCGTCGACGCCGCCGCCAACACCGTCACCTGCGCCGACTGCACCGTCTCCGGCTCCGACCCCGACTGCCGGTGGTGCCACGACACGGTGCGCTGCCCCTACCGGCTCGCCCGGGGCCGGGCCCAGACCGCCCCCCTCGCCGTCCTCAACACCGCCTACGCGCTCACCGACTGGAACAAGGGCGGTCAGCGCTTCGCCGGCCGGGACCTCTGCATCATCGACGAGGCCGACCTCCTCGAAGGCGAGCTGCTCTCCCAGGTCGAGGTCACGATCTCGAAGCGCCGCCGGGAGACCCTGCGCATCCCGCCGGCCGCCCCCAAGACCGTGTCCCGCAAGGACCCGCAGGGAACCTACGACGCCTGGCGCGAGTGGGCGGTCGCCGAGGCCATCCCCCGGGTCGCCGAGACCCTCTCGGTCCTGCCGACCGCGCAGTCGGCGACACCCCGCGAGCTCCGGCTCCGCAAGTCCTACCACGACCTGCTCGAACGGCTCCGCCTCCTCGCCCGGGAACTGCCTCAGGGCGGCTGGATACATGACGATTACAACACTGGCGGGGTCACGTTCCGGCCCGTCCAGGTGCACGGCTGGGGGTCGACGATGCTGTGGCCGCACGCCCGGCGGTTCCTGCTGATGTCCGGCACGATCATCTCCGCCGACGAGATGGCCGAGTCGCTCGGGGTGCCCGACGGCTACCGGCTCGTCGACATCCCGATGACGTTCCCCGCTGCGAACCGGCCCGTCAACGTCTGCGCGCTCGTCGAGATGTCCCACAAGACCGTCGACACCGACTGGCCGAAGATGCTCAAAGGCGTCGCCGGGGTCCTCGGGGTGCACCCCGAGGAGCGCATCCTCGTCCACACCGTCTCCGGCAAGCTCGCCGAGTACCTGGTGCGCAACCTGCCGCCCTCCGCCCGCGCCGGCCGGGGCATCTACACCTACCGCTCCGGCGCCTCCGGGGAACGCGACCAGGCGCTCGCCGCCTACAAGGCCGACCCCCGCGGCGTCCTCATCGCGCAGTCGATGGAGCGCGGCGTCGACCTGCCCGACGAGCTGTGCTCGGTGATCGTCGTCTGCAAGATCCCGTACCCGAACCTCGGCGACAACCGCACCAAGGCCCGGCTCTACGCCACGAAGGGCGGCGAAGCCTGGTACGCGGTCAACACCGTCCGCTCGCTGGTTCAGATGACCGGCAGGGGAGTGCGCCACGAAGGCGACCGCTGCACCGTCTACGTCCTCGACCACGCGTTCACGACCCGGCTGTGGCGCAAGAACAAGCGCCTCCTGCCCGAATGGTGGTGCGACGCCGTCAACTGGCACTACCCGACGTACCGGCTGACCCGCCAGAGGTCTTGACAGAGTTCTTGTCAAGAGACTAGACAGAGATACCGCAACAAATCCCCCTAGGAGGGACCCCTTATGCCTTGGGATACCGACCGATCGTCCGGCTTCCTCACCCACTTCGCCGGCACGGTCAAGGAGTCGTACTTCGGCACGAACCCGAAGTACATGGACGGCGACGCGCTGCTGCTCTGCCTGGAGCTCGACGAGGTCGAAGTGCTCGAGGAGGGCTACGACGGTGATGTCCCGGACCCGCTGACGGTCGAGATCCCGTGCGGCGGCAAGGACTGGTTCACCGAGGACGGCACGGTCGCCGAGCACAAGAAGAACAAGGACCGGTTCCACACCTCGGGCTGGATGGGCAAGCTCGTCGACGCCGTCATCTCGTCGCAGACCGACTACGACGGCCCCGCGACCGCCAACTACGGCGGCAACACCGAGCGCACCGACGGCGAGCCGCTCGACGTCGACTTCGCCGACCTGTACCAGGTGCTCGAGAGCCGGGGCGACCCCACCGAGGCCGCCATCTACGAGGGCCTGCGCTTCGAGTTCGCCGAGCTCCAGGCCGACTTCGGGCCCGACCGCGAAGCCCAGAAGAAGGGCGACAAGGACGCCCGGATCAGCTCCCGGCGCACCCTGCCCATCCGCTACTTCCCCGCCGAGGCCGCCAAGCCGGCGAGCAAGGCCCGGGGCGCGACGAAGAAGGCCGCCGCCAAGCCGGCTACGAAGTCCAAGGCCCAGGAGGCCAAGGAGCGCGCCGCAGCCAAGCGGGCCGAGGCCACCACCACCGTCAACGGCGAGGCCAACCCGTTCGTCGACATCGCCGAGGACCTCGACACCGCCGAGGCCCTCATGGCCGCCCTCAAGGCCAACGACGACTACGACGCGTTCGTCGAGGCGTGCCTCCAGATCGAGGCCGTCGAGAAGAACGACGCTCTGCTCGACGCCGTCATCGACGAGAACGGCCCCTGGGCCAGCCGCGACGAGCTCGTCGGCTGATGAGCCGTAGCCGCATCAACGTGGAGGTGCTCGCCCCGTCCGGCGGGGTGCGCGCCTCCACGGCCGGCTCCCGACGACCGAACCTGTGCGACCACTGCCGGTCCGGCGACCACCACCTGTGTACCGGGGTCGGCTGCTACGGCTGCCCCGGACCGCACCGCCGCCACGGCTGCGCGGTCCCGGTCGCGACGTCGGGCCGGCAGCCGATCGTCAGCGACTTCGAGGACGACCTATGACCACTTCCTACGTGGCTCGCCCCGCGACCAACAGCCCGCCCGAGCCGCAGGTGCGCGGCAACACCGCCTGGCTGGACGCCGTCGCCCAGATCCGCGCCGACCCCGGCCGCTGGTACCACTTCCCGCCCGAGGACAACGGCGGCGAGCTGTTCGCCGACCACCAAGCCTGGTACCTGCGGGAGACCTACGGCCTCGTGGTCGAGCTCCACGACCGGGTCACCCGCGACAAGCGCACGTACGGCGTCATCTGGGCGCACGTCTGCCCCGAGAGCGGCCCCTGCCCGATCTGCCAACCCGAGGAGCTGCTGGCCGATGGATGAGACCCCTGGCCCCCGCTACACCCTGGACGAGGTCCGGGCCTTCAAGGCCGCCCTGGGCGGCGCCATCGACCGGATGGACGCCGAGCCATACGAAGGCGGCGAGTTCGAGCGGAAGATCCAGCTCCGCCAGACCGGCCTGTCGCTCCACGTCAGGTGGACGCCGAAGCTGCCGATCCTGCCGCCGGCCACCCCACCCCACGTCTGCACGCAGAACTTCGCTGACATCGGCCTGAACCCCGGGCTGATGCACCAGGTTCTCGATCAACTCGAGGAGTTGCTCGCCGATGGCTGACGAGCGCCCCTCCGCCTACTACGAGCCGACGGACGCTGGGGGCCGTCGGCTCGTGATCCGTGGCCACGCTCTCGGCACCTGTGCCTGGGAGCTCATCGCGACGCTCCAGGGCTTCGAGCCGCAGCCCTGGCCCGAGCGCATCCTGCGCGCCTTCAAGGAGGGTGAGGTTGCCGAGCCGCTCATCCTCCAGCGTCTCGTCGACATCGGCTGGGTCCTCGACGACAGCTGGACCCAGCGCACGCTGGAGCTGTCGTGCGGGACCGGCCGCATCGTGCGCCTCCACCCCGACGGCGCGGGCTGCCCCGCCACCCAACCCACCACGCCGCACGCCATCGAAGCCAAGGCGCTGCACAACTCGACCTGGCAGTCGTTCCGCCGGCATGGCGTCAGGGGCATCGGCCACGGCTACGACTGGCAGTTCTCCGCCGAGATGGCCGCCGCCCGGATGCCGCTGGCGGTCGTCGCCCTCAACAAGGGCGAGACCCCCGACGAGAACGGCAAGCGCCCCGAGTGCGCCGATGAGGGCCAGCTCCACTTCGAGTTCCTCAACGACCCGCCGCACAGCCGGGCCGACATCCTCAAGCGGGTCCGCATGATCGCCGAGGCCGCCGACGGCGACAACGTCGTGCAGTCCGGCCGGCCCTGCGACAACCCGCAGCAGTGGCCATGCCGCTTCTACCACCTCCGCCCCGAGCCCGAGAAGGACCAGGGCTACGCCGTCGACCCCGCCGAGGCCGACGAGTACGAGCGCTACTGCCGGGCCTACGACACCGCGAAGCGGCTCGAGAACCGCGCCAAGACCATGAAGGAAGGCGCCCGGGACGCCCTGCTCAAGCTGGCCGGCAACCGCGACGAGATGTTCACCGACCTGTTCGAGCTGACCGTCGTCGGCGGTGAGAACACGAAGACCGACTGGGCCGCGATGCGCGCCGCCGGAGTGGACGTCGAGCAGTACCAGACCAAGGAGCCGAAGTCCAAGAGCGTGAGGGTGACACGGCGATGAGGCGCTTCTATCCACCAACCGAGTCCGACATCCCGATGCACGGGTGGCGGCCCTACTCGGACATCCACCGCGAGCGGATCCGCGCCCACGAGAAGTGGGACCGGCCGGAGCGACCCGAGGAAGGCGCGTCGATGGAGCGTCGGTCCTGGGACGACCCAGCGTGGATGTCCGTGCTGGTCGAGGAAGTCGGCGAGGTCGCTCGGGCACTCTGCGAGCAGCGCCACGGCCATACCAACCGGCCTCAGACGATGGTCCAGCTTCGCAAGGAGCTGGTGCAGGTCGCCGCCATGACGGTCGCGTGGATCGACGCGCTCGACCTCGACGAGACCGAGGCGATGGCCTGGTGAGCGAGACCCGCATCCCCGTCGAGCGCGTCGACGAGCACGGCCGCGTCACCGGCAAGGGCACCGCCCGCGCTCGGGGTGTCACCTTCGACGACTACCGCACCTCCACAGGCGCCGAGCTCAAGCTGCGGCCCGGCGAGTCCTTCGTCGTGTCGGTCGTGGTGGAGGACCTGTGAGCGAGGTCGCCTGCGCCCACGGTCGACTCACTGGCCGATTCGCGATCGAAGGCGAATGTTGGCTATGGACCGGCAAGCGCAACCAGAAGGGGTACGGCCGACTTGTCGTTGATGGTCGGTACGTGCTTGCTCATCGGCTCTCTTGGGAGTTCGCAAATGGGCCGATTCCTGATGGTCTCTACGTGCTGCATCGTTGCGATACCCCGCCTTGCATCAATCCTTGTCATCTGTTCCTCGGAACGTTGGCCGAGAACAACGCCGACATGAAGGCCAAAGGCCGTGAGCGAAAGGCCGTTGGTGAATCTCATCCCTGGGTGAAGTTGACCGAGACGCAAGTTCGGGAAATTCGTGCACGGCGCTTGTCAGGTGAGTTGACGACAACTCTCGCTGCCGAGTTCGGGGTCCATGACAGTCAAATCAGTCGGATCGCGAGGGGAGTGAGTCGTGCCCACGACGGAATGTGAGCACGGCATGCCGACGCCGGCCAGCTGCTACGACTGCATGGAGGACGGCGTCTTCGTCCGAGCGCCCGAACGCCCCGCGCCGCACGTCGTCGCCCGGTTCGAGGCTCGTCACGACGGCCAGTGCCCGGCCTGCAACCTCGGCATCCACGTCGGCCAGGAGATCGTGAAGCTCGCCGACGGCACCTACGAGCACGGCCACCACCACGACAGCCACGCCTGGTCGACGGAGGGCCACTGATGCCCGAGATGCTCTACGACCCCGAGACCGGCGCCGAGCTGTGGCGCGGTGAGGCCGACTGCACCGGTCAGTGCATCTACGGCCGCGACATCCTGATGCCGGGTGACGCCCCGCTCAACGTGATGAGCGACGTCGCCTACCCCGACCCCAAGTGCGCGTTGCACGGTGGCATCGCCGACGTGTGGCCTGACTCGGAGATCGATCTGACGGCCAGCGAAACCCAACGCGTCGCCCTGGCCTCCGCCTACGAGCACGGCGCGCTGACGGAGGGCCACTGATGCCGGCCCCTCCGTTCGTCACGCTCCCCAACGGCCGCCAGGCCCAGGCCCGCGAGACCATCCTCGTCTACGGCGACAGTGACGTCGGCAAGACCTTCCAGTACCTCAAGCTCGCCGACTGGCACCAGCGCCGCGGCTCCGATGCCCGGTTCTTCGGGATCTGCACGCCCGGCAACGACTGGACGAAGTTCTTCCTGCCGGGCGCCGAGTTCGAGCACCTCGCCAACGTCCATTTCGAGAACGCCACAGTCATCCAGGACTACTTCGACGTCTACGACAAGGTCATCAAGCGGGCCCGGCCGAAGCCTCACGACTGGCTGAATGTCGACGTGCTCGGCGACAGCTGGGGGGCCGCGCAGGAGGAGTACGCCGAGCGCGAGTGGGGCACTGACCTCGGCTCGAAGTGGGCGACCGAAGGCGGCCGCTACCCGATCGGCGGCGCCGACTGGCCGTGGGGCTCGATCAACTCCCGCCACAAGGCATTCGCGCAGAACCGGGTGATCCGCTTCCCCGGGCACCTCTACTGCTGCGCGTGGGACCGGGCGCCGGGTGAGAAGGACGACAAGGACAAGCTCGGCCAGGCGACGTTCGGGATGATCGGCCGCTGGCCGGTCGGCCAGAAGGACGAGTACCGCCGCTTCGACACCGTCATCCACCTGTCGTTCAACGGCCGGCACGAGCGCGTCGCCCGCACCGCGAAGGAGCGCGGCGGCCGTCGCCGGCTCGGCGAGGTCGTCCAGCGCGGCAAGGCGGAGCCCATCCACGTCGGCGAGCCGATCAACGACCTGTTCAAGGACTACCTGCTCAAGATCGCGAGGTGGAAGCCATGACTCTCAGAGGTATCGACGTCAGCCATCACCAGGGGGCCATCGACTGGGGCCGCGTCAAGGCCGCCGGCTACGCCTTCGCCGTCGCGAAGGCCACCGAGGGCCTGACCTTCAAGGACTCGCGGATCGCTGCCAACTGGGCGGGGATGGGCCAGGCCGGCCTGATCCGCGGCGCCTACCACTTCCTGCGGGCCGAGGCCGGCGGGGTCCAGCAGGCCCGCCGCTTCGTGTCGGTCGTCGGCGACCCCCGGGGCGCGCTGGCGATGGTCGACGTCGAAACCCACGCGGTCGCCGGGACGATCCCCAGCTACCTCCAGGTGCACGCGTTCGTGGAGGAGTTCAAGCGCCTCACCGGCGGCCATCCGATCCTCATCTACACCGGCAAGTACCACTGGGCCCGGCTCGGCAACGGCGACGGCGCCCACCTCGGCCCGCTCTGGCACGCCGAGTACGACACCGGCTCCGAGGTCGCCGACGGCCCCGAGCTCGACAGCTACGGCGGCTGGTCGAAGTGCCTGATCTGGCAGTGGACCTCGAGCGGACGGGTCCCGGGGATCGCCGGGAACGTCGACCTCAACACCTTCTACGGCGGGGGGAGGGACCTCCTCGCCCTGACCGGTATCCCCGGTCACGTTGTCATCCCACCGAAGCCAAAGGAGCAAGACATGAAGATCGTCGACTGCGCCGGCCGGCCCGCCCTGTTCTTGGGCCCGGAAGGCATCCAGCGGATCAACTCCGCCCAACGCAAGGCTCTGAGCGAGCTGGTCAAGGTCGAGGCGGTCGTGTGCAACGACCTCGCCCTCTACGACGCGCTCGTGTCGCTCATCAAGCCTTCATCCCCGGGTGTCGACCCGGTGCGCCTCGCCGCCGAGATCAGCGCCCGGCTGCCCGCCGAGCAGACCATCGACCAGGCCGTCGTCGAAGCTGGCCTCCGGGCGGTGCTGGAGCACGGCGTCGGATGAAGGAAGCGAATCTCGATACCACCGCGATGATCTCGTCGACGATCCTGGTCGCGGCGCTGATCTTCGCGGTGGGTATCACCATCCTGCTGCTCATCCACTCCGATGAGTGGCCGCTCGGGACCGACGACGACCTCGACGACTTCGACCAGTGGGTCACCGACGAGGAGCGCGAAGAGGCTCGGGCCAAGGTGCGGGAGGGTCGCTGATGAGTGTCAGGGGCCAGACCTACGCCGTCGCCACGAACCTCGTCACCGAGCAGTGCATCACGTGCGGCGTCCTGTTCGCGATCCCCCAGGAGCTCTACGAGCGTCGGCGGGAAGACCACCGAAGCTTCTACTGCCCGAACGGCCACAGCCAGCACTACGCCGGCGAGACCGAGGCCGAGCAGCTCCGCCGTCAGCTCCAGGCCCAGAGGAACCAGGCGACGGCTCTGCGCAGCTCGCTCGACCAGGAGACCGCACGCGCCAACCACGAGGCGTCGCGGGCCGCCGGCTACAAGGGCGCGCTCACGAAGGCGAAGCGTCGCGTCGGCCGCGGCGTCTGCCCGGTCGACGGGTGCAAGCGGCACTTCGAGAACCTCAAGCGCCACATGGCGACCGAGCACCCCGATTACCCGGGGGAGGACTGAGTGCTCGTAGCACCCTCCGAACCCAAGCCCCTCCAGGCGCTCGGCCTCGTCACCTCGCAGGCCGAGCGCAAGGGCGCCGACTTCCTGTGGGCGGCGCTCCCCGTCGGCCTCGTCGGCGTGCAGCGCAAGCAGTTCCCTGGCGACTTCATCGCGTCGGTCGGCGACGGCCGACTCGAGAAGGAGCTCGGCCAGATGCGAGCCCTGGACGTCGCAGTGCTACTACTGGAGGGCCGGGGCACCTGGACGACCGACGGCGAGCTGATCCATTCCTATGGCCAGCGCTGGACGCGCTCCGGCCACCGCAAGTTCCTCTGCTCGGTGCAGGCCCAGGGCGTCTGGGTGCTGACCACCGAGAACCTCGACGACACCGTCCGGGCTCTCCACGATCTCGTCGACTGGTCCCGCAAGCCCGCCCACAACGCGACCCGGTCCCGGCCGGCGGCGCGGCGTGACGGCTGGGGCCGCATCACCGACCGGACCTACGCCATCCACCTGCTGCAAGGGCTGCCCGACGTCGGGCCCGAGCTCGCCACCCGGCTCTACGACCACTTCGGCCGCTGCCCGCTGCGCCTCACCGTCACCGAGCAGGAGCTCCGGGGTGTGCACGGCATCGGCAAGAAGTACGCCGCCCAGCTGGCGAGGATCTTCGGCGGTGACTTGTCCAGTGAGCTGTCAGGAGAGCTGCGATGAAGGTCAAGGCCACCATCTACGCCGACGAGCCGGGCGACGTCGACCCCGTCTGGTGCGTCCGGCTCGACATCGGCGGCGAGACCTTCGAGCTGCCCGGCTCGTGGGAGACCGTCGGCGGGGCTGTCGACGGCGCCCTCAAGTGGGCCGGCGACCGGGCCTACACGCTGCGCTGGCCGCTGGAGCTCGAGTTCGTGGCGCTCGAGGACCTGAGGAGGCCGGCGTGATCTGGCGCAAGCGCGTCGCGGCCGTCATCGGGGCGTTCCTGCTGGGCACCGCCTGCCAGTCCAAGCAGGACTGCACCGACCCCGACTACTGCCAGCCGAAGGACTGCGGCGAGTACCAGGCGGATTGCGAGGGGCAGTGAAACCTGTTGACCAGGACACCTTCCATGTCCCCGGCTTCGCCAACGGCAACTGCATGGCGGCGTGCATTGCCTCGTTGTTCGAGGTCGACCTCGACGAGGACGTCCCGAACTTCGTCGACTTCGAGGGTCCGCTCGCCTGGTGGGATGCCGCTCGGTCGTGGTGCCGGACGCGGGGCTACGACCTCATCCGCATTTCCAGCCTCGACCAGGTGACACGGTGGGCCGACCGACCGCCGGGCGACCACGCCATCGCTGGCGTTCCCAGCCCGCGGGGGCCATGGGGCCACTGCGTGATCGTCGATCGGGACGGAGTCGTCGTCCACGACCCCTACCCCGGTGGGCCTACGGGCCACAAGGCGGAGCAGATCGACGAGGTCTACCTGGTGGTCGAGCCGTACGAACCGTTCCCCACTCAGCCCGCCGATCGTGAGGAAGCGTCCTGATGGACGCCGCGACGGCCATCGCACGCATCGGTACCCGCCGCCGCATCGCGGCCTGCACCGCCTGCGACCTGTCGTCGCGCCCGAACATCAGCCCGGTGCCGTTCTCGGGGCCGACGCCGGCCCGCTACGTCGTGCTGGGCGAGGCGCCCGGGCGGTCCGAGAACCGCAAGGCCGAGCCGTTCGTCGGGGCCTCGGGGCGCTTCCTGCGCCGCCTGATGCGGGGCGTCGGGCTCGACGACGCCGAAGCTTTCTGGTGCAACACAGCGTGCTGCTGGCCGCCGGGCGCCCCGACCCAGGCCCAGCAGAACGCCTGCCGGCCCCACCTGATCGCCCAGTTGAAGCTGGCTCGGGCCCCGTTCCTCCTGGCGGCCGGTGGCGTCGCCCTGAACGCGGTCTGCCCGGACGCCAACCTGCGCCGGCTGCACGGCAGCGCGCTCAAGGTCCGGGTCCGGGTGCCGGCCGAGCCGTCGTCGATCGAGCTGACGGTCGTGCCCGTCTACCACCCGGCGTTCGTCGCCGCGCATGACCCGTCCTCGAAGCCGGTGCTCCAGGAGGGCCTCGGCCGCTTCAAGGCGCTCCTCGACGGCATCCCGGCCGACCTACTCGTCGGCAACTGGTGCAACTTCTGCGAGCACCGGGCGGTGCGTTGGGACCAGCGCCAGATGCCGTATTGCCTCAAGCACTCCAAGGAAATCGGCGCGCATGTGCGGCTGGAGAAGCGCCGCGCCAAGGCCGAATACAAGGCGAGCCAAGGGAGGCTGCTGTGATTGTCGTCGCGATAGTCGTCGTGTGGGTGGCGCTCACGCTGCACCACTGGGACAACCCGCCCCACGTCCACATCCCCCGCCGGCCGCGGACGTGGCTGGCTCACGTCACCGTGCGGCCGTCCTGGCTCGACGAGGCCGACGACACGGTCTGCCAGGCCGCGACGGGCTGCCCGGAATGCGGAAAGCCGACCTCGCCCTACAACACGGTGCCGGCGTTCCTCGTCGACGAGTTCTGCTGGGGCCACAGCAAGCCCTTCATCCTTGGCCACGACTGGCCAAGCCCCGACCCGCTCGTGACGGTCCAGCTCCAGGCGGTGTCGGCGTGAACGTCTACCTGGCCTGCCCCCGCACCATCGCCCGGGTCGAGCTCCAGCCGATCGAAGCCCGGCTGCGCCTCGTGCTGGCCGAGGTCAACCACATCTACCGGCCCTGCGAGATCGACGCCGCGATCCGCCGTCCGTCGATGGCGTTCCGGCTCAACCTCGAACGGCTCACCGCGTCGACCACGGTCGTCGCCGTCTCGGGCTGGACCGAGGACCTGGCGGCCCGCCGCGAGATCCAGGTCGCGCTGTGGTCCGGCTCGACGATCTACGAGCAGGCCGGCACCGGGATGCACCAGGTGATCCTGCGGAAGATGAACGAGCAACGGGTCGCCGCGATATTGGACAAAGGACTACAGGAGCAATTGGCCAAATGAACCGCCACGACCGCCGCACCCGCGGCCAACGCGGCCCCGCCCGGCCCCTCATGCCGGCCGGCGACCATCCGGCCCTGCCCCCAAAGGAAGCCGGGGTGCACCGCTGGGTCCGCTCGACCGCGCACTACCTGACCTCGCAGCAGGCCGCAGCGGCAGCCGGCGGGGCCCACGTCAACCTCGAGCCCGACACGCTGATCCGCTACGGCGTCGGCTGCATCGACTGCGCCGGACCGTACGACCAGGCGAAGGACCTGCCCTGTGAGGCGCAGTCATGAGGGGCCTGCTCGCCCGCTGGCGTCGTCGTCGGCCGGCGATCGTCTACCAGTCGAGCTGGTTCAACGTGGAGTACTACCCCAAGGCCCACGCCAACCAGCATCTCGTCGTCAACTTCAACCACCACACACCGCTCAAGATGACGGTCGGGGACGCCGAGGAGCTGTCGTTCGGGCTGGCGGCCGGCCGAGCTAAGGCCATCGCGAGGGGAGCGAAGCGATGATTCGGCGCGTCGGCGACTCCCGCCGCCTCGGCGAGCTGCTCCCCTGGGATGACTCGGGCGTCATGGCCCCCTTGCCGGAGGGCGTCCCCTGCGTCGTCGGCTCACCCCCCTACAACGTCGCGATCCCCAACTACCCGTCCGGCTACCCCGACCATGTGCCCTGGGGTGCCTACTACGCGTACGCCCGGCAGTGGGCCAAGGCCATCGCGGCGGTCCTCTGCCCCGGCGGCCGGGCGTGGGTCAACGTGCAGCCGACCGTGCCCCGCACCGTCGGCGAGGTCGGCGGCGACCGGATCAACCTGGCGCTCGTCTGGGCCAAGGCGCTCGAGGAGGCCGGCCTGGTCTACCGGGACACGGTCACCTGGGTGCAGGACAGCTTCGACGGGGCCTGCGCGTGGGGCTCCTACGCGCAGCCGTCGAACCCGAACATGCGGGGCGGCCACGAGCTGATCCTCGTCTACTACAAGGAGCGCTGGGACCGGCCGATCCCGAAGGAGTGGAAGGGCGCCGTCGCAGCGAAAGCCCGCCAGGCCGACGAGGCCCGGCTGGGCGGCCCGTGGACCGACCTTGTGCGCAACGTGTGGAAGATCAACCCGGCGAATGGGCCGGGATCGCGAGCCAAGGACCGGCCGGCGGCCTTCCCGATCGACGTTCCGGCCCGCTGCATCCGGCTGTCGACCTGGCCGGGGGAGTGGGTGGTCGACCCGTGGGCCGGCCACTGCACGACCGGACAAGCAGCTGACGAGCTCGGGCGGCCGAGCGTGATGGTGGATCTGGGGTTCGCATGACTGTGATCGCTGCACTCATCGCCAAGGACCGGGTCTGGATGGCTGGTGACACCGGCTCCTTCGACGGCAACGGCACGCTCTGGCCCAACCCACACAAAGTCTTCGAGACGCGGGTGGCCGGCGAGCCTGTCGTCATCGGGACGTCGGGGGTGTCCTCGCTCGGAGCGACGATCCGCTACGACCTCTCTATCGACGCCGTGCCCGGCCCGGATGACGCCGACCTGTGGGCCCACACCGTCGCCCAGGCCATCACCGAGATGGCGTACGAGCGGAAGATCACCCGCAAGGACTCCTCGAGCATCGACGGCACGGTGCTGTTCGCGTGGCGGGACCGGCTGTGGCTGATCTCCGACTACCTCGCGCTGCCGGTCGAGAGCTTCGCCGCGATCGGCTCCGGGAACGAGCTGGCGCTGGGGGCGATGGAGGTTACCTGGCACGAGGGCATGAGCGAGGACTCAGCGAAGTGGGTGGTGACCCGGGCTGCCCAGGCGGCCTGCCGGTGGGAGGAGTCCTGCCGGGAGCCGGTCGTGGTCTGCTGTACTGAACCGGCACCATGAAGATCTTCGTCAACGGCACCGGCACCTGGTTCGACGGCAAGTTCATCAGCGTGGACATCACGCCCGACGACCACCTTGTCAATCTCACCGAGGAGGTGGCCCGGAAGGGCGCCTCATGGCCTGACCCCGGCGAGGATGTCTGGGTGACTCCGACCGGTGGCGTGCGCTGGATCGACGACACCCCGATCGAGGTGTGGGGGCCTGCACTCTGACGCGACGGAGCCCCCGGCCGGGCACCGCGCCGGGGGCTCCGTCGGCCGGCTCAGCTCTGCTTGGCAGGCTCCCCCTGGCCGGCATCCCCAGCCCCCTGGCTTGCCTTCGCCGCGGCGCGCTTCTCCTTGGCCTTCTCCCGGGCCCTGGCCTTGGCGTCCTCGGCCTTCTTGGCCCGCTCCGCCTCGGCGGCCTTCTGTCGGGCCTCCGCCACCAGCTGCTTCTCGACCTCGCCCGCCGACGGGATCGAGCCGGCGTCGTGCTCGGGCACGGGCCGGGGCTCCGACGTCGTGAAGTTGCCGTCGTTGGCGTGCGGCACCTCGGCGCGGTTCCGCTCGGCGAGTTCCTCGTCGGTGGGCGCGTGGGCGTCCTCGGGGCAGCCGGCGCGGATCCAGTTGGCCAGCTCCCGCTCGGCACCCGGCGTCCAGTACACGTGGATCTCGCCGTAGAGGTCGTTGTGCTCCTCGACGAGTCGACGGAGACCCAGGCGCACCGCCTTGTTGTTGGCGGTGACGGCGACGGTGTGCACGGTCGTGGCCGGGTTCGCGGGCGGATTCTCGGCGATGTCAGGCACCGGGCCCGACGCGCCCCAGCCGCCGAGCTCCTGGACCTCGCCGTCGTCGTGGACGCGCCACGACCAGTCCTCGCCCTGGGCGTTGGTGGCGACGACGACGAAGCCGACGCTGTGATCGAGTTGGTGCAGGGTCATGATGGCTCCTTGAGGTCGAGTGCCGCCCGGACGAAGCAGTCCTTCGCCTCGGGCAGCTTCCGCAGGCCGGTGGTGAGCTCGGGACCGTCATGGAGCGCCATGACCATCTCCTCGGCGAGATCGGCGCACGGAGCGCTGACGGCCTGGAGGTGGGGCGGCAGATGGTCGTACTCGAAGTCGCTGACGATCTGCTGGGTCGAGGGGTGCCGGCTGCTGACGTCGATCACGGCCGGCTCTCCACTGACTCGGTCGGCGTGACCTTCGGCCGCACGTAGAACAGGCCGAGCAGCATCGCAACCGAGCCGGCCACGCCTGCGACGACCTCGGGCGACAGCGTCACCCAGCCGGCGATGACGGCGACGGCGAGCACCGACTGGAGGACGCCGGCCACGACGGCTGGTTCTTGCTTGAGCAGGTTCTTCAACGAGTACATGGGGGTCTCCTTGGGGGTCAGGACGCTATGAGGGCGTCCCAGAAGAACGGCACGGTGAACGCGGCGAGGCCGGCCGCGACGAGCGACACGCGACCCCAGGTGGCGCCGAACGCGGCGAGCAGGAACAGGAGCAGAGCCAGCCCGAAGAAGATCATCCGCCAGGTCGGGCTCATGGCTTCGGCGGCAAGGATCATCACGGCCTCCTAGCACTCACGGTCGGGGAACTCGCGCTCGAGATCCTCCAGCAGGCCCGTCCGGTAACGCTCCACCCGAACCGGATCGGGCGGCTCCTGGGCGGCCCCGACGAGGTTCTCGGTGAGGGTGTCGGCGAGCGCGTGGCGGAGGTCGTCGCGGCTCTCGTTGCCCTGGACGCACAGCCGGTCCAGCGCCTCGTCGAACCGGTGATCGGTGAGCCACAGGCCCCCGGCGAACATGGCGACCACGACCGCGAGGCCCGCGATCCGGGCGGCCCACAGGAGCCTCATCGGAGCTGCCCCACCATGTGGGCGAGGTAGACCACGAGGACCAGCCACATGGTCGTCAGCGGCCAGGGCCAACGCTGTGCCACTCGGATCACGGCTCGACCTCCTGCGATTTGGACTGCTCCGAGTCGCGCAGGCGCTTGTCCCCACGGATGAAGGCCGGCGACACGAGCAGTCCGCTGTAGAGCACGAGTAGCTCGGGCCGGACGGGGCCCGAGTAGAACACCGCCTCGTAGACCAGCAGCCCCAGCGCGACCACCGCGATCGTCACGTCCCGGATAAGTGGCCAGGTCTCGCTGAGCCGATCGAGGTTCACCTCTCACCTGCATCCCCATCGCATCGTCCAACAACCTACCTGCCCAGCGTCTTGCCAAGTCATGACGTCGCCTCGTAGACCCCTGTGACCCAGAACTCGTCGCCGTCGTCCCAGTTGAACGGGTTGCTGCCATCGAAGCCGACGGTGGTGCCGGCGTTCACGGCCCGGGACACCCGGTCGGGCTGCGAGCTGGTGATGATGCCGGCGCCCGCGTAGCGCGCCGGCCCAGTGTCCTTCTGGAGCCAGCAGCCGAACGTCTTCTGGGCGTTGGGGTTCTGGAAGTTGGCCGTGAAGGGCAGCCCGATCCCGATGAGCGCGGTGACGTCGCCGCCGGTGCCGAGCTTGAAGCCGGCGTGGAGGGTGACGGTGCGGCCGAGCTTCTTGTACTCGCAGTAGGCCAGGCCGCCGGTCCCGAGCGTGACCCCGAACAGCGTGGGCACGAAGCTGCTGACCCACAGCGTCTCGGGGGCGTCGATGAGGACGTCCCAGCCGGAGTCGGTGGCGTTGCGGATCTTGACCGAGCGGGTGGCGTTCGTGTCGACCCAGAGCCGACCGTTGCCGACCGCGCCCGGGTCGCCGGTCTGCACGTACAGGAACCGGGCGTCGGCGGCCAGCTTGGCAAGAGCGACGGACGCGTCGACGAGCTTGGAGCCGTTGACCCCGGCGATCTTCCCGTCGGTCACCGCGAGGTTCTGGATGTTGGCCGTGGCCACCGCGTCGTCGGCGAGCTCGCTGTTCCCGACCGAGTCGACGCCGAGCATCGCGGCGTCGTGGAGGATCGCGGCGTGGTCGCTCGAGCGGAGGTACTGGGTGTGGTCGTGGCGGGTCGTGTCGAAGATGTGGGCGGAGAGCTCGGCCATGAACCGGCCGGCGATCGTGTGGCGGATCTGGGTGTTGGCGCCCCACGTCTGGCCGACGCCGCCGTAGCCCCGGGTGCAGTTCTGGAGCGTCTTGCCGGAGCGGGTCGTGACCAGGATCTTCTCGATCGAGTCTCCGGCCTCCTTGTCGCCGAGCGTCGCGATGAACGGGCCGATGGTGCCGTCGGGCCAGCCGGATTCGTCCTTGATGGTGATGGAGGTGTCATTCGGCCCGATGCCGGTCTGCAAGCCGGTGATGACTGCCAGGTCGGAGAACTCGAGGCGCGGCATGTCAGGTCTCCTTCGTCAGCAGACGCACGAGCACGGTGGACTGGAACCAGATGTCGCCGCTGTCGGACCAGGAGGTCGCCCCGCCTTCGTCGATGGCCACCGACGAGACCCGTACCTGGTAGGTGGCGTCGCCTTCCTGGTAGACGACCAGCTGGTTCGACGAGGCGAGCGCGTCGAGCAGCCGCACCTCCTCCAGCGGGTCCTGGGGCTCGTCGACCTCGCGCAGCGTGCGGACCTTGGTCTTGAGGACGATCGGCAGGATGATCTCGGTGACGCGCTTGGGCCGGGGCAGCGAGTTCAGGACCCACGAGCGGATGCAGGGCCCGGTAGTGGGGTCCGCGACGTCGCGGAACGCGGTGATGGTCAGGGACGCCGACCGGCCGACGCCGGCCGCCTGGTCGAGCACGGAGACGACCGAGCCGTTGGCGTCGTTGGAGCCGAGACTGCGCTCGAAGTCGTCGGCGAAGCGGATTGTCGCTCCGACCGCGCCGGCGAGCGCGTCGTGGTGGATCTCGACCCCGGTGAAGATCTTGTCGGCGAGCACCGAGTAGCGGATGTCGCCGACCTCGAGGTCGCCCCGGATGGCCTGGTACTGGGACTCGCCCCAGATGCCGCTGGCCGACACGGCGAAGTAGGTGCGGCCGTTGTGGCGGGCGATGCCAGTGACGGCGCCCTGCGTGGTGGCCATCATGTCCGACGCGTACGCGGGCACGAAGGTGTCGGGCGAGGTGACGACGCTCAGGTCGGCACGGCCCATGCCGGTGCTGATCGTGTCGTAGTTCGTCCAGCCGAACCAGCAGAAGCGGCCGAAGACGTCCAGGGACTTCACGCCGCCCGGGACCTCGATCAGCTCGCCGATCGACAGCTTGCGTTCGGTGACCGTGGCGACCCGCAGGCCGAGGCTTGTGCCCAGGATCACAAGACCCTGGTACTGGGCCATCACGTTGATGGTCTCGCCTCGGGGGAGGTCCCCGGCGAACACCGGGGCGGTCAGCGCGGTGTCGGTCGCCGACGGGGTGATGGCGTAGAACTCGGAGACGTCGTTCGCCGTGCCGGCCGCGAAGATGGCCTCGGGGTGGCCGACGATCGCCTTCCACGCCCAGCCGGTGCGGGGGTCGTCGCGGATCGTCGTGGTGGTGCCGGTCGACGAGATCTCGTAGAGCAGCTTGCCGTCGGCGCCGATGAGCCGGCCGTTGGCGAACTGGACGATGTCGGGGGTGGCAGCTCCCAGCGTGCTGTCCGTCGACCCGCCGACGTCGACGACCTTGAGCACGTTGACCCCGCCGAACGCGAGGAAGATGCGGTTGCCGTCGGTGGTGACGTCGATGATCGTGTTGTCGCAGTCGACCGAGCTGAACGTCGGGCTTTCCAGCGTCGGATCGGTCGTGTTGCGGAGGAACTGGCCGTCGACGATGTAGAGCCGGCCGCCGACCTCGAAGGTGTCGAGGTTCGTGGCGCTGCTTACCAGCTTGCGGGATGTGTCGGGGTGCAGGCACAGCTGGCCGCGGACCCAGGGGTCGAAGCCCTTGGAGCGCAGGAACCGCTTCCTGCTGGAGGTCTCGACGTCGAAGAGTTCCTGGCCGGCGCCTTCGGTCCAATCGGTCTGTTCGCGGTGCCAGAATCCCATCCGGGACAGGGACTTCTCGCCGGCTTCGGAGGCGTCGTCGGTCTGGGGGGTGTTCGAGTCGAGGATGGTGCGCTGGTAGCGCAGGACGTCGATCAGGTAGGTGCGGCCGTTGAGGGCGACGTTCCAGCCCACGAGCGACTTCTCGCTGGCGGCGCCGCCAACCGCGCCGAAGAAGTCGGCGTCGAGGTCGTCGTCGATGGAGCCGCCGCCGGTGAGGAACCCGGGGGCCTCCGCGCCGAGAGCCGAGTAGTACGAGCGGAGCATCCACGCGCGGTCCTGGGCGTCCTCGGCGCCGACATCGGGGAAGATGACGGCCTGGTCGAGGAGCGCTACATGACGCCGGTCGCGCGTGTTGATCGCCACGTCAGGAGAACTCGCCTCTCGTGAACGTGGTGCCGTCGTCGCTCTTGGTGCTGGTGGCGATGGTGGCGCTGTCGGCGTCGTTGCGCAGCACCTCGGTGGTGGCCGTCTGGGTGCGCTTGTTGCGCGCCATCACGAACAGGAACTCGATCGCCGCCTTGAGCGTGCCGTTGACGGCCGGGACGCCGGACGGCTCGGACATCGTCTGCGCCCAGAGGTTCGCGGTGATCTCGAGCACGGCGCTGAGCGCCAGGGCGTCGTTGTCGATGGCGTCGGTGGCGATCTTGGCGGCGGTCAGGAAGTTGTCGGCGAACTTCGGCGCCGTGAAGACGCCGTCCTGGAACTTCGCGGTCTGGAACGCGTCGGCGGCGATGGCGGCGGCGGTGATGACCCCGGCCGCGAAGGCCCCCACCGTCACCTGGCCGGACGCGTCCACGGCCAGCGACCGGCCGGACACCGCGGGGAACGCGAGGTCGCGCAGGCCCCGAGGCTCGGGGTTCAGGATGATCGAGGTGTCGGTGATCGACGGGTCGGTGACCCGGGCCTGGATAGCGACCGTGTCGGCGTTCATCTCGGTGGACGTCAGGTCGAGGAAGTAGAGGCCGCCGCCGATCTCGCTGACGCTGTTGGTCGAGTTGGCCTGGGAGCCGCCGTCCTTCGAGACCCGGACCTTGCCGCTGCCGCCGCCGAGGCTGGTCTCGAACGTGACGCCGGAGACCATCTCGCCGTCGGTGTTGCGCACCGCGAACGTCGTCCGGTAGGCGGCGTTCTTGATCGGGATGTACTTGGCGTCGGATGCAACCATGTCACGCCACCTTCATCGGGTAGAGGGTTCGCAGTCGCCGCTTCTCCTCCTCGAGCCGCAGGTCGCGGATCGCCTTGTACGCGGAGGCGGCGCGCATCTGGTCACCGGGCTCGACCTCGTCGGCGGCCCGGGGTTCGGGCTGGGAGCCGTCGTCGAGCCGGGACGACTCCTCCGAGGACAGGGCCCGCCACGCGATCCCGTAGAACGCGGCGTCGTGGAGGCGCTCGGTGATCCCGACGGTCGCCAGGTCGGTGGTGAGGCTGTCGACGGCGCTCACGTCGAAGGACTGGGCGTAGGTGAGGATCAGCGTGCTGGCGAAGGACTGGCGCGGCAGGATCAGCGCGTTGCCGGACGCGAACTCGCTGGTCGGTAGGCCCTGCTCGACCCGGAACGACCGGGCCGGGACCGTCTTCCACGCCCGCGTCGAGACCTTCTGGCGGAGCTCGAGCGGCCACAAGAACCGGGTCAGGGGGAGGTCCACAGCCCGGCTCGTCGCGCCCAGCGACACCGTGACGTCCTTGACCCCGTAGATGCCGTCGCCCCACGAGCGGATCTCGTCGGTGAGGTGGTCGAGCAGGTCGGCGGTGAACCAGCGCCAGTTGATCTCGACGCGGGTGCCGGCCGCGTGGGTCGTCGGCTGCGGGGTGTCGTCGACGCCGCGGAGGACGTTGAGCTGGTTCTGCTCCTCGTCGACCGAGGTGACGACGAGGATCTCGGCGCCGAGGCACAGGTAGTCGTCGACCTGCACCTTGCTGGGCGGGGCGGTGAGCCGCAGGAACGTCTGGCCGGACGGCACCGCCTCGGACAGCAGACGGAACGGCTCGCGCTTCGAGCCCCGCAGCCGTCGGCGGGCCTTGGCGACGAGGGCGTTGATCGTCGCCATCAGCCGACGAAGATCGACCCCGCGAGCGCGCCTGACACGCGGTCGATGAACACGCCGTTGGGTGCCTGGACGCCGTCGGGGCCGAACCACGCGGTGTTCGTCGGGTTGAGGGACGCGGCACCGATCTTGATGACGCCGAGGATCGTGCCGGTCGCCGAGCCGTCGCGGATGAGGGCCTCGGCCGCCGCCGCGGCGGTCTCCTCGATCGTCCAGCCGTACAGGATGCGGGGGGTGCCGGTGAGCATCTGGTCGCTGGCCGGGATCGGGATGGCTACTGCTTTGGCTGCCATGGTCAATCTGCCCTCGTGACGGAGACGCCGATGACGTCGACGTTGTCGGTGGATGAGTCCGAGGCGCCGTTGCGCTGGATGACGAGGTTCAGCAGGCCGGGGACCGGTCCGGCGCCGAGGTCGACGAACTCGACGGGCACACGGGTCGCGATCTCGACCGGGTAGGTCCAGGTCGACCCGAGAGCGCCGGAAGGCACGGCCAACGTGACCGGCGACCCGTAGGCGACCGGCGCGCTGCCCGGGTTCTCGCCGAGGTTCGCCTGGAACAGCTCGAGCTGCCAGGCCATGTTGCCGGCCGGCGCGGCCGCGTAGTCGACGCACGCGAGGCGGACGGTGAAGTTCTTCCAGCCGTCCATCGGCACTTCGCAGAGCTTGAGGTACTGGTCGGCCGCCCCCGAGAAGCGCCATGACGGATAGCCGGCCTTGCCTCCGATGAGCGGCTGCCAGGTCGCGGTCCCGACCCCGCCAGCGAGGCTCTGTCCGACGTACCAGATCCGGTCGTGGGCCGTGAGGACCGGACCGGGCATGAACGTGCGGAACTCGGCATCCGTCGGGCCACTGATGTTCCTGTTGACCATGGGGTACCTCCAGTTTCAGGAGGGTCCGGCGGCCCCCACGAGCCGCCGGACCCCAGGTCGATCAGGTCAGAGCGGTGAACTTGTAGGCCCAGCGCTCGGCCTCGAACTGGAGGCTGCACTCGCCGACGATCATCCCCTTCACGGAGTCGCCGGTGTCCGCCAGCATCTTGAACTGGAACGGACGCAGGGTCTTGATGGTGGCCTGCTCCCGGGAGAACCCGATCAGGTCGGTCGGCTTGAGCCACCGGTACAGGACGAAGTCGGTGCGGCCGAAGTCGGTGTCGAAGAAGTCGACGGTCTGGCCGCGGCCGTTGTCCATCCGGCCGAGCCGGATGTCGGTGGACCGCAGACCCGAGATGGCCCGCTTCTGCTTCGAGCCGACGAGGGCCCGGTCGGGTGCGCCGCCGAGCTTCCACGCGTTCTCGATCTGGTCGAGGAGTCGGGTCTCGGTGATGCCCGAGGCGGTCGAGTCGACGTTCGTGGTGATGTAGAACGTCATGCCGCCCATCTGGCGCCACTCGTTGCCGGTGTCCTCGAAGCGGGTGCCGTAGATGAGGCTCTGGTCGACCTTGATGGCCTCTTCCTTGGCGCGGAGGGCCATCTGGTAGTCGAACTCGGTGGCGGTGATCCCGTACTTGCGGATCGCCTGCTCGGTGCCGGACACCGACACGCCGGTCGGTCCGAAGATCGACGTGAAGTTGAACCGGTTCGTGCGGTCCTGGGACCGGGTCTGGCCGGGGTCCGAACCCTCGGGCAGCGCCTCGCCGAGGTCGGTGATGAGCGTGCCGACGGTCGTGTGCGCGACGGCGGACGTGCCGAACACGCCGCGGGTGACCGTCAGGTGGTCGGTCGCGCCGTACGCGGTGACCCGCATCTTCTCGTTCTCGATCTGGATGACGTCACCGACCGCGAACCGCAGCTGCTCGCCGGCAGCGACGGTGATGTCGGTGGTGGCGCCATCAGCGATCGAGGCCCCGGTCGTCGACTGGGGCGTGAGCAGCGTGTCGTCCTGCCACTCGATCTTCTTCTCGAAGCAGGTGCCCCGGCTGAGGGCGGTGCGGCCGTCGGAGCCGTACCCGTTCTGGAGGGGAACCTCCGACGGGGACAGCATCCGGATGACCGGGTCGATGTCGACGATGACGCCGACGTTCAGGTCGTAGGTGGCGATGAGGCCCAGGGGCATTGGTCAGCTCCTCAAGTGCTGACGAGGGACCCGGCCCGATCACGCGGCTGGTCGGGGGTGCATCCCGCCCGGCCGGCCTCGTGGCGGTCACGGATCTCGCGTTCGATGGCTCGGTGGTTGCCGGCCAGCTCTGCGAGGCCGATGACGGAACCGTCAGGGCGGTGGTATGGCGACCCGTTTGCGTTGCGAACGATCCCCCGGTTGAAGCTGTTGGGCTCGCGCTTGGGGGCGTTCTCAGGATGCAGCCGGGACGGCATCGCGAACGGACTGACCTGGATCGTCTTGACCTTGCACCCGAAGCAGTCGGGTGGGTGGCCAGAGGACGGCCCGTGCATCAGGTCCGCGCTCCACCGCTCTTGTCGAGAATGACCCGCTGGTCGCCAGCGATGGCGGACTGCACTACGCGAGCAAGCGCGGAGCCGACGGCCACCTTCTCAGGTGCGCCGTCTTCCATGGCCGCCTTGTGGACCCGGGCGGCTTCCGCGTAGGGATCGCCCGGCGTCGGCTGGTCGGGGGGTGCGTTCTCGGCGAGGGCCTGACGTTCCCGGCTGAGGTTGGCTTCGCCTTCCTCGAGCTGGGTGTCGGGCGTCTCGGTCTCCGTCGGCTGAGCGTCTGCCGGAGGAGGAGTGGCCTCGGGGGTGCTGACCTCGAGCGCGCCGACCGTCTCGGCCTTGGCGCGGATCTTGGCGGGGTCGAGATCGCCGTTGTAGCCGTCGGCGAAGAACTTGCCCCGCTCGGTGGTCAGGTCGATGCCTGCCTCCAGGAACGCCAGACGCCGCTCGGCCGCCGTGGCCCGGTCCTCGGCCTCCCGACCCTTGGCGGCGGACTGCTCGAGGGCACGGATGTCGCTGCGCTTCATCCGCACGAGCCGGTCGTCGCGCTGGTCGTTGGGCTGGCTCGGGTCAGGGCTGTCCTGGCCTGGCGTGTAGACGTCCTCGTATCCGGTGATGTCGCTCATGTCGGCCTCCTGCTGGAACCGGTTCGCGCGCCGTCGCAGGGAGGACGGCACGGTGGCGGGGTGAGTCGAGGTGGGTCCCCGCTCCCCAGGCAGGGCCTCCAGCACCGTTGGAGCTCGCTCGCCGGTCACGGTGGGACGACCGGTCGAGGGGTGTGGCCCTAAGGGGCTCGCACACCTGAGCGGGATTCTAGACAGGAAAGTTGGCGAATGACTTGACACGTTCCATGTGGAACATGCATGATGCTGAGCAACCCCCCCTCGAAACCCGCTTGGAAGCCCCGGCTCTTGATCTCCTCGGCCGGGGCTTCTGCATTCCCGCACCGACGCGCAGTCACAGGCAGAGGCGTGATGTCGGCATCGTGGACGCAGCGACGGAGAGCAAGATGGGCGCTGTGACTGGCGACGGACGCTGCGATCTCAGGGTCGAAGTCGCCACAGCCCGCTCTCCGGGACCTGCTAACGGGCCGTTCCCAGCCCCTTCGCGCCGACCCGCTCGCTGCCGGCTGCTCCGCCGCCACCCTGGAACGCGGCCTCGCGCTGCTCACGCCGACGGTTCATGTCGGTGGCCGCCTGGCCTCCCCCGGCCAGTCCGAACACGGCGACGACGCCCTGCTCCTCGGCCTGGAGGTCCTGGGTCTCGCTGACGGTCTCATCGAACAGCGGCCGGGCCTGGACCAGCGACATCCACCGGTCGGGCGCGCTGTCCATGTCGAAGCCGGACTCGGCGACCTCGAGCGCCTTGTTGCGGCCGAGTGTGAAGCCGAAGTTGAAGCCGGTGCCGGCGACGCCCGCGGCCTGCACCTGGAGGCGGAGCGTGGGCAGCGCGATGTCGGGGTTCATGAACATGGCCGCCAGTGCGGCGTCGCCACTCGGGCCGAAGAAGTTCGTGAACGCGTCGCGGACGGCCCGGGGGGCGGTCGCGACGCGACCGAACCCGTCGTTGACGCGGGCGGTCAGCTCGTTCATCGACACGCCCTTGGCGATGAGGTCGACGAAGTCGGAGGGGTGGTCGTAGAACCCGGGCGGCATCCCGGCCTGGCGCATCAGCGAGATGGCGTCCTTCTCGTAGGCGAGCACCTCCTGCGGCGAGACCGCGGGCGCGCCCGGGAACAGCTTGCGACGCTGGAAGATGGCGGCGAATCGGTCGCGGAACTCGGGCCGGTCGTACATCCGCTGCACGAGCTCGGTGCCGCCCGCCCCTTCGACGACGGTGTTGTAGGCCCAGCGCGCCAGCGACGACGGCAGGCTGACGGTCTGGAACAGGCCGATGAGGTAGGTGAGGACGTCGGGCCGCGGGTTGAAGGGGGTGCTGCCCTTGACCGGCTTGGTCTTGATGTTGGGTGGCGGCGGCACCATGCCGGGCAGATCGCGCTCCAGGTAGGAGAAGAAGTCGGTCATCCTGTCGCTCCGAACATCTCGAGGATCGGGCCGGCGGTCTGCGTGAGGCGCTCCCAGGCGTCGTCGCTGCTGCGCCACTCGGGCTGCATCCGCGCCAGGCGCTCAGACTCAGGGATCGTCATGGGCCGCAGCCCTTCCTTGGGCGACTTGAAGGAGATGACCGGCGACCAGCGACGGTCCATCAGGTCGATCTGGTCGGGCGACGTGCCCAAGATCTCGGCGATCGCGTTGCGGTACGGCGTAAAGAACTGGGCGGGGGTGAGGCCGGCGTCGATGTCCTCGGTGAGGTGGGGAAACCGGGCCTTGGCTAGCCCCGCGAACTGGGCCTGCACCGCGCTGATGTCAGCCGCCCCGGCAGCGATGCGCCGGGCCCACTGCCACGCCTGCTGGTCGTTGACCGGGATGAGGTAGGAGGCGGCGACGGCGCGGACGTCGGCCATCGTCTTGCCAAGAAGCCCCTGGCCGGCGGCGGCGGGCGTGTAGCGGGACTCGGCGACGATCGCGAGGCGGATCTCGTCGTCGTTCCAGCCGAAGCGGTTGGCGCTGGTGGCGAGCTGGCCGAGCCGCTTCTGGCTGATCGGGATGCCGAGCTGGCCGGACTTGAGGGCGATGGAGAGCGCGGTCTCGTCGACCCGCTGCTCGGCGGTGGCCTGGTCCTGGGCGACGAGGGCGTCCCAGCGCCGTGACGAGTCCGAGGTCTGCCGCCACCAGTCGGTCTTCGAGATGGCGCCCCGGAGACGGGCTTCGTCCCACCCTTCCTCGGCGGCACGCAGGATGATGGGTCCGATCTCCGGCTGGTCGATTAGCCAGCCGAGGTACCCGTAGAGGGTCTTGGCGTCGTCGCGGGTGCTCACGATGCCTCCATCCGGGCTCGACGGATGCGTCGCCGCTCACGAGCCGAAGTGCCAGCCCGGATTCCCGTGTCGTCAGCCTGGGGGGCTGCGAGTGCCTCCTCCAGGCATGGCGAGGCGACGGGGCAGCGAGCGCACACCGCCTTGGCCTCCGTGGCGTTCTCACCGACCCCCGGGTAGAACAGCTCGGGGTCGACCCCCAGACAGGCCGCCTGGAGTTGCCATCTCATGCGAGCGCTCCGAACATCTTGGCGACCGCGTCGCCGGTCTCGGTGATGGACGCCCAGGCGTTGTTCGTGTTCCGCCAGGCCGGCTGCATCCGGGCGAACCGCTCGGCCTCGGTGACGGTCATGGCCCGGGTCGGCGACTTGGCGTCGGGCTTGAAGGCCAGCACCGGGGACCAGCCCTTACCGAGGAAGTTGACCTGGTCGACGGGGACCTCGAGCAGCGACGAGATGGCCTGGCGTTGCGGCTGGAAGTAATCGCTGAGCTTGATGCCCTGGTCGACGATGCGGCCGAGGTGCGGGAACCGGGCCTTCGCGAGTCGGGAGAACTGCGCCTCGACGGCGTCCATCGTGCCGGCGCCCGCGACCATGCGGTGCGCCCAGTCCCATGCCTGGCGGTCGGTGATCGGGATGAGCCAGCTCGTCGCCGACTTCTTGACGTCGGAGATCATCGTGCCGACGGCGCCGGTGTAGACGGCCTTGGGGTTGTAGCGCATCTCGGCGGCAATCGCGAGCTGGATCTCGGCGGGGTTCCACCCGAAGCGCAGCGCCTTGACGGCGAGCTGGGCGAGCCGGGGCTGGACGATGACGACGCCGAACTTGCCGGCCTGCATCGCGATCGACAGGGCGGTTTCGTCGACGCGGCGTTCCGCGGTCGCCGGGTCCATGCCACGCAGCGCGTCCCATTGCCGGGCCGACTCGGAGGTGGCCTGCCACCAGTGGGTCCCGGCCAGCGCGCCCTGCAACCGGGCCTGATCCCAGCCTTCGCGGGCGGCCCGGAGGATGATGGGGCCGACCTCGGGGTGGTCCACGAACCAGCCGAGGTAGCCGTAGAGCGATTTGGCGCGGTCCGCGTCGGTGCCCTGGCTGATGTAGCCAAGGTCCTGGCCGGCACCCCCGTAGCCGCCACCGCCCCCGCCGCCACCGCCGCCACCGGACGCGTAGGCGCCGAGGGGGATCAGCAGCGCGCCGATGCCACCGCCACGCCGGGTGACCGTGTTCGCCGCGTTCGTCGCCTCACCGAGGTGCGCCCGGTAGCGGCCCGACGTGTAGACGGTCCACGGCCGCCAGTTGGAGCCGCCCGACGAGATGGCGAACATGGCCCGGGCGTTGATGACCGGGTCGTACAGCTGCGAGTTCGAGCTGATCCCGAACTGCCGGCGGCGCGCCGGGCCCATGCTGCCGAGCATGTTGATCTGCCACAGGCCGTAGCTATCGTCGGGCGGGTTCGGGTTGTGGGCCCGGGGGTTACCGCCGGATTCGCCGAGCCCGATGGCGACGGCCATGATGAGCGCCTGGCCGCGCAGCCCCGCCTGGTAGGCGGCGGCAGCGAGAACGTCGGCGCCGGCCATGTCACACCGTCAACCGGGGCACGTCGACGGGAGCGCCGAGCATCTGGAGCAGGTTGGCGTACTGGATCGCGACGTCGTGGGCGCCGGCCTCGCCGGGGTTCTCCTGGCGGAGCAGCGCCTCGGCGGTCGCGGCCTCGTCGGGGGCGGCGTACTCGACGACGCTGTCGCCCGCGGTGGGGAAGTCGTTGCCGAGACCGAGCTCTGAGGGCACGTCGACGGCGCCGGAGTAGTCGCCCCCGAGCGTCGCTGTCGCCTGGCCCCGCTGGATCGCGGTCTGGCCCCGGCGCTGGATGTCGTGAATGACCGAAATGATCATCTGCTGCTCGGCGGGGTTGGCACGCCGGCCGAGGGCCGCGGTGGCCGCCCTGTCTGCGGTGGCCCGCAGCGCGTTGGGGTCCGACAGCATGATCTGGATGAGGTCACCCTGGCCGGTCTCCGAGTCGAGGTAGTCCTCGAGCGCGGCGTCGTCGCCGGAGCGGAACACGTCGTTGAAGGTCTCGGGGTCGAGGCCGGCGGATTCGGCGGCCCGGTCGAGCACCTGGGTGTAGGTGATGTCCTCGCCGGCAGCGTTGAACCGGGCGGTGCGCTGGATGAGCTGCGCCCACGCCGCGAAGGAGTCCTCGTCGGCTTCGCCCCAGCGGACATCGGTGACGTCCATGTCACCGTAGAAGCCACCCGCGTAGAGGAGCGCCTGGATGCGCCGCATGTGCGATGACGACATCCGGTAGAAGCGCTGGAGCAGCTGGCCGACCGTCGAGTACTGCATCCCGCCGGGCTGCGGGGCACCGATCTGGCCGCCGAGACCGGGCGGCGACGCTCCAGGGCGACCACCGACACCGGGGGGCGGAGGCGGCGGCCGGTACTGGGTGGCGACGCGCTGGTCGACGCCGATCTCGCCCATGAAGACGTCGAAGCCCGAGCCGCCGCCACCACCGCCTTCGATGAGGACGTTCGGGTCGATACCGAGTTCGTTGAGCTGCTCGACGAGCTCGGGCGGGATCTGGGGCGGGTTCGGTGGCATTAGTACGACTCCTGGAGCGCGGTCGACTTATGTGCAAGCCAAGCAATCGCCCGACGAAGAAGTTCGGGGTCATCTCGGAACTTGCCAAGTGCCGTATTGCAGTTTGTGCAGAGAAGCCCTCGGATGCGTCCCGTTAGATGGTCATGGTCGACGGCAAGGCGCGTGTGGTTCCCCACTGGAAGCCCTTGGCAGATTCCGCAAACCCCATTCTGACGTTCGAGTATGACCTCATACTCGCCGGGTTCAAGTCCGTACTTCCCCGAGCGTTGCCACTGCTTGGTCAATGTGTTCTGACACGTCTTGCAAGAGGATTGGTGACCACCACCCTGTCGTCTCGCCCTATGGAAATCCGTAAGCAACTTCACGCGTTTACACGTGCGGCATCGCTTCTTCCCCAGAGAGCGCAACTTTCGTTGAACCCTGCGATCAAGCGGCAACAGGGTCATGCTCCAACTTTCTATAGTAAAGATCGGCGAACTCGGGGTTGCGCTCGACGAGGGCCCCGACCGCGGACTGCCACATCAGCGCGATGTCCTGGTTCGCGGTCGAGTCGAGGCTGTGCGACTCCCGGACGGTCAACACGGCCGAGATCGCGTCGCGGATCCGGAGGTACTCGGCGAGGCCGGCGATGTCGGGGCGGCCCGACAGGCTGTCCTCGGTGGTGAGGGCGCGGGCGCCTTCGATGCGGGTCTGCCACTTCGAGGCATCGGTGACGGCGTACTCCTGATACCAGGCCGGATACTTCGCGGCGAGCGAGGTGACGATCGCGTCCTTGATGAGGCGCAGGTCTTCGGCCGCCTTGACCTGCATGTTCGGCAGGCCCCGGGCGACCCGCACGGTCTCCAGCAGGTCGGAGAGTCGCGAGTACTGGGCCCAGCCGAGCCGGATCTGGGGGCCGTCGAGGATCTCGTCGGGTTCGAGCCGGCGCCGTTCGCCCCGGGCCATCTGGCGGTCGTAGACGGCCCGGGAGAACTGGGCCGCGGTGCCGCCGCCGTCGTAGCCGGCGATGACCCCGCCCCACTCGGGGTAGGCGGTGATGAGGTCCCCGTAGCGTTCGCTGGCCTCGAGGCCCTCCACGGTGGGCGGCACCCCGTTGACCGACTCGGTGAACGCCTGGGTGAGAGCGAAGTACTCCTCGCCGAAGGTGTTGAGGAACACGTCGTCGGCGGTGTTGGCGCGATCACCTGCGGCCGGCTCGGCAGGGAGGCCCTGGACCCCGGGGACGTCGAACTCGCCGCCGATCCGCCGGGCCAGTTCGTAGTCGCCGTCGCGCAGCGCCCGGTAGATGTCGATGTAGGGCTTGTAGGGCGACTCGTAGAGCGGGGCGACCGGCGAGACGTAGCCGGTGAACATCCGCAGCGCCATGAACGCGTCGGTCTCCTTGTCGACCGACTCGAGGAACTCGGCTCGGGCCGCCGGGTCCGAGAAGTCAACCATCGGCAGATCGCCGGTCTGCATCTGGGTGAGCTTCGTCACCAGGATGCGGGCCTGGGCGTTGGCGCGTGCCCCACCCTCGTCGTTGCCGCTGGCGGCCAGGGCTCGCTTCACCGACGGCGGGGTGAAGGCGTCGACGGGGCCGGAGACCGGGCCGAACGGGATGATGAAGCGGACCGAGTCCTCGAGCGACGGGTTGGCCTTCACGGCCTCGGAGACACCGAGCTGCACAATCGGGCCGAAGCCGGGGGTGCCCTGCGCGACGAGGTTGAAGCCCTTCTTGTCCAGGAAGATGTAGCCCTGGCTGTCGAGCGCCGAGTGGAACACGCCCTGGTTGACGAGGGCCTTCGCGAAGCCGGGGATGCGGATGCGCAGGAAGTTGTTGCCCCGGTCGTCGGTGTAGGTCCAGCCGAGCCGGTCGGGCGCCTGCCAGACCTCCTTGGCTCGAGCGATGAACAGCGGGTTCTCGATCGCCAGGCCGGTCCAGCGGGTGAGGACCTCCTGCCACGCGTTGTAGAAGGGCATGAGCAGGCGGGTCATGGAAGCGAACTCGGACTGCTCGGCGAGGTCGTAGAGCAGGTAGCGGGTCTCGCGCAGCGCGAAGGCACGGGCCTGGTTCTCGAGGTTGTTGATGAGCTTGCCGGACACCTGGCCGGGGGCGAGCGTGGAGAACAGCCGGCGGACCTCGGCGTTGTAGAACCGGGCGAACGTCGGGTTGCGGGACAGGCTGTCGGTGGCCATCGTGCCGAGGATCTCAAAGGCGTTGTCGACGAAGCCGTTGATGAGCTGGTTGATAGGGGAGCGGGCCTGGAGCTGCTCGGTCTCGGCGCCGTGGACGGGGGAGCGCCGCGCCTCGGGGATCTGGTCGAGGAGCTTCTGCACCTGGGCGTCGTCGGCCTTCTCGGACAGATCGAGGAACGCCTGCTTGACCCCGTCGATGCCGCCGGTGTACGCCTCGACCTGGTTGGCGTACGCCTCCACCCATGCCCGGTGGTCGGAGCGCCACGGCACCATCGCCGCGTAGCGCCTGCCTTCCATCGTGTTGTCGAGCCAGTCGAGCACCTCGTCGGTGGACTTGCCGGCGAGGAACTGGCGGCCCATCCTGTCCTGGCCGATCTGGTAGCGGAGGTTGCGGGCCCACTCGGACCGGTAGACAGCATTGGCCTGGTCGGACTCGCCCCACACGTAGGTGCGGTAGCGGCTGGGGTCCCGCTTGAGCGCGCCGAGGAACCGGTTCTCGTGCCGCCCGAACAGCTCGTCGACGGCGCCACGTGCCGAGACGTGGGCCCGATAGAACTCGGCCGAGGAGCCGGCGTCGCCGAAGGGGCCCGAGAGGCTGTGGCCGCCGAAGCGCACGTTCGTCCAGCCGGCCTCCTCGACGTCGGCCATGGCCCGCACCAGCTTGTTGCCGAGCGCGCCGCCGGCCATCGCTCCGAACGGCCCGGCGACGAGGCCCCCGGCCGCGGCTGCCCCTACGGTGGAGAGCCGCTGGCCGAGCCGCTCGTTGGAGTCGACGCGCAGCACCCGGCGGATGATCGGGTTCTCCTTGAGCGCCGCCATGTAGTTGTGGAGGGCGTCGCGGTGGCCGAGCATGACGGACAGGGCGCCGAACTTGGCCATCATGCGCAGCTGCTCGTCGCCGACGACCCGCAGGGTCCACGCCGGACGGAGCAGGACCGCCGGCCGCCAGACCTCCATGACCCCGCGCAGGGCGTCGAGCCCGTACTCCTTGGCGGTCCAGGCCGGGGAGGCGCCCCGAGTGATCGCCGAGCGCCAGTCGTCGCCGTACTTGAGCCGGGCGTAGCGGGCGGCGTGCTTGCGCAGCAGGTGGAAGTTCGGGACCGCCACGGTGTTCTGGAGCTGCGTGACGCTGAGCGGGAGCTCGATGTCGAGCATCTCGTCGCCGTCGTGGAATCGGACCCGGGCCCGGCCTTCGGCGTCGTACTTGGCGCCCCGGATGAGGGACTGGGCCTGGTTGCGGCCGAGGTGGGCGTGGGCAAGGATCTCGGCGATCTCGTCGTCGTCGAGGCCGTGGTCGGCGAGGATGCGGCGCTCGGACCGATCAACCCACCGCTCGAAGGCAGCGCCGCGCTGGACGGGGTCGAGGGCCATGAACTGCCCCCGGGCCTGCGCCATCGCGATGTCGTCGTAGCCGGCTTCGCGCATCATCCGGGTGAGGTGCGCGTCGGCGGCCGAGTCCTCGGCGTTGACGATGTGGTGAGGCCGCATGTCGCTGACGAGCCGGACGGCCTTGCCCACGCGTGACGTCTGGTAGAAGGACGACGACTTGATGACGTTGCGGATCTGCTCACCGCGGGCGAAGGTCGGTCCGGCCGGCAGCGAGCCGTACGCCTGGGCCAGCCGCTCGTTGCGGACCTGCTCGGTGACGACGCCATCGATCTCCTCGCCGATGCGGGACAGCCGCTCGCTGTAGTTCCGCCAGTCGGCATAGAGGGGGTCGACGCGGTCGGGGTCGACGAGGCGCATCATCTGGGAGGTGAACCGGCCGCCGAGCGGCGTGAGGGCCATGACCGCGGGCTCGGCCCGGATGGTTGCCTGGTCGAGCATCAGGTCCGTCATCCGCTGGCCGAGCGCGTAGTTGGAGCGGCCGAGGGCTTCGAGGCCCCGCATGTCGCCGAGCGCTACCCGCATCACGGCTTCCCGCTCGGCGGGGCCCTGCGCCTCGGCGAGGTAGCGGCCCAGGATGTCGCCGCGGTGGTGGGTGGGGAACAGGCGGTCGCGGATCAGGCCGGCCCGGGTGTCGACGTCGGTGGGGAGCGTTTCGATGAAGTCGTCGACGCGCCGCCAGCCGGGCGTGCTGAGCACCTGGCCGACGACGCCTTTGCGGGGCGGCGCCGCGAAGTACGAGTCGATGTCGGCCCGGAGCGCTTCGGCGAGCCGGCCCCGGAACGCTGACGGCGCGGCCACTTCCCCGGCGGCGATGCGGGCCTCGCTGGCACGCCGGCTCTCGACGACGTTCTGGAGGACGCCGATCTCGGTGGGGTCGCTGGAGCGCCGGGCCCGATCGGCGAGGGCTTCGGTGCGGAGCTGCCGGCGGGTGGTCTCGAGCCGCTCCAGTCGGGAGATGTCGGCCCCGGTGAAGTCCCGCTCGGACCCGACGATCGCCTGGATGCCGCTGGGGAGCCGCTCGTAGGTGCGGTCGATCGCGTTGTTGATGGCGGTGATCCGTTCGGCGAGGCGAAGTCGGCCGCCGGAGCCGCTCTCGACGAGCTGGCCGAGGCGCTCGGCGCGCTCACCGATCTGAGGGGCGGTCCGTTCGGCGATGCTGCCGAGGAGGCCGCCACGTGCCGCGCCGAGGCTCGCGGCCCGGTACGCACCGCCGGCCTTGAGCGCCACGACGTCAGGGGACAGGAACAGTCGGCCGAGCGCGTCGAGGGTCCCGGACGCGGACTGGTAGAGGTCCGTGCCCATGAAGCGCTCGACCTCCTCCTCGTCGAGGATGTCCTTCGCCATGAACGCCAGGGTGATCGCCTGGCCAGGGGAGCGATGCTCGGCGATGTGGTCGGCGACCCGCCAGGTGTCGGGGTCGAACAGGGTCTCGAGCGAACCTCGACCCTCCTGGTAGCTGGGCGACGACGCGAGCGACGTCGCCGTCGCGAACGTCGAGATGGGCTCGGCGACGCCTTCCCGGTAGGCGGTCTCGAGGCCCGTCTGGATGCCGTGAACGGGGCCGCGGAGGTGCTCCCGGCCGGGGATGCCGCCGATGACGGCGCCGAGGCCCTCCTGGGGGCCGAGCAGGTTGCCGAATAGCTGGCCGGTCCGGGACATCGTCGTCGCGTTGATTGTGCCGAGGATGCCGTCGACGTCGTCGTCGACGAACGGCGCCCGGGTCAGGTCCCAGACGAGACCGAGCGGGGCCTGGACGGCACCTCCAACACCTGTCACCACGTCGTGCAGGCGGTCGAGCGGACCCCAGCCCACCTACGTCTCCGTGGTGGCGTAGTAGTCGGCGGGGAGCTGGGAGCGAAGCCGTCGGTAGTACTGGCGGACCTGGGGCGACGACCCGGGCGACGACGCGAGGAGGCCGAGCGCGGGCAGCCACCGCGCCCACAGAGCGATGGACGGGTCCTGGCCGGTGGTGGCCAGCGGCGGCAGCGAGCCCGAGCCGGGCCCGGTTCCGACGTCGAGGCCGGCGGTGACCGGTTCGGCAGGCCGGGCCGAGTCGGCGGTGAGGAGGCCCTGGCCGGGGGACTGCGCGGCCTGGGCGGCGGCGACGAACGCGGCCATCGGGTCCTGGGCCTGCGCCTCCATGGGCGCCGGGGCACCACCGCCGCTGGACATCATCGCCTCGGGGGAACGGTCGGGCAGCGCCACGGCGCCTTGGAGAGCGGCGTTGCGGGCCCGCTCGCCGTAGGCGGCGCCCGTGAAGTTCCGCTGTGGCTGGGTGGGCCCACCGGGTGCAGCGACAGGCGGCAGGTCGGTGCGGTTCTGCCGTGGGCCCGGCTTGCGGTTACGCGGCACTGGTCGCCCCCGGCTGGGCCATCGCCCCCGGCTGGGACATCAGCGCCGCGGCGACCTGGTCGAACTGCTCGACGGGGGTCCCGGGGGGCGCGCCCGCCTGGGGCATGGCCATCTCACCTCCGGCGCCAGGGGCGTTCAGGCCGGGCATCGCCTCGGGCGGCGCGACCATGCCCTGCTCGGGCGCGGGGGCCTCGGTGGCCTGGCGCTCCTGGGCCTCCTCCTGCGCCTCGGCGATCGCGACCTCGATCGTCAGGCCGGAGCGGACCTTCTCCCGGACGATGGCCAGGTCGGTCCAGGCGAGCTGCCCGGAGCGCACGAGCTCCACAGCGACCATCACGATCGCGTCGTCGAGGGACTCCTCGATCATGTACCGCTCCTCGCCGACCTCGTCGTCGACGAGCGGATGCTTCTTCATGCCGGTGCGGCGCGACAGCATCCGGGCCTGGTTGAGGCTCGCGATGGCGATGGTGGCGTTCTGGGCGTCCATCCCCGGCATCGGGTAGGAGACCACCGACTCCTTGGTCTCGGCCCAGATCTTCTCGGGGACGAAGCTGACGTGGCGGTTCGCGCCCGCCCAGCCGGAGAAGACGGTGTACTTCCGGCGTGGCCAGTAGCCCTCGAAGATCGCGGCTGTGGCCTCGTTCATGACGCCGAGCGCGTAGCCCATCGTGTGGTGCGCCTCGGTGAGCCGGGGGTCGACGGAGTAGCCGGCCAGCTGGCTGATCGTCTGGCCCGAGCGGACCGAGCCCTGGAACTCGCCCTGGAAGACCGACGGGTTGCCGGTCGACAGCCGGGCCGAGCGCTCGAGGTCCGACAGGAGGGTCTGCGCGGCCGGCGACGGCTGCTGGGTGAGCGTCGTCACGGCCTTCGTGTTCGAGAGCAGGTTCGCCTCGCCCGACCGGCCGTCCTTGAACGTGCCGCCCTCGACCTCGGGGGTCTGGCCGTTCTCGCCGACGACGACGATGTGCGGGAACACGCCCTTCTCGGCCGAGATGAAGTTCAGGGCCGCGAGCTTGTTCATCAGGTCGGTGGTCGGCACGATGCGCGAGATGGCCGAGACCAGCCGGTCCAAGGTGACCTGCTGGGGACAGACCGCCGGGACCATGCCAGCCCGGTTCGGGTAGGCCCGCACGAGCAGCGTCTCATCCATCGGGGCGTCGCCGATCGTCGAGTACATGCCCGAGGAGTCCCAGCGCCGGCCACCGGACTGCGAGCTGCGCCGGCCGATGACGCCGACCATGCACCACTGGCCGTCGGTCCAGTCGAGGACATCCCACAGGTCGTTGTCGGCCGAGGTGTAGTCGTCGATGAACGCCGCGGCCTCCGGGTAGGTCTTCCTGATCCACTGCGGCGACCGGCCGTAGATGAAGCCGATGTCGGCCGGAGCCCGGATCTCGTCGTTGCCCATCGGCTCGGGGTAGGCGAGCATCGGGTCCCGGGTCGCGATCCGGGGCCGGTTCACCTCCCGGCCGTACTGGTCGCGGTGGACGGGTTCGGCGAACATGCAGAACGTCGCGTAGCCGAACAGCTGGCGGTACGACCGGCCCATCACCAGCGGCAGCTTCGAGTAGTGGTAGGTGGCCCCCCACGCGTGACGGCGGGAGTCGGCCCGGTTGCGGTGCAGGTCGACTTTCGGGTCGACCGCCGGCGCGGTGATGACCGGCGTCGTGTCGTTCGCCTTCGTCGCGAAGCCGTCGATCGAGTCGGCGATGATCGACGCCGCGATCGCCGGGAAGTCGGGCTCGCCGTCGACGTCCTCGAGCGGGAAGACGATCGCGTTGTTGTACCGCTCGGCGGCCTCCATCATCTGCCGCTTGCCGGGTGTGTCCATGAGCCGGCGGTGCTGGACCACGGAGACGGCGTCGTGCCAGCGGTCCTCGAACCCGGCGAAGCGCTCGACGGCAGGCATCAGGGGACCCCCCAGTGCGTGAGCCACACGTGGTCGACCCACAGGTAGGCGGGCAGCGCGGTGAAGACCAGGGCCCGGACGGGCACCGGGGTGGCCCTCACCATGCGGGTGATGGTCGGAAGCCGGCTGGTGCGGACCGCCACCCACTCGTAGACGGCGGCCAGCACGCCGATGGACGCGAGGACGAGGCCGAGCATCAGTCGGCCGGCTCGTAGGTCGTGACGAAGTCGACCGCCGTGCAGGGGTAGACGCCCCGGCCGTCGGGCTCAGCGATGATCCAGCCGCCATGTTCGACGTGGCAGAACGTCTCCGACTTCACCACGTAGATCCACAGCTCGCCGACTGCGTCGATCTTGTAGAGCGCGGTCGACTTGGCGTGCGAAGGCGGCGCGTGCTGCTCGAGGAACTCCTCGACCTCGGGCGGGACCCCGTCGGCGACAGCCGGCCACTGGATCGCCTCGACCACGACCGGCTTCTTCCGGTAGCGCCCCATCAGTCGGCCGGCGGATCACCCGCGCTCGCGCCCGACGGGCCGCGCCACGTACCGCCGCTGGAGTGGGTGGGCCGCATCGACGGGGTGGGCTTCACGTCGCCCGGCTGCTCCACCTGGCCACCGGACGCGGCCTGGGACGCGTTGACGAGACCGGCCGGGGCGTGCTCGCGGGCGGGCCGGACCTTGTTCGGCTGGTGCTGCGAGTTCGGGTCAATCGCCATCAGTAGCTACCTCTCGGCCGCGCGGTCCGGGTGGTCGCCCGCGTCGAGCGCCGGGCGGTGGTGGTGGTGCGGCGTGGCCGAGCCGTCTTGCGACGGGTCGGCGAGTTGCGACGGTTCACCTTCACGGCGACCTCCCAGGTCTCTTGACAAGAGTGCGGTCAGCGTACAGCCAGCGGGCTGCGTCGTCCGTTGCGGGCCCAGGCCCCGGTCATGTCGCCGGGCTTCCAGGGGGTGCCGCCGACCTTCCAGCGGGTCGTCTGGCCGACCCGCTTGCGGCGCTCCATCCACTTCAACCAGCCGAACCACAGGGCCATGACGAGATCCTGGCG
>Ga0209382_10000778_pt1 | contig 51636 bp, 45 predicted proteins | sample SoiMetdeltSBSDD5_FD_187599 | JGI IMG/M metagenome (GOLD analysis project Ga0209382, IMG submission 187599) | Bulk soil microbial communities from a Populus tree surrounding site in Tennessee, USA - Soil MetaG P. deltoides SBSDD5 (SPAdes) (version 2) | ecosystem: Environmental > Terrestrial >...
GCGGCCTGGCGCGCCGCTGAGGGCGTGAGCGTTCCGCGCCTGCCGCCGGTGTCGCGCGACGCGCTCGGCGTCTGGGGCGTCGACGACGCCGGGCTGGCCGCCATCCGTGCGACGTGCGCGAGCTTCGTGCGCGTGAGTCCCGTGAACCTCGTGCTGTCCGGACTGCTGCGGCGTCTGCTGCGAGGGGAGCGTCCCAAGGGTGGCGATCTCGCTGCCGCGTGGACGCCGCCAGCGCCGCTGGGCCCGCTGCCGCCGCTCGCCGATCCCGCCAGGCTGACGGCGTCGGCGCGAGCGGTGCTGGCCTCGCTCGGGACGACCGTGGGGGGCCAGCCGTTCGTCCCCGGGCTCTACCGCATGCTGGCGACGTGGCCCGGCCTCCTCGCGCACGTGGCCACCGTGCTCGGACCCCACCTACACGACCCGGCCACCGGAGCGGCGTGTCAGCGCGTGCTCATCGCGATCGACGCCGAGATCCCGTCCGTGTTCGAGGCGCTGCCGCCGCTGTCGACCGCACCGCCTCCGGCCGCCGAGTTCGCCGACGTGCTGGCCGCGCTCGACACCTACCGCAAGACGAGCCCCGAGATGGTGGTGTTCGGACGGATGCTCGGAGAGGCGTTGCCCGCTCAGGGCTGAGCGCCGAGGGCGCACTCCCACGCCTGCTGCGTGGCGATGTCCTGGGTCCACGGTCGCATGACGGCGCCGGCCCGCGCGTCGCGCGCGTAGCGCTCGAGCGGATAGCGCCGCAGGATCGCCCGGCCGCCGCACACGCGGATGGCCTCCTGCGTCAGCACCACCGCCGAGCGCTGGACGGTGACGTGGGCCGCCCGCGCGCGCTGCACGGCGGCAAGCGGTGCGTCGACCCGCGCCTCGGCGATGGCGCGGTAGTAGAGCGCCCGGGCCGCCTCGAGCGTAAAGAGCATCTCCGCCACCGCGTGGCCCTTCGCCGCGACCTCCGACTGCAGGCCCGGCGCGCCCGGCACCTTCCCCGTGAGGTAGGCGATCGTGTAATCGTAGGCGGCCTGCATGAGACCGAGGAACGTCGCGGAGAACGTCAGCGGGGAGAGGTGGGGAAAGGCGTTGTAGAGCGCGCCGAAGAGGCCGGGCGGCAGCACCTCGGCGTCGTCGGGCACGAAGACCTTCTCGAGCACCATGTCGCGGCTCACCGTCGCCCGCATCCCCATCGGGTCCCAGTCGCCCGGGAAGCTCACGCCCGCCGCGTCCTTGGGCACGGCCAGGTACAGCGTCCGCTCGATCCACGGCTCGTCGCCGAGGCGGATGGCCGGCGTCGCGAAGTAGGGCGCGGCGCCGGCCAGCGAGACGAAGAACTTCCGGCCGCTCACGACGTAGCCGCCGTCGATCTTTTGCGCGGTGGTGCCGAAGCGCCGGCCGCCCATGCTGAGCGCGGTGTCGGTCTGCCCCTGCTCGACCGGCTCGCTGTGGGGCTGCCCGTAGAAGACGCCCGCCTCCACCACCTCGGCGAACTTCCGGCGCCGCAGCGTCTCGTGCCGGTCGCGCGCCTTCGCCGACATGGGCATCGCGTCGGCCAGCTCACCCATCATCAGCATCGTCAGGCAGTGCATGTTGAAGGTGAGCGCCGTCGCGCCGTTGCCCTGCGCGATCTGCTCGGCCACCAGACAGTAGGTCTCGTAGGAGGCGCCCCGGCCGCCGTACCGCTCGGGCACGCAGAGCGCCAGCAGCCCGGCCTCCCGCAGGTCGGCGTAGTCGTCGAAGGGGAAGGACGCCTCGCGGTCGTGCCGATCGGCGCGCGGCGCGAAGCGCTCGAGGGCCAGGCCGCGGGCCAGGGCGACGAGCTCCTGCTGGGCGGGCGAGAGCTCGAGGTTCATCTCACGTCGTGCGCCGCTTGAGGAAGCTCTGCTTGAGGGCGATCCGCCCCTCGCGGAACGTGAACACGTCGCAGCCTCCGACCTCGACCGTCGTGCCGTCGGCGCTGGTCCCGGTGAAGGTCCACTCGGACAGGCCGCGGTCGCCCGCGACGAGGTGGCGGACGTCGCGGAACGCGACGTCGGGAAACGTCGCGAACAGCGAGGCGAAGGCGGCGCGCACCGGTTCGCGGCCGGCGTGGCGCGTGCCCCACGCCGCCGGGCCGGCGGCGCTCTCCCAGACGCAGTCGTCGGTCATGAAGGTCATCAGCACGTCGACGTCGTGGCGATTCCATCCGTCGTCGAAAAATCGCTCCAGCTGTGCGGTCGTCATCATCACGTGGTCTCCTCGGTCCGTGACGATGCGGCCCCGGTGGCCTCGCGTCAATTCCCGATACATCCCGTCGCGACCGTCCCGCGCGCCGATGTATGGTGTCCGCCCCGCGTCCGCCCCCATACATCCGCGTGCGCCGCGCCCCGGCCCCCATCCATGGCCACGACCTACGACGAGCCCCTCGCCGCGTGCACGAGGTCGCTGATGCGACCGGGGCTGAGCGGCATGCGGTTCACCCGCACGCCGAACGGCCGTAGCGCGTCCTCGACGGCGCCCGCCACCGCCGCGGGCACCGGCAGCGTGCCGGCCTCGCCCGCGCCCTTGACGCCGAGCGGGTTGATGGGGCTCGGCGTCGTCAGGTGGAACATCTCCACGCGCGGCATCTCGCGAGCCGAGGGCAGCGGATAGTCGAGGAAGCTGCTCGCCAGGCTCTGGCCCTGGTCGTCGTAGACCGCCTCCTCGTAGAGCGCGTTGCTCAGCCCGTGCGCCACACCCCCGAGGATCTGGCCCTCGACGATGAGCGGGTTGATGACGTTGCCGCAATCGTGTCCCACGACGTACCGCACGATGGTCACCTCGCCCGTCTCCGGGTCCACGTCGAGGATGCAGACGTGGGCGCTCGCCGAGTAGCCGGCCTGGGTGGGCGCGAAGTACGCCGAGGCCTCGAGGCCGACCGCCAGCCCACCCGGCATCACCATGCCGAACGCGGTGCCGGCGTTGCCCAGTCGGGCCAGCTGCGGCAGGGGCACGCCGCGATCGGGGAGACCGCGCACGCGCACGGCGCCGTCGACGATCTCGAGGTCGGCCGCCGCAGCCTCCAGCACGTGCGCGCCCACCGCCAGGATCTTCTCGCGCAGCGCCGCGCCCGCCTGGAGGATCGCCGGCCCGGCGTTGGCGGTGACCCGGCTCGCGAAGCTCCCGATGCCGTACGGGATCGCGGCGGTGTCGCCGGTCACCACGTCGACGTCGTCGAGGCGCACCCCGACCGCGTCGGCCGCGATCTGCGCGAACGCCGTCTGGTAACCCTGGCCCTGCGGCGGCGCGCCGCTCGTCACCACGACCCGGCCGCGGCCGTCGAGCCGGAGCACCGCGCCCTCGAACGGCCCGAGCCCGACGCCCTCCACGCAGATCGCCACGCCGATCCCGCGGCAGCGGCCCTGGGCGCGGAGCGCGGCCTGCTCGCGGCGGGCCTGCGCGTAGTCGGCGAGCTCGAGCGCGCGGCGCAGCAGCTCGGGATAGTCGCCGCTGTCGTAGACGAGCCTCGCCCCGTCGCGGAACCACATGCCGACGTCGTAGGGGAACGCGTCGGCCGGGATCAGGTTGCGCGCGCGTACCTCGGCGGGATCGAGGCCGAGGGTCTCGGCCATGCGGTCCATCATCCGCTCCATCACCAGCACGCCCTGCGGCCGCCCGGCGCCGCGCACGGCCCCGCTCGGTTGTAGATGCGTGTACGCCGCGCGGACCTCGGAGTGGATGTTGGGGATGCGATAGGGGCCTGGCACCGTGCACCCGGTGATGACGGGGGCGACGAGGGCGCCGTACATGCCGATGTCGTGCGTGAAGACGTCGCGCAGGGCGAGCAGCCGGCCCTCGCGATCGAAGGCGATCTCCACCTCGTGGATCTGCTCGCGCTCCTGCGCCGCCGAGACGAAGTGCTCGTGCCGGTCCTCGATCCACTTCACCGGCCGGCGCAGCTGCCGGGCCAGCCAGCAGACGAGCACCTCCTCCGGGTAGACGCTCGCCTTGGGCCCGAGCCCGCCGCCGACGTCGGGCGGGGCGATCACGCGGACGCGGTGCTCGGGCAGCTCGAAGAGGTAGGTGAGCATGGCGCGGACCGCGTGGGGTGCCTGGGTCGCGTCCCAGACGGTGAACCCGTCGAGCGCCTCGTCGTAGCGCGCCACGACGCCGCGCCCCTCCATCGAGTGGCTGCCGCCCCGCATCACGCGGACCGTCTCGCGCAGCGTGTGCGGCGCCGACGCGAAGGCCTGCTCGGGATGCCCGACGCGCTGCACGATGTGCGCGGCGACGTTGTCGCCGAGCTCGTCGTAGACGAGCGGCGCGCCGGGCGCCAGCGCCGCCGCCGCGGTGGCCGCGACCGGCAGTGGCTCGTACTCCACCACGACCAGGTCGCGCGCGTCCTCGGCGAGCGCGCGCGACTCCGCCACCACCGCCGCCACCACCTCACCGGCGTGGCGGACCTTGGTCACCGGCAGCGTGTGGCGCACGCCGTGCCGCACGCTCGTGCCCGGCACCGGGCTCGGCATGCGCGCCGGCCACGGCTTCTGGATGTCGGCGACGTCAGCCGCGGTCACCACCGCCAGCACGCCGGGAAGCGCCCGCGCGGCGGTCGCGTCGATGCGGCGCACGCGCGCGTGCGCGTGGGAGCTGCGAACCATGGCGGCGTGGGCGACGCCGGGCATCGGCAGGTCGTCGACGAAGGTGCCGCGCCCGGTTAGCAGACGCGCGTCCTCGCGGCGCGGGACCGGCGCGCCGATGTACCCGCCCTCGGGCGTGCGCGAGGCCGATGCGATCATGGCCGCGACCCGTCGGCGACCAGCGCGAGCACGGCGTCGATCATCCCCTGGTAGCCGGTGCAGCGGCAGAGGTGGCCGGCCAGCGTCTCGCGGACCTCGGCCTCGGTCGGTCGCGCATTGTCCCGTAAGGCCGCGGTGAGTGACATGAGGATGCCGCTCGTGCAGAAGCCGCACTGCACGCCGTGATGGCGGACGAACTCCGCCTGCAGCGGCGTGAGGTGGGCCGGGTCCGCGGTGAGCCCCTCGACCGTCTCCACCCGGCGGCCGTCGGCCTGGACGGCGAGCAGCAGGCAGCCGCGGACGGCCTCGCCGTCGACCAGCACCGTGCAGGCCCCGCAGACGCCGTGCTCGCAGCCGACGTGGCTGCCGGTGAGGCGGAACTCGTCGCGCAGGAGATCGACGAGCGTGAGGCGCGCCTCCACGGTGGCCTGGCGCGCCTGGCCGTTGACGGTGAGCGTGATCGCGCGCGTCTCGCTCACGCGGCGCGCCTCGTGGCGACGGCCAGCGCGTCGGTCAGCGCCCGCCGCGCCAGCACGCCGACCAGCCGCTTGCGATACGCGCCGCTGGCGTGGATGTCGTCGGCCGGGTCGACGCCCGCCGACACGAGCCGGCCGGCCTCGACGAAGGCCGCCGGGGTTGGCGGCCCACCCTCGAGCGCGCCCTCGGCGTCGACCACGCGCACCGGGCCCGGGCCCACGCCGAAGCCGACGAGGCGGGCGTGGGCGACGCGGCCCTGGCCGTCGAGGGTGAGCGTCGCGGCCACGCCGCCCAGCGCGAAGTCTCCGTGCCGCTTGGCGACCTCGTGCACGCTCGAGCCGGAGCGCGCCGGCCAGGGCGGCACCGCGATCTCCGTCAGCAGCTCGTCCGCCGCCAGCGCCGTGGTCAGCAGCGAGACGAAGAAGTCCGCGGCGGCCAGCGTGCGCTCGCCGCCGGCCCGGCGCAGCGTGAGCCGCGCGTCGAGCGCGACCATCACCGCCGGCAGCTCGGCGGCCGGGTCGGCGTGGGCGAGGCTGCCGCCGAGCGTGCCGCGCGCGCGGATCTGCGGGTGCCCGACGAAGGGCATGGCCTGCACGATCAGCGGGGCGCGCTCGCGGACGAGGGCCGAGCGCTCCAGCGCGCGCTGCCGTACCAGCGCGCCGAGCCGCAGCCCGCCGTCCGCGCTGGGCGCGACGGTGGCCAGCTCGACGAGACGGTTGACGTCGATCACGTGGCTTGGCCGGGCCAGCCGGAAGTTCAGCAACGGCATCAGGCTCTGGCCGCCGGCCAGGATCTTGGCGGCGTCACCGTGCCGGGCCAGCAGACCGAGCGCCTCGTCGACCGTCGCGGGGTCGGAGTAGCGGAAGCGGGGCGGTTTCACTCGCGGGAGCCTAGGCCGCGCGCCGGGGGCGAGTCAAGGCGCGATGAGGCACGGGTTGGCGTATGCTACAGCGGCGCAGGGTAGCCGATTCCCCAACGAGGAGGAGATCTCCGCATGACCGAGCACCGCCACACCGCCGTCACCCGCCGTGGCTTCCTGAGGACCAGCGCCCTCGCCGCCGCGACCGCGCCCTGGCTGGCCCGCGCGCCGTTCGCCGCGGCCCAGGGCAAGAGCACCAAGGTGCTGGACTTCCAGACCGGCGCCGACGTCGCGAAGGCCGAGCAGGAGGGCGAGGTCGTCTACTACGGCCACGACGGCGAGGCCGGCATCGGCGTGCTCCTCGACGCCTTCAAGAAGGACTTCCCGAAGATCAAGACGAGCTACGTGCGCCTGCAGACCGGCGCGCTCTACGCGAAGATCACGGCCGAGCGGTCGGCCGGACGCTTCGGCGTCGACGTGCTGCAGCTCTCCGACATCTCGCCGGCCATCGACTTCCAGAAGAAGGGCGGCTGGGAGGTGCACGTCTCGCCGGAGTCCTCCGCGTACAAGGCCGAGCACCAGTCGTCCCCGGCCGGCCACTACAACTGGGGCGGCGTCACCTTCGCCGGCATCTCGTACAACAAGGGCAAGATCAAGCCCGAGCAGGCGCCGAAGACGTGGAAGGACATCCTCAACCCGATCCACAAGGACGGGGTCAGCGCCAAGCTCGCCACCTCCGGCATGCAGCACGCGCAGTGGTACACGCTGCGCAAGCTTTACGGCAACGACTTCTGGCAGGAGTTTGCCAAGCAGCGGCCCAAGGGCTTCGACGCGCGCGCCCAGCTCTTCGACCGTCTCTCCAAGGGCGACGACCGGATGTGCGTGCTCGCCGAGTACGCCGGCTACACGCTCTTCGCCGAGAAGGGCGCCGAGATCGAGTTCGTGGCGCCCCCCGACGGGCTGCCGGCCACGGCGTTCTACATCGGCGTGGTGAACAAGGCGCCGCACCCCGAGGCGGCCAAGCTCTTCGTCGACTGGGCGCTGTCCAAGCGCGGCCAGGCCGTCTACCAGAACCAGAAGATCCTCCTGTACGGCTCGCTGCGGACCGACGCCGGCCCGATGCCGACCGGCAAGCGACTGGCAGACTTCAAGCTGCTCTTCCCCACCGACTGGAACGACTACGTGGCGAGCCACCCCGTCTTCGTGAAGGAGTGGAACTCGATCATGGGGCTCTGAGCCGCCCCGCGTGACGTCGCTCGAGCGGGCCCGGTCCTGGCGACCGGGCCCGCGCCTCGTCAGCCTGGTGGTGGGCGGCGGCACCGCCGTCCTCGTCCTCTATCCGATCGCCTATCTCATCCAGGCCTCGCTGAGCGTCGGCGATCCGCAGGCCCGGCCGCCCGAGGCCTACGGGCTCGACAACTTCACGGGGCTCGACCGGTACGCGCACATCTTCGGCAACACCCTGCTCGTGGCGGGGGTGGCGACCATCGTCGCGGTCGTCGTCGGCTTCGTCATGGGCTGGATCCTCACGCGCACGAACGTGCCGGGCCGGGCCGCGCTCGAGCAGCTCATGGCCATGCCGTACTACGTGACGCCGCTCATGGGCGCGCTGGCCTGGGCGCTCATCGGCTCGGCCGGCAGCGGCTTCGTCAACCAGCTCTGGCGGGCGGTCGGCGGCTCCGGCCACCTGATCGACATCAACACGGCGTGGGGCATCGCCTGGGTCATGGCGCTCTTCGAGGGCTCGGTGGCCTTCGTGATGATCGGCGCCGTGATGAAGTCGATGGACCCCTCCCTCGAGGAGGCCTCCCAGGTGCTCGGCGCCGGCCGCGTGCGCACGATGCTGCGCATCACGCTGCCGCTTGTCCTGCCCGGCGTGCTCGGCGCCGCCGTCTTCGTCTTCGCCGAGATGCTCGGCTCGTTCTCCGCCGCGCTCGTGCTCGGCTTGCCGAGCCGCTTCTACGTGGTGACGACCGCCATGTACCAGCTCGTCTCCCAGTACCCGCCGCGCTTCCCCACCGCGGCGGCCATGGGCGTGTCGCTGTTCGCGGTGATGTTCGCGATGGTGTGGATCTACCGGCGCATCATCAGTTCGGGCAGCTACGTCACGATCACCGGCAAGGCCTTCCGGCCTCGCGTCATGGACGTCGGCGGGCTGCGGTGGCCGCTCCTCGGCCTGTGCCTGGCCTACTTGGTGGTGGCCGTGGTGCTGCCCGTGCTCGTGATCGTGTACGCGTCGTTCCAGCGGCTGACCGGCGCGGTCCCCAGCCTGGCGAACCTCACCCTGGCCAACTACGCGATGGCGCTCTCCCTCGACGCCGTGCGCTCCGCGCTGTGGAACAGCCTGATCCTCGGCGTCGCCACCGCGAGCCTCGGCGTGCTGCTGATGGGCTTCCTCTCGTGGCTGATCTACCGCTCGCGCCTGCCCGGCGCCGGCGCGATCGAGTATCTCCTGATGTTCCCCCAGGCGGTCCCGCGGCTGGTCTTCGCCTTCGGGATGATGTGGGCGTGGCTGGTCTTCCCGATCCCGATCTACGGCACGCTGTGGCTGCTCCTGATCGCGTACCTCACGGTGTTCCTGCCACTGGGCCTCCGGACGATCTCGGGGGTGATCCTCCAGATCGACCGCTCGCTGGAGGAGTGCGCCCAGATGTGCGGGGCCACGTGGGGCCACCGCCTGCGCACGGTCACCATGCCGCTGCTCAAGCCGGGGCTGGTCGCCGCCTGGCTCCTGCTCTTCATCGCCAGCGTCCGCGAGCTGGGCGCGTCGATCTTGCTGATGGGGCCGAAGTCCAAGGTCATCACCCCGGCCATCGTCGAGTCGTGGTTCTCGACCAGCTCGGAGCTCACGGCGGCCATGGCGCTCTTGCAGACGCTCGCGGTCGCCGCGGCCCTGGCGATCATGTTCGCGGTGGCCCGTCGTGCCGTCCAGGCGGGGGGCGAGTGAGTGTGAGCCAGGCGTCGATCGAGGTCCGCGACCTGGTCGTGCGCTACGGCACCGTCGCCGCCGTCCGCGGCGTCACGTTCACGGTGGGCGCCGGCGAGCACCTCACGCTGCTCGGCCCCTCCGGCTGCGGCAAGACGACGACCTTGCGGGCGATCGCCGGACTCGAGCGGCCGACCTCGGGCGAGATCCGGATCGGCGGCAGCCCGGTCTTCTCGTCGTCGCCGAGCGTGAACGTCCCCGCCGAGCGGCGCGGGCTGTCGATGGTCTTCCAGTCCTACGCCATCTGGCCGCACATGAGCGTCTTCGACAACGTCGCCTACGGCCTGCGCGTGCGGAAGCGGCCGGAGGCGGAGGTGAAGACCCGCGTGCGCGAGGCGCTCGAGCTGGTCCAGCTCCACGAGCTGGGCGAGCGCGGCGCGTCCAAGCTCTCCGGCGGCCAGCAGCAGCGCGTGGCCCTGGCCCGCGCCTTCGTCTTCTCGCCGTCGGTCCTGCTGTTCGACGAGCCGCTCTCGAACCTCGACGCCAAGCTGCGCGCCGAGATGCGCGTGGAGCTGAAGGAGCTGCAGCGGCGCCTGGACATCACCTCGGTCTACGTGACGCACGACCTCGAGGAGGCGCTCGCCATCTCCGACCGCATCGTGGTCATGCGCGACGGCGTCATCGAGCAGGTCGGCACGCCGGCCGAGATCTACGACCGCCCGCGCAACACGTTCGTCGCCGACTTCGTGGGCTCGGCCAATCTCATCCGCGGCCGCCGCCGGCCCGACCTCGAGCGCGACGGCCTGGTCGTGCTGGAGACGGCCGGCGGCGCCGTCGTGCACGGCACCTCGCTCGACCGCCGGGCGGGCGCCGAGGCGCTCATGGCCGTCCGCACCGTGCGCCTGCGCCTGGACCGTGCCCGCCCCGCCACGGCCGTCAACGCCTGGCCCGCCCGCATCCGCCAGCGCGTCTTCCAGGGCGACTTCACGCAGTACCACGTCGACTGGGATGGCCGGACGCTCATCGTGCGCTCGGCGGCCGCCGAGCCGCTCGCCGAGGGCGACGAGGTCTTCGTGAGCGCCGACCCGGGCTACTGCGTCCTGCTGGAGGAGTGATCGCGATGGGGATGTCACGTCACGGGGCCCTCTCTCGTCTCTCTGGACAAGGGAGGCGATCATGACCCGGCAGGTGCTGATTCTCGGGGGCGGGTACGCGGGGGTGTACGCGGCGCTGGGGGGCGCGCGCGCCAGAGGCGAGGCCCCGGTCGACATCACACTGGTCTCGGCGGAGCCGGACCTCGTCAACCGGCCGCGGCTCTACGAGCGGGGGCCGGGCGATCACATCCGCTATCCGCTCGCGCCGATGCTGCAGCGGATCGACGTCGGCCTGTGCGTGGCCCGTGTGACCGCCATCGACGTCGACGCTCGCCGTGTCTCGCTCGACGCGGGCGCGCCGCTCGCCTACGACCGGCTCGTGATCGCGCTGGGCAGCCGGCTGGAGCGGCCGGCCCTGCCCGGCATCGAGCGCGCCTTCGACGTGGACACCTACGAGGCCGCGCTCGCGCTCGACCGGCATCTGCAGACGCTGCCGGCCGGGGCGACGGTCGCCGTCGTCGGCAGCGGCTTCACCGGCATCGAGCTGGCGACCGAGCTGGCCGGACGCTTCCGCGTCGTGTTGCTGGAGCGCGCGAACGTCCTGGCGCCGAGCCTCGGCGAGGGGCCGCGTGAGGCCATCCGGCTCGCGCTCGAGAAGCTGGGCGTCGAGGTGCGGCTGGGCGCGACGCTCGACAGGATCGACGGCGGCACGACCGTGTGGTGCGGCGGGATGGTGGCGCATCCGCTCACGCGCACGCTGCCCGCCGAGCGCGACGCGCTCGGCCGTCTGCGCACCGAGCCAACCTTGGCCGTGCGCGGCCTCCCCGGCGTCTACGCGGCGGGCGACGTGGCCCACGCGATGGCGGACGACGCGCACGAGGCGCTCATGTCGTGCCAGCACGCGATCAAGCTCGGCCAGTTCGCTGGCCACAACGCGGTGAGCGAATTGCTCGGGCGGCCCGCCCTGCCCTATCGCCAGCCCGTCTACCGGATGTGCCTGGACCTCGGCGGCGCCGGCGCCCTGCAGACGGACGGCTGGGACCGCCGGGTGCTGGCGGCCGGCCCCGAGGCGAAGACCGTCAAGCGCCACATCAACGCCGTCTGGGCCGCCCTGCCCCGGCCGACCGAGCGCGAGGCGCTGCTCGCCTACGGCGAGCCGGGCACGAGCAAGTATCGCGACGACCCCCCGCGATGACCGACGCGGCCACGGCCTTCGGCGCCGAGCGCGTGCGCCTGTGGGCCATCGCCTACCGGATGCTCGGCTCGGTGGCCGACGCCGACGACGCCGTGCAGACCGTGTGGCTGCGCTGGCTGGAGGCGGCGCCGGCGGCCGTCGAGAGCCCGACCGCGTGGCTGATCACGGCGCTGACGCGCCTGTGCATCGACGAGCTGCGCTCGGCCCGGCGCCGGCGCGTCAGCTACGTCGGCCCCTGGCTGCCGGAGCCCCTGGTCGAGGACGAGCACCCGCTGCCGTCGGAGGTGGTGGAGCGGGACGAGAGCCTCTCGCTCGCGTACCTGGTGCTGCTGGAGCGACTGGGCCCGGTTGAGCGCGCCGCCCTGGTGCTGCACGACGCGCTCGACTGGAGCCACGCCGAGATCGGGCGGGTCCTCGGCAAGCGCGAGGCGGCCTGCCGCCAGCTCCTCGCCCGCGCACGGCGGCGGCTGGCGGCCGCACCGACCGCCGCGCCGGCGCGCAGCCCGCAGACGGCGGCGCTGGGCCGTCGCTTCCTGACCGCGCTGGCGCGCGGCGACGTGCCGACCCTCATCGATGCGCTCGACGCCTCGGCGGTACTGCTCTCCGACGGGGGCGGTCGCGTCGTCGCCGCCATCAACCCGATCCGCGGGCGCGACCGCGTCGGCCGGCTCCTGGCCGGGCTGATCGCCAAGCGCTACGAGCCGCTGACCTCGCGGGACGTGACCGTCAACGGCGCGCCCGGCCTCTGGCTCACGCGCGCCGACGGCGCGCCCCATTCGCTCGTCGCCCTCGGCTTCACCCAGGACGGCGAGCGGGTGGCCGCGATCTACACGATCCGCAATCCAGACAAGCTCCGCCCCGCCCTCAGTGCCGACCCCCGTGCGCGGACGACGCCGTGACGAGCGCCTCCGTGAACTCCTCGCACGACACCTTGGGATTCCAGTCCACGAACGCGCCGTTCGGGTTGTGCTTCCACGCCCACACGTGGAGGGCGTAGAAGGCGGGGATGCCGTAGCGGTTGGGGCTCGGGGTGAAGTGGAACACCTGCCCCATCAGCGTGGGCGGGGTCTTGTGGCGTGCGTTCCAGGCCTCCGCGAGCACGATGTACTCGACCCCGACGAAGCGCAGGCGCCCGTCCTTGGCCTCGTACATCAGCGCCTCGGGCTGCTGCGCGTCCACCACGCCGTCGCCGACGAGCGCGTCGTTGACGTAGTGGACGCCCATCGCACCCTCCTGCGGGCCGCTGACGCAGCCGAGGAACGGGGCGTAGCCGGCCTTCCCGGCGGCGGCCACGTCGCTGAAGCGCGCGGTCGCGCGCCGGACCTCCTCGACGAGCGCCGCGCGGGGACTCGCGGTGCCGACCTGGGCGATGACGGCCAGAGCCAGGAGCGACAGCGCGGCGAGACGGATCAAGCCGACGGACATGGGTGTCATGGGTCCTCCCCTGCGCCTAGCGGTAGAAGTAGGGGTCGAGGACGCGCACCTCGGTGATGCGGTCGACCGGTAGCTTGTTCTGCGCGGCCACCCGTCGGATCGCCTCGGGGGACGGGCCGTCGTAGACGCAGAAGGTGCGCGTGCGGTCCGGGGTGACGTAGGAGTGCAGCCACGTCACGCCGTCGTTGGCGTTGACGCCGACGACCGCGTGACAGACCTGGCTGCCGGCGTCCGTGAGGGGGATTACGAGACCGTCGGGGAACGTGCGCTCGACGAGGTAGCGGGGCATGGAGTCTCCTTTCGCCGCGAGCGTAGGCCCCGCCCCACGCGCCGCGCATCGGGAGGACCTCCCTATTTTGGCGCGAGCGCCTCCCCATCTTGCGCGCCGACGAGCCCGCGCTGCACCGCCACGCGTCCGGCCTCCTCGCGCGAGCCGACGCCGAGCTTGGCCAGGATCGCCGAGACGTGATGGTCGACGGTCTTCGGCGAGATGTGCAGGCGCGAGCCGATGCGGCTGTTCGTCAGTGCCCGGGCGAGCAGGTGGAGGATCTCCGCCTCGCGCGCGGTGAGGCCGAGGGGATGGTGGCGCGTGCTCGGCCGCGGGCCGCGCGGGACGTGCCGGACGCCCTCGGCCCGCAGGCGCTGCCGGAGGCGCTCGAGGTCGGGCCCAGCCCCCAGGCGATCGAACCCCTCGACGGCCGCGAGCCGGGCGGCGGCGTCGCCGCCGGCCAGGGCGCGCGCGCTCTCGTACGGGCAGCCCAGGCGCTGCCAGGCCGTCGCGGCCCGTCGCCAGTCGCCGTCGATCTGGAGCGCGAACGGTCGCGCCGCCCACGACGGCACGCGGACGCGATCGCCGGCACGGCGGCGCCAGAACGCCAGCTCGCCCGTGTGCCAGGGATGCCGGTGTCGCACCGCGAGGTCCCACGCGGCCCGCGCCTCGGCGATCGTGCGCTCGCGGTCGCCGGCCAGCCACGCCGCCTCGGCGCGCGCGGCCCGCACCGGTCCCACCCGCTGCAGGGTCCGCGTGCGACTCGCCACGTCGAGCGCCTCGTCGAGGGCCGTCGCGGCGCCGGGGTCGCCGCGGCGCGCGCGCAGCCGGCCGAGGGCCAGCAGCGCCATGGTCCGGCTGATGGCGGCGACGTGCTCCCGCGCCACCAGCCCGCGCGCGACGTCGCCCGCCTCGGCCCACCGGCCCTGGTACAGGCGCGTGAGGGCCAGCCAGGCCAGCATGTAGTGCTGGCTGTAGTCGTGGTCTCGCTCGGCCGTGAACTGGATGCCGGTCGTGAGATAGCGCTCGGCGTCGGCGAACCGGTAGGCCTCGCCGCACGCGGAGCCGAGGTTGAGGTAGGCCAGGCCGACCTGGTCCGTCAGCCCCGCCGCGCGGGCGAGCTCCAGGGCGTGCTCCAGGTGCACGCGGCCGCGCTCGTCGCCGTAGACGAGCATGGCGGCGCCGACCGTGTTGTAGCCGGCGATCACCGTCTCGCGGTCGCCGACCCGCTCGGCCAGCGCGATGGCCCGCCGGCCCCAGCGGACGGCCTCCGCGCGGTCGCGGTCGAGCATCCGCAGATTGGCCTGGATCCGGTAGGCGCGCGCCAGCGCGCGTCCCCTCGGCACGGCGCGCAACACCCGGATGGCGCGCCGGCTCGCCTCCTCGGCCTCGACGTTCCGTCCCGCGCGGACCAGTGACGCCGTCAGCGCCGCGAGGTCCTCGCCCTCCTTCACGCGGTCGCCGGCCGCCCGATGGAGGTCAAGCGCCTCCCGCCGCGCGCGGATCGCGTCGTCGAGCCGGTCCACGATCCCCAGCTGGTCGGCGTAGGCGTCGAGCAGCGCCGCCCGCTCCGCGGCGGCCACACCGTCGGCGAAGCGAAGCGCGCGGGCGTACTGGTCGGCGGCCTCGCGGTGCGCACCGACCGCGGCGGCTCGGGCCGCGGCCGCCGGCGCGTGCGCGAGCACCGCGCGGGCGTCGGCGGCGCCCTCGCCGTGGTGGGCGAGCCGGGCCAGGTCGGTGGCACCGCCCGGCGGCGACGCGAGCGCCTCGAGCACGCGCGCGTGGAGCGCGCGCCGGCGGGGCGCCGCGATCGTGTCCAGGACCGCCTCGCGCGCCAGCTCGTGACGGAAGCCGAGCCGATCGCCCTGGCTCTGCAGCATCCCGACGGCGATGCACTCGTCCGTGGCCGCGGCGACGTCCGTGACGAGCGCGCCGAGCAGCCACGGCTCGACCTGGGCGCCGATGACGGCGGCCGCCTCCAGCGCCGCCCTCCCGGCGGGCGAGAGCCGCGCCGCCCGCGCCAGCACGGCGTCCCGCACGGTGGGCGGGATGCCGGCCGTCCGGCTGGCCAGCGCCTCGGTGACGAAGAACGGATTGCCACCGGTCTGCCGGTGGAGCGCCTCGGCGTCCAGCGGCCGGTCGGCGGCCAGCGCGCGGACCGCGGCGAGCGACAGCGGCGCCAGCGGGATCCGGCGCACCGCACCCGAGGTCGCGAGGTCGCCGAGCACGATCCGCAGCGGATGGTGCGGGCCCAGCTCGTCGTCGCGGTACGTGAGCACCAGCAGGGCGGGGACCTGCCGGATCCGGCGGCCGAGGAACTTGACGAGATCGAGCGTCGCCTCGTCAGCCCAGTGCAGGTCCTCGAGGACGGCCACCACGGGCGGCTGGCGCCCGAGCTCCTCGAGCACCGCGGGGAAGAGATCCACCGGGCCCGCACCGTCGTCGAGCAGCGCGCGCAGCGCCGGCCCCGCGTGCCCGGCGAGGTCGTGGAGCGGCCCCAGCGGCCGCGGCGTCAGCAGCGAGTCGCAGGCGCCCCGGAGCACACGGCCGGGCCGCGCGCGCTCGCGCGTGAAGGCGTCGACGAGCGCGGTCTTGCCGATCCCCGCCTCGCCGTACACCAGCGCGACGTGCCCCGCGCCGCCGGCCGCGTCGCGCAGCGCGGCCGCCAGGGCGTCCAGCCAGGGCTCCCGCTCGAGGAGTGTGATCGGAGGCGACCTCAGGCGGCGATCCGGACCGGCAGCGACTTGATCCCGCGCAGGAAGTTCGAGTACGCGCGCACCGGCTCGCCGACGACCTCGATCCGGAGGTCGCGCCTCAGGATCTCCTCCCACAGGACGTGCAGCTGCAGCTCGGCCAGCCGGTCGCCCACGCAGCGGTGGATGCCGGAGCCGAACGACAGGTGATGCCGGGGACGGGGCCGGTCGATGACGAAGCCCTCGGGATCGTCGATGACCTCCTCGTCCCGGTTGCCGGAGACGTACCACATCACGACCTTGTCGCCGGCGCGGACGCGCTGGCCGCCGAGCTCGGCGTCGACGCGGGCCGTGCGCCGCATGTGGATGACCGGCGTCTGCCAGCGGATGGTCTCCTGCACGAGCCCGGGCAGGAGCGCCGGGTTCGCGCGAAGCTTGGCCCACTGGTCGGGATGACGGTGCAGCGCCAGCAGGCCGCCGCTCATCGTGTTGCGCGTGGTGTCGTTGCCGCCCACGATGAGCAGGCCCAGCGTGCCCATGAACTCGCGCGGCGGCATGTCGCGCGTGGCCTGGCCGTGGGCGAGCATCGACAGCAGGTCGAACCGCGGCGGCTGGGCGGCCCGCTCGGTCCACAGCCGGCCCATGTACTCGGCCATGCGCGTGAGCTCGGCGAAGCGCTCCGCCTCGGAGTGCACCGGCGCGTCGGGCGCGCGCACGTTGGCGACGGCGACGTCGGACCACCAGGTGAGCTTGCGCCGGTCCTCGAACGGAAAGTCGAAGAGCGTCGCGAGCATCATCGTGGTGAGCTCGATGGAGACCTGGTCGACCCAGTCGAAGGTCTCGCCGCGCGGCAGCGCGTCCAGCGCCCGCGCGGTCCGCTCCCGGATGGTGCCCTCCATGTTCGCCAGGTTGGCCGAGGCCACGATGGGCGAGACGACGCGACGCTGGTAGGTGTGCTTCGGCGGGTCCATCCGGATGAAGCTCGGCCGGTCCATACCCTTGGGCTGATCCTCCACCTGGATGCCGCCCAGCTCGGCCGCCGACGAGTAGACCTCGTGGTTCACCTCGACGGTCATGATGTCCTTGAACTTCGTGACGGACCAGTAGGGCCCGTAGGCGCTCTCGCGGCAGTAGTGGACGGGGGCTTCGCGCCGCAGCCGCGCGAAGTACGGCCCCCACCGGTCCTCCTGATAGAGGCGCGGGTCGGCGACGTCGATGCGGTCCAGGGCCAGGGCGTCGACCTCGCGCTGCGTCGGTGTCGCGATGCTCATGCCTCCCGCTCCTCCCTCACGTCTCGTAGATCTTCTTCAGCTCGCCCTCCGCCCACTTCACGGCCTCGGCCGGGGCCAGGCCCTGGGCGGCCTTCGCGTACATGTCGGTGATCACGTACTTCGAGTAGGCCTCGGTCGCCTTCGCGGTCGGCGGCCCCGCGTGCCCCAGCAGGCGCGTGCCGCGCGGCGACGTCCGGAACGGCTTGAGCGCGTCGTCGATGCGGTCCCACATGGGGTGGCTCTCCCACGAGGTCGCAGCGCCGAGTGCGTAGCCGTTCTCGATCTCGAACCACTTGCCGAACTGGTCCTTGCCGTGGAACCACTTCAGGAACTCTTTGACCGCCTTCTGGTTCTTCGAATATTTCATGACCGCGTGGGAGAACGCCACCGCGTAGGGTGGCGTGCGCCCGCTCGGGCCGTCGGGGATCGCCAGGTGCCCGATGTCGGGCCACATCGGCTCGCCCTTGTCGTTCTTGACCTTGTCGGGATTGCGCTTGGCGAAGATGTAAATCGAAGCGCCGTTGAGCGTGGCGCTGATCTCGCCGGCGTGGAAGGCGCGGTTGTTGTTGGTGTCGTCCCAGGCCAGCGCGCTCTCGTCGCACGCCTGCTTCCACAGATCGGTCATCGCCGTCACGGCCTCGATCGTGCCCTTCGAGTTGAGCACGACCTTCTTGCCGGTGGGGTCGGTCTCCGCACCGCCGAAGGTCCACGTGAACGGATACGTCCACGCCGGCGCGTCGCCGAAGGTGTGGCCGAGCGTCTGGCCGAACGGCTTGCCCTTCTTCTTGAGGGCGACGCCGATCTTCTTGTACTCCTCGAGGGTCTTGGGCGGCTGGGTGGCGCCGACCTCGGCGAACCACGACTTGCGATAGGCGATCAGCGGGGCCCCGGTGAAGTACGGCAGGCCCAGCCAGCGGTTGCCGACCTTCGCGGCGGCGCCGGAGTGCGGATAGTACCCGCCCTGATCGGACGCCTTCCAGTCGCAGAGGTCCGTGACGTCGGCGAGGCCGCCGGCGTACAGGTGGGGCCAGTTGTGCAGCATCATGATGATGTCGGGCCCGGACCCGGACTGGATCGCCGCCGTGATGCGCGCCTGCAGGTCGTTGGCGTTGATCGTCTCGAAAACCACCTCGACCTTCGTCTGCTTCGCGTAGTCCGCCACCTGGCGCTTCACCTCGACGTCGCCCTCGGGGATGAAGTCGACCCACTGCAGCAGGTGGATCTTGGTGCCCTGGGCGACGGCCGGCGCACGCCGGGCGCCCAGGATTCCCTCGAGCCCGGCGGCGGCGCCTGCCACGCCGGCGGTCTTGAGGAATGTGCGGCGGGGAACTTCGACGGATCCGCGAGCGCGATCGGGAGCGTCCATGGTCCCTCCTCGCGAGCCGGGAAACGTGGGGTCTGTGGGCCCATTGGTATCCAGGGACGACGCGGTCGTCAAGGCACGGCGTGCGGGGTACTATCTCCCCCGTGAGCCGGCCCGCGCGTCCCCTCTCCCTCGCCCACCTGACCGTCCTCGACACGACGCCGCCCGAGCTCGTCACCGTCGCGGCGGCGGCGGGCTTCCGGACGATCGGCATCCGCCTCACGGCGACGCCGAGCGTCGGCGTGCCGCCCTACGACTGCCTGCACGACGGCCCGATGCTGCGGGAGACGCTGGCGCGGATGGCCGACACGGGCGTCTCGGTGCTCGACACCGAGTTCCTGCGCTTCGAGCCGGAGCATCCGGTGGCCGTCCCGGAGGGCTTCCTGGAGGTCTCGGCGCGGCTGGGCGCGAAGCACGTCCTCGTCATGAGCGCCGAGCCCCAGGAGGCGCGGACCCTCGAGCGCTTCGGCGAGCTCTGCGACCGGGCCGCGCCGTACGGCCTGCGCGTCGGCCTCGAGTTCGCCGTCTACACCGGCGTCCGCACCCTCGCCCACGCGGCCGACGTCGTCGCCAAGTCGGGCCGCGCGAACACGTCGGTCATCGTCGACGCCCTGCACTTCAGCCGGTCGGGTGGGCTGCCGGCCCACGTCGCGCACGTCGATCCCGCGCTCCTGCACTACGCGCAGATCTGCGACGCCGGCCCCGACATGCCCGGGCCGACCGACACGCCGGCGCTGATCCGCGAGGCCCGGACGGGCCGCCTGCTGCCCGGCGAGGGCGTGCTGCCGCTGAAGGCGCTGGTGGACGCGCTGCCCCCCGGCGTGCCGCTGGCGATCGAGGCGCCGTGCCGAGCGACCGCCGACCTCCCCGCCCTGGAGCGCGCACGGCGCGCGTACCGGGCGCTCACAGCCCTCACAGGAGCGTGACATGAAATTCGGGATCCACATCGGCCACATGGGCGGACCGCTCGACGAGATGCGCAAGCTGTGGAAGTTCGCCGACGCCAACGGCTTCGACTGGTTCTCGGTCTCCGACCACTTCCAGGAGTCGCCGCCGCGCGGTGGGGACATGGACTGCTACGAGGCGATCGCGACGCTGACGGCGGCCGCGATGGACACGACGAAGGTGCGGCTCGGCAGCGGCGTCTACTGCGTGGCCTACCGCAACCCCGGACTGCTCGCCAAGTCGCTCAGCACGATCGACCACCTCTCGCACGGCCGCGTCGACTGCGGGCTCGGCGCCGGCTGGCACGACGTCGAGGCGAAGGCGTTCGGCATCCCGTTCCCCACGATCGGGCCCCGCGAGGACATGCTCGAAGAGTACGCGCAGATCATGCGGATGCTCCTCGATCCCGAGCAGAAGCGCGCCAACTTCCAGGGCAAGCACTTCCAGATCGCCAACGCGCCCAACTACCCCAAGCCCCTGCAGCCCCGCATCCCCATCTGGATCGGCGGCCGCGGCGAGAAGCGCACGCTCCGCGCCGCCGCGAAGTATGCCGACGGCTGGAACGGCGCCTACATCGGGCCGGAGGAGTGGAAGCACAAGGGCGAGGTGCTCGATCGCTGGTGCGAGACGGAGGGGCGGGACCCGAAGACGATCATGCGCACGGTGAACCTCGGCTTCTACCTCGGGGCCGACGCCGCCGGCGCCGCCCGCGGCGAGGCCAAGTGGCAGAGCCACTTCGGCGGGAGCGGCGACCGGGCCGCCCGCACGGGTTACCTGCGCGGCCTGGTGAAGGACGCCCGCGAGATGGTGGATCAGTTCCGCGCGCTCGGCTGCACGCGGCTCAGCATCGCGTTCCGCGAGGGTCCCTACGACTGGGACGCGCTGGCGGCATTCGCCGCCGAGATCGTGCGCAAGGGCTGAAAGGAGCAAGACATGCTGAACCCCGGCGACAAGGCGCCCGACTTCACGGGGCGCGACCACAATGGCAACACCGTGAAGCTGTCGGACTACAAGGGCAAGACCGTCGTGCTGTGGTTCTATCCCAAGGCCGACACCCCGGGTTGAACGGCCGAGGGTTGCGGGTTCCGCGACCTGAAGGCCCAGTACGACGCCAAGAACGCGGTCATCCTCGGGGCCTCGTTCGACACTCCGGCGGACAACAAAGCCTTCGCGGAGAAGTTCCACTTCAACTTCCCGCTCATCTGCGACACCGACCGCACGATCGGCACCGCCTACGGCGCCAACGCCGACCCGACCAAGGGCGCGGCGCGGGTGGGCGTGATCATCGACAAGGACGGCAAGATCAAGGAGTGGCACGCTCGCGTCGACGCCCGCGCCTGGCCGGCCGAGGTGGTGAAGACGCTGTAGGAGGACCCATGAAGCGAGTCGTGATCGCCGGGCTGATGCTCCTCGTCTTCGCCGGCGCCGCGGCGGGCCAGCCCCGCCCGGCGGCGCCGGTGAAGCCGGAGGGCGAGATGCGGTGGGCGCTGTACGTCACGCTGGCTCCGGCCTGGTTCGATCCGGGCGAGATCACCGGCGGCTTCCTGACCCCGTTCTGGGTGCTCTACGCCCTGCACGACGCGCTCGTGAAGCCGATGCCGGGCAACCTCATGGCGCCGAGCCTCGCCGAGTCGTGGACGGTGAGCGCGGACCAGAAGACGTACGACTTCAAGCTGCGCGAGGGGCTGAAGTTCCACAACGGCGATCCGTTCACCGCCGACGACGTCAAGTTCAGCTTCCAGCGGTCGAAGGTGGGCAAGGTCCTGAAGGACCGCGTGCGGGACGTCGAGATCGTCGGCCCCGCCCGCGTGCGCTTCCACCTGCACGAGCCGTTCCCCGACTTCATGGCGCTCTACGGCACGATGGCGACGGGCGCCGGCTGGATCGTCCCCAAGAAGTACGTCGAGAAGGTCGGCGACGACGGCTTCAAGAAGCACCCCGTCGGCCTCGGCCCGTACAAGTTCGTCAGCCACACGCCCGGCGTCGAGCTGGTCATGGAAGCGTACGAGGGCTACTGGCGCAAGGTTCCGTCCGTGAAGCGCCAGGTGTTCAAGAGCGTCCCCGAGCCCACGACCCGTGCGGCCATGCTGAAGAACGGCGAGGTGGACGTCGCCTACATGATCGACACGCCGACGGCCCAGGAGCTCAAGCGCGATCCCAACCTCCGCCTGGGCTTCTCCGGCGCCATCGGCGTCCACTACCTGGACTTCTTCGATCAGTGGGACCCCAAGTCGCCGTGGCACGACCGGCGGGTGCGGCTCGCCGCCAACCACGCCATCGACCGGCGCGGGCTCAGCGACGCCGAGACGCTCGGGGCCTCCCGCCCCACCGGGAGCATGGTCCCGCGCACCTTCGACTTCACGCTGCCGCTGCCGCCGTACGAGTACGATCCGGCCAAGGCCAAGAAGCTCCTCGCCGAGGCCGGCTACCCGAACGGCTTCGACGGCGGCGACTTTTATCCCTATCCGCCCTACTTCTCCGCCGGCGAGTCGATCATCGGCTACTTCGGCGCGGTCGGGATCCGGATGAAGCTCCGCACCATGGAGCGCGCCGCGTTCCAGGCGGCGTGGGGCGGCAAGAAGCTCAGCGGCGTCTGCCTGTGCACCATGGCGAATTTCGGCAACGCCGCGACCCGGCTCTCCGACGCCGTGCTGAGCGACGGCGCCTTCGCCCGCGGCTTCGACCCGGACGTGGACGCGCTGTTCCGCCAGCAGGCGCGGGAGACCGACCGGAAGAAGCGCGAGGCCATGCTGCACCAGATCCAGCAGACGCTGTACGATCGGGCGCGCTTCGGCCCCGTGTACGAGTTCATCTGGGCCAGCGGTATCGGCCCTCGCGTCGCCGAGGCCGGCCTGATGCTGATCGACCCGTACCCCTGGGCCGCGCCGCTCGAGGACGTGAAGCTCAAGTCGCGCTGACGAGGAAAGGACACGCGCATGCTCGACCTGTTGATCAAGAACGCGCGGATCGTGGATGGCACCGGGGCGCCCAGCTTCATGGGCGATCTCGGCGTGCAGGACGGCCTGATCCAGAAGGTCGGCAAGGCCAACGGCGGCACGGCCGAGCGCGTGATCGACGCGGGCGGCCTGGTGCTGGCGCCGGGGTTCGTCGACCCGCACACGCACTACGACGCGCAGATCGCGTGGGATCCGATGGTCACGTGCTCGCCGTGGCACGGCGTCACCACCGTGATCATGGGCAACTGCGGCGTGGGCGTGGCGCCGGTGCGGCCGGCCACGCGCGAGATCCTCATGCAGGACCTCGTGAACGTCGAGGCCATCCCCTACGACGTCATGAAGGCCGGCATCGACTGGCAGTGGGAGAGCTACGGCCAGTACCTCGACGCGATCGACCGCCGCGGCCTGGGCATCAACGTGGCCGGGCTGGTCGCCTTCACACCGCTGCGCCACTACGTCATGGGCGAGGCGTCGTTCGAGCGCGCCGCGACCGAGGACGAGATCGCGTCCATGCGCCGGCTGCTGCGGGAGGCGATGGAGGCTGGTGCCTTCGGCTTCACGACCACCACCTCGCGCAACCACGTCGGCTACCAGGGGCGACCGCTCGCCTGCCGTAACGCCAGCCGCGACGAGCTGACCGGCGTCGTCCGCGGCCTGCACGACGTCGGGCGGGGCGCGATCGAGATGATCCTGAACTCCGGCGGCATGTACGCCGTCAGCGACGAGGACGTCGAGCTGCTGCGCCAGGTCACGCGGGCCAGCGGCCGTCCGGTGACGTGGCTGGCGCTCTTCGCCCACCCCGGCCAGCCGGACTTCCACGACCAGACCTTCGCCAAGCTCGGCGACCTCGTGCGCCAGGCGATCCCGCAGGTGACGCCGCGGCCGATCATGAGCCAGGGTGACTTGAAGAACCCGACCATGTTCGGCTCGTTCATCTCCTGGCAGAAGGCGTTCAACCGGCCCGCGGCCGAGCAGATCGCGCTCTACCGGGACCCCGAGTTCCGCGAGGCGTTCCGGCAGGAGCTCGACAGCCGCAAGCGCAGCCACATGTGGGGCCAGATGCGCGTGCTGGAGGTCGGCACGCCCGAGCTGGCCGGCCACGTGGGGCGCACGCTCGAGGAGATCGCCGCGAGCCAGGGCAAGCGGCCGGTCGACGCCTACTTCGACCTCGGCATCGCCGACGACTTGAACACGCGCTTCCAGTCGTCCACCTTCAACTTCGATCCCGCTGGCATCGAGCGGCTCATCACCGACGATCGCTGCCTGATCGGGCTCTCCGACGGCGGCGCGCACGTCGACTTCATCTGCGACGTGGGCTACGCCACCGCGCTGCTCGACCTCTGGGTCCGCCAGCGCAAGGCGCTGAGCCTGGAGAAGGCCGTGCACAAGCTGACGCAGGTGCCGGCGACCGTGTTCGGGATTCCCAACCGCGGCGTGCTGGCCGAGGGCACGGTGGCCGACCTCGTCCTCTTCGATCCCGACACGGTGACCGCGAAGACGCCGCGGTACGCCTACGACCTCCCCTGCAACGGACGGCGCCTGGTCTCGGAGTCGGAGGGCATCAAGGCGACGTTCGTGTCCGGCGTCCAGCTTTACGAGGCCGGCCAGCACACGGGGGCCATGCCCGGACGGATCCTGCGCAGCTACGAGTCGACGGGAAGGAGCGCCGCATGAGCCGAGCGAGCGAGCGGATCGCGTATCACAACGGGCGGTTCGTGCCGGAGCGCGAGGTGCTGGTGCCGTTCCGGGACCGCGGCTTCAAGTACGGCGACGCGGTCTTCGACACGACGCGGACCTTCGGGCACCGGGTCTTCAAGCTGCGCGAGCACGTGGAGCGCCTCTACCGCTCGCTGCGCTACCTCCGGATCGACCCCGGCCTCACGCCGGCGGCCATGGCCGAGGTGACCGAGGAGGTGCTGCGGCGCAACCTGCCCCTGCTCGAGCCCGACGACGACTACTGGGTCACCCAGCGCGTGTCACGGGGCCTCGACGCCTCGGGGCGCGAGATCTGGCCCCAGGCTGGCGCGACGGTGATCGTCGAGTGCGTGGCGCTCCCGCTGCGCGAGCGGGCCCCGCTGTTCCGCGACGGCATCCGCGTGCTGGTGCCGTCGGTCCGCCGCACGGCGCCCGACGCCATGAGCCCGCGCGTGAAGACGCACAACTACCTGAACCTCATCGCCGCCAACCTCGAGATCGCCGCGCGCGACCCCGAGGCGTGGGCGGTCCTGCTCGACACGCACGGCAACCTGGCCGAGGGGCTGGGGAGCAACGTCTTCCTGGTGCAGCAAGGGACGATCTACACGCCGCGCGAGCAGTTCGTCCTGGCCGGGATCAGCCGGGACACCGTGATCACGCTCGCGCGCGAGGCCGGCCTGACGGTCGTCGAGAAGGACCTCGACCTGTTCGACGCCTACAACGCCGACGAGATGTTCCTCACGTCCACCAGCCTCTGCATCTGCCCGGTGCGCAGCGTCAACGAGGCCGTGATCGGCGGCGGCCGGGTGCCGGGCCCGGTGACGCGCCAGCTCACCGAGGCCTACTGCCGCCTCGTGGACTTCGACTTCGTGGCGCAGTACCTCAAGCGGCTGGGCTGATGCAGAGCCACGTCGTCGAGCTGAACGGGCTGCGCATCCACTACGTCGACTGGGGGTCGTCGAGCGCCTCGCCGGTCGTGTGCGTGCACGGCTACACGTCGAGCGCCCAGGCGTTCAACGCGCCGGCCCGCCACTTCCAGGACCGCGTCCGCCTCATCGCCCCCGACGTGCGCGGCCATGGCGAGAGCGCATGGTCGCCGGAGGGCGCCTATCAGTACCGCGACCAGGTCGGCGACCTGGCGGCGCTCGTCGACACGCTGGGGCTCGGACGGTTCACGCTGATCGGGACCTCCATGGGCGGCATCATCGCCATGGCCTACGCCGGCGAGCATCCGGATCGGCTGCAGCGTCTCGTCATCAACGACATCGGCCCCGACGCCGAGACCGGCAGCCAGCGCATCACCGAGACCGTGGGCAGCCGCCCGGAGGAGTTCGCCACGCTCGACGAGGCCATGGCGTATCGCCGCCAGGTCTCACCCATCACGGCCGCGCGGTCCGAGGCGGACCAGCGGGAGCTGGCCCTGGGCGTGCTCCGCCAGCGAGCGGATGGTCGCTGGATCTGGAAGATGGACCCGGCCTACATCCGGCAGCGCGTGGAGCGCGGCGCGCCTCGGCGGCCGGCCCTGTGGCCGGTGCTGCAGCGCCTGCCCTGCCCGACCCTGGTGATCTGGGGCACGGACAGCGACGTCCTCTCGGAGGCGCAGGCCCGGCGCATGGTCGACACGCTGCCCAAGGGCCAGCTCGTGGCCGTCCCGGGCGTGGGGCACGCGCCGACCCTGATGGAGCCGGCCGCGCTGAGCGCCCTGGAACACTTCCTCGGGTGACCCAGAACGTCTACGACAACGAGGAGTTCTTCGAGGGCTACAGCCGGCTGGGCCGCTCGGTCGAGGGCCTGGACGGCGCCGCGGAGTGGCCCGCGCTCCAGGCGTTACTCCCCGATCTGCGCGGCCTCCGGGTTCTCGATCTAGGCTGCGGCTTCGGCTGGTTCTGCCGGTGGGCCCGCCAGCACGGCGCCGCCACGGTCCTCGGCCTCGACGTCTCCGAGCGCATGCTCGCGCGCGCACGAGCCACCACCGAGGACCCGGCCATCACGTACACCCGGGCCGACCTCGAGCAGGTGCGCCTCGACGCGGCGTCGTTCGACCTCGTCTACAGCTCGCTGGCGTTCCACTACGTCGAGGCCCTCGACCGGCTCCTGACCGAGGTGCACGCCGCCCTGGTGTCCGGTGGCCGTCTGGTCTTCTCGGTCGAGCATCCGATCTACACCGCCCCGAGTGAGCCGCGATGGTTCGTCGATGCGGCGGGGCGGAAGACCTGGCCCGTGGACGCCTATCTGGTGGAGGGCCCACGCTCCACGGACTGGCTGACGAAGGGCGTGATCAAGCAGCACCGGACCCTGGCGACCTACGTCACGATGCTGCTGCGCCACGGGTTCACCCTCGCCCATCTCGAGGAGTGGGGCCCGACGGACGCGCAGATCGCGGCGCGGCCGAGCCTGGCCGAGGAGCGTCAGCGCCCGGCGTTCCTGCTCGTATCCGCGACTACCGGCGCTTGAACGCCGGCATCACCTGGGCCGAGAAGCGCTCGAGCTGGTCCAGGATGACCGCCTGCGGGGTACCGACCGGCTGCCCGACGTTGACGACCTCGAGGCCGGGGTACCGGTGCTCGATCGCCTTGAGCTGCTCGGTGATGAGCTCCGGCGGCCCAATCAGCCAGGTGCCGGCCTTGATCGCGTGCCGCAGCGTCGGCAAACCGGCCGTGGGCGCCCGCCGGCGGTCGCCCGTCGCGTCGATCTGCTCGGGCGTGAGGCCGGGCACGAAGCCGAGCGGCGCGAACATCTTGAGGTTCTCCTCGAAGAACGGCGTCGCCTCCTTGATGCCCTGCTCGACGCTGTCGGCGATGTAGAACGAGTAGCCGATGCACAGGTCGCCGCCCAGCTCGGTCTCGCGCCCGACCCGGGCCCGCGCCTCGCGGAACGCGGCCACGACCTTGTCGCTGGCCCCGCCCGCCGCCGCGCCGCCGCCGATGATGCCCTTGATGCCGTGCTTGGCCATGAAGTCGAGCGCGCGCGGGCTCGCGCTGACGACCGGCTGCCAGCACTCGACCGGCAGCGTCTTCGGGCGCGGCACCAGCGTGACCTCGCGGACGTCGTAGCCGCGGTAGGGCACCGACGGCGGGATCGTGTAGTGCTTGCCCTGGTGGGAGAAGGCGCGCTCGTTGAACGCCTTCATGATGATCTCGACCTGCTCCTCGAACAGCTCGCGGTTGGCGTCGCCGTCGAGCATCGGCGCCCCGAAGCTCTCGACCTCCCGGGTGTGATAGCCCCGCCCGACGCCGAAGACGACGCGGCCGTTGGTGAGCCAGTCGGCCGTCGCGTAATCCTCGGCCATCCGGATCGGGTGCCACATCGGCGCGATGTTGAAGCCGCAGCCGATCCGGATGTTCCGGGTGACGTGGCAGAGGTGCAGGGCCAGCATCAGCACGTTGGGGATGCACTCGTACCCCTCGCGCTGGAAGTGGTGCTCGGCCAGCCAGTAGATGTCGTAGCCGGAGCGGTCCATCACCTTGGCGATGGCCTCGGCCTTGGGGAACACGGTGGCCAGGTACTCGTCGGACAGCCAGCGCTCGTTCACCGGCGTGCCGGTCAGCCCCTCGTCGTCCAGGTCGACGTGACCCGCGAACAGGCTGCCGAACTTCGTGATCATGCTCGCTGTCCTCCTTGGGCGGTGGTGACGGAGTGTAGTATAGGTCGGATGAAGCCCACCCGCCGGGATACCCCGTTCCGGGAGGCGATGCGCTCGCTCCTGGTCTTCGACGGAGCGATGGGCTCGCTGCTGTACGAGCGCGGGGTCTTCGTCACGCAAAACTTCGAGCAGCTCAACGTCACCCGCCCCGAGGTCGTCGCCAAGATCCACGAGGACTACGTCGCCGCCGGGGCCCAGGTCATCGAGACCAACACCTTTGGCGCCAACGGCTTCTGCCTCGACCGCCACGGCCTGGGGGACCAGGTGCGGGCCTTCAACGTCGCCGGCGCCCGCCTGGCGCGCAGGGCGGCCGGCGAGGACGTGTGGGTGGCCGGCTCGATCGGCCCGACCGGTCTCGTCCCCGGCGTCGCGAGCCCGGCCGAGCTCGAGCTGGTCGCCGCCACCTTCGCCGACCAGGCGGCCGCCCTGGTGGAAGGGGGCGTCGACCTCTTCGTGCTGGAGACGTTCCGCCACCTCGAGGAGATCCGGATCGCCATCGAGGCCGCCCGCCGGGCCGACCCGAGCCTGCCGATCATCGCGTCGATGGCGTTCAACCCGAGCGAGACGGTGGCCGACGGGTCGACGCCGGAGCAGGTCGCCACGACCCTGCGCGACTGGGGCGCCGACGTCATCGGTGTGAACTGCGGCGACGGACCCCAGCTGGCGCTGGCGATCGCCGAGCGGATGCGCGGCGCCGGCACGCCGCTCTGCGTGCAGCCCAACGCCGGCCTGCCCCGCACCGTCGACGGCCGTCTCCTCTACATGGCGACGCCGGAGTACCTCGACGTGTTCGCGCGTCGCACCATCCAGCTCGGCGCCACGATGATCGGCGGCTGCTGCGGCACCACCCCCGACCACGTCCACTGGATGGCCAAGTCGGGGCGGATGCTCGGCGACACGCACAAGGAGATCGCTCGCCCCAGCGCGATCCGGGCGGCCGAGGTCGTGCCGGTCCTGGCCCCCACCCCGCTGGCCGAGCGCAGCGAGTTCGCGGCGAAGATCGCCGCCGGCAAGTTCGTCGTCTCGGTCGAGGTCAACCCCGCGCCCGGGCTCGACCCCTCGAAGGCGCTCCAGGGGGCGAAGATGCTCCTGGCCAGCGGGGTGGACATCGTGAACGTCGCCGACGCGCCGCGCGCCATGGCGCGCATGTCGAACCTGGCGTTCTGCTCGCTGCTCCTCGAGCGCTACGGGATCCAGCCGATCCTGCACGTGTGCGGGCGCGACCGGAACCTGCTGGGCCAGATGGCCCACTTGCTCGGCGCCCACGCCATCGGCATCCGCAACCTCGTCATCATCACCGGCGATCCGCCGAAGGTCGGCGACTATCCCGAGGCGACCGCCGTCTACGACCTCGACGCGATCGGCCTGCTGCAGATGGCGGCGAACATGAACCGGGGCATCGACCCCGCCGGCAAGCCGCTGCCGGGCGGCCAGACGTCGTTCCTGCTCGCCACGGGCTTCGAGCCCGGCGCCGCCGACCTCGACAAGGAGATCCAGCGCCTGGAGCGCAAGAAGGCGGCCGGCGCCGAGGTCGTGATGACCCAGCCGATCTTCCAGACGGATCTGCTGGAGGAGACCCTGCGCCGCATCGCCCACCTCGAGCTGCCCGTCCTGGTCGGGGTGCTCCCGCTGGTGAGCTACAAGAACGCCGAGTTCCTCCACAACGAGGTCCCCGGCATGCAGATCCCCGCCGAAACCCGGGAGCGCATGCGCAAGACCCCCGGCGGCGAGGCCGCCCGCAAGGAAGGCGTGAAGATCGCCCGCGAAATGCTCTTCGCCGTCCGCGACCGCGTCCAGGGCGCCTACCTGATGCCCCCGCTCGGCCGCTACGAGCTCGCGCTCGAGGTGCTCGACGGTCTGAAGCGGTAGACGTCTACAACTCCTGTAACGCCCTCAGCGTAGCCGGCCGCCTATCTGACGCATCCGAGGCTCAACACCGCACTGCTCCTCCGCGCGAATCGTGCCGGTGAACGTTGCGAGGTCTTTCACTTCAGTGCCCTGAGTATTTGGAGCAGCCTGATAAGCAGATCCACCAAGTCCTCGCGGGTGAACTCGACGTACTCGTAGTCACCTTGAATCCCACCAATGCTCTGGACACCACTCTCTCTGAGCAGAATCAGCTTCTTTCCTTTTGCCAATGCATAGGCCTTTTCGTCAATGACCCACGGGCTCGTAGCCCACTCTCGACGACTCTTAAGCCGATCCCGTCTCGTGAAGATTCCTAGGAAGAGAGAGGCTTCTTCGATTCGATCGCGTACCTTCCTTGATACGGTGTCCGCCTTGGGCTTCTCGCCCGTAAGGACAACGAACCCCCACGCCTCTACGAGGCGACCTACAGCAGAGTTCACCCCGGCATCCGCGTGAGAGAATGACTGCCCGATGAATACGGAAGTCGGGCTCGATTCGGAAGCAGGCGTAATTTGCGGCTGGGGTGGGTGAGCTGCAACTCCGCGGTACCGCGCCTGCTTGAGCGGCACGACGACCCGGTTACGGAAATCGCGAAGGATGCCTCTGATCGATGCCTCATAGCGACCCCGTTGAGTTGCCTGCTCAGAATATGTGATGAGCCGCTGAAACTCGATGCTGAGATTCGCAATCACATCCTGACCAAGCGCATGGCGCACGTCCTCGCGAGGGGCGATTTCGACGACCCAGCGCTCTCCAACTTGGGCCGCAACATCGCGAACATCCCCTGAAACAACGGGTCTGTTAGCTGTCTTGTACCGCCGCCTGAGGTCTACCCGTAGGTCTTCGATCTCATCCCGAAGCCGCTCTATTCTGAGAACAAGGGCGTCGTCGATCATCGGAGCGCCTTACGACCACGTCACTCTGTTAGCGCCGGGCCCTCTTCTTCTTTGTCAGTTTCTGTCGTCGTGATGCCTTCGTGAGTGATGCGCCCCGAGGTAAAGCCTTGCCGTCGAAGCCCGCTTCGACGTGTTCGAGACCTTTAGAGGTGAGATACGAATCATCCCCGTCGTCATAGATCCATCCGAGCTTGACGGCATGACCGTAGTCACGATCGAAGTTCTGGGGTGGTGGCTGCTTAGCTTTTGCAAAGTAAGTCCGCAGGTCATCCTTCGAGAATCGAGATAAGCCCTCGACCTTTTCTCGGTAGTAAGCGAAGACAGCAATCCTCTGAGGGTTCGTAGCAGGGTTCTTCTGTTGGACAACCTCGACAGGAGATAGAGGCCTGTCGCTGCTAGGAGGCGTCGCTTGGATGGTCGCGGGACGGCTGGGAACAAGCCCGCTTGTGGGAGCGCCCTGAGTGGACGGACTGCCCCCGAGGAGAGAAACGGCCGAGGAGAGGATGCGTTGCCGCGCAACTTCGTCGAAAGGCTCCAGCGCTTCGAAAACAAGCTGGACGGCTTCTACGAGGCTCTTTGGGCCCCCTTGCTGCCCGCCATGCTGGGCTCCTCTCAAACGTTAGTTGAGATCGGTTCCCGCTCGATCGGCACTATAGGCGTTGCGCGCGAAGATCGGCAAGCGGAGAAACCCCTACAGCGGGCGCCATCGCCAGATAGACCAGTACTCGCCTGGCCGCTCAACGGCTCCCTGCCGCCAGCGGGTGCAGGACGTCGATCGCATAGCCGACGTCCAGCCGTTCGCCCAGCCAGCCCGGACGACTGGTTTCAGCATCGACGCAAAGTCCGTGGGCGACGTGATCGGCGCGTAAGACCTGCACCGGATCATCGGGAACGCTCGTCGCCGACGGCGCCTCAGGCAAGGGCCGCCCGTCCGGACGACGGAATCGAAGGGTGCCGTCGGGATGCCGCTCGATCTGGAAACCTTCCTCGTGGACGGCACGGTGGTGTCGGCCACACAACAGGGCGAGATTCGAGAGCGTGGTGGGACCGCCGTGCGCCCAGTGACGGATGTGGTGGCCCTGTCCGAAACGTACGCTGCAGCCCGGGAAACGGCAGCCACGGTCGCGGTGGTAAAGCGCCCGTCGTAGCGCGGGAGGAATCGTGCGTGTCCGTGCTCCGATCTCCACGACACGCCCGTCCGCGTCGTGTCGCATGACCACACGGCTCGCGTCGCATGCCAGCCGCTGAGACGTTCCAGCTGGAACGCGCGTCCCCTCGTCGAGGACCGACTGCCCTGGCTGATCGGGATCGGCCAGGACCTCCGCATCGACGTGGACCACGACCTGATAGCGTTCACCCGGGGCGCCTGGATCGATGCCGTGATGCAGGGCCGTCTCGGCGAGCAAGGCCAATGCGTCGGCCTGCTGCTGCTCCATCGTCGGCGGATCGATGCCGGGCGCTTGGTCTCGGCTCTGGCGGTACAGAGTTTCTCGGGCGGCGGCCAGGGCCTTCACGAGAAGCGCCCCGACCTCGGGTGACAAGCGCCCCCGGATCCGGACTGTGCCGTCCTCGTCTGGATACACATGGAGCGACCGGCTCGCGTGTTGGCGACTCGCCTCCTGAGCCTCGGCCTTGCGATCGACCCGCCGCCAGCCGCGCACGAGCCGCTCGACATGCTCGGCGGTGCCGGCGCGTGCGGCGGCGAGCAGGCGTTCCTCAGTCTCAGGGGTCGCCACCCGCGTCAGCTCGCGGACCTTGGAGTACGACAGCTCCCCGCGGGCCATGGCGTGAGCCAGGCGAGGCAACGCACCGAGAGCGCGCGCAACCCGCACGTGCTCGCGGGCCGCTCCGGGGCCGAGCCCAATGCGCCAGTTCAGCCAGGCGGCGCAGGAGCGGAAGCCGGTATTCCACCCGCCACGGGCGTCGAACTCGCGGATCAGCTCCAGCAGCCGGAAGGTGGCAGCGTCGAGGTGCGCCGCGAGCTCGGCGATCTCGTCGCCCAGCCGGTCCAGCTCAGCAACACTCTCAGCAGTAGCGACGACGCTCGCGGTCTCGCATTCCATGGCGTGGCTCCCCTCGGGGCGAACGTACACCCCGGTTTCAGAGCCACCTGCTCGCCATCGAGACGAACGATTATCGACGCACGGCCTTCGTCGGCGCGCTTGCGTCGGCTCGCGCAGCGACGAGCCGCCCGGGCTCTCTGAGACTGCGTTTTGCCGAACGCGCCGACACACCGCTGGTGCCGTGGGCGGAGGCTGTCAAGAGTGGAAAATTTCAGACAGGACGAAACTGCAGTCCGAGGCGCCGTTCGTTCGAGTCGCAGGAACTAGCGGAGGACCGTGTGGGCGGACGAGCCTTCGCCTGGGCTACGATGGGTCCGTGTAGGCGCGCCGATCGGGCGGCATCGCGACGCTATACTGGGACGCCTGAACTATCCCCGGGCGACCGTCTCCAGCGCCCGGCCGAACACCCCCAGCGTCCGCTCCACGTCGGCCTCGTCGTGGGCGGTTGACACGTAGATCTTGCTGCCGCCCTTCAGCACGCCGTGCTTGAGGCACTCGGCGTTGAAGCGCTTGAGCTTCGCGCTGTCGCCGGTGAGCGTGGCGCGGTAGTCGACGACGGGGCGATCGGTGAAGACGATGTCGAAGACGCTCGGCTCGCCGACCACCTGCGCGACGACGCCGGTCTTCTTCACCAGGTCGGCCAGGCCGGTCATGAGCGCGCCCCCGATCGCTCGCACCCGGTCATAGACGCCCGGCTTGCGCAGCTCGGCCAGCGACGCCAGGCCGGCCACGGCGGCGATCGGGTTGCCGTTGAGGGTGCCGGTCTGGGAGACGTAGTCGCCCGAGCCGTCCAGGCGCGGGTCGAAGCCGCGCATGATCGCCTCGCGCCCGACGACGGCCGCCAGCGGGAAGCCGCCGCCGATGATCTTGCCGTAGGCCGCCAGGTCCGGCGTGACCCCGTAGTACTCCTGGGCGCCGCCGTACGCGAACCGGAAGCCGGTGACGACCTCGTCGAAGATCAGCGGGATCTCGTGGCGCCGCGTGAGCGCGCGCAGACCGGCCAGGAAGCCGGGCTGGGGCGGGATGAGCCGCTGGAAGGGCTCGACGATGACCGCGGCGAGCTCGTGGCCGTGCGCGGCCAGCAGCGCTTCGACCGTGGCGAGATCGTTGTATGGCGCGACGAGCACCTGGTCCTGGATCGCGTGCGGGATGCCGGCGGAGTCGGGCATGGGCGCCGGGAACGCCTTGGGGGACTTCGGCGTCTGCGACATCAGCGCATAGTCGTGGCTGCCGTGGTAGCCGCCCTCGAACTTGAGGATCTTGTCGCGCTTGCGGAAGGCGCGCGCGGCCCGCAGCGCGAAGAACGTGGCCTCGGAGCCCGTCGAGGTGAAGCGGAGCTGCTCGCCGCACGGCACGGCCCGACACACCTCGTCGGCCAGGCCGATGGCCGGCTCGTTCACCAGGAAGTAGGTGGTGCCGTGGGCCATTACCTCGGTGACCGCGCGCACGACCGCCGGGTGCGAGTGGCCGAGGAACATCGGGCCCGAGCCCAGCAGGTAGTCGATGTACTCGCGCCCGCTCACGTCCCAGAGGTGCGAGCCCTGGGCCCGCTTGACGACGAACGCGAGATCGTCGGCGAAGCGGTGCGAGCCAAGCACGCCGCCCGGCAGGCGCCGGGCGGCGGTGTCCAGCAAGGCGGCCTCGGCCGGCGACCGGGGCGTCGTGGCCGGCGTCCGTGGCGCCTCGCGCTCGCTCACTTGATCAACCCGTAGAACCGGCCGGCATTCTCGCACGTCATCTTTTTGGTGACGTCCTCCGGCAGGTGCTTGAACTGCTCGTCGATGTACTTCTCCGACTCCGGCCACACGCCGTCGGGGTGCGGATAGTCCGAGCCCCACATCAACGTCTCCACGCCCATCTCGTCGATGAGCTTGGTGCCGACCCGATCGTACTGGAAGGTCGCCTTGCACTGGCGCCGCCAGTACTCGCTCGGCTTCAGCTTCAGCGGCAGGTCCTTGTACTGGTCCTCGTACTCGAAGTCCATGCGGTCGAGGACGTAGGGGATCCAGCCGATGCCGCTCTCGCCGAACGCGATCTTGAGATTCGGATAGCGCTCGAACACGGCGCGGCCCATCAGCGCGGTGAGGATGTTGGCCAGCGTCATCTGGAACAGGCAGAGGCCCGAGTACATGAGCGCGCGCTGGGTGAGGCCGGTGTACTTCTCACGCAGCTCCGGCGGCACCGAGGGGAACGTGTGGAAGTGCAGCGGGAGGCCGACCTCATTGATGGCCGCCCACAGCGGCTCCCACTGCGGATGCCACATGGGCTCCATCTCCCACGAGCACGACAGCTCGATGCCCTTGAAGCCGAGCTTGGCGACGCGATGGACCTCGGCCACGGCGGCGTCGATGTCGCCGTAGGGCAGGTTCGCGAGGCCGATGTGACGGTCCGGATAGTGGCGGCAGAAGTCGGCCATCCACGTGTTGTAGATGCGGAGCATCTCGTTGGACGCCTCGATGTCCTTCAGCTTGGCCGCCGCGGCCAGGATGCCGTAGATGACCTCGGCGTCGACGCCGTCGCGGTCCATCTCCTTGACGCGCAGGTGCGGGTCGCCCGGCCGGCGGATGCCCTTCTTGCCGTCCTCGTAGAGCCCCGTGGACGCCATCACGTCCACCCGCAGCTGCTTGCCGGGCTGGTACTTGGTGCCGGAGGCGCCGACGCCGCCGGCCAGCCCGAAGGTCGCTCCGTTCTTCGCCACCCACCGCGGCCCGTCGGGGCCGTCGGCCACGTACGGCATGCGCTCCTTCAGGGCCTGGGGCGCCTCGGACACGAACAGATCCGGCGGGAGCCAGATCAGGTCGAGATGACAGTCCGCCGAGATCCGGTTGTAGCGCATGGCGTCTCCTCTCTCGTGGGAACCTCGAACCCTAGCGTCCGGTGACGAGCGGGAGCCCCTCCTGCCTCCGTACGTCGTTGATAACCTCGAGCACGCGCGTGTGCAACCCGGGGTACTCGATCCCGAACTCCTTGGCCAGACGGCTCCAGTCCACCAGGTAGTTGCCGGAGTCCTCCCGGCCCCCCTCCTGGTCGAAGCTGATCTGCGCGTCGGGCAGGAAGCCGCGCACGATGTCGGCCAGCTCCCCCAGGCTGACCGGGATGCCGCCCGAGTTGTAGAGGGAGTGGCGCGGCGCCTCGGCCAGCAGGACGCGCGTGAAGATCTCCGCCATGTCCTCGACGTGGACGAGCAGCCGCATCAGCCCCTTCTGCGGCAGGCGCACCGGCCGGCCGCGCGCCGCCTCAATCATGATCTGCACGTGATCGACCGAGCCCCGCACCTTGTCGGGCCCGGTGACGTTGGCCGGTCGCACGCCGACGATCGACATACCGTAGTTCTTGATGTACTTGCGCGCCTGGAACTCGTTGAAGATCTTGTGCATCGCGTACTGGCTGGTGCCGTGGACCGGGTCGTCCTCGTTCACCAGCCGGTCGCCGAAGTGGCTCTGCTGGCCGCTCACCGCGATGGAGCTCGCGTAGACGACGCGCTTCACGCCGGCCAGCCGGCAGGCCTCGAAGACGTTGTCCATGCCGAGGATGTCCAGACGCATGACCTGGTGCGGGTTGCCCTCGCCGGCGCCGAGGCCGTAGGCGAGGTTGATGACCCGCTCGGGCTTCACGTCGAGGATGGTCCGCATGACGTCCTCGAACTGCGTCACGTCGCCGCGGACGACCGGCGCCCCGATGGGCACGTCGCCGAACGGCGCCGCTCCCGGGTTGAGGTCCATGCCGACCACCGATTCGCCGCGCGCGATCAACCGCCGGATGAGCCGAGGACCGATGAATCCGGTCGCGCCGATGACCAGGACCGACATGCGTAGCCTCCCGTTCGCCACGCGTCGACGCGCGGCGATGCCGGATCGTGGCCCGCCCCCGCGGCGGTGTCAAGGCCGGCGCCCCACGACGCCGCGCCCGGCGACCTCAGCGCACGACGGGACCGGCGTCCGGGCGGTCGGTCTTCAGCGGGGGGAGCACCTCACGGGGATCGAGACCGAGCTCGAACATGCCGAGGGTCGTGAGGCAGTAGTCGCGCGGCGGGAACTGCACGGGGGCGACGGCGCCGTCGCGGAAGAACCGCTCGAGCGGGGAGCTCTTGAAGAGCGCGTGGGCTCCGCCGAGCGTCATGGCGGTGCGGGTGATGCGGGTGACCGCCTCGCCGACGAGGAACTTCGCGCGGTAGAGGGCCGACAGCGCCGTCGGCGTCGGGCCCTCGGTGTCGCTGAGCCACGCCGCGTGGTACGTCACGAGCCGCGCGGCCTCCAGGTCGACACTCATCTCGGCCACGTGCCGGCGCACGTCGGGGTGATACGCGAGCGACTGCGCGAAACCCGGCGGCGTCCGGGCCTTCACGACCTCGACGATGGCGCGATAGGCGGCGACCGCGATGCCGAGGTAGACGCCCGTGTACGACGCCCAGAACCAGTTCGCCCCGTCGCGCCGGAAGGGGACGATGTCGTCGGTCTGGACCAGCAGCGCGTCCTCCGGCACCCAGCATTCTTCGAGGATCATCGAGTCGCTGCGCGTGGCCCGCATGCCGAGCGTGTCCCAGACCCTGTCGACCCGCCGGCCGGGCGCGTCGGGCGGCACCAGGATCAGCATGCCGGCCGTGGGCGACGTCGTCTCCTCGGGGCGCGCCAGCACCATGACGTAGTCGGCGGCGGCGATCATCGACGCGAAGGCCTTGCGGCCGGTGATGCGGTAGCCACCCTCGGCCCGCCGGGCCCGCGTGAGCGGCACCGGCGTGCCGACCAGCCCCGACGTCGTGGGCTCGGAGAAGTTGCCGCCAATGAGCCGTCCCTCCTGCACGATCAGCTTCGCGAGTCGAGCCTTGGTGGCGGGCGGTACGAGGGGGCTCGCCAGGATCGGCCCCACGACCGACAGGTGCATGTTGAACGACAGCGCCGTCGAGGCGCAGCCCTGGGCCAGCTCCTCGGCGGCGAGCGTCCAGCCGAGCAGGCCGACCCCGGCGCCGCCGAGCTCGACGGGGACGTTCAACCCGTAGAAGCCCGCCTCGCGCAGCGCCGCGTAGTTCTCCACCGGGTCGGTCGCGTCGCGGTCGTGCTGGGCGGCGCGGGTGGCGAAGTCGGCGGCCAGATCCCGAGCCCGTCGCTGGAGATCGCGGTGCGGCTCGGTGACGTGGAACTCCACGGCCTGGTGCGCCCGCTACCGGGGCGTGACCGCGAAGCCCTGGTAGCCCTTGGCCGTCACGCCGTCGCAGATCTGCCGGTAGGCGCCGACGCCGCCGATGTAGGGCATGAAGACGCGCGGCTTGCCGGGGACGTTGGCCCCCATGTACCAGGAGTTCGCCCGCGGATAGAGGGTGGCGTGCCCGACTTCGTTGACGTGCGAGACCCACCCCTCCTGGGCCGGCGCGGTGGCCTCGATGGTCGCGTGACCGCGGGCGCGCAGATAGGCGAGGCAGTCGGCGATCCAGTCGACGTGCTGCTCGATCGAGACGATCATGTTGCTGAGCACGGAGGGACTGCCGGGCCCGGTGATCATGAAGAGGTTCGGGAAGCCGGCGATCGCGAGACCCAGGTAGGTGCGCGGTCCCTCGGCCCAGGCCTCGCGCAGCGTCAGGCCCGCGCGCCCCCGGATGTCGACGGCCAGCAGGGCGCCGGTCATCGCGTCGAACCCGGTGGCGAGGACGAGGCTGTCGAAGGCGTAGGCGCCGTCCCGGGTGCGGAGCCCATCGGGGGTGATCGTCTCGATCGGCGACCGGCGGATGTCGACCAGGGTGACGTTGGGCCGGTTGAACGTCTCGTAGTAGCGCGTGTCGACGCACATGCGCTTCGTGCCCACCGGGTAGTCCTGCGGCACCAGCACCTCGGCGACCGCGGGGTCGCGCACGACCTCGCGGATCTTTTCGCGGCAGAACTCGGCGGCGGTCTCGTTCGCCTTCGGGTTGATCAGCAGGTCGGCGAAGGTCGCCGTGAAGCCGAGGCCGCCCCGGCGCCAGCGCTTCTCGTACTCGCGCCGGCGCTCATCGGCCGTCACCGCCAACGCGGAGTCGTCGCTGCGCTCGACGACGAAGCCGACGCGCGACTCGCGGGCCTGGCGGCGGAACTCCGCGTAGCCAGCCTTCACGCGACGCTCGAACTCGCGGTCCAGCGGGGCGTTGTGGGCCGGGATGCTGAAGTTGGGCGTCCGCTGGAAGACGAACAGATGGGTCGCCTGCTCCGCGATGATCGGGATCGACTGGATCGCGGAGGAGCCGGTGCCGATGACGCCGACCCGCCGGCCGGTGAAGTCGACGCCCTCGTGCGGCCAGTGGCCGGTGTGGTAGCGCGGCCCGCGGAAGGCCTCGAGCCCCGGGATCCTCGGCACCTGGGTCGTCGACAGGCAGCCCGTCGCCATGACGCAGAAGCGCGCCCACACGCGGTCGCCGCGGTCGGTCTCGACGGTCCACCGGCCGGTCGCCTCGTCGAAGGTCGCGGACGTCACCCGGGTCGAGAGCTGGATGTCGCGGCGCAGGTCGAAGCGATCGGCGACGTGGTTGATGTACCGGAGGATCTCTGGCTGGGCGGCGTACCGCTCGCTCCACGTCCACTCCTGCTGGAGCTCGTCCGAGAACGAGTAGGAGTAGTCCATGCTCTCGACGTCGCAGCGCGCGCCGGGGTAGCGGTTCCAGTACCAGGTGCCGCCCACGCCGTCGCCCGCCTCGAAGACCCGCGCCGAGAACCCGAGCCCGCGCAGCCGGTGGAGCATGTAGAGCCCCGCGAAGCCGGCGCCGACGACGACTGCATCGAGGTGTCTCTCCCCAGGCATCTGTGACATCCTACTCTGGCTGTCTCGGATTTTCAGAGGAGGCTCGCCGTCCATGACGACACGCTCGACGAACCACGACTGGCTCGCCCTGACGCCGGAGACGCCGCTCGAGCCGGGCCTGCCGATCTGCGACCCCCACCACCATCTCTGGGATCGTCAGCCCGGCCGCGTCGCCCCCCGCTACCTGCTCGACGAGATCGTCGAGGACGTCGGCGCCGGCCACAACGTCGTCTCCACGGTGTTCATCGAGTGCGGCGCCATGTTCCGGCGCGACGGGCCCGAGCCCCTGCGTCCGGTCGGCGAGACGGAGTTCGTGAACGGCATCGCGGCCATGAGCGCGTCGGGGCTCTACGGCCCCACGCGCGTCGCGGCCGGGATCGTCGGCACCGCCGACCTGCGGCTGGGCGACGCCGTCGCCGGCGTCCTCGACGCCCAGATCGCGGCCGGCGGCGGCCGCTTCCGCGGCATCCGCCGGGCCGGCGCCTGGGACGCCGATCCCGCCGTCCCTCCGCACCGCACGCAGCCCGGGCAAGGCCTGTTCCTGCGCGACGACTTCCGGGCGGGCTTCAAGCACCTGGCGCCGCGCCGGCTGACCTTCGAGGCCTGGTGCTACCACCGCCAGATCCCCGACGTCACCGCGCTGGCGCGCGCGTTCCCCGACACCACGATCATCCTCAACCACTTCGGCGGGCCGCTGGGCGTCGGGCCTTACGCCGGCCGCGCCGACGAGGTCTTCGCGCAGTGGCGCGGGGTCATCGGCGAGCTCGCCACGTGTCAGAACGTCGTGGTCAAGCTGGGCGGGATCAACATGGAGATGAACGGCTTCGGCTGGCACGAGCGCTCGCGCCCGCCCGGCAGCGAGGAGCTCATGGAGGCCACGCGGCGCTGGTACGAGACGACGATCGAGAAGTTCGGCGTCGACCGCTGCATGTTCGAGTCGAACTTCCCGGTCGACAAGGCCAGCTGCAGCTACACGGTGCTGTGGAACTCGTTCCAGCGGCTGACGGCGAAGTACTCGGCGGCCGAGAAAGCCAAGCTCTTCCACGACACGGCCGCCCGCGTCTACCGGTTGTCCGCATGAGCCTCGCCCCCGAGGAGTTCCGCGCGCACCTGGAGCTCTCCGCGACGACCGCCGGCATGCCGCTGGCCGACCTCACGCTGCCGGCGGCGCACCACGTGCTGCTCGGCCGGATGCGCTTCCACTATCTGGACTGGGGCACGGACGGCCGGCCGCCGGTCGTCTTCCTGCACGGCGGCGGTCTCAACGCCCACACGTGGGATCTGGTCTGCGCGTCGCTGCGCAGCGAGCGGCACTGCCTGGCCCTCGACCAGCGCGGCCACGGCGACAGCGAGTGGTCGCCCGAGATGGACTACGCGACCGAGAGCCACGTCGGCGACCTCGACGCGTTCATCCGGGCGCTCGGCCTCGAGCGCGTCGTGCTGGTGGGGATGTCGCTGGGCGGCGTGAACGCGCTGGCGTGGGCCGGCACGCACAGCCGGCGCCTGGCCGGGCTCGTCCTCGTGGACATCGGCCCCGAGGTCCGCACCGACGGGGTCCGCAAGATCGCCGCCTTCACCTCGGAGGCCACGCCGCTCGACTCGGTCGAGCAGTTCGTCGACCGGGCGCTGACGTTCAACCCGCGGCGCAACCGCGAGCTGCTGCGGCGGAGCCTCCTGCACAACCTCCGCCGGATGCCGGACGGTCGCTGGATGTGGAAGTACGACCAGCGGCACCGAGGCCGCACGCCCGATCCCGGCGCCTACGCCCGCCGGCGCGCGCTGCTGTGGTCGGCCGTCGACGCGGTCGAGTGCCCGACCCTTGTCGTGCGCGGGGCGCAGAGCGACGTCTTCCACGACGACGACGCCGAACGCCTGGCCCGTCGTCTCCGCCACGGGCGCTGGGTGCGGGTCGAGGGCGCCGGCCACACCGTGCAGGGCGACAACCCCGCCGGCCTCCTCGTGGCCCTGCGCGCGTTCCTGGACGAGGTCGCTACGGGTAGATGACGGTCCGGGCGCGGCTGATGACGAAGGCGTCGTGGCGCTCGAGGAAGTCGGCCACCACCTCGGCGAAGGCCTCCGGGCGCTCGGCGCCGATCGCGCGCGCGGCGTCGTAGACGTAGACGAGGTGACAGGTGGGCATCCGCGCCTTGTAGACGCGCCCGGTGGCCGTCTCGTCGCGCGTGCCGAGCAGCACCAGGGTCGGCGCCGCGACGTCCGGGAGCCGTCGCTCGAGGTCCGCGTCGCGGATCGCGTCCGGCGCCTCGAGCACGAGCGCCCGCACGCGCTCGGGCGCGTGCAGGGCCAGCCGCACCGCCGTCTCCGCGGCGGACGACGCGCCCATCAGATCGACGGCATCGAGGCCGAGGCGGCGGAGCCCGTCGGCCAGCGCGCCCACCGAGGTCGCCGGCGGCGGGTCCAGCACGATCACGCGGAATTGCCGCGCGAGCAACCCGTGCGCGCGCGTCGTGGCATCGGGCCCCGAGAGATCGACGAGTGGCGTCCCCTGCCCGGCCTCGAGGTAGCGGAGACGGACACCGCCCGCGTCGACGTGGCCCTCGGCGAACACGCTCAGATGTCCCGGATGCGCGGGAGGACCTTGCGGCCGAACAGCTCCAGCGCGCGCGTGAGCGGCTCCAGGTCCGTGGATCCCGGCGTGTGCAGCGACAGGTCGAGGACGCCGGCGCCGACGACCTCGCGGCAGCGGCGCACCTGCTCCACCACCGTGTCGGGGCTGCCGACGAACGTCGTGGGCAGGGCCCCGGTCACGACCGGCGCGCGTGCCTCGCCGGCGATGTTGCGCGAGTCGAGCGTCATCATGGCGTCGCGGACGCCGGCCCGGAGCGCGAACGGCGCCTGGTTCGACTGCGCGCGCAGCTGCGCGTGGGCCTCGTCGTCGGTCTCGGCCACGAGCATGTTCGCCCGGTACAGGATCTGCTCGGGCGTCGGCTCCCAGCCGTGTCGCGCGCACTGCTCGCGGTAGTGGCGGGTGGCGCGCGCCATGACCTCGAACGGGCCGTAGGAGACGCCGCACCCGAGGCGGTGACGCGCGGCGAAGTCGCACGACTCCCGGCTGGTGCCGAGCGCGTAGGTCGGCGGGTGCGGCTGCTGGAGCGGGCGCGGCCAGATGGACACCGTCCGGTACTGGAAGTGACGCCCCTGCCAGCCGAACGGCTGCGGCTCCGTCCACGCCCTGAGGATCAGCTCCATCCCCTCGTCGGTCCGCTCGCGCGCCTCCTGCGGATTGAGGTCGTAGGTCATCGCCTCGTTGGCCGTGCCGCGCAGCAGGCCGACGACCAGACGTCCCTGCGCCATGGTGTCGAGCATCGCCAGCTCCTCGGCCACCCGCACGGGATTGCTGTGGGGCACGATCGGCCCCAGCAGCGCGATCGTCAGCTTCTTCAGGTGCGCGGCGATGAACGCTGCCGACACGATCGGCGAGGGTGTCAGGATGCGGGGCGAGTAGTGGTGCTCCGAGACGCTCACCCAGTCGAAGCCGAGCTCCTCGACGTAGGCGAGCCGCTCGATCATCCCGCGGTAGGCGCGGGCGCCGGCCTCGGGGTCGTAGGCCCCCGACGGCACCGGCCACTCCGTCGGCAGCGCGCTCGGCGGGAGGTAGCGGACCGTCTCGAAGAACGAGACCTTCACGGTGCTGCCGAGCTGGCTAGGGCGCCGGCGGTGCGACCGAGACGCCCTGCGAGCCGTTGCGCGTGATCGCCTCGGCGACGAAGCCCGAGGCCTTCACGTCCTCGACGTAGGTGCGGAGGTACGCCGCGCCGGTGGCGCGGGCCTTCGGCGTGCCGACCGCCTGCTGCACGGCGGCGAACTGGCCATCGAGCACGCGGGCGCCCGGCAACTTCTGGACGTCCGAGAGCAGGCGGGGCCGCAGTCCCGACAGCACCTCGAGCTTGTCCTTCACGAACAGGTCGAACGAGGCGTCGATGCCCTTCGTGAGGAGGAGCCGCGCGTGCTTGATGTTGCGGCTCAGCCACAGCTCGTAGGCGCTCTTCTCGGCCACGGCGATGCGCACGCCCTCGCGGTCGACGTCCGCGATCGAGCGGATCGGCGAGCCGGCGGGCACCAGGTAGGTCGCGGGGATCTCGAGGTACGCCGCGGTGAACGCGATCTCGGTCGCCCGCTGCGGCTCGGCGCCGAGGAACGCCACGTCCCAGGCGCCCGTGCGCACCGCGTCGCCCAGCGCGCCGGCCGTCTCGTACTTGGAGAACTCGATGGGCACGCCCAGGCGCCGGGCGAGCTCCCGGGCCAGGTCGGGGGCGACGCCGCGCGGATCGGAGGCCGACGACCCCGGGGTGACGAGCAGGAAGTTACCGTGATTGATGCCGACGCGCAGCGTGCCCGAGGGCGCCAGCTCGGACCGCACAGCCGGAGAGATGTCTTGTGCCATGGCGCCGGACGTTAGCACGAACAGGCCGATGCAGGCTATGCCGAGTCTGAGCATTCCGCAGTATCCTCCCCGCCAAGGAGCCATCATGACGACCGCCGTCGCGACACCGCCCCGCCCCACCACCATGGTGGTCGACCTCGCCGCCGCCGCGGCCAACGTGCGCGCGGTGCGCCAGATGGTCGGCGCCGGACGGAAGATCTTCGCCGTGGTCAAGGCCGACGGCTACGGCCACGGCGCCTTCGAGCTCGGCGCCGCCTTCCTGACGCACGGCGCCGACGCGCTGGGCGTCGCCGACCTCGCGGAGGGTATCAGACTCCGGCGGCGTGGGATCACCGCGCCGATCCTCGTGTACCCGAACGCGCTCCCCGAGGCCGCGCCCGAGGCGCTCGCCCACGCGCTCACGCCGACGCTCGTCGATCTCGAGGGCGCGCAGGCGTACTCGGACGCGGCGACGGGGCCCTGCGACGTGTTCGTCAAGGTCGACGTCGGACTCGAGCGCCTGGGCGTCCCGGCCGAGCAGGCGGTGAAGGTCATCGCCGCCATGCTGGAGCTGCCCCGCCTGCGCCTGGCCGGGATCTGCGCCCATCCCCATGCGCCGGGCGGCGCCGACACCGCCTATGCGGAGTGGCAGCTCGGCCGGTTCACGGCGGTCGTCGACGAGCTGGAAGCGCGCGGCGTGCGGGTGCCGATCCGGCTGCTCGCCGCCTCGCCCTTCGTGCTGCGCTTTCCGCAGACGTACCTCAACGCCGTCGACCCCGGCCGGATGCTGTACGGCATCACCATGCCGGGCGAGACGCCGCCGGTGCCGCTGCGGTCGACGCTCGGCGCGCTCGTCACGCGCGTCATCGCGCTGAAGGAGATCGCGCCGCGCGAGCGCTTCGCCGAGCTGGCGCCGTTCCCGGTCACGGCGCCCATGCGGCTCGGCGTCATCCCGATGGGCTCGGCCGACGGTCTCAACTCGCTGCATGCCGGACGGATGCTCGTGCGCGGGCGCGCGGTGCCGATCCTCGGTGGCCCCTCGCTGGAGCACACGCGCCTCGACCTGACCGCGGTGCCCGAGGCACGCGTCGGCGACGAGGTCGTCGTGATCGGTCGCCAGGGCGACGCCGAGATCACGGTGGCCGAGGTGGCCCGGCATCACGGCCTCGGCCCCCACCACGTGGCCACCGGCGTGGGGCCGCGCGTCGTGCGCGTCTACACCTCTTGACGAGACGGCGCTTCGGGACGATCCTCCCTCGCGTGACAGGAGAGATCGCCGGCCCCCAGACGTGGAAGCGGGACGGGCTGAAGCCGAAGGACTGGCTCATGCCCCTGCCCGACGCCGCGGTCGCCGAGCTCGACGCCCTCGTCGAGGGCCTGCGCCGGGAGCCCCGGCCCGTCGAGAGCCTGGGCCCCGAGGACTTCGCGCTCACGACCTGCGCGGACCTCATGACCTCCGCCCGCCGGAAACTCGACGAGATCGGGCTGGCGGTGATCGACCGGGTGCCGGTCGAGCGGTACAGCGTGCCCGAGAACCAGGCAATCGGCTGGCTGCTCGCCTGCATGCTGGGTCCCGTCGTCTCCCAGACGTGGGGCGGCCGGCGCCTCTACGACGTCAAGGACACCGGTCAGAAGCTCGGCTACGGCGTGCGTCGCTCGGTGACGGACCTCGGCCAGCCCTTCCACACCGACGCCGGCTGGCTCTGGATGCCGCCGGCGTACGTCGGCCTGTTCTGTCTGGAGTCCGCGCCGGACGGGGGTATCAGCCGCTTCGTGAGCCTGGTCACGGCGCACAACGAGATGGCGCGCCGGTTCCCCGACCTCCTCCCCCGGCTCTACCAGCCGTTCGCCTGGGACCGCCAAGCCGAGCACGCCCCCGACGCGCCGCGCGTCGCCCACCGGCCGGTCTACGCGCACGACGGCCGCGGCACGCTGATGGCCCGCTGGTACGACGACTACGTGTACAACGGCCACAAGCTCGCGGGCGAGGCGCTCGACGAGGCCGGGCGCGAGGCCCTCCTGGCGATGCGCGGCATCGTCGACGATCCCGACAACTGGATCGAGTTCCGGATCGAGCGCGGCCAGTTCCAGTACATCAACAACCGGCAGTTCGCCCACAGCCGCACGGCGTTCAAGGACGCGGCGGACGGCTCGCGGCGCCGCCACATGATCCGGCTCTGGAACCGCAGCGAGGGCACGACGGATCTCGAGGGAGGAGCGTAGGCCATGGCGGACCTCGTCTTCGGCGGCTGCAATCTCGCGAGCGCGACCCCCGGCTACGCGGAGGCACCGACCGGCGCGACGCGCCGGCGCGAGGTCGTCGTGAACGGCAAGCGCGTGAAGACCGTGGACGTGCACGCGCACTGCGGCGTCCCCGCCGCGATGGCGCTGATGGGTCTCACGCCGACCGCGAATCTGCTGATGTCGCAGCCCGCCGATCGCCTGCGCGCGATGGACGAGCAGGGCATCGACGTCGAGGCGCTCAGCATCAACCCCTACTGGTACGGTGCCGACCGCGACGTCGCGCGCGAGCTCATCCGCTTGCAGAACGAGTCGCTGGCCGAGGCGTGCGCCGCCCACCCGGACCGCTTCGTGGCCTTCGCCTCGATCGCGCTCCAGCACCCGGACCTCGCCGCCGAGCAGTTGGAGGAAGGCGTCAAGAAGTACGGGCTGCGGGGCGCGGGCCTGGGCGGCAGCGTCGCCGGGCTCGAGCTCTCCGACCCGAAGTTCCATCCGTTCTGGGCCAAGGCGGAGCAGCTCGGCGTCCTGGTCTTCATCCACCCGCAGGGCACGGCCGAGCTCGAGACGTCCACACGGCTCGCCGGCAACGGCGTGCTCACCAACACGATCGGCAACCCGCTGGAGACGACGATCGCGCTGTCGCACCTGATCTTCGAGGGCACGCTCGACCGCTTCCCGGGCCTCAAGATCTGCGCGGCCCACGGCGGCGGCTACCTGCCGTCCTACGCGGCGCGCTCCGACGCGATCATGACGACCTTCCCGGAGCGCTGCGTGCACAACCTGAAGAAGAAGCCGACGGAGTACGTCCGCCAGCTCTACGTCGACTCCATCGTCTTCACCGGCGAGGCCCTCCGCCACCTCGCCGCCGAGACGGGCCCCGGCCAAATCCTCATGGGCACGGACTACCCGTACCCGTGGACGAAGACCTCGGTCGACCACATCCTCACCGCCCCCGGCTTCACCGACGACGACCGCATCGCCATGCTCGGCGCCACCGCCGCGAAGCTGCTGGGGATCAAGAGCTAGCCGACGGCGTTCAATACCTTGCCGCCGGCTTCCACCGGCTTCGCGGTGATGAGGATGACGGCGAGTACGCAGGGGGCGGTGCCGTGGTTGACCCAGTTGTGGATGGTGCCGCGCTGGACCATGACGTCGCCGGCCTTGAGGTGGACGGTCGTGTCGTCCAGCTCCATGTCGATCTCGCCGGAGAGGACCACGATGTAGTCGATCGAGTCGGTGCGGTGGTTGCGGGGCGCCAGGCCCGGCGCGAACTCGAGGATGCGGAAGATCGTGCCGTCGGGCACCGTCGTGCCGACCTTGCGCAGGCCGGCGTCCTCGGCGCCGTCGTTGTTCGCCGGAAAGCCCTCGGTCGTCCACACGTTGACGCCCGTCGCACCCGGCCGTCCCGTGAAGGTGTGGGTCGCCACCTCGTCGATCTTCACGATCGCCTTGCCGTTCGCGTCGTGCCCCGTGATGACCCGCCGCACCTTGAGCGCCATGCTCACACCCTCCGCTGCAGGAAGTCGGTCACGATCGGCCACGTGAGATCGGCGTAGTGGGGCTGGAAGCCGGCGTTGTCGGGGTGCCGGAAGCCGTGGTTGGCGTCGGAGAAGAAGTGCCACTCCACCGGCTGCCCGTTGGCGACGAAGCTCTGCCAGAGCGGGCCCTGGATGGCCGGGCTGGCGATGTAGTCGAGCCCGCCGCAGAACACCAGCGACGCGCACCGGAGCGTCTTCGCCAGGTGGAACGCGTGGCGCGGCCGGTGGGAGGTCTCGGGCTCGTCGCGGACCGACGGGTAATAGAGCACGATCGCCTTCACGCTCGGATGATCGGCCGCGAAGGGGATGAGCAGCCGGCCGCCCATGCAGTGGCCGATGCACGCCGTCCGCGCGGGGTCCGCGCCCAAGCGGTCGATGAGGTACCGCCACGCCTCGTCCATCTTGCCGAGGAACTCGGTGTCCGAGTGCTTGGCCTGCAGGTCGGCGCCCTGGCCGATGTGCGTCGTCCCGAGGATGCCGAACATGTTGAACAGGCTCGGCGCCAGCACCGTGTAGCCGAGCTGGGCGAGGCGGTAGGCGTCGATCTTGTAGTCGGCGGTGACGCCGTGGGCGTGGTGCACCATGAGCACGCCGGGGTGCGGGCCGGGCCCGGCCGCCTGCGCCATGTAGCCCCCGATGCCGTCCTGCTCCTGCGTGAGCATCCGCGCGACGATCGTCATCACCGCTCTCCGTTGGTGTGCGTGCGATCCTTGATGGACACGCGCCAGTGGATCCGGTCCTCCTCCGGCGGATAGTCGCCCGCCGCCTTGTGATACGAGCATCGGTTGTCCCAGATCACGATGTCGCCCTTCCTCCAGCGGTGCCGATACTCCCCCTCCGGCTGAATCATCCGATCGGTCAATTCGTCGATCAGCGCGTCGCTCTCCGACTCCTCGAGCCCCTCGATCCGGAGGATCTTCCCGGGATCGAAGTAGAGGCCCTTGCGCCCCGTCTCGGGATGCGTACGTATGATCGGATGGAAGACCGGCGTCCAGTCGCGGTCCTCCGGGTTCAGCAGCGCGGTCGCCTTCCGGCGCCCGCCGTACGTGAAGGCCCCCTGACGTCCCTCGAGCCTGTTCTTCAATCGCGGCGGCAGCGCGTCGTACGCCGTGTACATGCTGGCGAAGAACGTATCGCCGCCGGTGCTCGGCACCGCGAGCGCGTAGAGCTGCGTCGCCTTGAAGGGCTCCTCGTCGTAGGCGCCGTCGGTGTGCCAGCCCTCCGCGCCCCGCCGGTAGATCGCCATGTCGAGCCGGCCCTCGGCGTCGAACTTGTTGATGCCGAGCAGGGTGATCTCGGGATGCTCGGGATGGCGCGTCATCTTCGAGGGGTGCGGCACGACGACGCCGAAACGGCGGCTGTAGCGCAGGAACTCTTCGATCGCGATGTCCTGGTCGGGCACCACGGCGACGTTGTGGTCGAGCCACGCGCGATAGATCGCGGCGAAGCCGGCGTCGTCGAGCTTCCGGACGTCCACGCCGCGGATCTCGACGCCGATCTGCGGCCCCAGGCGGCGAACCTCGATCATGGCGGCCTCCTCCCATCGCGGTGACGCGAGCCCTGGCTCAGGTGGCCGAAGCTTAGCACGTGCTATTGTGAGCCCGCGTGGAGGGAGAGCCATGGACAGGACGCTGATCGCCAACGCGACGATCTTCGACGGGAGCGGGGCAGCGCCGTTCGCGGGTGACGTCCTGGTCGAGGGCCAGCGCATCGTGGCCGTGCAGCGCGGCGGCGGGCTCCCCCGCGGCGACGCGCGCGTCATCGACGGGACCGGCGCCACCCTGATGCCCGGGCTCGTCGAGCCCCACGGGCACCTGAGCTATCCCGACGCGGCCCGCAACGCCGACTTCACGCGCCTGCCGCCCGAGGAGCACGTCCTCGTCACCATGCGCAACGCGAAGACCGTGCTCGACTGCGGCTACACGAGCGTACTCTCGGCCGCCTCGGCCAAGCCGCGTCTCGACGTCGTGATCCGCAACGAGATCGATGCCGGGCACATCCCGGGGCCGCGCTACCTCGCCAACGGCCCCGAGATCACCGTCAGCGGTGGCCTCGGCGACGACAACCGCCTCCACCTGCCCCACCACGCGACGCCGACGTTCGCCTGGGTGGCCGACGGGCCCGACGAGATCCGCAAGGCCTGCCGCGTGCTCCTGCGCGAGGGCGTCGACCTCCTGAAGCTCAACGTCTCGGGCGACAACGGCCCGCGCAACAGCCGCTTCGAGCGGGCGGTGATGACCGACGGCGAGGTGGCGGCCGCGACGGAGATGGCCAGGGCCGGCGGCGTGCGCGTGTGCGCCCATGCCCGCAGCGCCGAGTCGGTCAAGATGTGCCTGCGTCACGGAATCGGCATCATCTACCACGCGACCTTCGCCGACGAGGAGGCGCTCGACCTGCTGGAGGCCAACCGCGACTGGTGCTTCGTGGGCCCCGCGCTCGGCCTCACCTGGCAGGCCTGTCACGCCGCGGGCGAGTGGGGCTTCACCCCGGCGATGGCGCGCGAGCACGGGCTGCTGCACGAGATCGAGGTCGCCGTCGAAACGATGGGCCAGATGCGCAAGCGCGGGATCCGGGTGCTGCCGGGCGGCGACTACGGGTTCGCGTGGAACCCGCACGGCACCTACGCGCGCGATCTCCTGCTCTTCGTCGACGTGCTCGGCTTCACGCCGACGGAGACGCTCGTCGCCGCGACCCGTCTGGGCGGCGAGATCATGGGGATGGGGAACGAGCTGGGCCAGGTCAAGCCCGGCTACCTGGCCGATCTGCTCCTCGTCGACGGCGACCCGCTGACCGACATCAAGCGACTACAGAATCGGGACGCGCTGCTCGTGATCATGAAGGACGGGCGCCTGCACAAGACCCCCGCGTGAACGCCTGGGGGGCCTCGAACGGCCCCCCAGGTCCGTCTCCCGGACGATCAGCGCTGGACGACGACGAGCTCGGTGCGCCGGTTCTGCGCGCGCCCGGCGTCGGTCTCGTTGTCGGCCACCGGCTGCTCCGCGCCGAGCCCGGCGACCTCGATGCGGTTCGCGGAGGCGCCGGCGGCCACCAGCGCGCTCTTCACCGCGGCCGCGCGCTGCTCGGACAGCCGCTTGTTGGAGGCCGCGTCTCCCGACGAATCGGTGTGCCCCTCCAGTCGCACGCGTGCCGACGGATGCGCCTTGAGGAGGCCGGCCAGCGCGGCGATGGTCTGCTGGGCGGAGGACGTCAGCCGGGCCGTTCCCGTCTCGAAGTTGACGTCGCTGAGGACGAAGCTCTTCGGCGTGGCACCGGCCCCGGTCAGGAACTCGGTGATCTGGCCAACGATGTCGCCCGACGGCGTCGTCGCGGGGGCGGGCTCTCGGACCGAGGCCGCGGGAGCCGCCGACGGCTCGGTCGTGGTGGGCGGCGCGGGCGCGGGGGCCGGCTCCGGCTTCGCGGCCGGAGGCGGCGTCGTCTGCGCCGGGGGCGGCGTGTCGACACGCGCCGTTTGCGTCTCGCGACCCGGCGACAGGAAGTACAGCAGCGCCAGCGCGGCCAGGCCGGCGAGCGCCGCCGGCCACCATGACCAGCCGCTGCGTTCCCGGACCGGCTCGATCGGCGGCTCGATCGTGTCGCGCCGGTTCGACGTCCGCGCCGCGGGCTCGTACGCGGGCAGGGTCACGGGATCCCTGAGCCCGAGCAGGCTCGTCAGGCCCGCCGGAGCCGCGTTGAGGATCGACGAGCGCTCACCGGTCAGCAGCCTCGACAGCCCGCCGGCATCCAGACCGCCCGACGCGATGCGCGTCCCGAGCACGCTCATGACGATCGGAGCGGCCAGTCGCAGCAGCGTCGTCGCCGCGCCGCGTCCCATGCCGCCGGCGCCGGCGACCGCGTCGGCCACGCCGTCGACCTGACCGCCGAACAGCCCCGACAGCAGGCGCGCACCGGTATTCAGGAGCGTCTCGGTCGTGCCGCCTCCACCGAGCTGGCGGCCGAGCCCGGTCAACGTGTCCGCGCCGTACCGGGCGCCGGTGATCGTCGACAGGAGGCGTTCGGAGCCGGAGGGGGTCGCTGCCTGACCCAGCACCCCGGCCAGCACACTGGGAATGGCGCTCTCGAGACCACGTCGCGTCGCCGTCGCGTTCTCACCGATCAGACTGCTCGCCCGCTCCACCACGTTCGGTGTCAGTGTCTCGCGCGCCATGTCCAGCAACGAAGCCATGCCCAACTCCTTCCGCCGCGTCGACGACCGATGCGCGGTCGTCGACACGACACCCTCCCACGCTAAGTGCCGGGGGGGGTGTGGTGGCAGGGCTTC
>Ga0209382_10000779_pt1 | contig 51636 bp, 34 predicted proteins | sample SoiMetdeltSBSDD5_FD_187599 | JGI IMG/M metagenome (GOLD analysis project Ga0209382, IMG submission 187599) | Bulk soil microbial communities from a Populus tree surrounding site in Tennessee, USA - Soil MetaG P. deltoides SBSDD5 (SPAdes) (version 2) | ecosystem: Environmental > Terrestrial >...
GAGGCCGGCCGATCCTTTCGTGAAGCGCAGAAGCGGGATCCCGATTGCGCGATCTGCTACTGGGGCGAAGCCTGGGCGTGGGGACCGTACGTCAACGGCCGCATGACCCCGGCGCATGCCGAGCGCGCGTATGCGGCCATCCAGAAAGCGGTGGCCCTCGCCGGCAAGCACGCGAACATGAAAGAGCAGGCGCTAATTCGCGCGATGAGCGTGCGATATGCGCCGCCTTTGGCAGGGGCAGGGTCTAAAGACCCTGCCCTACGGGTGTCCGCGGCCGGGCCGGGGGCGCAGGACCGAGCCTATGCAGACGCCATGGCCCGCGTGTTCGCGGCCTACCCCGACGATCTGGACGTGGCGACGCTCTATGCGGAGGCCCTGTTCCTGCTGCTGCCGCGGCCGCGCGCGTTCCCCGTGGACGATCCCACGGTTTCACGCGTGCTCACGGTGCTCGAGGGCGCACTGAAGCGCGACGTCAAACATCCGGGCGCTTGTCATCTCTACATCCACATGACGGAGCTGACGCCGGAGCCGCAGCGCGCCGTCGCGTGCGCCGGGTATCTCGGCAACTCGATTCCAGGCGCGAGCCACATCAACCACATGCCGGCGCACGTCTGGACGAAAGTGGGACGATGGGGCGACGCCGTCGCGGCGAGCCTTCAGGCCTGGCAGTCGGACCAGAAAGCGGCGAAAGGCGAAGGCTTCCTGACGTATCCGGCCCACGACCTCCACATGCTCGTCTACGCCGCGGCGTGGGACGGTCAGAGCAGCGTCGCGCTGCAGGCTGCCCGCGGATTCACCCGGCTGACCAGCGACTCGATGCTGCACTCGCTGGTGCTGGTGCGGTTCGGACGGTTCCAGGAGGTCGAGAGTCTCGGGCCGCGACCGGATCACGACCTTTCCGCAGGCATGTGGGACTTCGCGCGGGGCTACGCGGCGCTCCGCCGCGGTGACATGGGCACCGCGCGGGCGCTCCTCGAGCGTCTCCAGAATGCCTCGGTCACGTCGAAGTCGATGTTCCGTACCCACCGGGTCGGGGGCTTGCTCGGAATCGTCGCCGAAATCCTCGATGGCGAGATTGCGCTCGCCGGCGGCCATGTCTCCGGGGCTATTACCGCCTTCTACAGGGCTGCGGTGCTGGAAGGTGGTGCGACGGTCGGCGATCCCGAACCACTTCCGTTCGCGGTGAGCCACTGGCTCGGCGCGGCGCTGATTCAGGCGAAGCGTTTCTCCGAGGCGGAACGCGTCTACCGTGATGACCTCGCGCGCCATCCGCACAACGGGTGGTCGCTGGTCGGTCTTCAGCAGGCACTGCGAGGGCAGGGCAAGGCCACGCGCGAAGTGGACGAAGATCTGCGTGCGAGCTGGTCGCGGGCGGATGTGAAGATCGGCGCTTCGCGGTTCTGACGATGTCAACTCCCAACGATCCAACGATCCAACGATCCAAGGGAAGCCACTCGAGCGGGCGGGTCGAAGGTCGAAACAGTAAGCTTGTTGGCTCGCTTTTCACCCCGTTCTCCGAGCGACTCTCCTTGGATCGTTGGATCGTTGGATCGTTGGGAGTTGACCGAGTCTCACGCCGGGCGGCCCTGGCGCGAATGGCATCGGCGAGCGCAGCCTTGGCCCCGAGCTACCTCGATCGTCTGGCCGCCGAGCAGCCGTGCTCCGACCCGGCGACCACGGGCACGCTGATCGATACCGTGCCGCTCTCGCGATCGGGCGCGCCGGTTCAACCGTACGGCGTGAAGTTCGGCGGCCGGGGTCTCGACGCGCGCCTGATCACTGACCTGTCGACGCTCGAACCCGATCGTCTCATCACCCCGAATGCCGAGGCGTTCGTGCGCACCGAGTGTCCAGCCGCTGTCGCGCAACACCGCGGACCCTGGCGGATCAAGACAACCGGACTTGTTCGTGGCGAGGGATCGCTGCCAGTGGACGAGTTGCTGAAATCCGCGCGGTCCATGGGTGCGCACCTCTGTGAGTGCTCCGGTAACAACAACCCGGCAAACTTCGGCTTGATGAGCGTCGCGGAGTGGGATGGCGTTCCGCTGACTGACATGCTCTCCCGGCTCGAGATCGCCGCAACCGCGACCGCCGTGCTCGTCAGCGGCGTCGATCCCGACATGCCGTCCGCGACCGGCTCAACGGCAGGGGCGAGCTGGGTCATCCCGCTGGTCCACCTCGATCGACTCGGTGCCTTCCTCGCGGTGCGGATGAACGGAGAAGCCCTGCCACGGGATCACGGGCGACCGGTCCGGCTCGTCGTGCCGGGTTGGTATGCCGCAACGTGGATCAAATGGGTCGATGAGGTTCGCCTGGTCGGCGCCAACGAACCCGCAACCAGCCAGATGAAGGAGTTCGCCGGCCGGACTCATCAGCCGGCGCGCCACGATCTCGCGCGCGACTACGTCGCGCCGGAAATCCAGGTCGCAGCCGTCCCCGTCCGCATCGAGAGACGCCGAACCGCCACCGGGATCAGCTACCGCATCGTCGGCATCGTCTGGGGAGGCCGCCAGAAAGTCGATCGGCTCGCGATCCGGTTTGGCATCGATGGACCGTGGACGCCGTTTCTCGTCTGTGGCGCCTCGGGTCCGTCTGGCACGTGGTCGCTCTGGGAGTTCCAATGGCAGCCGGCGCAGCCGGGCACATACCCTATTTTTCTGAGCGCTCCCGATCGGTCGATTCCGCAGCGCCGGACTCTGGCTACTACATGAGAGAGGTGACGGTCTAAGCCCCGCCTTCGCGCTGCGCTACGGCGAGGCAGGCTCACCGGTGTCAAGTGGCCCTCTCAGCACCTCGATGTCAGAGCCTGCCTCGCCGTAGCGCAAAGCGCGAAGGCGGGGCTTTTCAGCCATACGCTTTTGTGCTAGCCTCGCGCGATCTTCGATCATTGTGCGAATTTCGAAGATCATCGTCGTGCACGCATCGGCGTCTCGAGGTAGCTGGCGCTCTGCCGGCCCCCAGCCGGCTGCAGCGTTTCAGCAAGGCATCCGTGATCGACATCTGAAAGACCGCAGGAAGGAGGCCGCAATGAGGATGGTGCGGTTCACCTCGGTTCGATTCGTCGTCGCCGGATTGCTGGTTCTTGCTGGCGCGATCCCCGCGCTCGCGCAAGGCCAGGGCAATGCCGTTCTCACCGGAACGGTACTGGATCCGGACGGAGTCGTACCAGGAGCCACGGTCACCGCGACCGACCCCGCAACGAGTATCAGCCGCTCGGCAACGTCCAACGAACAGGGAACGTTCAGGCTCTTAGCCCTCCCGCCAGGCCGCTACACCATCAACGTCGAAATGGAAGGCTTCAAGAAGATCACCATTCCGGACGTTGCGCTGTACGGCGGCGAAACACGCGATCTCGGGAAGCTGTCGCTGCAGGTCGGCGTCCGCTCCGAGAACATCACGGTCACCGCGGAGGTGACGCCGGTGCAGACCACGGCCAGCAACCTGCAGCGGACCGTGACCGGCGACCAGCTCACGATGATCCAGGTGAAGGGACGCGACGTATTCGGCATGATGAAGATCCTGCCGGGAGTCGTCGACACCACCTTCAGCCGTGACTTCGCCCAGTGGAACTCGGGGCGCGGGCTGAGCATCAATGGCGGCAACTCGCTGAACAAGAACACGACGATTGACGGCGTGCCGGTCGGCGAGGAAGGGGGCGACGGGACCACGCACATCACGCCGAACATCGATGCCATCGGCGAAGTGAGCGTGATCAGCAGCGGCTACACCGCGGAGAACGGCCGTCAGTCGAGCGGGTTGATCCGCATCACGACGAAATCGGGCACCAACACGCTGCGTGGATCGGGGTGGTACAACGCGCGCCGCGACGAGTGGAACAAGAACGACTACCTGCGGGAACAGGCGGGCACGGCCAAGCCGTTCTTCGCGGTGAACATCGGCGGCTACAGCATCGGCGGCCCGGTCGTGGTGCCCGGCGTCATCGACAGCCGGCGGAGCGAGAAGAAGGTCTACTTCTTCGCCTCGCAGGAATACACCGACGACCTGCGCCCCGCGAACGTCGTCCGCACCAATCTGCCCAGCGCCCTGGAACGGGGCGGCAATTTCTCGCAGACGCGGATCACGAACGGCAGCATTCAGCCGATCATCGATCCGCTCACCGGGCAGCCGTTCCCGAACAACACCATCCCGGCGGCCAACAGCAGCCCGGATTGCGGCGTGAAGTTCAGCTGCATCAGCCCGTTCGGACAGCGCATCCTCAATCTGATGCCGCAGCCAAACGGCATCACCAACCAGCAGGCAGGGCAGGAGTGGACATCGAACGATGCCCGCGACGTGACGCCGCTGCACGTCCGGAAGAACACCGTGATCCGCGTCGACACGCAGCTCGGCGCCGCCCAGCGCTTCAGCATCCGGGCGCTGTTCGATCGCGACGACAGTACGACGTTCAATCGCGTGGCGCCGGGCATCGGCTCGGTGAACAACATGTTCCCCGGCAACCTGCTGACCGGCACCTACACGACCGTGATGAGCAACACGCTCGTGAACGAAGTGATTGGCGGAATCTCGCAGAATCACTGGGGCTTCCGCGTCGGCACCGGCTCGCTCAATTTCCCTGACTACAACGAGTTCTATCGCTCGAGCGCCGGAATCGATCCTCCGCGGCTGACGCCCTACGGACCCTACGGGGATCCGCACCTCGGGAAGGTGCAGAAGGATCAGTATCCGTATCTCCCGGACATGATGTTCAGCGGCGGTGACCGGACCAATCTGGGGTCGTGCGGCGACACGGGCTGTCCCAATGGCTATCGCCCCAGCGGCGGCAACGGTCCGTTGCCGAGGCAGAACGAAAACATCCGCCTCACGTTCGAAGACAACCTGGCCTGGACGAAAGCCCGCCACAACTACAAGTTCGGGTTCTTCGTCGAGCGTGACAGCAAGACCGAGCCGGGCTCGAACGACTACAACGGCGTGTACAACTTCGGCCACAGCGCCGACAACCCGCTGAGCACCGGCAATGGCTACGCCAACGCGCTGCTTGGCGTGTTCACTCGCTACGACGAGCGCGACTTCCGCGTCGACGCCGAGGTCCGGCACTGGCAGTGGGACGCCTACGCGCAGGACAGCTGGCGTATGTCGCCACGCTTCACGATGGACTACGGGCTTCGCGTGACCCACCACGGCGCCGTGTACGAAACGCGGGACATGAACTCCGCGTTCGATCCCGACCTGTGGAAGGCCAATCAGGCGGCAGTGCTGTATCGGCCGTTCTGCCGGCCGAACGGGGTACCGGGCACCGCAGCCTGTGCGGCGAACAACCGTGCCGCGATCAACCCGATCAACGGCAACGTCGTGTCGCAGTCGTTCGTCGGTACTGTCGTGCCGGGATCGGGCGACATTGCGAACGGCCAGTTCACCGGCGGGCTGCCTGGCAAGAAGGACGGCTGGTACTACGACATGCCGGCGCTCTCCTGGGCACCGCGCTTCGGGATTGCCTGGGATGTCACCGGCGACCAGAAGACCGCGATCCGCGCCTCGGGCGGGATCTTCTACAACTTCATCAACCGGAGCCAGTATCTCTACAACGGCGGCCCGCTCGTCTCGCAGGTGCGGAGCGTCCTCAACTCGTCGCTCGACGAACTTGACGACGTCGCTCGCGTCGGGAACCTCGTCGTGAGTCCGCAGCAGGTCAACATTCCTGCGGGCTTCGAGATTCCCATGCATGGCGAGCAGTTGCCGCAGGGGAAGCTCCAGCCGGAAACGAACTACCAGGGCAACGTCGCCTTCCAGCGGGACATCGGGTTCAAGACCGTCGCCGAAGTCGCGTGGGTCGGTAACTTCGGCCGCCACTTCTGGCGGACGAAGACGGCCAACAACATCGCGCCGTACGCGTACGGGAACCCGAACAACCTGTTCCGTAACGAGCCGATCAACGCCAACTTCCTGCGCCGCGATTATCCGGGTCTCGGTGCGATCCGCTACCTGACGACCGACGACGAGATCCTGAACTACAACGCGCTCCAGGTCAGCGTGAATCGCCGGCTGGATCACGGACTGCTCGTGGGCCTGGCCTACACGCTCTCGAAAGCCGAGGGTCTGCAGGGCTGGGACTACCTCACCGAGGAGCTCTACGGCAAGCAGGGGATCCGCGATCGCTACTACGGCCCGCCGTCGGTCTCGCAGACGCAGGACCGCCGTCACATTCTCGTGTTCCACTACAGCTACGAGCTGCCCAATCCAGCCCGCGGCGTCCCGGTGTTGAAGTGGTTGCTCGACGGCTGGGAGGCATCCGGCGTGACGCAGTTCACGACCGGTAATCCTCTCGACCCCGTCTGCAACACCAACCTCGCGGGGGTCGAGAACACCGATCCGAGCCTGTCCGGCATCACCGGGGCGCCCAGCCTGCGCTGCGAGCTGACCGGCGAGCCGATCCTCAGCGGCTACACGCCGGACACGAGCGTGGCGGAAGCGTTCCAGGTGCACTTCAACCCGGCCGCGTTCCGGCGTCCGCAGCCGAGCAACGGGGTCGGCAATCTCGGCAACGCCCCGATTGGGGTGCTGCGGCACCCGTCGTGGTGGAACTGGGACTTCACGATGGCGCGCCGCCTGCCAATCAAGGTGCCGGGCGCCAGCCGGACCGGCAACGTCCGTATCCAGCTGCAGATGTACAACATGTGGGATCAGGTCCAGTACACGCAGATGGGCGCCACCTACACGTTCAGCCAGGTTGGGAACACGATCCAGAACACGAACGCCAACACCGGCAAGTACACGCAGACGACCAACCCGCTCAATGTCGGGTTGACGCTGCGATTGGACTTCTAAGCAGCCGCGGGTTCGCGGGTTCGGGGGCTCGCGGGTTCGAGGATCGTGCTAATCAGAGGTAACCGAGGCCGAGCCGGTCGGCTGGTTGCCTCTGACTAGCCGGTTTCCGAACCCACGAACCCGCGACCCGCGAACCCGCGAACCCCCGAACCCGATCCTCCTTCCCGCCCTCGAGCCTTTTGTGCTAGGCTCCGCGCGATATTCGAACATTTCGAAAATTTCGAAACAGTGTGGGACGTTGAACGCAGTCGCCTGACCGTCAGGGCCGGGGCGAGACCGAAGGGCGGAAGAATCTTGCAGCGGAGCGTGAACATGTTCAGACGTTCGGGTTCTTGGAAGTGGGCTCTATCCTTCGTCATTGCACTGATTTGCCTCTCGCGTGCGGCTTCGGCCTTTGCGCAGGGAGCGACGGGAACCATCTCAGGCACGGTGGTGGACGGCACGGGAGCCGCACTCCCTGGCGCAACCGTCAACGTCACCGAGGCGGGCACCGGCTCCGTCCGCACGGTTGTCACCGACGGAGCGGGACTCTTCCGCTTCGCGGCGCTGAACCCCGGCCGCTACTCACTTGCCGTGGAGCTCGCGAATTTCAGATCACTGAACGTCGCCGACATCAACCTGCTGTCGACCGAGGTCCGCGACCTCGGCAAGTTGTCGCTCCAGGTTGGCGGCATGACGGAAACGGTGACAATCACCTCGGAGGTCACCCCCGTCCAGGTGGCGGACAGCTCGAGGCGATCCACGCTCACCCAGGATGACATCGCCGCGATCCCGACCAAGGGCCGCGACATCTTCGGCATGCTGGGCACCCTCCCCGGCGTGCAGGATACGAACCTCAATCGCGACTTCACCCAGTGGCGGTCCGCGATCTCGATCACCATCAACGGCATGCCCTCGCAGAACAAGGACGTCCGCGTCGACGGCATCAACATCGTCGACGAGGGCGGCTGCGGCACGGCCTTCGTGAACCTCAACATGGACGCGGTCGGCGAGGTGCAGGTCATCTCCAACGGCTACACCGCTGAAAATGGCCGCAACAACGGCGGCGTCATCAGCATGGTCACCAAGGCGGGCACCAACCAGCTGCGGGCGTCCGCCTGGTACAACGGCCGCCGCGACAAGTTCAACGAGAACGACTATTTCCGGAAAGCCGCGAACCAGACCAAGCCGCTGTATCGCGTGAACATCTCGGGGTACAGCGTCGGCGGCCCGGTCGTGATTCCCGGTCTGGTCGACAGTCGGAGGGCCGATTCGAAGAAGTTCTACTTCTTCGGCTCGCAGGAGTTCACCGACGACGCGCGGCCGACCTCGACGACGCGGGCGAACATGCCGACGGGCCTCGAGTACAACGGTGATTTCTCGCAGACGCGCATCACCGCCGGCACGATTCAGCCGATCAGGGACCCGATTACTGGTCAGCCGTTTCCCGGCAACAGGATCCCGGCTGCGGGCACGCCCGGGTGCGGCGTGCAGTTCAGCTGTGTCGATCCGCTCGGCCAGCGGATGCTCCGGTTGTTACCGGAGGCCAACGGCATCCTGAACCCGCAGGTGGGCCAGGAGTGGACCTCGAATTCGGCGTGGGACCTGACACCGGTGCACGGCCGGACGAACAATGTCTTCCGGTTCGATTCGGTGTTCACCGACAACACCCGGATGGCGATCCGGTTCGTGAAGGACCGTGACGACGACTGGAGCTGGAACCGGATTACCCCCGGCACCGGCTTCGTCAACCAGAACACGCCAGGCATCCTGCTGTCGACCACCGTGACCCAGGTGCTCAAGCCGACCGTCGTCAACGAGATCGGTTTCGGTTACACGCACAATCGCTGGGGCTTCACCGCGGGCGATGACTTCGACTACACCTCGCTCTATCGCTCGACGCTCAACATCGATCCGCCCCGATTCGAGCCGCTTGCCGAGACCGATGGCACGCCGAAGGTGAGCGGGATCGGCGAGCAGGTGGACGAATGGCCCTACGCGCCGCGGTTCAGCACGACCGGCGGCAACCGTTCCAACCTCGGGAATTACCGGGTCGCCAACGGGAATATCCAGTCGGCGGACGAGCCGATTCCCCGCCTGAACCTGAGCGGCCGCTTCTTTTTCAACGACGACCTCTCGATGACGCGCGGACGCCACAACTTCAAGATGGGCGTGTCGTTCGAATACAACCGAAAGACCGAGCCGGGCTCGCCCGACTACATGGGCAACTTCGACTTCGGCGAGAACGCGAACAACCCGCTCACCACCGGCAACGGCTACGCGAACATGCTGCTCGGCGTGTTCAACACCTACACCGAGCTGACCAGCCGCGTCGACCGCGACGTGCGCCACTGGCAGAACGACTTCTACTTCCAGGACAACTGGCGCATGACGCCGCGCCTGACCGTCGATCTCGGCCTCCGCGTGCAGCACAGCGGCTCGGATTTCGAGGTCAACGAGATGAACAGCGGGTTCTTCACCGATCTGTGGAAGCCGGGTGACGCAGCGCGCGTCTACCGGTTGGTCTGCTCCACTCCCGGCGTCGCGGGCAACCAGGCCTGCGCGGCGGCGAACCAGCGGGCGATCGATCCCGCCAACCCGAACGTCTTCTTCCCGACTGCCTTTGCCGGCAACATCGTGCCTGGCTCGGGTAAGCAGACGAACGGCATCATCACGGGTGGCATCCCCGGAAAAAAGGACGGGACCTACTTCACCTTCCCGTACTTCGTCTACGCGCCGCGCGCCGGCATGGCGTGGAACGTCACCGGCGACGGCAAGACGGCGCTCCGGGCCTCCTGGGGCATCTTCTACAACTTCCCGCGGTCGACGGGAGACGGCGGCTATCCGTTCTCCGGCGGCTGCCCGGTCTCCTGCACGCGCCAGATCAGGTGGGCGCGGTTCAGCGACATCACGGCCGCAACGCCCCAGAACCTGATTGAGAACCCGGTCGGTGTGACCGCCGGAGGGTACGACCAGCCGCTTGCCAAGTCGCACAACGTCAACGTGGCGTTCCAGCGCGACATCGGCTTCAACACCGTTGCCGAGATCGCCTTTGTTGGCAACTACACGTGGAACCACGGCCGGTTCGTCGACGACAACCGCCTGCCGCTCTATGTGTTCGCTGATCCGAACAACCTGGTGAACAACGCTCCTGTCGCCGCCAACTCGCTGCGGTATCAGTACGGCAAATACCCGGGCATGGGATCGGCGATGGTCTACGTACCTGGCCTCTACAACAAGACACTGCAATACAACGCCGTGCAGATGCAGGTGCAGCGTCGGTTGACCAACGGCCTGCAGACGGGCTTTGCCTATACGCTGGCAAAGGGGGAAGGCTACAGGACGGCAGCAGCAGATTACGACCCGTATACCGACCAACTGGGTGGCGAAGCCGCAATCAGGGCCCGGTACTGGGGACCGACAGCGGACGATCGCCGGCACAACATCTCGGCTACGTGGAGCTACGACGTCCCCACGTGGACTGACAAGCCGGTGATCAAGCAGCTGCTCAGCGACTGGCAGTTCTCGGGCATTTTCCGGATGCTGAGCGGCCAGGCGATCACGCCGACCTGCAGCTCGAACAACCCCGGCATCAACAACTCCAACCCGACGCTCACCGACGGCGTTACTGCCCGCTGCGAGTACACCGGCGCACCGCTGTTCGTCGATTACACGGGCGATCCCAACATCCCGGAGGCCGATCGGCCGCACTTCAACCTCGCGGCGTTCCGTATGCCGCAGCCGAACGGCAGCGTCGGCAACTTCGGCGACGTCGGCGTCGGGATCCTCCGTCACCCGACGTGGCACGAGTGGGACATGACGCTGTCGCGTCGCTTCCCAATCAACCTGATGGGGCGCAAGAACAGCGGCGTCCGCCTGCGCTGGGAGATCTACAACGTGTTCAACGAGGTGCAGTTCACCAACATGAACGCGTCGTTCACCTTCACCGGCACGAACAACTCGGTGAACAACAATGCCAACACCGGCAAGTACACTGCGACCGGCACGACGCTCGCCGCCGGCACGATCACGCCGCGCGTCATGGCGCTGACCCTCAAGTTCGACTGGTAAGCAATCCGGGAGAGGGACACTCCGTTGTGTCCCTCTCCTTCTCCCTTCCTTCGACTCCGTTCTACACTCCATCGTTATGAACACCTCGATCACTCGCCTCACCGGACTCGTGTTTTTTGCGGCGGCCACCCTTGCTGCAGCGCCGCCTTCGCCTTCGGGGAGCCAGGCTCCGCCTCCGCCTTCGGCTTCGGCGGGGCCGACCGGCTTCACCACCTCGCCGACGTTGAAGTTCCGCGCCGAGGAGATCGTCACCAAGTTCGGCGTCGGCTACGCCGTGACCTCCGGTGATGTGAACGGCGACAAGCTCATGGACATCCTCGCGATCAGCGGGACCGAGCTGGTCTGGTTCCAGGCGCCGAAGTGGGAGAAGAAAGTGATCCTTGGAGCGGGGGTGACGACCGCCGACAACGTGACACTCGCGCCGCACGACATCGATGGCGACGGCCGGCTCGACATCGCCCTGGGCGCCGGCTGGACGCGGGCCAATACCGGCACGCTCCAGTGGGTCAAGCAGAATGCCCCCGGCAGTACGCCCGAATGGGAGATGTTCCCGATCGGCGCCGAGCCAAACCTGCACCGCATCAAGTGGGCCGACGTCGACGGCGACAAGAAGCCGGAGCTCATCGTCGCGCCGCTGCACGCCAAAGGCGTCAAGGGACCTGAAGGCGCCGGCGCCAGGTTGCTGGCGTTCCGGCCACCGGCCAATCCGAAGTCGGACCCCTGGCAGCAGGAGCTGATTGCCGAACAGAACCACATGCAGCACAACTTCCTGGCGATGAACCTCGACAAGGATCCGCAGGAAGAAATCGTGTCGGCGAGCCACGAAGGCTTGATCGCGTGGAAGCGCGGCAAGGACGGCACCTACGCGAAGACGCTGATTGGCGAAGGCTCACCCGGCGAGGTCAAGCTCGGACGTGTCGGCGGCCGCCGGATGCTGGCCACCGTCGATCCATGGCATGGCGCCGGCGTGATGGTGTACGCCGAGAAGCCCGGCGCGCCGGTCTGGGCCAAAAACCAGATCGAGACGGCACTGACCGAAGGCCACGCGCTCGGCTGGGCCGACTTCGACGGCGACGGCCACGACGAGCTCGCTGTCGGTTGGCGGCGGAAGCCGTTCGGGCTGGCCGTCTACATCGTCGATCGCGAGGGCGTGGCGAAGTCCAAGGAGATGGTCGACGATACCGGCATGGACTGCGAAGACCTGATCGTCGGCGACTTCAACGGCGACAAGAAGCCCGACATCGTCGCGTCCGGGCGCGCCACGGGCAACATCAAGATTTACTGGAACGAGACGTTGGGGAAAGGGACGCGGTAGATTCGGGGTCCGGGATCCGGGGTCCGGGATCCGGAAGAGCGGCGACTCGAGACTCCCCCGAACCCGGACTTCGGATCGCGGATCCCGATTTTCGATCATCCACACGATCTTCGGCAGATGATGCACATTGGCCCAATGAGCAAGGATCGCTATAATTTTTGCGATTACACTCTCCAGGAGTCCAGGTGCCAATAGCGGCTCGTCCACCCGTCGAAGTAGTTCCTTCGAAATCCAGCCGGCGGTCGCGGACTCTCACGACCGACCTCTTCGAGCAGCTCCGGTCGGACATCCTGCACAACCGGCTCGATCCCGGGAGCCGCCTGCGGTTCCGGGACCTGCGGGCGCGCTATCAGTCAGGGCTGAGTCCGCTTCGTGAAGCGCTGATGCGGCTGGCGGCCGAGGGGCTGGTGATTCTCGAGGATCACAAAGGGTTCCGCGTTGCTCCGGTGTCACGTGACGAAATGGTCGACATCGCGAACACGCTGCTCGAGCTCGAGGCGATCGCCATCCGCATGGCGACCGAGAAAGGGGACGACCGCTGGGAAGCGGACATCGTGGCGCGTTTCCACGAACTGTCCAAGCGCCCGATGTTCGTCGCCGACGGCACGCTCGATCCCGAGTGGGAGGCCAGGAACGTCGCCTTTCATGAGGCGCTCTATTCCGCCTGCGGATCGCCGTCGCTCAAGCTGGTCTGTCATGTGCTGTACGAGCGGCATTCGCGCTACCGGCGCCTGCGTACCAAGAAAGCCGGCAAGCCCGGGCGCGACGTCTCCAAGGAGCACGAGGCGCTGATGCAGGCGACGATCCGCCGCGACGCGGAAACGGCTGTCTCGCTCCTGCGGAAACACCGGTCGGCCACGCTCCAGGACGTCCTCTCCAAGTGGCCGAGCGACACGGCTCTACAACCTTAGTCCCACTTCTGGCAGTCCAAAGTGAGGTTGTGACACTACGGAGATTTTTTCGAAAACTTCAGATGTGATCGAAATCCGGCAGGTTGGTTGTGATAGTGTGCAACCTTAATTAGTAGCGCCAACCTTGAATGCCTGAATCAGTCCTCGTCGAAAAAGCGCGCCGCTGGGTCGTCGAGAACTATCCCTACAACAGAGAGCACCTGCTCCGTGCGCTCGAATGGCTCGACCGCCTCGCCCCGGACGCACGTGAAGCCGTGCGGCTGGCGGCGCTGACGCACGACATGGAACGGGCATTCCCGGGTCCCGATTCGCCGGTGCTCGAGTCGCTCGACGATCCGCTCTACGAGCAGCTGCACTCGGAGCGCAGTGCGAGGATCGTCACCGAGTGGCTCGCGTCGCACGGCGCCGACGAGCAGCTCACCCGCGACGTCGCCGCGTTGATCGTCGCCCATGAAGTGGGGGGCACTCACGAAGCCGATCTCGTGCAGGCCGCGGACCGTCTGAGCTTCCTCGAAACCAACATCGACCTGTTCCTCGGATTCGTCCGGTCCGGGCGCTTTTCGATCGACGACGTGCGGACGAAATTCGAGCATTCGTACCACCGGATCCGCGTGCCGGATGCCAAGGCGCTGGCGCTGCCGCTCTACGAGAACGCCGACGCCCGCCTCGGTCAGCTCGCCGCTTCGAATGGGAATGGGGACGGCAACGTCCCGGCCGGATCGAAGGACAGCCGCGTGAGTTTCTAACAGGAGGGCCAGGAGCTCAGGAGAGTTTCCTCCTGTTAGAGATTTCACGCGGCCGTCCTTCGAATGAGTTTTCCGCTAGACCCCCGCGATACGCAGCACGCGGTCCGCGATCCTGGCTGACGACGCCACGATCACGGCTGCTTCCACACATCCCAGACCGGAGCGATCGTCTTCCTGGATTTCGGGAAATCATGCAGTGTCGAAGCTCGTGCTAGACTCCCTGCCGCGCAGGGAACGTGAAAGGAACGGCGGCATCCCTCGAGAGCCGGCCGCATCAGATGATGCCGGGCGCGGCCGTGAACAGGACCTCTGTGAAAACGCTTGATCGGCGCGAGTTCCTCCTCGCCGCTTCGGGTCTCGCCTTACGCGCGAACATGCAGAATCGATCCTACGAGCTCGAATCGGTGGCTGCGGGCAAGTCGCTGAAAACGCCAGATGGCCGTGTCGCTCTCAGCTATCTCACGAGCAAGCCCGAGGGATCGAACCTGCGCGCCAACAGCGCCTGCTGTTTCCATCCGGTGACCACGCCGTCGGGCGAGCGACTGACGGATCTTGCGCCCGGCGATCACGTACATCATCGCGGCATCTTCCTGGCCTGGCACTCGATCGACTTCAAGCGCAAAGCTGATTTCAGCAAGATGGGGCCGACCCGGCCGACCCACGGCTTCGACATTGCGCGCGCCGACTTCTGGGGCTGGGGCGAGTTCGCGCCGACCGATCAACGCGTGATCCGGAACCGCGAGGTGCAGCTCGCACAGGCAACCGACACGACGGCGGAGCTCGTCATCCGGAACGACTGGACGATTCGCGGCAACCGCTACGCCGACGAGCAGACGACAGCACTGTGGCGGACCCTTCGACAGGCTCAGGGTCCCCCCGAGCAGGGTCGAGGGGGGACCCGGGACGGCGCCAACGTCCTCGACCTTAGCTACAGCTTGACGCCCGACTGGGACATGACGCTGAATCAGACGCCGTTCGGCGGCTTTTGTGTTCGGGCCCGAAACGACGGCGAGTCCTGGTACGAGGGGCCCTCGGGAAAGATCGCACTTCCCGATCCCCACTACTCGGCGGCAGATCTGAATTGGCCGGCTGCGGACTGGTACGCCTACGGCATCCGGCTCTCGAGCGGCAAGACGATTGGTTGTGCGGTCGTCGATCATCCGTCCAACCCGCGGGCGACATGGCACAATCCCCGCTACGTCTGGATGGTGAACCCCTGCATCGTCGCCGAGAAGCCCGTGCTGATCCCGAGCGGCCGTCCACTGACCCTTCGCTACCGGGTGATCCTCTTCGACGGGACCCTGCCAGCGCCGCTCGTGCGCGACCTCGCGGCGGACTTCCGTCGCACGTGACGAGGTGAACCGCCGTGGAAAAAACTCGAGCGGCCGAGTAGAGGTTAGGCGCGCCACGGGCGCGCCGGTGCAGGGGAGTCCGAGGGGCGAAGCCCCTCGGATCTCGGTTGGATAATCGAACAACTAGTGATTTTCGAAAATATCTTGCCGGCTTCGCGGCCCCCGTGCTACGGTGCCGGCACATAGGTGTCACCGCACATGCCGTCATCCGAAAGCTCGCGTCATCGGCTGTCCATCCGCCGCCGCCGTCTGTTGTCCGTCGGGATCGGCGCCGCCCTGGTCACCGCGGTCTGGTTCAATGCGCCGGCCGCCCAGGGCACGATCACCGCGCTGCCCGGACTCGACAGCTCCAACTTCTATCCGTTCGATCAGATCGACAAATCGAACGTCTCGCGGCTCGAGATGGCGTGGTTCTATCCCTACGCCGCCCCCACGTTCACCCCGGTGTTCGCCGATGGCGTGCTCTACGGCCTCGGACGGAACGCCTCGTCGCTCGTCGCGCTCGACGCCGCGACCGGCAAAGAGCTCTGGGTGCATGAGGGACTGAACGGCATCACCAGCAAGGGCATCAACTACTGGCAGAGCGCCGACGGCAAGGACCGGCGCCTCATTTTCGCGGTCGACAGCTTCCTGCAGCAGATCGATGCGCGCACCGGCAAGTCGATCATGTCGTTCGGCGAGAACGGCATCGTGGACATGCGGATCGGGCTGCCGCGTGCGGAGGGCACCAGCGTCCGCGCGATGCCCGCGAGTCCCGGCCGCATCTGGCGGAACATCATGATCTTCGGCGGCCAGTCGGGCGAAGCGACGATGACGCCTCCCGGCGATATCCGCGCCTACGATGTCCTCACTGGCCAGCTGCTCTGGCAGTTCCACGTCATCCCGCGTCCCGGCGAGTTCGGGTACGAGACGAATCCGCCCGACGGCTGGAAGTACCTCGGCGGAGCCAACAACTGGGGGGAGATGTCGATCGACGAGGCGCGCGGGATCGTCTACCTGCCCACCGGCTCGGCAACCGCGGACTTCTATGGCGGCGATCGGCACGGCCAGAACCTGTTCGCCAACTGCCTGCTGGCGCTCGATGTCAAGACGGGCAAGCGGTTGTGGCACTTCCAGACCGTGCACCACGACCTGTGGGATTTCGACAACGTCTCCGCCCCGCAGCTCGTCACCGTGACCCACAACGGCAAGAAGGTTGACATTGTCGCCCACGCCGGCAAGACCGGCTTCCTCTACGTTTTCGATCGCGTCACCGGCACCCCCCTGTGGCCGATCGAGGAGCGGCCGGTCGAGGCGAGCCAGGTGCCGTTCGAGAAGTCGTGGCCGACGCAGCCATTCCCCACCAAGCCGGCGCCGTTCGCGCGGCAGTCGTTCACCGAAGACGACGTGAACCCGTTGCTGCTGACACCCGAAGAGTACGAGGCGACCAAGGAGCGCGTGCGCAAGGCGAAGAACGGCAAGGGCCCGCAGGGCGGCATCTTCAACCCGACGGTGCTCAACGGCGACGCCATCTCGATGCCCGGCAACCAGGGAGGCTCGAACTGGGGGACCACTGCGGCGGATCCGCAGCGCGGCCTCGTGTTCGTCACCAACGTCAACCAGGTGGCGCTGCTCCGCCTCAACGACGTGAAGGATCCGCCGGCTGCGACGGGACGCGGTGGCGGCGGCGGCATGCAGGTCGACTCGGGCCGCTTGAATGACGGGAGGCGCGCGTACACGCAGTACTGCTCGGCCTGTCACGGGGCCGATCAGCGCGGCGCCATCAACGGTGTGCCGTCACTTGTCGGCGTCACGGATCGAATCGACGAAGAGAGCATGCGCGTCATCGTCTCGGAGGGCCGCAACAACATGCGGCCGATCCTCGACGCATCGAACGAAGAAATCCGTGCGATTCACTCCTATCTGCAGGTCACCAATCCGTTCGGCCGGGGCGGAGGTGGAGGCGGCGGACGCGGTCGCGGACGCGGCAACGCCGCGCCACTGCCGGAGGGTCCCGTTGTCGCAAGCGGCGGCGCGCCACGGCCGCCGATGCCGCCGCGCTATGGCGGCCCGTTCTACCCCGGGGTTGGTGGAACCGCCGGCAACATGCCCTGGCCTGACGACGTCGCGGCGTCAAAGCTGCCGACCCGATATCAGAGCGGGTACAACGTGATGGCGACGTCGACCAAGCCGCCGTACACGACCATCACCGCCTACGACCTGAATACCGGCGAGATCAAGTGGCAGGTGCCGAACGGGGACGATCCGGCGACGGTCGATCATTTCGGGAAGGGAGACGGCCCGCGGGATACCGGCGGCGTCGGCGCCAGGAACGGGATGGTCGTCACGAAAACGGGGCTGCTGTTCCAGAACGGCAAGGACGGGTGGGCCCGGGCGTACGATGTCGATAACGGCAAGGTGCTGTGGAAAGGCAAGACGGCGGGCCAGTCGATCGGCGTCCCGGCGATGTATCAATGGAACGGTCGTCAGTACGTGGTATTCATGTCGCCATCGGCCGGACCCGGCGATGTGGGCGGCGCCGAAGGCGGCGGCACCGGCGGCGCGCCTGTGGAATCAACCGCTCCTCGCGGCTACATCGTGTTCGCATTGCCCGCGAACAAGTAGCCGCGCCACATTCAGAAACTGTTCGACCAGGGTGACACGCGATCGCTCTTCGCCCGGTTCGCCTGGTCGGCCCACCCGATGTCTCTGGGAACTCGTAGGGCCGGAGTGGTCGCATTCCAATGACTGATCTTGGCGAATTATTCTCCTTTCGCGACCACGTCGCGCTCGTCGCCGGCGGCTATGGCGGAATTGGCGAAGCGGTGTGCCGCGCCTTCGCGAACCTGGGCGCGCGGGTCGCCATTGCCGGTTCGAAGGATGCGTCCGCGAAGAGTCTGGCCGCAGCGATCGATCCGTCAGGGGAGCGGACGCTGGGGATCGGCGTCGACGCCCGGGACGTCCGCAGTGTGCAGCGGATGACCGAGACCGTTGCCGGCAGATGGGGCCGTCTGGATGTGCTCGTCAACTGCATTGGCGGCAACATCCGTGAGGAACGCGCGAGCGAGGTCACTGAAGCCGGCTGGAACGACGTCGTCCTCCTGAACCTGACGAGCGCGATGTTCCTCGCGCAGGCCGCGGCGAAGCACATGGCGGCAGGAGGCCGCGGCGGACGTCAGGTGCACATTGGTTCCGTCCGCAGCCTGCTCGCGCTTCGCAATCGGGGCTTCGCTGCCTACTGCGCGTCCAAGGGCGGGCTGTCGATCCTCTGCAAGCAGCTGGCGGCGGAGTGGGCTCCGGAGCGCATCACGGTCAACATGGTATCGCCGACCTTCGTTCGGACGCCGCAGGGCGAACGTTTCCTACAGGATCCTGCATTCCTGCAGGGAGTCCTGGCCCGGATCCCGATGGGCCGAATCGGCGAAACCAGCGACGTCGTCGCCGCCGTTACCTTTCTCGCGTCGCCGGCCGCGTCGTTCGTCACCGGTCAGACGCTCTACCTGGACGGCGGCCTGACCGCCACGCAATAGCCTGAAAGAGATTTTCGTAGCGCAGGCCTTCAGGCCTGCCTGGTGCCGCCCGGCGGAACGACGAGGAGCACGAGTAGCAGATGCCGAGAACCCTGATCGATCTGAGCATGCCGGTCCACAATGACATGGTCGTGTTTCCCCGCGTTGTCCGGCCCGCGCTAGTGATGTACGAGACCTGGCAGGAATTCGCTGAACGGGTGGGCGCGGCAAAGTACGGCGCCACCTCGCTCACCGCCAGCTGCATGATCGTGCTCGGCGATCACGTCGGCACGCACATCGATTCACTCCGCCACATCCGGGAAACTGCCGGGGGGCCGGAGGCGATTCCGATCGACTACTGCTACGGGGACGGCGTCGTCCTCGATTTCCGGCACCTGCCGCTCGGCGCGGGCATCTCCATCGACGACGTGAAAGGCGCGTTGGCCAAGATCGACTACACGCTCAAACCGCTCGATATCGTGCTGATTCATACGGGAGCGGGGAAGCTGCAGGACAGCGAGAAGTACTTGACGGACCAGGTCGGAATGACCGGTGAATCGACCGAGTGGATGCTGGATCAGGGAATCAAGGTGATGGGGATCGACGCCATCACGTTCGATCCCCCGATTTGGGCGATGTTCGAGCGGAAGAAGTTCTGGGAAGCCCACCGCGTGATGGCCCACCGGGAGTATTACCACCTGGAGAACATGACCAACCTTCACCTGCTGCCGCCGCACGGGTTCAAGCTGTCGTTGTTCCCGATCAAGTGGGTGAATACGACAGCGGCCCCGGTGCGGGCGGTCGCCATCCTGGAGGACTGAGTTGGCCAGCGTTGTCGTCCTTGGCGCCCTCGATACCAAGGGGCGGGAAGTCGAGTTCCTGACGCAGCTGATCAAGGCTCGCGGGCACCAGACGGTGACGGTTGACACAGGTGTCCTTGGCACTCCGCTTTTTCCTGCCGACGTCTCACGCCGGCAGGTGGCCGAGGCCGGAGACTACCCGCTCGACGAGCTGATCAGGCAGGCCGATCGCGGCGCGGCCGTGACCGCCGTCAGCAAGGGGGTCGTGCGGGTGATCGAGGATCTCCATGCCGCCAGGCGAGTGGACGCGATTGTCGCCATGGGCGGCGGCGCCGGCACGACGGTCGGCACGGCCGCGATGCGCGCGCTGCCGCTCGGGATTCCGAAGGTGATGGTGTCCACGCTGGCGAGCGGCGATGTGCGGGGATTCGTCGGCGTCAAGGACATCGTGATGATCCCGGCCATCGTCGACATCAGCGGGTTGAACCGGATCAGCCGCGGCGTGTTCGCGCGGGCTGCCGGGGCCGTCTGTGGAATGCTGGACGCCGCGCCGGACAGCTCGGCCGCGTCCCCGGATGCTCCCCTGATTGCGGCATCGATGTTCGGCAACACCACGCCGTGTGTGGAGCGGGCGCGCGGTGTGCTCGAGGCCCAGGGGTACGAGCTCCTCGTGTTCCATGCGACGGGGACCGGTGGGCAGACGATGGAGGGGCTCATCGAGGCCGGCCAGATCAGCGGCGTGCTCGATGTCACGACGACGGAGTGGGCCGACGAGGTGGTCGGCGGTGTCATGTCGGCTGGCCCGCATCGGCTCGAGGCTGCGGCGCGCCGGGGCACGCCGGCGGTGATCGCCCCGGGATGCCTGGACATGGTCAATTTCTGGGAACCGGAATCGCTCCCCGCGCACCTCCGCGGCCGGCGGCTCTACCAGCACAATGCGAAGCAGACGCTCGTTCGCACGACGCCGGAAGAGAACGTGCAGCTCGGAGAGATCATTGCCGGCAAGCTGAATCGCTCCACAGGGCCGGTCGCGGTCTACCTGCCGCTTCGCGGGGTGTCGGTGATCTCTGCCGAAGGGAAGCCGTTCCACTGGCCCGAGGCGGATCGCGCGCTGTTCGACACGCTGAAGTCGCGGCTCCGGCCTGACATCCCGTGCCACGAGATGGACTGCCACATCAACGACGCGCCGTTTGCGGAGGCGATGGCGCGGCATCTGCTCGCGATGTGCGGCGGCGTGACGGCGTGAATACCTTCCGGGATCCGGGATCCGGGATCCGGAGGGCTGGGGCGCTTCCGACCCGACCGGCGGACTACCGGACTACTGGATCCCACTTCTGATCTCTCCTGTGAAAAGATTTTCTAGTGTGGCCCTCCACCTATCACGCACCCGAGTCGCTCGCTGAACTGCATGACCTGCTCGGCAGGTACGGCGCGGACGCCCGCATGTTCGCGGGCGGTACTGACGTCATCGTCCGGCTTCGCCACGGGCACATGCGGCCTGCGGCGCTCGTCGACCTCAAACGTGTTCGCGAGTTGTCCGGGGAGATCGTGCAACACGACGGGCTGATCCGGATTGGCGCGCGCGTCACCATGACGACGATCCTCGGAAACGAGTTGATCCGGCGCTGGTTTCCCACCCTGGTCGAGGCAGCGGCCGTGGTCGGCTCGATCCAGATCCGCAACCGGGCGACCCTGGTCGGCAACGTCTGCAACGCCTCCCCTGCCGCGGACACCGTGCCCGTGCTCATGGTGCACGGTGCAGTCGCGAATATCGCAGGTCCATCAAGTGATCGGCAGGTCGCCTTGTCCGAGTTCTTCGTTGGCCCCGGTCGAACCGTGCTGCAGTATGGCGAATTCGTCACCTCGCTGGATGTGCCGATCCCGTCAGGTTTCGCCGGTGCCGCGTTTGGAAGGCTGATCCGCCGGCGCGGCGTCGATCTCGCCATCGTCAACCTGTGCGTTCTGCTCGAGGAGGGACGGCCGGCCCGTTTCGCATTCGGCGCCGTTGCGCCAACACCGATCGTGGGTGCTGACGCAACCGGGACCCTGGACGGAACGCGGGATTGGACCGATGCTGCGGATGAGGCGCTTAGGTCCATGCTGACGGCGACGCGGCCGATCAGTGACGTCCGTGGCGGGCGCGACTACCGGTCGGCGATGCTGCCGGTTCTCTCGAAGCGTGCCTGGCAGACGGCCCGCGAGCGGCTCGCAAGGGCATCGAACGGGCCGGCGCATGAGTGACCAGCTCCGATACCAGCTGCGGGTCAATGGGAAGGATCGCGACGTCTCCGCGCCCGCGCACAAGACGCTGCTCGACGTGCTGCGCGACGAGCTCCACCTCACCGGCACGAAGGAGTGCTGCGCGGAAGGTGAGTGCGGCGCCTGTACCGTCCACGTCGAGGGCGATGCGGTCTGCGCCTGCCTGGTGCTCGCCGCCGAGATGCCTGGACACGAGATCACGACGATCGAAGGACTCGCGGCCGACGGACGGCTCGATCCGCTTCAAGCGGCGTTCGTGCAGTGTGGCGCCGTGCAGTGCGGGTTCTGTATTCCCGGGATGATCATGTCGGCCCGAGCCCTGCTCAATGGCACTCCGCGGCCGACGCGTGAAGAGGTCCAGGACGCACTGTCCGGGAACCTGTGCCGGTGTGGCGGGTACAGCCGGATCGTGGACGCGGTGATCAAGGCGGGAACGGCGTCATGACGCATACGATCGGCCAGTCCATCCCGCGGATCGGCGCGCGTGACCGTGTCACCGGCGCCCAGAAGTACACTGCGGACCTCCCGTTTCCTGGCGCGCTGCACGTCCAGCTCGTTCATCTCGACGCGGCGCGCCTGACGATCAAGAAGATTCGCCGCGACTACGCGGCACGAGTTCCTGGCGTCGTGGCCATTTTCACCGCTGAAGATCTTCCGCAACCGATGCCGCGATTCGGGCCCGCGGTCGCCGACCGTCCACTGCTCGCGGACCCCGAGACGCGGTTCTACGGCGAACCCGTGGCTGTCGTCGCCGCAGAGACCCTCGACGGCGCCAGGGAGGCGGCGATGTTGCTGCGCGAGCACATCGACGCGGAGGAACTCCCCCCGGTCATCACGATCGAGCAGGCGCTCGATCCCGCGTCGCCGCTCGTGCAACGTCCCGAGAACCGTCCCAACGATCCCAACGCTCGAACCAACATCCTTCGCGAGTGGACGTTCGGCTGGGGAACGCCGCCCGATCGCGCGCACCTGGTGCTCGAGCGCGCGTACCGGTTTCCGATGGTGACCCACTTCGCGATCGAGCCGCACGCGTTTGCCGCGGCGCCGGACGAGAGCGGCGTGACGATCTGGAGTCCGACCCAGCATCCGTTCGTCCTGCAGCGGGTCGTGGCGGCGTGCCTCGGATTGCCGCTGGCACGCGTGCGGATCGTCTCGCCGGATCCCGGTGGCGGCTTCGGCGGCAAGGGCTGGCCGAAGTTCGAGCCGCTCCTCGCGTACATGGCCCTGCGGCTCGGACGTCCCGTGCGGCTGGTGCTCACGCTCGAAGAATCGTTCCAGTCGGCCCGCCGCACATCGGCGCGCATCCAGGCGCGGACCGCGTTCGATTCTGATGGCCACATCCTGTCGCAGGATCTTCGGACCGATTTCCTGGTCGGGGCCTATGCCGATATCGGCATCCGGGTCGTGAGCAAAGCCAGCTATGCGGCATGCGGCCCGTATCGGACGCCACACGCGGCCGTCCATGCGCGCGCCCTGCTGTCGCACACCACGCCGAGCACGGCGTTTCGCGGCTTCGGAACGCCGCAGGCCTCGTGGGCTGTCGAATCGCAGCTCAACGAGGCAGCACGGATCCTCGGGATCGATGCCGTCGAGATCCGCCGCCGGAACCTTCCACGGAAAGGCGAGGCGTTCATCCCGGGGGACACGCCGGCAGACGGCGATTGGGAAGCGGCGCTCACCAAAGCGGAGACGGCAATCGGCTGGCATGCGCCACTCCCACCGGGCCGTGGACGGGGGATCTCGCTCGGGCTGAAGAGCTCTTCGACGGCCTCAGCGTCGCTGGCGATCGTGCGCCTGCTGTTCGATGGCAGCGTGTCGGTCTTCTCCGCGACGTCGGACATGGGCCAGGGCGCGAGGACCGTGTTCGCGCAGATCGCGGGCCGGGAGCTCGGCATCAGTCCCGATCGCATCGTGTTGACGATGGGCGACACCGCGGTGGTGCCGTTCGATTCCTCGACGTCGGCGAGTCGATCGACGGTGTTCATGGGCAACGCGATCGTTCGCGCATGCGTGAACATTCGAGCGCAATTGCGAGGTCTGGCGTCCCGCGCCTATGGCGTGCCAGAAGACAGGGTCAGCGTCGAACCCGGCGTGGTTCGCGTCGCCGAGCGCCAGTTGACTTACGTGGAAGTGCTCCGCGACGGGTTCGGTCCGCCGAGAGGCGAGCTCGTGGGTGTCGGCGAGGACCGCGGCGGAGGATTCAGGCCGGATCACCCGCTGGGCGGACGACCGGAGTTCTGGGAGTTCATGTGCTCGGCCGTGGAAGTCGAAGTCGACTCCGACACCGGGGCCGTCGACGTTACCCGTCTCGTGCTGGCGAGCGACGTCGGCAAGGCGCTCAACCCGCAGCAGGTCGAAGCGCAGGACGAAGGCGCGGCGATGATGGGGCTCGGTCACTCGTTGATGGAGGAGTTGATCCTCGACGACCGCGGCCGCGTGCGGAATCTCGGCGCGCTCGATTACCGGCTCCCGACCACGATGAACATGCCCCAGGAGCTGCACTCGATCCTGATCGAAAACGAAGACGGTCCCGGACCGTACGGGGCGAAAGGCGCCGGTGAAGGCGGGATCCTGGGCATTGCCGCTGCCGTCGGCGCGGCCGTCCATCAGGCCACCGGCGTGCAGATCCGGGAGCTGCCGCTCACGCCGGAGCGCATCTGGCGTGCCATCGCGCAGCGATAAGCCCGCCTGAATTTACGCGAATCGGTAAAATGCGCGTCGGGGCTTGCAGATCGTGACCCCCGTCCCGCATGAATGTGCACATCACACTGGACCTGATCCAGACGGTCGCGTTCGCCGGCGCGATGCTTTTTCTCGGCTACGGATTGCGGCGGCTCGTGCCGGCGCTGGCCCGCGTGAACATCCCCGCCGCTGTCTGCGGCGGCCTGCCGGTCGCCGCCGCGGTCGCGCTGCTCCGCGCGTCCGGCTACCAGGTGCTGGCGTTCGACACCACCCTGCAGGTGCCGCTCCAGAACGCCTTCTTCGCGTCGATCGGTTTTGCGGCGAGCCTCGCGCTGCTCCGGAAGGGCGGGCCGACCGTCATGGTGTTCTTCCTGCTCGCGGCCCTGGTCGCGGCGCTGCAGAACGTCATCGGCGCCGCGTCCGCGTGGGTGCTCGGCCAGCCGCCATTGATGGGCGTCCTGGCCGGCTCAGTCACGCTGACTGGCGGACCGGCCACCGGCCTCGCGTTTGCGCCGTTGTTCGAGCAGGCGGGGGTCCCGGGCGCGGCCAGCCTCGCGGTCGCCGCCGCAATGGTCGGCATCGTCGCCGGCGGCGTGATCGGCGGACCGATCGGCACGTTCCTGGTGCATCGCCCGCCGATCGGGGTGCGCGGGTCGCCGGTGACGGCACGCACGCTCGAGAATCTCGCCGAGGATCAGGTCCCGGAACCAGTCGCCTCGGCGCCCGCGGACGAGGACGTCGAGACCTACGTGCTGCTGAAGCATGTCGTGCTGCTGCTGGCGGCGGTTGGCCTCGGCGTGTGGGTGAGCGCCGGGCTGACGCGCCTCGGCCTGACGCTGCCCGCCTACATTGGTGCCATGATCGTCGCCGCCATCATCCGCAACCTCGAGGACGCGACCCGGATCGTCGGACTGTCGCAGCGGGTGATCGACGATCTCGGCAACGCCGCACTGGCGCTGTTCCTGGTGATGGCGCTGATGACGCTCCGGCTCTGGGAACTCGCCGGCCTGGTGGTACCGCTGCTCGTCATCCTCGCCGTGCAGGTGACGGCGATCGCGATCCTCTGCATCGCGGTGGTGCCGCGCGTGATGGGGCGGGACTATGAGGCGGCGGTGATGTCGAGCGGCTTCTGCGGCTTCATGCTCGGCACCACCGCCAACGCGATGGCCAACATGGGCGCGCTCGTGGAGCGATACGGACCGGCGCCGAAGGCGTTCCTCGTGGTTCCGCTGGTCGGCGCGTTCTTCATCGACTTCGTGAACGCGCTGCTCATCACCGTGTTCCTGAACCTGGCAGGATGAGCGGTTAGTTTCATGGTTCATTAGTCGTGGATCGCGCCCTGACATGGACACCTCCGCGCGCCGCGACGGGCGTCGTGCGGAGGCCGGGATCGGACAGAAGACACTCGAGGAACGCGCATGCTGCTGATTGCTCTCGCCGCACTCGTTGCGCTCGGCCAGGCCACGCCATTGACGAAAGCCGAGCAGCTGCAGGACGCTGCCCGGAAAGGGGACGCCGCGACGGTCAGGAAGCTGATCGACGAGGGTGTCGACGTGAATACGAAGTTCCGCTACAACGCCACCGCGTTGTTCTACGCATGCGATCACGGTCATGTCGAGGTCGTGAAGGCCCTCCTCGAGAAGGGCGCCGATCTCACCGTGAAGGATTCGTTCTACGGGTTCACGCCGCTCATGCTCGCCATCGGTCCGGCTCAGAAACGGCGGCCGGAACATACCGAGATCGCGAAGCTGCTGATCGCGAAGGGCGCGCCAGGCAAGGATGCCGCGTTGAGTGGCGCGATCGAGGCCGGCGACGCGTCGTTCGTGAAGTTCATTCTCGACAGCGGCGGCATCCCGGCTGCGAAGCTGTCGGAAGCGCTCGAGGAGGCGACGACGAAAAAAAAGACCGAGATCGCCGCGATCCTGCAACAGGCGGGTGCCAAGCTGCCCGAGGAGTTCAAGATGAGCGTTGCCGAGCTCCAGCGCTTTGCCGGCAGCTACCGGAATGCCGGAGGCAATGAGCTCGTGATCGCGGTTGCCGATATGCGACTGTCGCTTGGCGCCCCGGGTGCGCCGCCTGCGCAACGGGCGACCCTCGCCGCAAAGGATGCCATGACGTTTCGAACCGTCGGAGCGGGTGGGCTGTCGGTGACATTCAAGGTCGAGGCCGACAAGGTCGCCACCATGACGCTGGTGCCGCCACAAGGCAACCCGGTCGTCTACACGAGGATGGAGGAGAAGTGATGATCCGCGGCTTCCGCACCGGTCTGACTGCGAGCGTGGGCCTTGCCTTCTTCTGCGTCTCGCTGTCCGCGCAGCACTGGCCAGCCTTCCGCGGCGCGAATGCCGCGGGCGTCTCCGATGGCACGCCGACGGCGGTGACATGGAACGCGCCGGCCGGCACCAACGTCGCGTGGAAGACGCCGGTTCCCGGCATCGCCGTCTCCAGCCCGATTGTCTGGGGCGATCGCGTCTTCGTGTCCACCGCGGTCAGCAGCGATCCCAAGCAGACCCTTCGCACGGGGTTGTACGGCGATGTCGAGCCGGTGAACGATTCCTCGAAACACACCTGGCGGTTGCTGGCCATCGACAAGAAGTCGGGCAAGGTCCTCTGGGACAGGGTCGCGTACGAAGGCGTGCCGAAAACCAAGCGCCATCCAAAATCGAGCCAGGCGTCCGCGACGCCAGTGACCGACGGGCGCCACGTCATCGCTTCGTTCGGATCGGAGGGGCTCTACGCGTACGACTTCGATGGAAAGCTCTTGTGGCGCAAGGATCTCGGTCTGCTGAACAGCGGGTGGTTCTTCGATCCCGATTACGAGTGGGGTCTCGGGAGCTCGCCGATCATCTACAAGAACCTCGTCATCGTGCAGTGCGACATCCAGCGCGATTCGTTCCTCGCGGCATTCGATACCGCCACCGGCAAGGAAGCCTGGCGCACCGCGCGCGAGGAGATTCCCTCCTGGTCCACCCCGACCATCTTCGAGGTCAACGGCAGGCCGGAACTTGTCACGCAGGCCACAGGGTTCACGCGCGGCTACGATCCGATGACCGGCAAGGAACTGTGGCGGTATTCGGGAAACTCCGAGATTGCCATTCCGACCCCGGTCATCGGGCCGGGCATCGTGATCATTACGAACGGCTATCGCGGCGTGCAGCCGATTTTTGCCATCAAACCCGGCGCGACCGGTGACATCACGCTCCAGAACAAAGCCACGAAAAGCGACTTCATTTCGTGGAGCACGACCCGCGGCGGTCCGTACATTCCAACACCCATCGTCTATGGCGACCAGCTGTACGTGTTGCTGAACAATGGCGTGCTCGCCACCTACAAGGTCGCGACGGGTGAACAGATTTACCAGAAACGGCTCGGCGCGGGCGGCTCGTTCAGCGCGTCGCCGGTGGCTGGTGACGGGAAGATCTACTGCTCGAGCGAGGATGGGGACGTCTACGTGATCAAGGCAGGCCCCGAGTACGAAGAGCTTGCGAAGAACGCCATCGGCGAGGTCCTGATGGCGACGCCCGCCATCTCGGATGGGCTGATCATTTTCCGCGGGATCAACCATGTTTACGCGATCAAGGCGCAGCGCTAGTCGAGCGTTGACGCTGCCGCCTCAGCTGCCCCGAAGGTCAGCCCGCATGCCCGGCGGCTGAGAGCCGGCGATCGAGATCGAACGCGGCACTGATGAGCGCAAGATGGGTGAAGGCCTGCGGAAAGTTGCCCAGGTGCTGCGCCTTCGGCCCGAGCTCCTCACCATAGAGTCCGAGATGATTGGCGTAGCCGAGCATCTTCTCGAAGAAGAAGCGGGCCTTCTGCAGATCACCCATGCGCGACAGGCACTCGACATACCAGAAGGAGCACATCGAGAACGTGCCCTCCGTGCCCGTGAGGCCGTCGGAGAAGCCGTCGCCCAATCGATACCGGTACACCAGCGAATCGCTCACCAGCTCACGCTCGATGCCCCGCAAGGTGGAGATCCAGCGCGGATCGGTGGGAGACAGGAAGCGCACCAGAGGCATGAGCAGCGCCGACGCATCGAACGTCACCGCGCCGGGATGCTGGACGAATCCTTGACGCTTCGGGCTCCAGAAGCGATCGAAGATGTCGCGATAGATGGTGTCGCGTTCCTCGAACCAGCGTGACAGCGGCGCTGGAAACGAACGCTTGGTGGCGAGCCTGAGCGCGCGATCGATCGCAACCCAGCACATGGCGCGCGAGTAGAGGAACTCCTGCCGCCCGCCGCGCACCTCCCAGATGCTCTCGTCCTTCTCACGCCAGTGATCACACACCCAGTCGATCAGTCGCGCCACGTTCATCCAGGCGTCGTATCCGATCGGTGACCCGTACTTGTCGTACAGGTAGACGGAGTCCATCAGCTCACCGTAGATGTCCAGCTGGAGGTGCTGGTAGGCGGCGTTCCCGATGCGCACCGGTCGGGAACCCATGTAGCCTTCGAGGTGAGGCAACACGGCCTCTTCGATCGCGTGACGGCCGTCGATGCCGTACATGATCTGGAGGGACCCGTCCGGCTCCAGCTCCTCGCACCGCGCCATCATCCAGCGCATGAAGTCGGACGCCTCGCTCGTGTAGCCCAGGCGCATCAGCCCGTAGAGCGTGAACGACGAATCGCGAATCCACGCGTACCGGTAGTCCCAGTTCCGCTCGCCCCCGATGTGCTCGGGCAGGCCGAAGGTCGGCGCGGCCACGATCGAGCCGTGCTTCTTCGACGTCAGGAGCTTCAGCACGAGCGCGGAGCGGTTGACCATCTCGCGCCAGCGGTTCTTGTAGGTGCTGCGGGCGATCCACCGGCGCCAGAAGTTCACGGTCTGCTTGAAGGCCTCGGTCGTGTAGTCCGGCCCCTCGGATGGGGACGGCGCACTCGCCTCGGCGACCTCGAGCACGAACCACGCCGATTCATCGGCACGGAGCGTGAACTGCGCCACGGCAGCTCCATTGACGACCTGCATCGGGACTGACGAGCGCAGGCGCAGCGCCAGTTCCCCTGCCACGCCGCGCCCCACGAACAGGATTTCGTGATCCCCACGGCGCTCGGTGGTGTGGGTGGCTCGGGCGTAGTCGAACCGGGGATCGCAGCGCATCGTGAAGCACAGCTCGCCACGGACGGTTTTTGCACGGCGGACGACGTGGTGGGCGACGCCAGCCGCCTCCTCGACCGGCATGAAATCGGAGACTTCCGCCACTCCGCTTTCGGAGAGGAATCGCGTGAGCAGGACGTTGGTGTCGGGGAGGTAGAGCTGCCGGTGTACCGCGTCATCCAGCCGTGGCGCGATCTGGAATCGACCGCCCCGATCGGCGTCGAGGAGGGCTGCGAAGACGGAAGGCGAGTCGAACGAGGGAAGGCAGAGAAAGTCGATCGACGCGTCCTTTCCCACGAGTGCGATCGTGTGCAGGTCGCCGATGACGCCGTAGTCCTCGATGGGTGCGTACCCGTGGGCCATATCTCGCAACAGACGCTCCCCGGATCCTACTATCACGCGTGAGACGACCCGGCCACAATGCGGGTTGACTGCGCCGACGCGTGCCAGAGATGACGGGTGGTGCCATGGACGCCTACGACCTGATCTGCGCGGCAGCGGCCTGCCTGGCGACGTTGCTCTTCTCCGCCCAGTTCGTGCGGCGCAGCTAACCGCGAGCAGTCAGCGTCGCCGGTCCTTCTCGTCAAAACGCGGAAGGGCGGCGGCCGTCGTCGCGGCTGCGTATGAACGACAGGCCAAGAATCCGCGTCGATCGAAGCCGTCTCCTAAATCACGGCAGATATGCCGACACTTCGTTCACGAAATCGGTCTTCGCGCTGTGCCAGTGATGGTAGATGCCGGGATGGCGGCCGGCGAGTCGTAGTAACTTGACTCGGTGGCTGAGTACGTCCGGCATCTCCGCGAGCTCATTGGAGGTAACGAACTGCTCCAGGTTCCGTCCGTGTCGATCGCGTTGCGCGATGTGCAAGGACGCGTGCTTATGGTACGTCATTCGGAAGGCGGCGTTTGGCTTCTACCAGGGGGCGCAATAGAGCCGGCTGAAGTTCCGGCCGACGCGGCAGTCCGCGAGATGTTCGAGGAAACTGGGCTCCTGGTTCGGCTCACACGTCTGGTCGGCGTTTTCGGAGGGCCGGAATTCGTCATTCACTACCGCAATGGAAATCGCACTTCGTATGTGATGGCTGTGTTTGAAGCGGAACAAGTGGGCGGGGCGCAGCGCCCGGATGGAACGGAAGTGTTGGAAATCCGGTTTGTGACGGAGCCCCAAGCGGCGGCGCTTCCGAAGGCAGGGTGGGTGTCCGAGGTGCTTGGAGCGGTATTTCATTCTGGCGACGCTCGCGGCTTTCGACCGCAACGATCGAGCGCGCCTGAGTAGCGACGTTCTGCGTCAAGAAGCACCCTAACGGCGATCTGTTTGCGGACGCGTGGATCACCCGACACTGCAAGACAAGGCAGGACTGAAACGCTTCAACGCCTCCATGGCATCAGCATTGCCTTGATCGGCGGCACGCTTGCAGGGCCGCCCCGCCTCGCGGTCGTCCTTCGCCAAACCGCACCACCTGCCCAACGATCTCGCCATGGAACGCCGCGCAGGTCGAGATCGCCAGGGCATTTGCCGGCGACAGCGTTGCCTCGATTTCTTTCGAGGCTAGTCAGCTGAATGTTTCTGCGGCTGAACTCATCGTGCGCCCACCAGCGAGGCTCTCGTGGAGGCAGGGTTACGGGCTGGTTCGATTCCTGTTTGGGCCACCACTCTTTCATCAGCACTCTCGGCCGGCGCCAAGTAGTTGAAAAGTGGCGCGGTTATCGCAGTTCGATTGAATCGATTTCCGCCGAACGCGATTCCTTCAGGAAGGAACAGCAACCATCGGAGTAAGGCCGATAATAGGTCTGATGCGTATGTCCACTTCGCGCCAGCCGCGTTTCTGCACACTGCAATCCGAGCGGCGCGGCTTGTGACCCGGTTCTCGGGCAGGCTCGACACTCTGACGAAGGGACTCGTGCTAAGCACGGTCGGGCTTTGTGTCGTGTCAGTCGGTGCCGCGAATCCCGTTCCAGCGGTCGTCGATAGGTTCTTGGCGAACAATCCCTCGTTGGGACTGCTGCGACTGGAGGACGTCCGCGACATTGTCGATCCAGCTTTTGAAGAGTTCTCACCTTTCGTCAATGTCGATCTCACGGGTGATCGCCTGGCAGACGTCGCCGCTGTTGTCGTGCAGCGAGGCTCGCCGGTGAGCTACGGGGTGATTGCATTCAACGGCTCGCGGTCTGGATTCGGGCCCCGTCAATGGGTCGTGCGCCTGCAGCCCGAACGGATCGTAGGCCTGTACGTCCGAGATCGACGCCGGATCGACATCGCGTACTGCGTGGAGTGTGACAGCAATCCCTTCGTGCGATGGGATGGAACGGAGTACGCCGAACACTTCTGGGTGCCGGGTGACTCGCCAGCTACCTTCGACCAACCGTCCAAAGGTGTCACACCTGTTGGACTCCGCGTCAGTCCTACACAGGCCGGTCGCATCATCGCCAAACTACCGGAGTGTACAGACGCCGAAGTCCTCCAGGCGGTTAAGCGGCCCGCCGGCGATCGCTGGTACAGAGTGGCGGTTGTCGTGAACGGGCTGCGACAAGTAGGTTTCGTCCGACAAGCCGAGTTGACGGAAGTCTCCTGCATCGGTTGAGCTGTGTCGCGACTTTGCCGCTTGTGTCGGCGCGCAACCGGATATGCTGCCGTTCACGCGCCAGCCCCCGTCTCAGTTGCTGGTCACGCGTATGTTCGGAGCAGTCTCGCCGCGCGCAACCCAGGGTGACTGACTGCCAATCAGCGGCCGCCGTTCGTCATAGCTGGCTGAAAGTTAATCCGGTAAGCGGTACAGCCGCAAGTGATCGTCTCGGCTGACGAGGAGCATTTTTCGATCCGCTGTGTACTTGACTCTCCGTCGTGGATCCGGCAACGACTCGATTTCTTCGGGTGTGAGCGGGACGCTCCAATAGTCAGGTTCTTGGAGCATCAGCCGGACGCCGGTCTCCGCAAACACTGTATCAGCCAAGTCACTGCGACTTCGGCCGTATGGCCACACCAAGACGGTATGACCGTCACGATCAAAGACGTAGGTCGAAAGATTCTCATCGCACTGCTCTGCGCCACTCGGCCCGTACACAGCGTGATTAGGATCGCCGGTGACGACGATGAACGCGCCGTCGAGCGTGATTTCAGCCTCTGGACAACCCATCGCTTTCACCCATCGCGGTCCTCCTGATGCAAGGCGGCCGCGGTAGCCGTCCGCATCCGGTCCCCACACCTCCACTTGCGCTGGTTCATCCCCACCGCGATATGGCCACCTGAATTCCACGCGCCATTGCCCGTCATCAGAGACGCTGTCACCCCACCCCCCGGGTCGGACCACGTCGAACAGCGCTTCGACGTCTTCCCTCAAAAAGCTGTAGGGTGTGGTGACGGGGACCTGCGCGGGCCACGTCACGGGGAAGTCGCTCCAGCGACCTGACCATCGCACTCGGAGGCCCGGCGACAAGACATAACCATGTGGGGCCGCTGTCGAAACAGCAATCGAGTCTCCGCGAAGAGTGAATCGGACGATCGACGGCGTGCCAATAGTTTTGAGAAATGCGCGCCGTCCGTCTCGAGTCGCAGTCCACACATATTTGTATTCGGTGGTCCCAACGATGGCCACGGCAGTGCAGTCGGGTGATACCGCCACATCGGTTCCGACGCGGATGAGGCGGTTGGTGCGGTGGTAATTCCATGTCCAGAGCCGCTGGCCTGACGCGCCGATCACGTAGACGGATGTTGGTGTGGCCACAGCCACGCACTGCGACGACGATGCCCACGCCAGTTGGACGACCTCACCGGGATCGTCCAGGTCCAGCGTCCACGCAGGCGCGATGTCCTTCGCGGGGATGACGCCCTGCTGAACGATGAGCGTGGCAAATACAGCCAACGGCAGCAGGTTCATCTGAGGCAACTACGGTACTACTACGGAGCGGAAACGGCGTCAGCGCGCCGGCTTCATGGAATGTTGCACACCGCGGCGCAGGATTCAGTTCCGTGCGCGTGGATCTCAGGATCGTAACCGGGGAAGCGGCGAAACGGCTGTAATGGCCTTTCCGCCGGCTCCAGGCACAGGACCTGCGAAAGAACGGCCAACCGGTTCCGCAGACGACTCCCAATGCAGAGACTCAGGTCCGTCATGCGAGCAGAGCGTCTGGCGGAGGATGTGCGGCGCATTGTTCCGCAAGTTCGCTGACGGGCCGCGCGCGACAGCAGCTCCTTCAGCGAACCTTCGGTCATCATGGCTGATCGAGGCATCAGGCGGGAATGTAATGTCCTGACGCTTTTCGCACGCCGCGCACACCGGGACCGTCGCGAACGAAACGTCCGGGCGGTGATGGCGAGGCGGTGCACTTCTTGCCGGCGTTGGCCCCGGAGGTTTCATGCCCGCTCGCCTTCGCGGCCTCTTCAACTCGATCCTGGTCCAGGCGGCGTTCGTCGCCTGCGCGCTCGCGATCCTCGGCGTGATGTCCGCACCGGTCAAAGCCAACACTGCGCTCTACACGGTCACCGATCTCGGGTCGCTCGGCTGCTGCAGGGATTGGATCTGGGAGAGCACCGCGCTCGCCTTGAACAACGCAGGTGCAGTCGTGGGGACCACGACATCGCCTACCGATCCATCCATGACGCTGCCGTTCATTTATCGTGACGGCACCATGACGGCGATCACCGACTGGACCGGCGAAGCGAGAGGAATCAACGACGCGGGCCAGGTTACCGGCGGAGCGACGCCGCCTGGCGAGATCATGCCGCACGCGTTCGTGTACCAGGACGGCGTGTTCACCGACCTCGGCGCGCTGCCCGGCTACTCGAATCAGCCCTACGCGGTCGGCTACGCGATCAACGGCAGCGGAATGATCGTCGGGGACTCGAAGAACGGCGCCTTCATTTACGAAAACGGCACGATGCGCCTGTTGAAGCGGCTCTCGGCGCGGTTCGCATCCGATGTCAACGACCCGGGCGACGTCGTGGGCCTGCTCGAGACTGTCAGAGCGGGCTCGCCGCACAGCGATAAGGGCTTCCTCTTCAGCGACAACGCGCTGATCGACCTCGGGACGATGGATGGCGATCCCGAGTCTCAGACCGTCCAGCTGCGCATCAACAATCGTCGTCAGATCTCGGGCATCGCCTTCAACGTGACGAGGTCCGACGCGCGCGCGTTTCTGTGGGAGAACGGCGTGTTCGGCGATCTCGGAACACTGCGCGGCGGCTACTCCTACGCGTTGGACCTGAACAACCACGGGCACGTCGTCGGCTTCTCCGACTCGTCAGTGTTCGTCTATCGCGACGGCATGATGATCGACCTGAATCAGGCCTTCGAAAAGAATGGCTCCGTCTGGCCGATCATCCAGGACGTCCATGCGATCAACGATCGCGGACAGATCGTCGGCAACGCCTACTTCGCGGACAGCAATGGCGTCGTGCGCTTGCGCGCCTGTCTGCTGACGCCGCTCGTTCCGGTTCAATAGGGTTCACAGATTCGGGGCAGCAGCGCGCTGCTGTTTCGCGTCCAGCCGCGAGACACGATGATTCGCGTCGGCCACGGTGATTCTCGTTCTGGTCGCGATTGCTCCGGGCTGCATTCCCGTTGCGGTCATGACGCAGGAAGCCAATGACACGGATGCGAACCTTCAACAGCCTCTAGTGTAGGCGGGTTTGATCTGAAGGTGAAGGTCGCTGTCATAGAACTCCTCGGCTTCGACGAGGTAGGTTCGGAGCTTTTGGGCGTGGTCACGGCGTTCATCCGAACCCGTGCATGGTCCGTCAAAGTCCTCTTCTTTTCTGATTTCGAGCGTTCGGCCGTGCCTGGCGACCACGACGATGTTGCCGGCATCGAACGTGACAGTGCGCGACGCTCCGCTCTCCCGGGCTGCGACTTTCTTTGAGAGCGAATAGACGGTGCCGTCCGACACGGTCGAGAGCTCGGTTCGACCAGCGAGGTGGATCCAGACCGCGCTTCTGAACGGGCGCGGCGGCAGGAGAAACCAGTCCCCCTTGCGATCCAGGATGGTCTGGTCGTGAAGGTACGTATAGCCCCAATCCTCTTCGACCCAGTCAGCCTCGAGTGCCACATCGTCCCCGTCGTTTGGCCGATATACCAGCTCCAGTCCGCTCCCGGGAATCAGGCGCGCGATTACCGTCCCCAGCGCACGTGACTCCGGTGATGGCGCCTCACGAACAGGAAAGGTCCATTCCACCGGGGAAGGCCGCACTGTGAAACATTCCACAACGGCTCTGACCTTGTACAGGGCCCGTGTGTCGGCAAACAGCGACCGCCGGAGTGCGCCGTCGACCGCCACGGCGACTTTGCCCTCGGGAAGGACCGTTGCGGAGTGCGTCAGATTGACTGTCTTCTCGCCGCTCGCGAGCCCGATCTCGACGGCCTGCACGGCGCCGACGTGAAGCCGCGACGTGGGGCACGCATCATTGCCGCTGTATTGGCAGTCGAAGAGGAGATCGATGGTCTGAAAGTTCTCGTCGACGATATGGTGCGCGTGATCGCTGGAGCTGGCGTTTCCGATGAGGATTCCGAAAAACTGCGGATTGGCGGAATTCGTCTGCTTCGCCGCTGCATGATAGGGCGCCTTCGGGCTCAGACCTGGGTTGTATGGCGGCAAGGTGAAATATGTAGCGCCGTCACAGATGCCCGTGTTGAGCCGCTCGCAGGTGCCGGCATTCGGGCCCGAACAGGACGGCTGCGTGCTGCCTGTCAGATGACCCATCATCTCTTCGGACCACAGCGGAACGAGCTCGAACGGCCTCTTGATCTGGTCGGCTCCGTGAAGTCCAACCGCGCTCGTAAACAGCAGAATGACCGCAAAAAGACCGGCCGTCGCGTCCATGTTCAACTGCACTCCGCAAGGGTGGTGCCGTCTGCACCTGCAATGCTCGTTGTTACCACTTGGTTTTCGCGCCGTGAACGGTTACAAAACGGACGTCGGCTACCAATTCCGTTCCGCGCGAGGTGTCGCCGATCTTCCTGCCCTGCGCCGAGCGCAGTACCGGAGGCAACAATTGCAAACGAGAGCGAGGCGGCAAGGGGTGCCGACGGCACGAGTAACCCTCCGAACGTCGATCCACTCCTGCGATACCGAATCATGGATTTCGTCGGATCGTCACTGACACCGGCTGAGACGGGACCGGTGCGGGCCATTCACAGTTCACCGCGCTGACCATCATCTTTGCGCGTATCTCCCGCTCGATGCCACTCACGGCAGCCACGCGGCTCGCGTTCGACTCCGGCACGTTCAGAACACCAGCATTGTGGATGCGGGCTGTCTCGCCGGGTTGGAGGATCAGCGTTGTCCCGGGTGCACGAGCATCGCCGAAAAGCATGCTGCCGGTCAGCCCGTGTTGCATGCCGCCGTCGTCGGTGGTGAACAGACTCGCGATCGCCTCCAGCTTCGACGCCGGATCATTCACGCGCTGGGCCGTCCACGGCAGTGTCACCGAGCCGAGGCCCGCGTTCCTCACGGTCACGTCGTAAACCACGTTGCTACCGAGGAAGTAACTCGCTCGATCCAGGACGAGGCGCAGTTCGAGCGGCAGCTCGGGAGCCTTCCGCCAGACCAGCCGGCAGCGCATCCCTCACCACCGCCGATGTGCTCGCTGCGTGAAACGGTGAGGTCCAATACGTGCTGTTCTGCGCAAACCACGGTCACGAGCAGGGTCGCCACGAGGACGGCGGCGCTTGCGATGACGGTTACGGAGGGACCGTTGTTAATCGGCCAGCCACGATCCATATCGTTGAGACCGCGAAAATCACTCCGGCCTGCGGCTTCGACCGAGCGCGCGTTGCACGTCGCGTTGGACATCGGCGGTCCAAACTGCGCCGCGGGAGCAACTCGGAAGCCTGAATGCCTCCTCGTCGGGCCCGAGGAACACTGATGAGCGATCCTGGTCGGACAATCGGTTCGCAAGTATCAGATACTCTGTGTTCGGCTTCAGGTGATCCGAGCTTTCGGCGTCCAGGACCTGGTACACGATCATCGTTTTTCTTGCCGGCCCCTTCCACACCTGCTGAACGTCGAAAGTCAGCCGCAGCCCGAATGCCGTCCGGTCGCGTAGAGCATCTTCTCCATCATCAGTGACACGCACCAGGCCGACAGCATTCGGTGCAAATCGCGAGACGACTTCCTTCTCCACGAGGGTTCCCGCAAAGATGACATCTGCGCGGTACTGGTTCGGCGTCACGGTCACGCATTCAGCTGCCGCTGGGTTGGGGAAGAGAGCCAACACCAGTGCCGTAATGGCAGCAGTCAGGATGAACAGGAACGGCCTTCGCATCGGATCGACCCTCCACTGAACCGCTGCGAATTGTGCTGACACGTCCGTGCCCCGCACGAGCGCCGTAGAAGCGGACTGCGCTGGCGGCCGAGCAGTCTTGATTCTGAACGATGCCGACGGGTCCATCAGGTGCCGTAGCAATGTCACCAGGCCAATCCCACGAGTGCGATCGTGTGCAGGTCGCCGATGACGCCCTAGTCCTCGATGGGTGCGTATCCGTGGGCCATATCTCGCAACAGACGCTCCCCGGATCCTACTATCACGCGTGAGACGACCCGGCCACAATGCGGTGTTGACAAGCGCGGACGGGTGCCAGAGATTACGGTGGTTCCATGGACGCCTACGACCTGCTCGTCATCGGCTCCGGGCCCGCGGGACAGCGGGCCGCCATTCAGGGCGCGAAGTCGGGCAAACGGGTGGCCCTGGTCGAGCGCCGGGAGGTCGTGGGCGGGACCTGCATCAACACCGGCACCATTCCCAGCAAGACGATGCGGGAAGCGGTGCTGCACCTGTCGGGCTTCCAGTACCAGGGCATCTATGGCGTCAGCTATCGTGTGAAGGAACAGATCACGATGGCCGACCTGTCGTTCCGCGTCCAGCAGGTGATCAAGAACGAGCTCGACGTCACGCAGGCACAGCTGTTTCGGAACGGCATCACGCTGCTCAACGGGTTGGCGAGCTTCAGCGACCCGCATCAGATTCGTGTCGAGGGAGCCCGCGGCGAGGCCACGTGTCGCGCCGAGTCCATCATCATCGCCACAGGCACCAAACCGGCCGAGTCCGCTCGCGTGCCGATCAACGGTCAGACGATCATCCTGAGCGATCAGGTGCTGCAGATGCCCCAGTTGCCAAAGACGCTGATCGTGGTGGGTGGCGGCGTGATCGGCGTGGAGTACACCTGCATGTTCGCCGCGCTCGGGATTCGGGTCGTGCTGATTGAAAAACGGCCCAGGCTGCTCGAGTTCGCCGATGCCGAGATCGTCGAGGCGCTCTGTTATCACCTGCGCGATCATCGGGTGACCCTCCGCCTCAACGAGGAGGTCGACACCGTGGAACAACTGCCGGACGGCAGCGTGATGGCCGCGCTGCGTAGCAAGAAAAAAATCTCCGGCGATGCACTGCTCTATGCCATCGGCCGACAGGGAAACGTGCAGGAGCTCAATCTCGGGGCGGCCGGGCTCGAGGCTGATGACCGTGGTCGAATTCCGGTCGACGCCGACTATCGGACCAGCCAGCCGCACATCTTTGCGGTTGGCGACGTGATTGGATTTCCGAGCCTGGCATCAGTGTCGATGGAACAAGGACGGATCGCGGCCGGACGCGCGGTCGGCGCGGACGTCCATTCGAACGCTGCCAACTACCCCTACGGGATCTATACCATCCCGGAGATCTCCTTCATCGGAAAGACCGAGGAGCAGCTCACCGACGAGGATGTGCCGTATGAAGTGGGTCTTGCCTACTACCGTGAAATCGCGCGCGGCCAGATCCGCGGCGACACGACCGGACGGCTGAAACTGATCTTCCACCGCGAGACGAAGCAGTTGCTCGGTGTGCACATCATCGGCGAAGGGGCCGCCGAGCTGGTTCACATCGGGCAGGCGGTGATGAGTCACAACGCCACGATCGACTACTTCATCGACACCGTCTTCAACTATCCGACGCTGGCCGAGTGTTACAAGGCGGCGGCGTTCAATGGCCTGAACAAGCTGTCGAGAGCGTGACCGCTCTGCGGAGGGGTGATGGGACATGCCGTCGGCGTTCTCGCCATGGAGCACATCGCGGTGGGGCTCGTCGAGCACGACAAGCTCGTCGGATCCGTCCGTCTGTATCCTCAGGATGCGACCGTCGCCGGGGCCCTGCAGACCCTTCCGGCCGAGCAGATCGCCCAGGCCATATGCGCCGAGATTCGCGCGCTGGCCGGGGGCCAGCCGGTCAGTGCCATTGGCGTGGGGTTCCCCGGCATCATCCGCGATGGTGTGGTCGAGGAATCCCCGAACCTGCAGCACGTCAAGGGCTTTCATCTCGCCCGCTCCATCTCGGCTGCTTTCGACGGCCGCGCGCGAGTGTTGATCCTGAACGATGCCGACGCCATTGCGGCCGGCATCGCCGCGACGCGCGGTCATCTCCGGGCGCTGATCCGCGTCTGGACGCTCGGCAGCGGAGTCGGCTACGGCAGGTACCCGCTCGCCGCCGGCACTGGCGAGGGCGGCCACATGGTGGTGAGCCTGGACCCGAAGGAAACTCTCTGCGGCTGCGGGGGGGTCGGGCATCTCGAAGGCATCGTCGGCCATCGCAGTATGCGGTTGCGCTTTCTGGACATGGAGCCTGAGGAGGTCTTCGAGCACGCCGCGAGCGGGGATGCCCGATGTGCCGGATTCGTGCAGCTGTGGCACCGCGCCCTGGCGGCCGCGACGGCCACCAGCGTTCACGTCGACGGCCCTGGGCGCTTCTTCCTCTCGGGGCCAAACGCCCGCTTCGTGGAGATCAGGGTCCTTGAAAGCTACCTGCTCGAGATGGTCCGGATGAGCCCGCTCCTCGGCAGCGCATTCGAGATCGTGCCCACGAGCGACGAGCTCGCGATCATCGGTGCCGCCGCCAGCGCCGTCGAGCGCGCGCGTGGATCAGGTGCCGTAGCATAGGTCACCATGGCAATTACCCGCCGGGCCTTCCTTGCCGCGACCGTGGCGCTCGCCGCAGGGCCTCCGCTCTATGCCCAGCGCCGCACCTACACCCTCGAGCCCGACACCCACGGACACACAATGAAGGATGCGGCCGGCCGCGTCGTGCTCGCCTACCTCACGAGCAAGCCGGAAGGCCTGACCGGCAACAGCGCGTGCTGCGTCCATCCCTTCAACACGCCCGCCGGCGAGAGCGCGACCGACATCGCGCCGGCGGATCACCGGAATCACCGGGGCATCTTCTTCGCGTGGCACGACATGCAATTCACGCGCGGCGAGCGGACGCTCCGCGGCGACTTCTGGGGCTGGGGCCAGTTCGCGCCGGCCGAGGGACGGACGATTGCGAACCGGTCGGTGAGGCTCGTCCACGCCGATGCGGTGGCGGCGGAGATCGCGGTGGAGAACGACTGGACGATCGACGGCGAGCCGGTCCTGCGCGAACAGACGACGATGCGCGCCTCCGAGGAGCAGGGCGCGCGCATCCTCGATCTCACCTACCGCTTCACGTCGGAGTACGACATCACGCTGAATCAGATGGCGTTCACCGGAATGTGCTTCCGCTGCCGCAAGGACGGCGCTTACACGTTCCACGATCCGGGCGGCGAGGTGACGCTGCCCAATTCGAACGCCACCAGGCCGGAGACCGACTGGCCGGCGAGGCGGTGGTACAGCCACACGGTCACACGCGCGGACGGCAGGTCAGTGGCGTCGGCCCTGATCGATCATCCGGACAACCCGCCGAGCGCGTGGCACGGAGCGCGGGGCGTGTCGTTCCTCAATCCCTGCATCACCGCGAACGGCCCGGTGAAGATCGCGGCCAACCAGCCGCTGACACTGCGGTATCGAGCCGTCACCGTCGACGGCACGTTCGCGGACGGGGTCGTGGACAGAGTGGCTTCCGGCTTTCGCGGGAAGGATGCGTGAAGGAGGGTGCCCGCCAGGACCGACGGCTATAATTGCGCCGGATTGGGGCAATCTGCCCCCGAGGTGCGCATGCTGACGACCGCGTCCCACATGGCCACGTGTGCGAGGCTCACGAACGCCATCAGCAAGAGCCGCAGCGTCGAGGAAATCTTTTCGGCCGCTCTCGACGCCCTCGGTTCGGGGCTGGGTGTCGATCGTGCCTCGATCCTTCTGTTCGATCCCGATGGGGTGATGCGATTCAAGGCGTATCGCGGCCTGTCGGATGCCTATCGGCGCGCGGTCGAAGGTCACACGCCGTGGCGGCCCGACAGTCCCGATCCGCAGCCGATCTGGATTGCCGACGTTGCCGCGGACGCGTCGCTCGCGGCCTATCTGCCCATCTTCGCGGCCGAGCGAATCGCCGCCCTGGCGTTCATTCCTCTGGTCAGCCTCGATCGGGTCATCGGCAAGTTCATGCTGTATTACGCGTCCCCGACCGACCCGACCGCCGACGCGCTGCAACTCGCGGGCGTCATCGCCGCCCAGGTCGCATTTGCCGTGGAGCGGACGAGAACCGAAGAACAGGCTCGTCGCAGCGAAGAGCGCCTCCGCTTCGCCCTCGATGCGGCGTCGATGGGAACGTGGGACTGGGATCTGACGACGAACGACGTTCAGTGGTCCGACAACCTGGCGCGAATTCATGGACTCCCCGAGGGCGCCTTCGACGGGACGTTCAGCAGCTACGAGCGCGAGATTCACCCCGACGACCGGCCGCGGGTCTACGCATCAATCCAGAAGGCCCTGAACGAAGGCGTTCCCCACGACGTCGAGTATCGCATCGTGAGTCCCGACGGCCTCGTGCGCTGGTGCGAAGGCAAAGGCCGCGTCGAGTACGACGACGGCCGGCCGGTGCGTATGAGCGGGGTCTGCATGATGGTGACGCGCCGGAAGGAGGCCGAGCTCGCGAGGCTCGCCGCGGCCGAGGAGTCCAGCCGCCTGAAGGATGAATTCCTGGCGACGCTGTCACACGAGCTCCGGACGCCGTTGAATGCGGTCATGGGCTGGGTCCAGATGCTCCAGGTCGGCGAACTGCCGCCGCCGCGCGCGCAGCAGGCGGTCGAGGTGATTGACCGGAACGCCCGGCTGCAGGCGCAGTTGATCGAGGACATCCTGGACGTCTTCCGCATCATTACCGGGAAGCTCGACATCGAACGCGTGCCGATGTCGATGACCCACCTCCTCGAGGCGATCCTGACCGGCATAAGTCCATCCGCCGATGCCGCGGGCATCATCCTTCGTCAGGAGATCGCGCCGGATCTGCCGCCGATCGAAGGGGATCCCAAGCGCCTCCATCAGGTGCTGAACAACGTGCTCTCGAATGCCATCAAGTTCACGCCGCAAGGAGGGACAGTGGTCCTTCGGTGCGGCGTGGACGACAGCGCGCTGCAGATCGAGGTCGAAGACTCCGGCATCGGCATCGAAGCCGGGTTCATGCCCTTCGTGTTCGACCGTTTCCGGCAGGCCGACAGTCGATCGACTCGCATTCACGGCGGTCTCGGTCTCGGGCTGGCGATCGCTCGGCATCTGGTCGAGCAGCATGGCGGCACGATCCGGGCGCAGAGTGAGGGGCAGGACAGGGGGACAACCGTGTCGATTCGGCTGCCGGTGGGATGCCCCGCTTCGGCGCTGACGAGCTGATCGGACTGGAACGAGCGATCCCGCCGCTGCCGGCTACTCCAGCACGATCACTTCATGGTCCAGGATCGAGGCGATCTCGAGCGACGCTCGTCCGCCGGCCACTTCCACGGCCGGTGTGCCTCCGGCAACCAGCAGCCGGGCCCGCGGCTTTGTCTGGCCGGCAGGAACGGGCATCGTGATCTTGAACGGGCCGACGCGAATCAGCTCGTCGAGCGGTGCGCGCCACGTCGCTTCGCTGGTCAGATTCACCATGTGCAGCACGGAACGCCCCGGCTGCTGGTAGAGGTGACAGTCGATCAAGCCGGTGCCCTCGACGGTCAGCGGGATGCTGCCGGCTGCCGTCCACCGAATCACATTCCCCAGCAGCCGCGCATGATCGGGCAGGTGGTCTCTGGCGTACCGTCGATCGACGTCTGCCGGCATGTACGCCACGCGTCCCTTCCCGTGCTCCGAAAGCACCAGTCCGGGGACGTCGGTCTTCGGTTCACGCATCCAGGCGGTTTCCGGCGGGTAGGTGGGAAAGGGCGGCACGAACGTCAGCGGCACGACCGCGCCTTTGTCCACGCGCAGCGGGGTCAGCGATCCGCCATACGCGAGCAGATCGGTCTCCTCGAAGCCGCTCAGCACGGCGTGGCGGGGTCCCGGGATCGCCGGCTCGTCGCCGGCGCGCGGACCATCGACACGCGCGCGCAGTTCGGGAATCAGGCGCAGGTAAGTATGCCCACTCGGGCTGGGTGCGAACGCGCCAATCGGATCGGTGCTCCCGCCGCGGCCGCCTGGCGCGCCTCCCGGCGTCACATCGCCGGTCCGATGACAGCCAAACAGATCGCCGAGCGCGAAATCGGGCCGTGGGTCGCCCCACTCGTTGTGCAGGCTCGTCGCACCGGTCGCGAACAGCGAGCCGCCACGTTCGACGAATCGCCTGATCGTTGCAACCTGGGCCTCGGCGAGCGCACCGACGTTGGGCAGGATCAGCACCGTCATCGCGGCTGCCTGCCGTTCGATGTCGTCGGCGTGGATCGGGAGATACGGGATCCGGGCGCGTACCAACGCGTGCATGAAGCCCGTGTACGGGGCATCGACGACCTCCGGCGATGCGTCCCGGCCGAAGAAGTCGGTGTTGCGCTGCGACCAGACGAGCCCGACGCTGGCCACCGGCGTGCGGCCGACGAGGTAGTGCTGGTTCGTCTTCCACCATCGCATCACGGGCTCAGCGGTCTGGTACATCCGCCGATCCTCGTGATAGGCGGCGACGTGATGCCACCATGGCTGGATCCCGCCGGCGATGCCCGCAATCATCCACATCCGCGCTTCCGCCGCCGGCTTCGCGGCGACCCGGTAGTAGCCGGGGCCGGATTGATACATCGCCATCGATTCCGGCGCGAGCGTGTCCCAGCCGGCGATCATGTGGACGCGCTTGCCGGTGTCGCCGTTCTGCTGGAAGCCGGTGTCGTCGTCCCGCCGCTGATGGTCGAGCATCATGATGTCGGCACGGGCGCCGATCTCTTTCAGATCGCGAAACGACCGCGCCTGCGCGGTCACCGATCCGCTGTTCATGCCTGACCAGATGCAGTCGGGACCGCCCGCGGCGCGCGTCGTGCGGTTGTTCAGTTCCCAGACCTCGGTCCGCCGCGCGTAGCTCCACATGATCCACTCGCGGTAGGCCTGGTCGTCCCAGTCTGCCTTGCGCGGCAATGCCTTGCCTGTCTTCGCCTTGAACTTCTGCGTGCAGTTGTCGCAGTAGCAGATGCTCTCGCGACCGAGACCGGCCCAGCTGTTGTCGGTGAAGCCATCGGGCTTCGACCGTTCGATGATCTCGCGCAGCACGTCCGGCAGGTACTGGTCGTAGTAGGCGCTGTTGATGCAGGCGATGTACTTGTCGGCGGCGCGATACGGCTGCCCGCTGGCGTTGCGCGCGAACCAGTCCGGGTGTGCCTTGAAGAAGTCCTCGTCGGTCCGGTTCGAGTCCATGCGCGCCATCACGAAGATGCCGTCAGCGTGGGCGGCTTTCGTCAGGTCGCCGAACAGATCACGTTCGCCGAGGAACTCCGCGCGATGGTGGAGCGGGAATTTGCTCGGATAGTACGCGACGATGCCGCCGGCGTTGATGATGACGGCCTGGACCTGCGTGCGCTTCCAGTAGCCGCGCCACCAGTCGATGTCGTAGCGCACCGGATCCTTCTCGGTGATGTTCGTCTGTCCCCAGAGATAGGCGCGGCGATACCAGGGCGTGCTTTCCCTCGTCGTCGTGGACTGCCGCTCAGCTCCGAGGAGCGCCGGCGCGCCGGGCGCCGCGAGGGCGCCGGCGAGCGCACCTCGAAGGAATGTCCGACGAGTGAGGTCGCTGCGATATTCGGTCACGTCCGTTCTCCTCAGGCCCGTTTGACCACCTCGCGGATGGCCCGGCCCGCGGCGCGGAGATTGTCCAGCTTCATCTCCGAGTACTTGCGGGAGAGGATGATGCCATTCGCGCCCGCCTCGAACGTGGCCTTGACCGCGCCATACACATCGTCCGGCGTCGTCTTCTTTTCCTTCTCGCCGGTGGGGACGTCGATCTCGATGCCGGGCCAGATTTTCGTCTTGCCGCCGACACCTGTCACCGCGCGCCGGGTTTCACGACGTACGTAATCAGCCGAGAGGCCGGCGGTGGGGAGCTTGTCGAGCGGCGCCTCGGATGGGTACTGCTGCAGGCGGTAGGTGACCTCGGCCGTCTGGTCGGGCGTGAGATCCGCGAACAACGTCGAGTTGATGTTCTGGATGTACCGCGCCATGCGCGGGCCGCCGCTGTTGTGGTACATCACCACCTTCAGGAAATCGGAGAACTGCGTGAACATCTGGTAGTCCTGTTCGGCGCGATAGAACGGCGCGAACGAGTTGGTGTGCCAGATGTGCCAGCCCATCGGCTTCTGAGCGGCGATGTCGTGGGCCTTACGAAACATCGCGCGGTACGTGTCGCGGAGCCCTTCATTCCAGAGCCGTTCCCACGCCAGCACTTCCGGGTGCTCGACGAGGATGCGCCAGAACGTGACGAATGCGCCATCGGTCGGCCGCTCTTTCCCCTTCATGCTGCCGACCCACTGTTCCAGCGCCAGGTATCCACGCTTCGCACGCTCGGCGTTGATGCCTTCCGTCTTCGCGGACGTGAGGCAGTGCGGGCAAAAGCATCCGACCGTCGAAGGGCTTGGCCCGCCGCCGTGGCTCGCGCCGAGCGCGCTGTTGAGCGGTCCCTGGCGCTCGCTGCCGAACATCAGGCCGTCGACGTCGTAGGAGCGCAGGTAATCCTCGGTGAGTCCCAGCCAGAAATTCAGGGTGTTCGGGTTGCGGTAACACACGCGTGCCTGTGGCTGGCCGTGCACATCCACTTCGAACGCCTTGTCCAGGCCCGGCACGTCCTTGCGCCAGACGTCCTCGTACCAGCAGATCACCTTCATGCCGCGCTTGTGTGCGCGGGGCAGGACGTCGGCGATCACGTCGTAGTTGGGATGATCGGGCGCCTTCTGGGGCTGGATGCTCGTGTTTTTGTAGTACTGCGGATGCGGCGTCGCGAAATTACCGCCATGGTAGTCGTCGTCGTACTCCTGCTTGCCGTGGTCGGGTAGCGGATTCCCGCGCGGCTGACGCCCGCCGATGCCGCGGCCGTACGTGAACGTCGCGAGGAACAGTGTATCGACGCCGCCGAGCTCAGCAAGCGTGTCGAGCACCTTGTCGGTGCCCTCGTCCAGGAACGACACGGCGCCAACCTGGATGCCGATCGTCCCTCGACCTTGCTCGGGACGACCCTGAGCCTGTCGAAGGGTCGGGCGGTCCGGCGTCTGCGCCGGGACCGGCGGCAAACCGAAGGCTGCAAAGCCAAACGTCGCTGCAGTCGAGCTCTCGAGAAACTCGCGTCGGTTCATCGTCCACCTCACCGCAGATGACGCAGTTGCGCGGAGCGGATTCAACTCCTGCGCGGACGCCGTGTCAAGACGCCGTGCGCATCGCGGTGGCGCATCCCACATCGTGAAACCGTGCCCCGCGATTCTCGGGCGATTCCTCGCGGCGATTGACACGACGACGACACTGCATTATGAAACGCACGCTCGTATCGTGAGACTCGGTGCTGCACGACCCTGGAGAGGAGCGGCTCGATGGCTCGCAGATCAGCGGAACGGCCCGTTTACCGGGTACAGGTGCTCGAGCGCGCGGTCGACATCCTGCAGGTCCTCTCGGAAGATTCCCGCGAGCTCGCGGCCGGCGAAGTCGCCGAGCGCCTGTCCCTCCACAAGAGCACCATCCACCGCCTCCTCACGGTGCTCGACCAGCACCGGCTGATCCGGCGCAACGCCGAAACCGGCCGGTACACGCTCGGTCTCCGGCTCTTCGAATTCGGAACGCGGGCCGTCAGAGGATTGCAGCTGCGCGATCAGGCTCAGCCTCACCTCGACCAGCTTGCCCGCGAGACCGGCGAGACCGCGCACATCTGCGTGTTGGACAACCTGGAAATGGTGTCGCTCGCGTATGCCGAAGGACCACGGTCGCTGCGGATGCCGGCCACGGTCGGCCGCCGCACCCCCGCATACTGTTCAGCTGTCGGGAAGGCGATGCTCGCCTTCCTTCCTGAATCAGCGCTCGACCAGGTGCTGGCCCGGCCGGTCCAGGCCTGCACGGAGAAGACGCTGGTGACGCGAACGGAGCTGCTTGCGGATTTGCGCCAGGTCCGGATACGAGGCTACTCCGTCGACAACGAAGAAATCGAAAAGGGTCTGCGCTGTGTAGGCGGACCCGTCTGGAACTACACAGGCGAAGTCGTCGCCGCGATCAGCGTCGCCGGTCCCGCGTTCCGCATCACCAAAACCCGCGTGCCCACGGTCGCGCGCGCGGTGCTCGCCACCACGCGCGGCCTCTCGACCGAGCTTGGCTATCGTCCCTCCGCACAGCTCGACGTGCCTGGCCCTTTCGAATTTCCTTCCTCGAAGAGGTGAAACCATGCGCCATCTTCAGCGGCTTGTTCCTCTGCTCTTCGCGTCAGCCCTCCTCATGTCGCCGTCCCCGGTGGAAGCGCAGGTCACAACGGCCACGCTCGTCGGCCAGCTGCGCGACAGCTCGGGGGCGGTGATCCCGGGCGCGACGGTCGTCGCCAGGCATGAGGGGACGGGCGTCACCCGCGACGCGATCACCGACGTCAACGGCGAGTTCGTCCTGTCGGCGCTGCCGAACGGCCCCTATACGGTGAAGATCGAGCTCACCGGTTTCAAGGCGCTGGAGAACCACGGCCTGCAACTCGGCGCGGGGCAAACCGTGCGGCAGACGTTCGCCCTCGAGGTCGGCGCGTTAGCGGAGACAGTGACGGTGGCCGTGGAAACGCCGCTCATCGAGGCGTCGGCTTCGTTGCAGGCCGACAACCTCGGGTCGCAGGAGGTGCGGGAGCTGCCGGTCAATCGCCGCAACCTCACCAACCTGATGAGCCTGACCCCCGGCGTGAGCACGAGCGGCGCCGGCGACGTGCAGATGAACGGCGTCGCCGCGGGCGGCACCGGCGTCACGGTCGATGGCACCGAGGCCAACTCGAATCCCGAAGCCCGGTCGCTGGCCCAGTACGGCGGCCAGAATCAGATCTCCGTCATGAGCCTCGACTCGATCGCCGAGGTCCAGATTGTCAAGGGCGTGCTGCCGGCGGAGTACGGCGGGGTCGCCGGCGGACAGATCAATGTGGTCAGCCGATCGGGCACGAACACGTTCCACGGTTCGGCGTTCTACAGCGGCCAGAACGAGAAATTCAACGCGCGCAGCTTTTTCTCCTCGGCGCAGCAGCCCGTCGGCACGTTCCATCAGTACGGGGGCACGCTCGGCGGGCCCATCCTTCGCAGCAAGGCGTTCTTTTTCGCCGCCTACGAGGGCTACGACGAGAACGTGCAGCAAAACCTCAGCGCGACGGTGCCGTATCAGCAGATTCGTGACGAAATTCTGCGCGCGCTGCCATTTCCAGAGACCAGGACGGTGCTCGATGTGCTGCCACTGCCGACCGAGCCGATCGTGTCGTCGCAGGGCGTCGTCGATCCCCGGATCGGCCGGTGGCGTGGCCTCGGGACCCGGAAACGCACGGAGAACGCTCCTCTGATCAAGGGCGAAGCCTCTATCTTCAACGGGGGAAGCCTCGCCGTGACCTATACGAGGCTGCGGCCTTTCACCCTGGAGCCCCGGGCAGTCCTGGACAATGCCAACGACCGTGAATATCCGAACGAACAGGATCGCGTCGCCGCTCAGCTGACCATGACGCGGGGTCGCTGGGTCTCGGAGAGCCGGGTGGGGTGGAACAAGACCTATCTGGCCCGGCTCGACGCGTTCCTGAACGTGAAGCAGCCGAACGCACCGCCGGAGATCATGCCGTACGGACGGCGCATGCCTGCCTTCAGCGTCACCAGCCTCTTCGCGACGCCGAGATCCGAAATCTGGGACATGAAGGGCATCACGTACAGCTTCGAGCAGAAACTCAGTCGGAGCTTCCAGCGGCATCTCCTGAAGGCGGGGTTCCGCTTCATGAGAGAAACCGGTGGACGCCTGAACCCGGAGAACCCCTCGTTCACATATCAGACGTATGCTGATTTGCTCGCGAATATCCCCCAGTCGTTGAGCACCTCGTTCGGCGCGCCGCCGCACGACTCGACAATGGATCAATACAGCGGATTCATTCAGGACGATTGGCGCCTGGGCGATCGCTTCGTGCTGAACCTTGGCCTGCGGTACGACTACTACTCGCAGGTGCAGGTCCGGCCGACGACGGACGTGCCCGTGGAGATCGTCAATTACGAAGCGCCCACCGATCTGCGCAAAATGGATTTCGGTCCTCTCAGGGACCCGCTGAGACCGTACGAGCCGGACGGGAACAATCTCGCACCGCGAGCCGGATTCGCGTGGACCCTGGACCAGAATCAGCGAACCGTCGTCCGCGGCGGCGTCGGCGTTCTCTACAGCCCGCACCTGGTCGCGACGGTGCGGCAGAGCGCGGCAAACCCGTTCATCCCGTTCCGAACCGTCTACAACCGAACCGAGGTTGCCGCCAGGCAAATCAAGTGGCCGTTGTACACCGACGAGTCGGTGCCGTTGGCTCTGGCGGACGCGGGAGGCAAGCGAAGCGTCTTCTCGTTGTTCGACCCGAACATGCAGGTTCCCTATACCGTTCAGTCGATGGTCAGCGTCCAGCGCTCGTTCGGTCAGACGCTGGCCGCAGAGGTCGGCTACCTTCGCACCGACGGTCGTGACTTCCCGCTGCAGCGGCAGTTTACGCAGGCCTTCGACCGAGAAACGGGCGCGCGTCCCAATCCCGCGCTCGGAGCGCCCGGGGGCTACTACATCGACAGCAGCCAGACGATGCTCTACAACGGGCTGCAGACCACGGTTCGCAAGCGGTTCAAGAACAGCCACTCGTGGGAGGTCAACTATACGCTCGGCACGAGCGAGGCCACGCAGGGGGGCGACCTTTCCGCGTACTACATCGCGAGCAGCGCCGCCAACTTCGAGATCAACCAGGACTTCTGGGATCCGGAATTCGATCGGGGGCCGGCCAGCAATGACGTCCGTCATCGTCTGAACGGCTCGTTCATTGTCGAGCTCCCCGGAATCCCAAGCCACCGGATCCTCCACGCCGTCCTTGGAGGGTGGCAAATCTCGGGGATCGCGCAGATACGGTCCGGCTCGGCGCTGCGGGTCCAGCAGCCATCGGGGATCGACCGCAGCCGGCCCGACGTCGTCCCCGGCGCCGAGCTGATATTCTCCGATTGGCGGGACCGCTGCGATGCCAGAGGTTGCACGTATCTGGACCCGGCCGGCTTCGCCAGAGTTCCCGTCAGTTCCGTCACCAACGCCACGCTTCGTCCAGGCACGTACATGATGGATATGGCCCGAGGCCCCTCCTCCACGAACGTGCACATGACGTTGTCCAAGAATTTCGCGGTCACGCATGGGATGAGGATGCAGGTCCGTGCCGAGGCGTTCAACGTGTTGAACATGAAGAACTACAACGATCCCGAGCTGCGCATCAACAACTCCGAATTCGGACGAATCAGCGGTGCGAGCGGCTCGCGCAGATTCCAGTTCAGCGGCCGGTTCACTTTCTGACGCAGGCATGAAACTACGGGGAGCAGTGTGGATTGCGGCCACCGCCCTCACCGTCACGACCGCGGTGAGTCATGCGAAGCCCGGTGACCGTCCCACGACGGAGACTCGGGCCGGCCGTCCGAAGGCGACGGCCGTGTCCTCGCCGCGCGCCATCGTCGATCGGTACTGCCTGAACTGCCACAACGAGGTCGACTTCGCCGGCGAACTCGCGTTCGACACGCTCGATGTCGAGCACGTCGGCAGGGATGCCAACCTCTGGGAAAAGGCGGTTCGCAAGCTGCGGGTCCGCGCGATGCCGCCGCACGGCGACGACATCATCCGGCCGGACGACCGTGAATACACCGCGCTCCTCACCTACCTCGAAACGTCCCTGGACGCCTACGCCGCGAAGCATCCCGATCCCGGCAGGCCGGAGACGTTCCATCGCCTCAATCGCACTGAATATCAGAACGTCGTGCGCGATCTGCTCGCGCTCGAGGTGGACGCCGCGGCGATGCTGCCTGGCGACGACGCCAGCCACGGCT
>Ga0209382_10000780_pt1 | contig 51601 bp, 36 predicted proteins | sample SoiMetdeltSBSDD5_FD_187599 | JGI IMG/M metagenome (GOLD analysis project Ga0209382, IMG submission 187599) | Bulk soil microbial communities from a Populus tree surrounding site in Tennessee, USA - Soil MetaG P. deltoides SBSDD5 (SPAdes) (version 2) | ecosystem: Environmental > Terrestrial >...
GGATGTTCGCTCGTTCAACCGAACGCGCGTGGCCACGCTCTGCAAACCGGACGAGGGTGAGGCGCCGTTCCCGCGGACCGCTGGAGGGTGGGCGGTCTGCTCGACGGCACTCACGCTCGAACGACATCGAACACGAATGAAGGGGCTTGACAGCGACCCGCAACATAGAAGCTCACAAAGTCCACAAAGGCAACCGGCCACGTATCAACGGTTTCCCCCGTTGGTCGCGACGCCAGCCTCCGGCTGGCGAAGCGCGGCGCCACCAACGGGAAGCAATCCGTCGAAGAGCATTCGGTTTTCTTTGTGGCCTTCGTGAGCTTTGTGTGCTTCGTGAATCAGCCGGCGGCCGTCTCTCGAATTGGCCAGCCGCTCCGAATTCCACCCCGTCGTCGTGCGTCGTCTCGTCGTACCGTCGTGCAAGGCCGAAGGCCACCCCCGAAGGGGGCGTGAGGGCGAACAGCGCTGAACACAAGATCTCTGTTCTCGAAAGGGTCCGGGATTTGACCGCTCGGGCCGGGCAACGTTAGAGTCCGCCGATGACCCCGACGAAGCGGATTGCACTGCTGGGCCTCCTCTCCTTTTCTATCTTCACGGTCTTCTCAAGTGTCGCCACGAGCGCACGTGACGATCAAGGCGGGGCCAGTCAACCGCGCCCGATTCGAGCGCTCTACGTGACCGGCGGCGGATTTCACGAGTTCGTGAAGCAGGAGGGGATCCTCCCGCCCGAGATCGCCAAACGCGCCAAGGTGACGTGGACGATCGACCACACCGCCGGCACGTCGACCGAAGTGCTGATCGAACGGCACAAGAACACCGACTGGACCAAAGACTTCGACGTCGTCCTCTACAACATGTCGTTTTCATTCGTGGTTGACGTGCCCTGGATCGAACGTCTGGCGCACGCGCATCGCGACAGCGGCGTGGGAGCGGTGATCCTGCACGGGGCCGTGCACAGCTACCGGCGGTCCGAAACCCGGGCCTGGGGCGAGTTGATGGGCGCCTTCAGCCTGCGCCACGACGCGCAGCGCCCGCTGACGGAGGAGACCGTCGCTCCTGACCACCCGATCATGCGCGGGATGCCGCCGAAGTGGGAAACCATCCCGGAGGAGTTGTACGTGCTCGAACGCGTGTGGCCCACCATGGTGCCACTGGCCCAGTCGTTCAGCGTCGAATCGAAGAAGCCCTACCCGAACATCTGGACCAACACCTACGGCAAGGCCAAGGTCTTCGTGACGTCACTCGGTCACAACACCGAGATGATCGCGAATCCGATGTACATCGACATGGTCGCCAGGGCTCTGCTGTGGACGACCGGGCATCTAAAGGACGACGGGACGCCGGCTCCGGGGTATGCGGGACGGTGAGACAAGCGTCCAGGATTCTTCGCCCTCACGCTTTCTTACGCTCTTCACGGTTGCGCTTCGCGCGGGAACGACGAGACGACGACCCTTCGGCAAGCTCAGGGTCGCCCTGAGCCACGTCGAAGGGCGATACGACGACACGACGCGCCTGACGGCCGGCGCCTTCGGCGCCTCTCACACAAAGAGCACAAAGCTCACAAAGTTCACAAAGGCAACCGGCCACGTATCAACGGTTTCCCCCGTTGGCGGCGACGCCGGCCGTCCCGGCCGGTGTTGGTGGCAGTGAGGGCCGGATGGATCGCAAGCCGCGCGAGCGAAGACCCGGCGGCTTGCGATCCATCCGGCCCTCACTGCCAACCACCGCGCGAAGCGCGGCGCCACCAACTGGAAGCAATCCGTCGAAGAGAGTTCTGGTTTTCTTTGTGCTCTTCGTGAGCTTTGTGTGCTTCGTGAATGAGCCGTCGGCCGTTCTTCGAATTGCCTCGGCGCTCCGAATTCCACCCCGTCGTCGTGTCGTCGTGTCGTCGTCTCGTCGTACCGTCGTGCATGGCCGAAGGCCACGCCCGAAGGGGGCGTGAGGGCGAACAGCGCTGAAGACAAGATCTCTGTTCACTGCGCCGCCGGTACCGGCGACGTCGACCGCGACGCCGCCGGCAGCCTGACCGGCGCGATGATCGGGATCGTGACGCACAGAATAATGAACGCGAGCACGTGAAACGAGCCGGCCAGCGTGAACACGATGCCGTAGCCGAAGCCGCGATCCAGCAGCGTGCCGACGGCCTGCCCGAACACCACGCCCCCCATCGCCCCGCCGAAGCCGACCAGGCCCGCGACGGCGCCGATCGCGCTGCGCGGATACATGTCGGTCGGCAGGATCATCACCAGCGTCGACCAGGACTGCTGGCCGAAGTACGCCAGGCTGAAGATCGCGAGCGCCCACGCTGACGGGACGCTCGGGATCAGGAGCACAGCCGGCATCACCGCTGCGCTGAGGCCGAGCGCGATCTTGCGCGCGCGATTGAGCGGCACGTTTCCGACCAGCAGCCGGCTCGACAGCCATCCGCCCGCGAGGCAGCCGATCCCCGCGGCCGCATACGGGATCCAGGCGAACGCCCCGACCGCCTTGATGTCGAACCCGCGCGCGTCATACAGATACTTCGGCAGCCAGAACAGGTAGAAATACCAGGCGGCATCGCTCAGGAACTTTGCGGTGACGAGCCCCCACGTCTGACGCACCTGCAGCAGCGTCCGCCACCGCGGCGGTGCTTCCGCCGCGCGGCCTGCGGCGATGACATCGGCGAGCAGCTCGCGCTCTTCCGTGTCGAGGTGCGGGTGCCGATCGGGCGAATAGTACGAGTACCACCACCACACCGACCACGCCACGCCGAACACGCCAGTCAGATAGAAGACGGTCCGCCAATCCGCAGTCGTGATCACCAGCGCGATGAGCGGCGGCGCCACGACACCACCGATCGCCGTCCCGGCGTTGATGATGCCCATCGCGGTCGATCGCTCGTGCGCGGGAAACCACTCGGCCACAGCCCGCGTCGCCGCCGGAAAGCCGCCGCCCTCGCCCATGCCGAGCAGCAGCCGGCTGACGGCCAGCATACCGACGCTGGCCGCGAGCCCGTGGCTGGCGCACGCCAGCGACCAGAACAGCATGATCAGAACGAAACCGTTCCTGGTCCCGAGCACGTCCATCAGCTTGCCGCCGCCGGCGTACATCACCGCGTAGGCGAGCAGGAACGACGACTGCAGCAGCGAGAACTGCTCGTTGGAGATCGGGATGTCCTGGCCGATGGCCTTGATCGCCACCGGAAGGGTCTGCCGATCCAGGTAGCTGATCGCGATGGCTGCGCTGACGAGCAGCGCGAGTCGCCAGCGGAGCATCTCACCACTCCAGGACGATGAGCGACACGCCCTGGCGTGGGAGCGTGAACCGGATCATCGCGCGACCGTCCGCCACATCGACGCCCGCCGGGCCGCCGAGCATGGCAAGCTCGCTCGCCTTCTCCATCTGGGCGTACTGCGCAGGCGATGGCTTGGCGGGCGAGCCCATCCCCTGCCAGACCGTGTACGCGTTGCTGTGATCGCCATCGATCCGGAAATGCTGAACCTTCGCTTTTCCCTGTTTCAGCCCGAGCCCTTCAAGCGCGAGCGAAATCTCCGCAGCAGGTCCGGGGACATCGTCGTCGTGGTAGTGCCAGGCGAGAACCGTCGCGCGGCGTGCATCGCGGCTGGCCAGGGCCCCGACGTCGGGCCGCTCGCGCACGCCCTGTTTCACGATGGTGTCGAGGTCGAGGGCGTGATCGCTCGTCACCGGGATCCGTTCGGTGCCCATCCGGCTGAACATGCGGAAGATGTTGAAGACCGGCAGGTTGAGGCCGTTGGTGGCAAGCGCGCGGAACCCGGCGAAAAACGGCGTCTCGCCGAACTCGAACGCCCAGGTCAGCGCCCCCTCGAGGTTCACGCCGTGCCGATCTGCCAGATCGTGCTTCCGCGCGAAGCTCGCCGCCGTGTAGCTCGAGTACATCGTCGAATTGCGGTACTGCAGCTGGGGACCCTGGCAGGCCGCGCATCCTTCGGGATCGGATTCGCCGATCACGATCGGCTTCGACTTGAGCTCAGGGTACGACGCGATAATCCGGAAGCCGTCGTCGATCGTGGCGAGTTGATTCGAGATGCCCATGCGGACGTGCCCGTCGACATAGACGGGGCGGCCCTTCGCATGAAACGAGACAAAGTCGATTGGCGTGCCGGTCTGGCCGGTCACGAAGTTCTTGCCGCGCAGCTGGTGCTCGAGAAAATCGCGCATCCACTGGCCGCCGCTCCCGGCCGAATCGGGGCCGCCGACCCGCGCGGTCGGCAGCGCGCGCCGGACGCCAGCGACGGCATAATCGTGAAGCTTTCGGAACTCCTCCGGCGTGCCGCGCCAATAACCGATGTTCGCCTCGTTCCAGGTTTCGAAGTACCACTGCTCGACTTCGGCCCGCCCGTACTTCTCGACGCAGTGTTTTGTCCATTGATACGCGAGCTCTCCCCACTTCGCGTAGTCCTGCGGCGGGTACGACCAGCCCGTGTAGATCTCGTCGTATTTCGCCGTAGGCGTCCACATGTGCTGATACGGCTCGGGCTTGATCGACATCGCCTTCGGCATGAACCCGATCTGCACGTACGGCTTGACGCCCCGCTCGAGATAGGTGTCGAAGATGCGATCGACAATCGTCCAGTCGTAAACCGGCTTCCCGCTGGCGTCTTCGGTGTACGCGTTCGTCGATCCCCACTTGAGCGCGGGCGTGCCATCGCCGGTAGTCAGGAGATTGTGCGCACGGAAGAAGACGCGTTTCGGGGCCAGCTTGCCCTCATCGGCGATCAGCTTCTTGCCGGTCGGCATGTAGGCGTAATTGGGCTCGTCGGCTCCGAAGAAACGCCAGATCTGTTTCAACGGCCCAGTCGACTTGCCTGCGTCGACCCGGATGGACACCGCAAACGGCGAGCCCGCAGGAGCCTGCGGCGCATCGCCGGCAGCGACGAGCGCAGCCGCAGCGACAATGACGGTGCCGATCCCGGCGGCGCGTCGCCGCAAACGGTTCAGCTGCGTGGACTGGTGGATAGCCATAGGCTCCTCTGAGGCAGATTGCCGCCGTTGGGGTCAGATCTCGTATTTCAACATCCTGGGCAAGATGGAAATGTTGAAATACAAGATCTGACCCCAACGGACTATCGATTTCGCCGTGGTGCCGTGCAGTTCGCAACCCGGACGAATACTGGGCATAATACGCCGGTCGCAAATCCCTTTCGCCGCGGTGTGCCTCCGGGATCGCCGCATGAGCGCCGCGCCGTGCCCGCAACCGAGCAGATCACGTCCATTCTCGTCGCCTACCGTCACGGTGAGCCGGGTGCGCTCGACCGCCTGGTGAGCCTCGTCTACCCCGAGCTCCGGCGGATTGCACGACGGCAGCTCGGACCCTGGCGGCCCGGCCTCTCGCTCGACACCGGCGCGGTCGTGCACGAGGTGTACTTGAGGCTGGTCGATCAATCGAAAGTGCAGTGGCAGGACCGCAATCACTTCTTTGCGATTGCCGCCCGGGCAATGCGCCAGGTCATCATCGATCATGCGCGACAGCGGCGGGCCGGGAAACGGGGCGGCGGCGGGGTCGTGGCGCTCGGCGATCGCGAGGTGGCCGTGCAGGCGCAGGCCGCTCAACTTCTCGAGCTCAACGACCTGCTTGCCCGTCTCGAAGCTGAGAACCCGCGGTGGCTGCAAGTCGTCGAATGCCGGTTCTTCGCGGGCTACAGCGAGTCGGAAACCGCCGAAGCCCTTGGCGTGTCGACACGTACGGTGGAACGCGACTGGCTTCATGCCAGAGTGTGGCTGAAACGGGCGATGGGCACACTCCCATCAGAGTCGGACGACGCTCCTGACGTCACGCGCCGTCCGCGCCACCGGGCTCGATAAGGGCGCGAGATGGATTCAGAACCCGATCTCGACACCCTGCTCGATCAGGCGCTGCGGCTCCCCCGCGAGGCGCGTCAGGCGTTTCTCGACGCACACTGCGGCAGCGATGCCGGGATTCGGGGCGCGATCGAGGAGCTGCTGCGTGAGCATGACGACGAGGATCCGATCCTGAAGCCGGGAGGCGCCTTCGACGGCCCGCTGTGGGAAGAGCTGTTGACCGAACAGGGCGAACTCGCGACAGGGGCCCGGTTGGGCCCTTATGAAGTTCGCGCCAGCCTCGGCGCCGGCGGCATGGGCGAGGTCTACCGCGCTCACGATACCCGTCTCTCTCGCGACGTCGCGATCAAGATTTTGCCTGCCGTGTCGGGCGGGCTCGATGCGCTCGCGCGTTTCGAGCGGGAGGCGCGGGCGGTCGCGGCGCTGAGCCATCCGAACATCCTCGCCATTCATGATGTCGGAGCCGAGGGCTCGACCCACTTCGTGGTCACCGAGCTGCTGGAGGGAGAGACGCTGCGCGTCCGGCTCGCCGCGCGGGGTCCGCTCGCACCGTCGGAGGCCACGGCCTACGGCGTGCAGATCGCACGAGGGCTCGCGGCCGCGCACGATCGTGGGATCGTGCATCGCGACCTGAAGCCCGACAACATCTTCGTCACGCGGGACGGCCGGGTCAAAATCCTCGACTTCGGCATCGCTGCTTTCGATCAGGGCACGACTCCGACCGGTCCGCAGCCGACGCTGACGAAAACCGGGCAGGTGCTCGGGACTCTCGGCTACATGGCACCGGAGCAGCTGCTCGGCCACCCCGCCATCTCGCAGTCGGATCTGTTTGCGTTCGGCATCGTGATGCACGAGATGCTGACCGGTTCCCATCCCTTTGCGCGGAAGACCGCGCCCGAGGTGCAGACCGCCGTGCTGAGGGAGGAGCCGGCTTCTCTCGCGCGCGCCGTGCCCGGGCTGTCGCCATCGCTCGTGCGGGTGATCGAGCGGTGTCTCGAGAAGGAGCCCGCGCAACGCCCCGAGTCGGCGCGCGACCTGGCGATCTTCCTGGAAGCGCTGAGCGATACGTCGGCGCCGGCCGTTCACCGGGTCGAGCCGGCTCGCCGGCCGCTTCCGCTCCCGCTGATGATCATGTCGGGCGGTCTCCTCCTGCTCACACTGGCGGCGTGGGCGTATCTCCGGGTCAGCACCGAACGAACCGCACGGGAGGTCGCCGGCAGCGAGCTCGTGCGCGCGGAGCGGATGGCGAAATACATCCACGACGATCAGCGCGCCCGGGTCGCCCTGGTGGCACTGATGTTCGCGTCGTTCCCGGAGCTCAAGGCGGCCTTCGCCACCGACTTTGCCACCATCCGGGACTTCCTCCTCCAGTATCAACAGCGCATACCAGGGCAGCCGCTGCTCGTGGCGATTGGGCCGGACGGCACCGTCCTCGCCCGTACCGACGAACCCGCGCCGCAGCCGGCGGCACGGCGCGACCAATGGCTGGACGTCGTGCTCTCTGCCCCCGGCGACGCTGGCGTCGTGGAGATCGCCAACCGCCCGAGCGTGGCCGTGGCGGTCGCGCTCGAAGCGGCGGGCACGTCCTTCGGATACCTGGCGGCAGCGGAGCCCCTCGATCAACGCTTTGCCCGGGCCGTCAGCGAAGCCACCCAGGATGGCGTCGTCCTGCTCTCCGACGGCGCAGTGCTGGCGACGACTCTGCGCAGCGGCCAGAATCCCTGGCCCTCGCTCGGTGCGTGGCGCGCGTCCGGTGGCAGCGCCGGCGTGCCGATCGAGACGCGCATCGGCACCGACACGTATTTCGCGCGTGAGGTGCCGCTCGCGACCCGCCCCGCCGTCTCCGTGATCATTCTGAGATCCCGTGACGAAGCCTTCGGCTCGTTCGACCGCGTGAAGACAACGGTGCTGGTGGTGTTGCTCGCCATCCTGACAGCGGCGATATGGACGGTTGTGTGGGGACCGTCACTGGTGCGGCGGCGTCGAGAGTAGCGCGAAGCGCGGACCCCGGATCCGGATCCGGATCCCGGACCCCGGATCCCGGATCCCGGATCCCGGATCCCGGATTAGCGAGCGTAGGCCGCGGGCGGATAGTCCTTCCCGAACTTGTTCTTGTGCTGGACCGCCACCCATGCGCTCTCGTCGAGCGTGAGCGGCCCTGCCTGCGTCGCCCCGCTCTCGGCGGTGATCTCGATCGACGCCGGACCGGCGCGCTCCGACACGGCACTCAGCCGGTACCGGCCCGGTGGAAGGTCGAGCACGAATCGGCCATCGGCGTCGGTCATGACCACGTACGGTGTCGGCACGACGAGAATCAGCGCCGACATATTGGGGTGGATGTTGCAGAAGACGCGGTAGGTCCCCGCCTGAGTGAATGTTCGCGACTGCGACTGCCCGCTGCGATACTGCCCGAGATCGAACGGCTGCGGTCCTGACACCGAAAACACGTTGTGAAAGATGATGTCGTCGTTCGGGAAATCGACTACCGATCCCACAGGTACGCCCAGCAGCCTCGGCGTGAACGTCTTGTTCTTCTGGCGCAGCGTGACGCGGCTGCTCTGGCGCGGTGCCGCCGTGTCCGTACGTTCCGCGTAGACGAGGCTCGGTGCCGGCACGAGTCCCTGGCGTCCGAGCGTGCGCACGACTCCTGACACCGGGCCGGCGCCGGCCGGCGTGGCTAATGCGAGCCCCAGGCAGACGACGGCCCATGCCGTCGCCCGGGCCGTGATTCGCACAGCCGTCAGGTCAGCTGCACGTTGCGATGTGTGCCTCATCAGAATTTGTAGGCCAGCACCCAATCGAAGTGGTGGTTGCGCCGCTCGGCACCGGTGCCGGGCTGGGTCGCCAGCCAGTGATACTCGAACGAGGCCTGGACCTCGGGGGTGAGTGAAAAAATGGTGGTGCCGTAGGCGCTGCGGTTGCGATGCCGCGGCAAGGTTGGAGGGGGATCACCGCGCAGTCGATCGATGCCGGCGCCGGCCGCGAAGGACAGGCGCTGGGCCGGATGGAACTGGAGTTCCGCCCACCCTCCCCGGGTGCGCGCATCCAGGCCGGTGCCGCCGCCGAACGCGTCGGCATTTTCAGCGACGAAGAACTCTCCGGCCGCGCCGATCCAATCCCGTCGAACCGAGAAATCGATGGCAGACGCAAAGCTGTCCGCCAGCCCTGCGCTTCTTCGTTCCCAGCCGTAGTGGCCGGAAAGGCCAACATCGATGTAGCGGCTCGTCTCCCGGTCACCGCCCGACGCGGCGACTCGCGCTTGCACGCCGGGCCGCCTCGAGCGCTCGCCCCCGAAGGCCTGCGGCACGAACCGGTAGTCTTCCCCGGGCACGTCGCCGCCGATCGGCGCCACGATCCCCCCGATCACCTTGACGTGCGGACCGAGCGCCTGCTCGATTCGAGCTTGCGGAGTCCGCAGATACAGGTTGCCCGATCGGAACAACGCGGGAAACGCGAACGACGCGAGCGATGTCGGGTCTACTGGAGCCATGATCATCTGGTCCTGCCCGACCTCCACCGCCGTCCGCGTCCCCTCGAACCTCGCGAACGCGACCAGCAACCGCGGGAGGCCCATGACCTGGCCGGTCGCGAAGCCGGGGATACCACCGAAGAAGTCCATCACCAGCGTGCCGTTGGCGCGGACTCCGTTCAGCGTGGGTCCGTCGATCGTCGCGCCGACCCGCGTCTGGCGGAGCGACGCACTGAAGGATCCCTCGTGCCCGTCGGCCGGTGGCACATTGACGATGTTCGGTGAATCCAGCCAGTTCGGGGCCGCCGAGTTCGCGAAGACATTCGTGTGGATCGTGCCGGAGATCTTGATCGGCATCCGTGAAGTCGACTCGACCTTGATCTCCGCCATCTCGGCGATCTGGGTGCGCAGAACCTCGAGCGACGCCTGCGGGTCGACGGTCTGTTGCACGGGAACAGCAGGCGCGGGATCAGTGACCTGCCCGTCCGAAGGTCCCCGTACTCCCTCTCGTCGAAGCTGTTGCCCGGCCGTGCGGTCACCCGCGACCAGCGTGCGCAGCTCCTGCAGCTCCGCTCGCAGCTGATCCACTTCGGCGCGAAGCGCGGCGACTTCCCGTCCGACATCGGTGGGTCGCGACTGGGCACTGGCACCGCTCGCGAACAACGCGGCCAGAACAACCAGGCAGCAGCGCTGGACAAAACGACTGGTCATAACGTTCCTTTCCTCGGCATGGTCTTCGTCCTCACGCTTCCTTACGGTCTTCACGGTTGCGCTTCGCGCGGGACGAGGCGACGACCCTTCGGCAAGCTCAGGGTCGCCCTGAGCAACGTCGAAGGGCGACACGACGACACGACGCGCCTACGGCGTCGGCGCCTTCGGCGCCTTTCCACAAAGACGCACGAAGGGCACAAAGTTCACAAAGGCAACCGGCCACGTATCAACGGTTCCCCCGTTGGTGGCGACGCAATCGGTCGGAGAGAGTTCTGGTTTTCTTTGTAACCCTTTGTGAGCTTCGTGTTCTTCGTGAAGGAGCCGTCGGCCGTTCGCTCGAATTGGCTAAGTGCGTCGAATTCCACTCCGACGTCGTGTCGTCGTTTCGTCGTAGCGTCGTGCAGGGCCGAAGGCGACCCCCCGGAGGGGCGTGAGAGCGAACAGCGCTCAGATAAGACGCTGCGGAAGAGAGGCGGCACGGGTCATGACTTGCTCTGCGCCGCCGGCCACTGTCCTGCCGTCGTGGCCTTGATTTCACCCTTCAACCGGATGTCCGCCGAACTACTGCCGACCATGACCTCGAACGCGCCCGGCTCCACCACCCACGCCTTGCGTTGTTCATCCCAGAACGCCAGGCGCTCCGGCGCAACAGTGAAGCTGACGCTCCGCGTCTCGCCGGGACGCAGGCTGATGCGCTCGAACGCCACCAGCTGCTTCTTCGGCCGCTTGACGCTCGCCTCGACGTCGCGCACGTAGAGCTGGACGACCTCGTCGCCGGCTCTTTTGCCGCTGTTCCGGATATCGGCCGTGATGCTGAGCGGGCCAGATGGAATGGTGCCACCAACTTTGAGGTTCGAGTAATCGAAGCTCGTGTAGCTCAGGCCATGACCGAAGACCCAATCCGGTTCACCGTCGAAATACATATAGGTGAACCCCTTCGTGATGTCGTACTCCTTCATCGGCGGCAGATCCTGCACCGACTGATACACCGTGTACGGCATCCGGCCACCGGGATTGTAGTCACCGAACAGCACCTCGGCGATCGCGGTGCCGCCCTCTTCGCCGGCCCAGAACATGTCGAGAATCGCCGGCGCGTCGGGACGCTGGCCCCCACCCGCACCTCCCCCAACGAGCGACACCGGGCCGCCATTCTGCAGCACGATTGCCGTTCGAGGGTTCGCGTCGAGCACCCGCCGGACGAGCTGCATCTGAACCGGCGGGAGGTTGATGAAGTTGCGATCGATCCCTTCGCGCTCGAGGATCTCGTTGATGCCGAGGAACAGAACGCACGCGTCGGCCCGCTTCGCGATGCCCTCTGCTTCAGCGTAGGCGGCCTCGGGGTCATCGCTTTCGAGGATGCCGCTGCCGCGAGCGTAGAGGACCTTCGCCGACGCACCGACTCGCTTCCTGATCCCGTCGAGCGGCTTGACGAACGACGAGTACAGGCCGGTGTAGTTCGGGCCGGTCTGGGCGAAGTCGGCGAACGGACCAATGACGGCGATCGTCTTGATTGCCGCCGCATCGAGCGGCAGGAAACTGTCGCGATTCTTGAGCAGCACGATCGACTCGCGCGCCGCCCGCAGCGCCAGCTGGCGGTGCGCCGGCGAGTCGATTTCTTCTTTCCCCAGCTTCTTGTAGGGCACCATCGCCGGAGGATCGAATTCGCCCAGCCGGACCCTGATCCTCAGCACCCGCCGAAGCGCCTGATCGATCTGGCGCTCGGCCAGGAACCCCTTCGCGACGGCGCCAGGCAGGTAGCGCACGTAGGCGGAATTATCGAGATCGCTGCCGACGAGGACCGTCTTCGCCGCCGCCTCCTCGAATGTCGAGTATTTGCGGTGGCCGGTCACGAGACGCTCGACCGCGCCGCTGTCGGGCACGATGAAGCCCTCGAACTTCCACTCGTCGCGAAGCACCGTCTTGAGCAGGAACTCGTTCTCGGCACCGGGCGTGCCGTTGATCGAGTTGTACGAAGACATGATGGACGAGGCGTTCCCTTCCACGATGCCCGCCTTGAAGTGCGGGAGGAAGTACTCGCGGAGCATCCGTTCGCTGACGGCGACGTCGATCTTGGTCCGGTCGCGCTCCTCGTTGTTGACCGCATAGTGTTTCAGCGTGGCCGCCAGCTTCAGGTACTTCGGATCGTCGCCTTGCGTGCCCTTCACGTACGCGACCGTCATGCGCGAGGTCAGCCACGTGTCTTCGCCGAAGGCCTCCCAGATCCGGCCCCATCGGGGATCGCGGCTGATGTTGATCACCGGTGACCGGTAGACCAGCCCGTTGTGGCGCAGCCGCTTGCCGTCCGGAGTGACCGTGACATTCTGTCCCTGGCCTCCCGTCGGTTCGACCTTGCCCTGCACCGTCGGCCAGTAGTTGTTGATGGCCCTTCCCTCGTCTGCAATCGCGGCCGCCACGTCGTGCACCAGGTTCGGGTTCCAGGTCGCCGCCATGCTGATCGGCACCGGGAACATCGTCGTCGGCTCGGTCCACACGATGCCGTGGAGGCTCTGGTTCCAGCCGTTCATCGCCGGCACCTTCAGCCGTTCGATGGCCGGTGCGGTGGTCCCGAGCAGCGAGATCTTCTCCGCCAGCGTGAGCTGACGGAGAAGATCGTCCACGCGATCGTCGAGAGGTTTGGCGGGGTCGAGGTACACCGGTGTTGACTGCCCTGCACTCCAGGGCACCGGCAGGATGAGCAACGCCATGAGAATCCGCAACCAGGCTTTTTTCATCACCGGTGCACTCCCGATCAACCTGGCGCGGCCTGAAGGCCGCGCCCTACACCGTTAGAACAGGTACTTGAAACCAAACTGAATCTGACGGGCCGTGTTCGACGTGCTCGTCACCCTCCCGCCCGCTGCCGTATCGACGTTCGTGTTCGGCGCATTGAAGTAGGTCGAGTTGAACACGTTGAACCCTTCGGCTCTGAATTCGAACGTCTGGCCATTGCGGATCTCGAATCGCTTGAAGAGCGACATGTCGACGTTCCACTGATGGTCAGAGCGCAGGATGCCCGGGCCCGAATCACCGAACGTGAAGTTGGCCGGAACCACGAACGCGGTCTTGTCGAACCAGACGTCGATGGTCGGATTGTCGAGCTCGCCCGAGCCGATCCGGTTGGGCCGCTGTCCGCCCACGCCGATGTTGGCCACGTCGCGGGAGATCGTCGGCGTATACGGCAGTCCACTGCGGTAGCTGATGATGTTCTGGAACTGCCAGCCACCGACGATGGCGTTCGCCACCGAGCCGGCATTCGACAGGAACCTGCGGCCCTTGCCAAATGGCAGCTCGTAACCGTAGCTGGCGCTGAACAGGTGAGGAATGTCCCACGGCTGCGGCTGCGTCTCGTAGGTGTAGTTGCCGCCGATCTCCGGTGCGGGCACCCGGCGGGTCGACTCGGAGTAGGTATACGAGACGAGATACCAGAGTCCCCGCGCAGGCCGTTGCTGCAGCTTGAGCTGGAGCGCCTGGTAGTCGCTCGACTGCGCCTGCGTCTGCACGGACAGGTTGCCGAACCGTGGGTACGGCCGGCGCGACTGCACGCTCCCTGCACCCGCCGGCGGCAGGTTGATGTTCTCGGCCGCGGTCTGATGCCTGCCGGTTGTTCCTACGTAGTCGACTTCGAGGGCGGTGTGGCTGAAGAGCTGCCGCTGGATGCCCAGGTTCCACCGCTGGTCGCGGCCCGGCTGCGCCTCGAGCGGCAGCGGAACCCAGGTCACCGAGCCTACCGACGCTCCCACCGGAACGCCGAGCCAGAAGTCCGACAGGGTGCGGTTGGGCACGGCGTTGACCGCCGCCGTGACCGTCTCGCTGACCCTGAACGGGATGAAGTTGAAGTTCAGCCGGCCGTCGGTGCCTTCGGCCTCATAGAAGATGCCGTAGCCGCCACGAACGACCATGTTGTCGCCGAATGGACGCCACGCGAACCCCAGTCGCGGCCCCATCTGCTTCATGTCGTTCTTCGTGATGTTCAGCGGTATCCCTGCCTGGCTGCTCGTCTGAATCAGGTCGGAGAACAGCGTGTAGCCGACGTCGGCGAGCCGCTGCACGCTGAGATCGATGTCGTTGGTCTTGCTCGAGACGATGATCGACTTCTCGCGGCTCGGATCGAAGGCCGCCGCCTGCCCCTTGTAGCCGGTCAGCCACGGCGTGTACTCGTAGCGGAAACCCAGGTTCAGGGTCAGCGAGTTCGAGACCTTGAAGTCGTCCTGGAAGAACCCATGCCAGTAGGTGCCGTATCCGCCCCACCAGGTCGCCGGGTTCGATCGCGTGGAGTTCGCGGGATATCCGAGCAGGAAATCGGCAAAGCCGTCGCCGGTCCCCGCCGCCGACGCCGGGTTCTGCGTCATCACGCCGGTGAACCCGTAGGTGCCGTTGTGATCGCGTGCGTCGGTGAAGAGAATCTTCCGGTAGTAGGCTCGGCCGCCGAACTTCAGGATGTGCGGCCCCTTCACCCACGTCACGTTGTCGGTGATCTCCCATTCGCCGCGGTTCTGCCACTTCGGCCGGCCATCACCGGCGTTGCCCGAGAACCCCGCATAGCCGGAGAACGAAAACGCCGGGAGGCTCGCGATCAGCGGGTCCTGCGCCGCCTCGAGGCCCTTCACCCCCGCCTGTGCCAACAAGTCCGAACCCTGCCCCTGGAAGTACGCGGTCGACCGGTACTCGCCGTACATCCGGCTAACCCGCAGCTCGTGCACGACCGACGTCCCGAAGTTCGACGTCAACGCACCGGCGAGGTTGAAGGCCGGTCCCCACAGCTCGGTCGCGCCCAGCGCCGGGAACGTGCTCGGTCGATCCTCGTGATTCGAGTGGCGGCTGAAACGGGCGAAGAGCTTGTGCCGCGGGGTCAACTCGTGATCCCCGCGGAGCGTGAACTGGTCCTGGTTGAACTCGACGATCGGGCTGCTGACCCAGGTGTTGTTGGGCCCGTTCGGGAGCGGGATGTAGCGCAGGAAGAACTCCGCCGCCGAAGCGATACGGTTCTGCGGAATGACATTGCCGCCAAACTGTGTCCGCGTGGTGCCGCTGGTCGTCAGCGGGTCGTAGATCGGTGCGAGCCCCTGGAAGTTGCCCTGGCGCTGCGCTGGAGACGGCACGATCGCCACGTCCACCGCCCCGGATTTGCGCCGCTGCCCTTCATAGCTCGCGAAGAAGAACGTCCTGCCGCGTCCGTCGACGAGGCCGGGAATCACGACCGGGCCGCCGAACGTGCCCCCGAACTGATTGCGCTCGAGCTTCTCCTTCGTCTGCGCGAAGTAGTTCTTCGCGTCGAACGCGTCGTTGCGCAGGAACTCGAAGGCGCTGCCGCGAATCCGGTTCGACCCCGACTTGGTGACGACGTTGAACGTGCCGCCGGCGCCGTGGAACTCGGCCGAGTAGGCGTTCTGCTGGACGCTGAACTCCTGCAGCGCGTCGACCGAGGTCTGAATCCAGGTCCCGCCCTGGTGCTCCTCGGTGATGTCGACGCCATCGAGCAGGAAGCGCGTCTGGCGTCCGCTGACCCCACCCATGATGTTCCCGTTGACGATCTCCGGACGCACCAGCTGCGAGTTCCCGGCGGGCGGAAGCAGCGCCACCCCGGGCGTCAATCGCGCCAGCTCGTGAAAGCTGCGGCCGTTCAGCGGCAGATCGACGATCTGCTCGTTGGTGATCACCTGGCTCAGCGTGGCGGATTCCGTGTTGAGGAGGGGCGCCTGCGTGGTGACCATCACCTCCGTCGACAAGGCACTGATGGCGAGCGTGAGCTCGACGCGCGCCGCCTGGCCAACAGTCAACTCGACGTTCTCCCGCACCGTCGTCTGAAACCCCGTGACTGCAGCAGTGACCCGATAGACGCCCGGATCGAGCGGCGTGACGACGTAATTGCCTTCACGATCCGAGGCGGCCGTTCTCGCAACATTGGTCGCGACGTTGGTGACCGTGACCGTCACGTTCGGGATGCCGGCACGCTGCGGGTCATAGATGGTGCCGACGATGCGGGCACCCTGCAGCTGCGCAAGGACGGGGCTCGCGAGCGCGAGCGAGAGGGCGATCAGACAAGCGGACCGAGCGATAAGCCTTCGGCTCATGGTTGCATTCGCTCCTTTGCCCTTCGACGAAGCTCAGGGCAAACCTGAGCAAGGTCGAAGGGTTGCCCTTCGGCGCAGCTCAGGGCAAACCCTGAGCAAGGTCGAAGGGTTGACCTGTTGACCTGGAATCACCTCCGCGGCACGAAAACGGCGCTCATGCTACAGCACACGGGCACCGGGACGGTAGGCGGCTCATGTGCGCTGTATCGCTCGGGGCTCGGGATTCGGGGCTCGGGACCTCGGGGAGCCGGTAGTATTCAGAGGCAATGGGGGCAGAGTCCCGAGTCCCGAGCCGCGGCGTTCTGAATCCGACGGCGGTTCGTGAGATAGCGCGCTCATCGGCGTCTCAGCTGTCATCATCAGTTCATCCAGCGTTTGTCATGGTTACTCACTTGGCCGCGCCCAGTCCTTCATCGTCGAGCGCCGCAGGAGGATGGGCTCCTCGTCGTCGATCGCTGCTGCTCGCGTGGTGTGGCGCCGTCACCATCGTGTCAGCGCTCGAGGCACAGCCACCGCAACAGTCCCCGCAGGCATCTCCGCTGACGCTGCAGTCGGCCTTCGCGCTCGCCGAGGCGCACAACCCGTCGCTGACCGCGGCACGGCTCGGACGGGCCGTGGATCTGGCCGGCATCGGCGTCGCGCGGCAGCGACCGAACCCCGAGGCCTCCTTCGAAACGGCGCGCGATACGCCACACGAGATCGTCAGCCTGGCGTTTCCGCTGGAGCTCGGGGGGAAGCGCGCACGGCGGGTCGATCTCGCGAACGCAACGGTGGCACGGACCACGGCGGATCTCGCCGTGCAGGCACTGGACGTGAGACGGGCGGTGCGGCTCGCCTACTACGAGCTGGTGGCGGCGACCGGCCAGGTCCGGATCACATCAGATCTTCGTGGCCTCGCCGAACGCACCCGCAACGCGGCACGCGATCGCTTCGAATCCGGCGCCGCGCCCCGGCTCGAGGCCCTGCAGGCGGAGCTGGCCCTGGCGCAGGCGGACAACGAACAGGAAGCCGCTCTGGGACGGCAGACGGCTGCGCGAACATTGCTGAATACGACGATCGGCCGGGCGCCGGATTCGGCGGCAGATGTGACGGATCCGTTCGACACCGGTGTCATCCCTGCCAATCCCGCCGCGCTCATCGCCGCAGGGCCGGACGTCGCGGCCCTGGATCGCGAGATCGACGAGGCGGTCGCGCGGGAGCGGCTGGCGATGGCGATGCGCACTCCCGATCCGACCGTGTCCGGCGGCGCCCTCTTCGACGCGCAGCCCGAATTCACCTACGGATGGAGGTTTGGCGTGGCCGTCGCCGTGCCGATCTTCACCCGCCACAATGCCGAAGTGCAGGTCGAGTCGGCGCATGTCGCGCAACTGCGGGCTCAGCGTGAGGCACGGGTTGCGACATTGACCGGGGAGGCGATGGCGGCGGCCACCCGCGCCGACGCCGCGCGGCGGCAATACCTTCGATATCGGGACGAGATCCTGCCCCAGCTCACGGCCATCGAGGCCATGGCCGAGGACTCGTACCGCTCGGGGCAGACGAATCTGACCGCGTTTCTGCAGGCGCTGCTCGCCGCCCGGGAACTGCGGCTCCGGGCCACCGAAGCTGGCCTTTCCTACCAGACGGCGCTCGCTGATCTCGAGCGCGCCCTCGGAGGACCGATCCAATGATGAAGGTCTGGAGGGCGCTTGCAGTCGCGGGCGCGCTCGCTGGTGCCGCGTGCCACCGGGCGTCCCCCGACGAGACGGCCGCAGAGACCGCTGTGACCGTCGCCGTCGAGTCTGCGCGCACCGGCACGATCCGTGAGGAAATCATGGCCACCGGCATCGTGACGCCTCCGCCAGGCGGGGAGCTCATCGTGACGGCGCCTGAAGCGGCACGGATCGCGGAGTTGCCGAAGGCAGAGGGCGACACCGTACGGGTGGGCGATCTGCTCGTTCGCTTTGACGTCCCATCGCTGACTGCCGGAGCGGCATCGAGCAAAGCCGCCATCGACCAGGCGCAGGCGCGTGTGGACAACGCCGTGGCGGCCGCGGCGCGTCTCTCCGGTCTTTTCGATCGCGGCGTCGCCGCCAGGAAAGAGGTGGAGGACGCCGAACGCGAGCTTCGCGAGGCCGAAGCCGCGCTGGCGCAGGCCGTGAGTGCAGCACATGCGGCAAACGCGCTGGCCAGCCGGGTGGCCGTGCACGCCAGATTCCCGGGGATCGTGGCGAAGCGATGGCACAACCCGGGGGATCTCGTCGAGCCGGGTCCCGGCGATCCGATCCTGCGCGTGATCGATCCGTCGCGTCTCGAAATCGTGGCCGCCGCCCCCGTCGCGGACCTCGCCAGGATTGCCGCGGGCGCGCCAGCTCGTATCGGCGATCCCGCTGGCGGAGATCCGCTCGACGCGACGGTCATCGCGCGTCCCGCAGCGGTCGAGTCCGGGAGCGTCACCGCGGCGGTGCGCCTTCGACCGGCATCCTCGAAGACCCTGACAGCCGGCATGGCCGTGCAACTCGCGATTCTTGGCCCCGAACGCGGCGGCGCCGTGCTCGTCCCGCCCGCGGCGGTCGTGCGCGAAGGAACGACGGCCATCGTAATGACGGTCGGACCGGACGCGAAAGCCCACCGCCACGAAGTCGAGCTCGGCATCGTCACCGCGGACGCCGCCGAGATCCGCAAGGGCATCGCGGCGGGCGACAAGGTCATCGTGCGCGGCCAGAATGGACTGCCCGACGGCGCCGCCGTCACCGTCGAATCATGACGCTGGCGGGACTGGTCGAGCGGCACGGACGCGCCATCCTCCTGTCGGTGGCGTTGATCGCCGGCGCCGGAATCGTCGCGGGCGCGGCGCTGCCGAGCAGCATCTACCCTCGCCTCGAGTTTCCCCGGGTCGTCATCATCGGCCACAGCGGTACGTTGTCGGCGCAGACCATGATGTTGTCCGTCACCCGTCCGCTGGAACAGGAGGTGATGGAAGTGCCCGGCATCCGCCGGGTGCGTTCGACGACGTTTCGGGGAGCGACCGAGATCTCGGCGCAATTCGATCCGGCGACCGACATGATCGTCGCGCTCCAGCAGGTGCAGGGCAAGGTCGACGATGCCCGTCAGGAATTGCCCGAGGGCACCGATCTCGTCGTGGAGCGCCTCACCCCGGCCGCGTTCCCGATGTACATCCTCAATCTCACCGGGTCCCTCTCCGCCGCCGACCTGTACGACTACGCCTTCTATGTGATGCGGCCGCGGCTCGCCAGGGTCGCGGGCGCGGGCCAGGTCGCCGTCGCTTCGAGCGATACGCGCGAGATCGAAGTCGTGGTCGATCCGGCCCGCCTGCTGACCGCCGGCCTCACGGTGCACGATGTGGCGGAACGGCTGCGCGCCGTCAACACACTGGCGCCGGTTGGCAGGTACACGTCCGGCGGAGTCCAGCCGCTCGTTCTCGGCTCGGGCCTCTGGCCGTCAGTCGACGCGATCGGGCAAACCCCGGTCTCGATCCGCCCGGAGGGCGTGCTGCGACTGCGGGACGTGGCCGAGGTGACGCCCGGATCGCCCGATCGAACCGGGCTCATCACCGGGAACGGCCGCGACGCGGCGAGCATCAGCGTGTCGCAGCAGGTGGGCGCCAACATTCTGGAGATCGAGACCGGCATCGAGCAGGCGGTCTCGGAGCTCGCGCATACGCTTCCCGCGGGCCTGCAGATCACCAAGGTCTACGACCTCGCCGAATTCGTTCGCAGCGCCATCGCGAGCGTCCGCGACGCGATCCTGCTCGGCGGCGTCCTCGCGGTCATGATCCTGCTGCTGTTCCTGCGCGACTGGCGGCTGACGCTGGTGGCGTCGATCACCCTGCCGCTCGCGGTCCTGATGACGCTGGTCGTCATGCGCCTGTTCGGCGAGTCGATCAACCTGATGTCGATGGGCGGCCTCGCGGTCGCAATCGGGCTCGTCATCGACGATGCGGTCGTCGTCGTCGAGGGAATCCACCGGCGCGTCCTGGAAGGATCCACGTCACCGGTCGCGGATGCCGTCCGCGACCTCACGGCACCGGTCGTCAGCTCGACGCTGACCACCGTCGTCGTCTTCGCGCCTCTCGGCATGCTGTCCGGCGTCGTCGGACAGTTCTTCCGCTCGCTGTCGCTGACGCTGTCGGCCGCCGTCCTCGCCTCGCTCGTCCTCGCGCTGACCCTCATTCCGCTGCTCTCGAAATGGGGCATACGGAAGGCGGCCCGGGCGGCGCACGATGGACGACTCGATCGAGGCTACGCACGCACGCTTCGCCCCATGCTCACGCGCCCGGTCCTGTCGCTGGCGATCGCGGTGGCACTCGCAGCCGCCGGCGCTGCACTGTATTTCCAGGTTGGGACGGGCTTTCTGCCCCACGCGGACGAAGGCGGGTTCGTCGTCGACTATCAGACACCCGCCGGCACGGCGCTCGAGGAAACCGATCGACTGGTGCGGAAGGTCGAGCAGGTCCTGCTGAAAACGCCGGAGGTCGCCGCCATTCAGCGCCGCACGGGATCGGAGCTTGGCCTCTTCGCAACCCAGGCAAATTCCGGGGATGTCCTGGTCCGGCTCAAGGCGCGCAATCAGCGGAGCCGATCCTCCGAGGAAGTGATCTCCGATCTCCGGGACGGGCTGCACCACGCCGCACCCGGCCTCGACATCGAATTCGTGCAGCTGCTCCAGGACATGCTCGGCGATCTCGAGGGCAATCCCACGCCGATCGAAGTCAAAGTGTTCGGAGACGATGCGAACGTGCTGGCAGAGATCGGCGAGCAGATGGAGGACATTCTCGGCAAGGTTGAGGGAGTCGTCGACATCGTCGGAGTGCAGAACGGCAACCCGGAGATGGCCTGGCAGGTCGACCCTGTGGCCGCCGGCCGCCTTGGGCTGACCGTTGCCGACGTCTCACAACAGCTCTCATCGGCCTGGCTCGGCGAGGTCGCAACCGAGTATTTCGCGCTCGATCGAACCATTCCGGTTCGCGTTCGCTATCCCGACGCGATCAGGCTCGATGGCGGACGCCTCGGCCAGACCATGATCCGGGGCACAGAGGGTCGCACCGCTCCGATATCCGCCGTGGCGACCCTGGTGCCGGCGACCGGACGCACACTGCTGACGCGGGAGAACCTGCGCCAGATGGTCCTGGTGAGCGCCTATCTCGAAAACCGCGATCTCGGCGGCACCGTCGCCGAGATCACCACGAAGCTGCAAAGCCTGAAGCTGCCGGTTGGCTATACGTGGGAAGTCGGCGGTCAATACCTGTCGCAACGTCACGCGTTCCAGGAGCTGCTCGAGGTGCTGGGCATCGCGTCCGCGCTGGTGTTCGTGGTCCTGGTGACTCACTTCCGCTCGTTCCGGCCAGCCGTCCTGATCCTCGCAGCGGCCCCGCTGTCGCTGGCCGGCGCGCTGCTGGCACTCGCCGCCACCGGCACGGAACTGAACGTCTCTTCCGCAATGGGTCTCGTGCTTCTGATCGGTCTCGTGGTGAAGAACGGGATCGTGCTGCTCGACTATGCCGAACGCGAACACGAGCGCGGCATCGCGCTCGCAGAAGCCGTCTACGACGCGGCGCGGGTGCGGCTGCGGCCGATCCTGATGACGACGCTGTGCACGCTGTTCGGGCTGGTTCCGCTGGCGCTGGGGATCGGAGCGGGAGCCGAACTGCAGCGGCCGCTCGCGCTCGCCGTCATCGGAGGGCTCGCGCTCTCGACTGCGATCACGCTCTATCTGATTCCGGCGATGTACGCGCTTCGCAGTCGCTAGTCGTTAGTCGCGAGTCCAGAATCGCTGGTCCTGATCCGGAGAGAGTGGACTCGGGACTCGGGATCCTGGACTAACGACTAGCGATGTGGGGCTGCACCGGCAGCGAAGCCACAAACACCGATCCTGCAGGGCTGCTCGACTCGACGCGAAGCGTCCCCTCGTGTGCTTCGGCGATCCAGCGGGCGATCGCGAGGCCGAGCCCGGACCCTCCGGCAGCTCTCGCCGGATCCAGGCGGACGAAACGCTCGAACACGCGCTCCCGATCCTCTGCGGGAATCCCCGGCCCGGTATCCGACACGCGCAGCAACAGGTGGCCATCAGTGGCGGTCAGGGAGACATCGATCGAGCCTCCCGATGGTGTGTAGGTGACGCCGTTGCCAATCAGGTTCCAAAGCATACGCCGCAGTAACGTCTCGTCTCCCGTCACCGTCGTCGGATGGAGGTCGGTGTTCAACGTGATGTTCTTGTCCTCCGCCGGCGCGCCGAATTCGCGAACGCATTCGGCAACGAGCTGGTCCAGGCGAATCTGTGTCTGCACGATTGGATAGCCACCCGCGTCGGCGCGGGCCAGCACGAGCATGTCGTCCACGAGGCGGGTCAGCCGCGACGTTTGCTTCGCGATCACACCAAGGGCCTCGCGATACTCGGCCTCGTCGCGCCGCGGCTGGCCGAGCGTCACCTGTGCCGCCGTGCGGGCAATCGAGACCGGCGTCCGTAACTCGTGTGAGGCATCAGCCATGAACCGCCGCTGGGTGGTCAACGCGCTGCTCAGTCGATCGAGCACGTGGTTGAACGAGCCGGCCAGGTGAGCGAGCTCGGTGATCGACCTGTGAACGGTCAGGCGGCTGTCGGGAGTCTTCGCGGTGATCACCTGCGCTTCGGCGACGATCTTCTCCATGGGCCGCAGTCCATACCATCCGAGCCACCAGCCCCCGGCAGCCGCGAAGAGCAGGGCGAGCGGCAGACCGATCAGGGACACGCGCAGAAGCGTCCGCCATTGCTCGAGCGCTTGCGTCAGGGGCACACCGGTGGCGACGTAATAGTCGGAGGCGCCGGAGGTTCTCCTCCTGACGACAACGCGCCACTGGTGGCCGTCGGGGCCGTTCAGGGTTTCAGGAGAAGCATTCGCGCCGGGTGAGAGGGCGCCTGCGGGCAGCGGCATCGGGCGCGTGGCCGGACCGATTGACGCCCCGGTTGCGTCCAGGACCTGCACGACACCGCCCTCGGTGCGTACGACCGCGACCATCTCGGCGGCCGCCTGCGACGCGATCTTCACTTCCTCGAGCTCCTCCGCAAACACGTTGTCAGCGGTCGCCGCAATCGTCTGGAGACCGTCATCGAATTGCTGCAGGAGCAGCCGCCAGTGGAGCCAGAGCACCGCGCCGGCAAAAACGGCAAGCGTCAGCACGACGAGCAGCGAATACCACGCCGTCAGGCGCGCCCGCAGTGAGACCGGCATCACGTGCGACTGAGCTGGTAGCCCTGTCCGCGGCGGGTGCGGATCAGCGACGGACCGTCACCGCTATCGAGCTTACGGCGAAGACGCTGGACGTACACATCGACAACGTTGGAGAACGGGTCGTAGTTCTCGTCCCAGACGTGCTCGGCGATGTCCGCGCGGCCGACCACCTCTCCTGCGCGTCGCGCGAGGTACTCGAGCAGCGCGTACTCGCGGCTGGTCAGTTCCAGCTCTCGTCCGTCGATCCAGACGCGCTGACCGGCAACATCGATTGCCAGCGGTCCCACCTCGATCCGCTCGGGGGCGAGCGGACGGCGATCCCGCCTGGTGAGCGCCCGCACGCGCGCGAGCAGCTCGCGGAAGTCGAACGGCTTGGTGAGATAGTCGTCGGCGCCGGCGTCGAGTCCCTGCACCCGGGCTTCGACGGCGTCGCGGGCGGTCAGCATGAGAACGGGAACATCCGATCCGGCCGCCCGGAGATCCCGGCAGACCGCCAGGCCATCCTTGCCAGGCAGCATCACATCGAGGATGACCGCGTCATAGTCGTTCTCCTGGCACTGCCGTGAAGCGGCGGTGCCGTCGGTCGCGATATCGACGGCGTGTTTCGCTTCGCGCAACCCTTTGGCGATGAAGCGCGCGGCGCTGGGCTCGTCTTCGACCAGCAGGATTCGCACGCGGCGCTACCTCCTGAGCGGTGAACCGTTCGCGTTCAGTCCCATGGTCATCGGCCCTGCCGCGTCATCGCCACCATGATGCCACCCGGATCATGAATGGAGAATGACGCGTTTTGATAACTCCCACCGGGATGTGGTTGACGACGCATAATACAGGCGGCACCGCGATCGGGATCAGCACGTGCGGCCTGACGCTCATGGCCGACCGGTAACTTATGTCTGAGCTCTTGCGCGTAGCGGTTGAGACGGTTGGCGACCTGCCCGTGCTTCGACTGAAAGGCCGGCTCGTGTACGGCCAGGGTTTTCAGCCGCTGTACGACGCCGTGACCCGGCTGCGGCAGGAGGGCCACCAGCGGGTGGTCGTCGACCTGACTGCCGTGGACCTGACGGACAGCAGCGGGCTCAGCGCGCTCCTCGAGATCAAGCAGCGCGTCGGACCGGGCGGGTCCGTCGTCCTGCTCCGGCCCTCCGATCGGGTGCGGGCCTCGCTCGCCATGATCCGCGTGACTTCGCTGTTCGAGGTCATCGAAGACGACAGCGAGATCACATGACGGCGATGTGCCAGGACCGTCAGACGGAGTCTTCCTTCCACTGATGGAATCGCGACGGTGTGTCCGTCAGACGTACGAGGTGTGCGATGGCTTCGACTCAGCAGCCTGGTTCACAGAGCGCCGATTCCACACGACCCGGCATGACGAAACCGGAGATGCTGGCCGAGATTGAACGCGTATCGGGGCCGGCGACGCGCCTGCAGGAGATCCGTGAGGCCCTGCCGACCGGCCGTGCGCAGGCTTCGTTCGATCTCGAGCCGGGGGCCGAAGGCGCAGCCGCCGGTACGAGGCGTGCCCGCAGGGCGGCGGCCGCACCAGGCGCTCTCACCGATCCGCAGCGGCTGACGGTCATCGATCAGGCGCTGTTGATGCTCGAGACGCTGTACGCGAACCTGCCCTTGAAGCGGGCCCTGCATGCGATCGATCCGCTGCAGCGGCTGCGGCTGCTGCGGCTCCGTCACGAAGCGCTCGACGAGCGCGAGTTCCATTCGGAGATGATCGACATCTTCGTGCGGCTCCGCGACCTGCACACCAACTACATCCTGCCGATCGTCTATCACAGAAAATACGCGTTTCTGCCCTTCCGGGTCGAAGAGTTCTATGCCGGCGGCGAACGGAAGTACCTCGTATCGTGGGTCTCCCCGCGCAATACGGACGAGAAGCTCGTACCCGGCGTGGAGGTGACCCACTGGAACGGCATGCCCATCGACCTCGCGGTCCTGCGCAACGCGGCGCACGAGGCCGGAAGCAACATGGAAGCGCGCCGGGCGCAAGGCCTCGACGCACTGACGCTCCGGTGGTTCGGCATGTCCCTCCCACCGGATGAAGACTGGGTTGTCCTGACCTACCTCGATGCCGGCGGCGCGTCCCAGGAGTCCCGCTTCGAGTGGGACGTCATCGAACCCGCCGAGCTTCGGCGGTTGCATCCCGGCTCGGACGCCAGCGCATCCGCGGAACGCCGCGCACGGCTGGGCGTCGACGTCAAAACGGAGCTCCTGCGCCGCGTCCGCAAGGCGCTGTTCGATCCACAAGCCGTGAAAGCGGAAGCCGAGATGGCCGCCTTTCGTCGTGCCGGCCTCGCCGACGGCGCGGCCGCCGGGTCTGCACGGAGGCCACAAGAAACGCCACGAGCCGATGTGAGCGTCCTGCCCGACGTATTTCCCCGCTTCGGCCCGGTCACCACGCCATCGGGCGTCTTCGGGTATATCCGGCTCGCCACCTTCGAGCCCGAGGACGACCGGATCGATCCCGACACCCTGATCGACATGGCCGTGAAGGAATTCGTGCGCATCCTGCGCACGCTGCCGCCATCGGGCCTCATTCTCGACGTCCGCGGCAACGGCGGCGGCTACGTCAACTTCGGCGAACGGATCCTGCAGACGCTCAGTCCGCGCCGGATCACGCCCGAGCCGTTCCACTTCGTGACCTCCGCGCTCTCACTGCAGGTGGCCGCGACGGAGTCGTGGCTGACGGAATGGGCCGAGCCGCTGGAGATGGCGCTCTCAACCGGCGCCGGCTTCTCGCAGGGCTTCCCGATCACCGATCCGGAGCAGTGCAACGACATCGGCCAGATCTACCAGGGCCCGATCGTCCTCATCACCGACGCGTTCTGCTACAGCACGACGGACATCTTTTCCGCCGGCTTCCAGGATCACGGGCTCGGGACGATCCTCGGCGTCCACGACAACACCGGTGCCGGTGGCGCCAACGTCTGGGATCACACCGACGTCCTGCAGGAGCTCAGCCTGAAGCCGAACCCCTTCGTCAAACTGCCGGGCGGCGCAAGCATGCGCGTGGCCGCGCGCCGGTCGACGCGGGTCGGAACCCGTTCCGGCGTCCCGCTCGAAGATCTCGGCGTGGCGCCAGACGAGCGGTATTTCATGACGCGGAGGGACCTCCTGGAGGGCAACGTCGATCTGATCGCGCGCGCGGCCAGGATCCTGAAGGGCAAGAAGACCCAGACGTTGCAGCTCGCGACGACGGGGAGCGCACCCTTCGGTCAGGTCCAGGTGACCGCCACGAACGTCGATCGCGTCGATCTGGTCATCGACGATCGGCCGGTCGCCTCGGCTGACATCGGTTCCGGCGCTCCCATCTCGATCGCCGTGCCGAAGCCGGTCACGGCGCGGAACCGCGTCGAAGCGTTCGGCTATCGCAAGGGCGAGCGCGTCGTCCGCACACGCCTCGGCTCGTAAGCGCCTCGACATTGTCACCTCTCCCCGAGAGAGGTGCCTCTGGTCTTCAACAGCAACTGAAGGGCGGTCCCGCATTCGCTCGGTTTCGGTGTGGGAATTGTGTCGAACACCGCCGCGAGATCACTGGCGCTGGTCGGCGGAGGAGGGACGACGGTTCGATAGGCTTTGGCAGCCAGCAGGACCCGCCGGTCGGCGCCCTGATTACCGGCAATACTCAGGGTCAATTGATCCGCCTCTTGCTCCAGTTGTGCCACCGCCCTCGACACCTGGCCGAGCTGCAACAGGCTGAGCGCCTCGACGCGCTGCGTCAGATTGCCGGTTGCCTCCGTCTGAAGCATCCTGACCGCCCGCTTCTGCCCTTCGTGCAGACCGGCGAGATAGCCGACCCCAATGGCGGCCACGACCGCCATAATCCACAGAAGACGTCCAAATGATCTGGTCGCCATGTTCTTGCACCTCAGTGTGAGGAGTGCATGGGAAAGATTCCCGGATCCGTGCGGAAGATCTCTCGCGCAACCCGGCCTTCGCTGAACGCAGACCCATTTCCCGAACGGCACGCCATCTGCTTCCTTGGCATGTGCCAACACTACGGAGCTTGCCCATGAGAGTCCCGTTTCGCCGATCCCCGGTGAAGGCTGGTCTGTTCCTTGCCCTGGCTTTCATCGGGATTCAGTTCGTGCCGTACGGGCGCGAACACATCAACCCGCCGGTCGGTGCCGAGCCCGCGTGGGACTCACCGGAAACGCGCGTCCTCGCCAAGCAGGCGTGCTTCGACTGCCACAGCAACGAAACGGAGTGGCCAGCCTACTCGACAATCGCACCCGTCTCGTGGCTCGTCCAGCATGACGTCTCGGAAGGACGGGCCGTCCTGAACTTCTCCGAGTGGCAGCGCCCCCAGGAAGAGGCGAAGGAAGCCGTCGAAGAAGTCCGCGAAGGCGAGATGCCACTTCGGTTGTACGCGCTCATGCACTCGCACGCGCGGTTGAGCGCTTCCGATCGAGAACGGCTGGCGCGCGGTCTCGAGAGGACTCTCAGCCGCCCGATCGCAGACGCCACGCGCGGTGAGCGCTGAGCGACGCGGACCCTCGCACTCGTGGTTGACCAGGGGAAAACACAGTCATGACGAGTGACGTTGCGACAACCGACGTCGTCGTGCGAGACGGTTCGACCGTGTGCGTCCGGAGAGCCACCGCGGACGATCTCGACGGCCTCTCGCAATTCTTCGGTTCATTGTCCAGCCAGAGCCTGTATTACCGCTTCTTGGGGATTCCTTCTCTGACCGGGGCGCGGCTTCGCGCGCTCACGGCCTCCGACGACGGGGCCGGCATCTCGCTCGTCGTCGAATCGGCCGGACGGATCGTGGCGTTCGCAGGGTTCTACCGCGACCCGGCCTGTGCCGATCACGCCGAAGTGGCTTTCGCCGTGTCGGACGCGCTTCAGGGACACGGGATTGGCACTCGCCTGCTGGAGCAGCTGGCCCGCATTGCCCGCCAGCAGCGCATCGCGACGTTCGACGCCTACGTGCTGGGGGACAACCTTCGCATGCTCGAGGTGTTTCGCAACTCCGGATTCGAAATGACCACGCGGCTTCAGGACGGCGTCATCCACGTGCAGGTGTCCCTGCGAGTGACGCCACGCTATGAAGATCAGGCCGCCGCGAGGTCGCGGGCAGCCGCAACCGCATCGATGAAAGCCTTCTTCGAGCCGCGCGTCGTGGCGGTGGTCGGCGCCAACCGGGAGCGCGGCAGGATCGGCTCCGAGATCCTGCACAACCTGGTGACGACGGGATTCACCGGCAGAATTGTGCCGGTCCATCCGACGGCGTCCGAGATTGAGGGGCTGCGGGCATATCCCAGGATCGTCGACATCCCGCACGACGTCGATCTCGCGATCATCGTTGTTCCCGCTCCGCTGGTGCTGGCGGCCATCAACGATGGCATCGCGAAGAACGTTCGGGCGATCTGTGTGATCAGTGCAGGATTCAGCGAATGCGGCGCCGAAGGGCGTGCACTCGAGGCGGCGCTGCTCGAACGCATTCGCCGGGCCGGCTGCCGGCTGATCGGGCCGAATTGCATGGGCCTCCTCAACACCGATCCCGCCGTGGGACTGAACGCCACGTTTTCGCCGGTGTTCCCGCCGGCGGGAAACGTGGCGATGTCCACGCAGAGCGGCGCTCTGGGGCTGGCCATCCTCGATTACGCGAGGCGGCTCGCCATCGGGATCTCCAGCTTCGTGTCAGTCGGCAACAAGGCGGACGTGTCGGGCAACGATCTGATCCAGTACTGGGCCGACGATCCCCGCACCTCAGTCATCCTGCTCTACCTCGAGAGCTTCGGCAATCCGCAGAAGTTCAGCCAGATCGCCCGGCGCGTCGGACGGACGAAGCCGATTGTCGCGGTGAAGGCGGGCCGGTCGAGCGCCGGCTCGCGGGCGGCGGCGTCGCACACCGGCGCGCTCGCCTCCAGCGACGCGATCGTCAATGCGCTGTTCCGGCAGGCTGGCATCATCCGCACGGGGCGTCTCGAAGAGCTGTTCGATGTCGCGGCGCTCCTGTCGCACCAGCCGGTGCCCCGCGGGAACCGGGTGGCGATCCTGACGAACGCCGGAGGCCCGGGCATCCTCGCGGCCGATGCCTGCGAAGCCAATGGGCTCGAACTGTCGTTGTTGAGCGAGTCGACCCGCGCACGCCTCCGCGCCTTCCTGCCGCCGGCCGCCAGCGTCGCCAACCCGGTCGACATGCTGGCGTCGGCGCCGCCCGATCATTTCTCCCGCGCGCTCGGCCTGATTCTCGAGGACGAACAGGTCGACAGCGTCATCGCGATCTTCATCCCGCCACTCGTGACCGACCCGGGCGCCGTCGCAGTGGCGCTCGCCGAACGTGCGCGAGGCGCCCATGGCAAGCCGGTCCTCGGGGTGTTCATGCGAGCGGATGGCGCACCGGCCGCCCTGTCACCGATTCCCTCTTATGCGTTTCCCGAGTCGGCCGCTCTCGCACTTGCCCGAGTCACGGGCTACGGGCGATGGCGTGCAAAGCCCATCGAAGCGCCGCCTGTCCTGGACCGCTTCGATCGCGCGCAGATTCGTGCGATCGTGCACCGTGTCCTCGCCCGCGGTGGCGGATGGACCACCGCCGACGAAGCCTCGTCCCTGGCCTCGGCCGCCGGGATCGACTGCGCGCCGGCGCGGGTCGCGAGAAACCTCGACGAGGCCCTGCACGCGGCCTCCGTCATCCAGTATCCGGTCGCACTCAAGGCGCTGGGACCGACGCTCCTGCACAAGACCGAGCGTCGTGCCGTGTGCCTGAACATTGGCGGGCCCGCGGCCCTCCGCGCCGCCTACACGGATTTTGCAGACCGCTTCGCCGATGAGATGTCGAGCGTGCTCGTCCAGCAGATGGTGCCCTCCGGCGTCGAGATGATCGTGGGGGCGCTGCAGGATCCGCTGTTTGGTCCACTTCTCGTCTGCGGCACCGGTGGCGTGCTGGTGGACCTCCTGGCAGATACGTCGTTCCGGCTGCATCCGTTGACCGAATCGGATACCCGGGAGATGCTCGACGAGCTCCAGGGTGCGCGGTTGTTGCGCGGCTACCGGGGCGCCCCGCCCGCCGACGAAGCGTCGCTGCGCGAAGTCCTGCTACGAATCTCGGAACTGGTCACGGTGGCGCCCGAAGTGCAGGAGCTCGACCTGAATCCGGTGATCGTCACCGGATCCACGGCACGCGCCGCCGACGTGCGGATTCGAATCGACGATCGCACTCCGCCTCGTACCGGCCGGCGCGTTGAATACTGACCCCCGTCCTCTCGGTAGCATCGTGGGTTCGCGGGTTCGCGGGTTCGCGGGTTCGCGGGTTCGGAGCTATCTAGAGGCAACCGGCGTAATGCGAGCGGCCAGTTGCATCTGAGTATTTCCGGCTTCCCGGACCCGCGAACTCCCGAACCGCGAACCCGCGGAAAGCGAAGCAACTAAGTAGTCATGACGAACGCGCCGGGAAGAAAGTCGACGATCAGATTGGCGTGATGATCCCAGAGAACCAGCGATCTCCCGATGATCCGGTACTGCAGCTCCTGCGGCAGCGCCGGTAACGACTTGATCAGCTCGGGTGGCACGAATTCGAACGGCACCTGCTCGGGCCATGCCATGTTGACTGACAGCGGCGGCGGTTCCACGGGCTCACCCTCCTCGTCGCGAAAACGGTCGTCGAAGATCGCCTGCCACTCCGCCGGTGTCAGGCAGGTCGCGATCCGCCGCCGGAACATTCGCGCGACCTCGGGTGTGATCAGGTCTCCCTGCCGCGCCGTGACCCGGGCCACCTGGATTCGCAGTGCGAGGGCCCTGACGGCCTGCTGGATCTCGCGGACATCCGTCGTCACTCGCAGCGGCGGCACTCCCCTCTCCAGCAGCCGGTGCAGGGTGACATATTCGGCCACGCTCCGATCGAAGTTCTGGGTCGCCGCGAGTTCCTCGAGCACCTGTCCGGTGGGGATGATTCGCGGCGGAACCGGAGCCGGAGGCGCCGTGCTGGCGCTGGCGGAGAGGAAGAGCACCCCGAACAGCAGGCCCTTGAGTGTGCTCATGATTCCCTCCTTGAAATCAGGTCACCGAAACCCCCTGCAAACAACACGCCTCGGGCATCTCGTTCGGCTGCTGACGTCCTGGCCGTTGCACCAGCGAACACTGCGGGATCCTCCGCCGTCCCGTGACTTTTTCACCATCGGTGCCTGGTAAACGGCGAGCGGCTGGCGCCAGGCCAGGCTAGACAGCGCGCGCGAACCGGCCCGTGCGCAAGAGTGCCGCTGCGCCGATGGCCGCGAACACTCCTGCCACGCTCATAAGCGCCCCCATCCTGATTGCGGACAACGCCGGCCCGGGGCCGATCGATTCGCTGGCGAAGAACAATGCGACGGTGAACCCGACGCTTGCGATGAGCCCAATCACGGTCAGCTCACGCCATCCAATACCCGAGGGCAGGTGAAGGCCGAAGGCGCGGGCGATCCCCACACCTGCGACGAGGCCGAGCGGCTTGCCGGCGAGTACGGCGAGTGGCAGGCTCAGCGTTCCCCAGTCCAGCGCCTTCAGCGGCACACCGGCAGCCACGAGGCCGAACAGTCCCAGCGCGATCTGTGCGGGATGCCTGGAGAACCGCTCGAAGCGGCTGAGCGGGTCGGGCGCGGCAGACGGCGCGTCCACGAAGAAGCCGGGATCCCGGCGCCCGTGTGGAACGAACGGGAGAACAGGCAGCAGCGCGAAGGCCGGCGCGAGCCCGCCGAAATACAGCGCGCACCAGGAGAGTCCGCCAGAACCGGCGAGATACGGCCAGAGGCTCCGAATGCGCGCCTGGCGCAGCATTCCGGCGAGTGTCAGGGCGAGGGCCATCAGGGCGACGGCAACCGCGGGATAGAGTGATGCAGCCGCGCCCGTCACGGCGAGCGCCAGGAGTCCCAGACAGTTCGCACAGACCCCGAGCAGCACGACGAACGGCACGGCAGCCTGACGTCCGAAGACTACGCGCGCCGCGAAATAGCCGAAGGCGACATCGCTCGCGAACACGGCCGGCCACCCCTGGAGCACGCGCGGCTCGTCGAACATCGGCACCAGCACGGCGAACAGCACGAGCGGCACCATCGTCATGCCCACCGACGCCGCAAACGGCAGCGCGGCCCGGCGCCACGGGTGCAACACGCCTCCGGGAATGGTGGCTTCGACGATCTCTTTCGCGACGAGCCCGAAGAAGAGCGCCATGGCGACATCGTTCACCGCGAAGCGCAGTGCTCCCGTCACGCGAAAGTAGCTCTCAGGTGCAGTGTTGACCCAGATCAGCGCGATGGCAGCGCCGATCGGCAGCAGCAGGAGGTACTCCACCGCGAAGTGCCACAGCCGGGGCATCTTCGCTCCGCGCGCGGGATGCGCGGCATGCGCTCGCGGCACCGGGGCAGCGTGCATCGGCGGGTGCGCATGTGCGGCCGCCGGCCGCGGCGTCAGCCTCGCGTGGTGGGGCGATTTGGTGGCATGCATGGTGTCTCCCGGGAGTCTTCAGCTGCCGATCCGTTCCGAAACGCGCGGGATGACGCCTCCATCCACGGTCCGGCCGGTACGCGAGATGACCTGAAAGTGGAGATCGTCGGCGGCGATTTCCGCGGCGAGAAATGTCTGATCCTGATCGAATCCCGCCGCCGTCGTATCGGAGGCCTCGAGCCCTCCCTTGCGAAGCTGACCGCCCGAGCCGGTCACGAAATAGTGGATGCCCTTCTGCGGTTTCAGTCGCTCGTAGACGTGGTCGTGCCCGGAGAAGACGACCTGCACCCGGTGCTTGAGCAGCAACGGCTCCAGCAACAGGCGGAGATCGACGTTGGCGCCATGACGGCGGGCGTTTCCGTACAACGGATGATGGAAGACGGCGATTCGCCATGGCTCCGTCGCCTGCTGCAGCACCGCGTCTGCCCACTGGAGTTGTGGCTCGTCGAGGACATTGGTATCCAGCACGAGGAACCGAATGCCGGGTCGCGAGAACGTGTAGTACCGCCGTCCGTGCATGTTCAGCGGCGGATAGTTGATCGTGGACGACTCGTCGTCGTGATTGCCGAGAGCCGCCTGAAAGATCACTCCGGCGTCCAGCAGCGGCTTGTAGGGACGCGCGAACTTCTGTGCGAGGTCCGACGGCCGCTGCGCCCCGTAAAAGTTGTCACCGACCATCAGCACGAGGTCGTACCGGAACTGCTGCCGGAAGCTGGCCATCTGTTCGGCCACTTCGCTCTGCTCCCGGCTGCCGGTGCCGTTGTCGCCGATCACCACCATCTTCAGAGAGCCGGTGACGTTCGGCAGAGGCGGCGGCGCCTCACGGGCAACCAGCAACGAGCCCGCGACGACGGCGCATGCGACAGTCGGAAGTACGTGGCGCATGACGATCGCCTGAGCAACTGCACTGCCAGCCGGCTACCGCCCGATCTGGCTTTTGCCACGGCGATCCGGCTTTCAGGTCCCGTCGTCAGGTGGGGAACCTTCCCCATGGCAGAGGAAAAGTCCGCGGGACGCGTTGCCAAAACGCTGCCGGGCAGCGCCGGCAGGCTTCATCTGCTGCGAATGATGGTTTGCCGGAAGAGGCGAGCTTTGGCACGGAGTTCGCGGAGAGAGGCGGGTGTGGAGTGCGGGTGTGGCGTGGTCTGAGTGTGGCGGCTCACGCACGCAGCAGCTCGAATCCCCCAATCGACCCGATCGACTGATTGTCGAGGATGCTGCGAACCCTGAATTGATCGGTCGTGTTGCCAGTCAGGTGGTTGACCAGCACCTCACCGAACAGGTGGGGGACGACGCCGCGATAGAGATCCATGTCCGCGTCGATCACGACCCGGTTGCCGGGCCGGCTGGCGTAGGACATCTGCAGGTTGCCCTTCCTGAAGGTGTTCTGCTTGAAGCTGCCTTCCTTGAACCGATGCAGCGAGGCCGACACCTTCTCGAAGCGATCGTCGGCCTTCACGTCGTCGATGATCGAGCGGTCCGCTTCGATGTAGATGCGATCGGAAAAGACCTGCTGGACGGTGATCCCGCGGCCGTCGAGCAATGACCGGCCGGAGGCTTTCGTGGCCTGAAAACGGGCCAGGATGTTCAGGAGGGCGAAGGCCTGCACACCGCTGAGACGTTCGTACAGCGAGGAGGTCACGACGTCGCAGCACGTGCCGAGCGCCTCGTATGCCGGAAAGACCGGGATCGTCAGCTTCTGGAGGCGCTTGGCGACGTCTTCCGCAACCTTCGCCGAAGCCTTGATCACCGGGCCGAACGCCGCGAGCGTGCCCGAATGCGATTGATCGAGCTTGTCACTCGCCGCCTGGAGTGCGGACCGGAGCCGGTCGGGCGCCTGCTGCAGTCGTTTGCGCACGGAGGCCGCGCCGGTGGGACGGCTCTCGGCGAGGTCATTGAGCAGCACGTTGACTTCATTGAAGGCCCGAGCCACGTCATCGGCGATGGCCTGGATGCGCACCTGCTGATCGGAAGGGATGGCACCGCGCTGGACAACGTCGTTGAGAATGTCGGTGTAGCGCTTCCACTGAATCTTCTCGAAATCCCATAGCTTGACGTTCGCTTCGCGCAGCCCCTGCACCGCGCTCGGGAATACCGCCGCTGCGACCAGCTGGGACGCCTCGTCGAGTCCGACCAGCTCGTCGCCAAACGCAGCAGCCACGGCTGGCTGCACCTCGGCGGCGTTCCCCAGATCGCGAAGAGCCGATGCCAGTCTCGCGGTTTCACCCTGCAGCCGGACCTGCATGTCGACGATGTCGAGGGCGGTGACGTCGATCAGCGTGAAGGATCGCGCGATCGCCTCCGCCGCGGTGCGCGCGCGCTCCGCGATGTCGAGCAGCTCCTTGAGCGCTTTGGCGGTGATGCCGGGCCGGTTGGGAGGCGTGCTCTTGACGGCCTCGACGAGTGCCGAGAGACGTCCGGTGAACTGCGCCAATGCATTGAAGGCCCGATCAGTAACAGTTGACATAGGCGTGTCTCGTTGGGGCGCCCAGTCTAGCAGGTTGCTGACAGAGTGTCGCCGACACGGCAGAAGGCAACACCGGTCATTCAGTCCCGATACACTCGCACGAGCCGGTAGGATCCGAACGTCGTGAGCCAGACGTGCCGGGTGACATCCTGGGGAAACGCCGTCTCGTCCGCCATCATGAGGTAGAACTCCGCGCGTTCACGCCCGGTCGCCTGGAACGGATCGCCGACCAGGAACACCATGTCGTCTGACACGGCGATCGGACGGCGAGTCTTGTAGAACTGAAGGACCACCCCGACGGCCATCTGCCACGCCGGCCCGTCGAACCGCAGGATCGGACGATCGATCCCTTCAGGTCGACAGTACTCGTCGAGAACCGAGGTGAGGACTCCTACCGTCTGGCTGCGCGCGTCCGCCGCATGTTTGCCGACGAGCCGCGTGCCTCCCAGAACTGCGGCGCCGAGCGTGTACACGACGACAAACCATCGCGCAGCTCGATGCAGGCTGCTCGGAGCGGCCCGGAACAATTGGAGCGCCTCGCTCACGATGACAGCCACATTCAGCGCGCCGAGCATGGGCAGCCAGACCAGCAGGTAGTCAGACGCGGGACCGATGATGGCGGCCACTGCACAGAGGCCGATCGTCGAGACCATCAAGAGCGTGAGAGCGAACGCGCCTTCGAAAGATGCCCCACGTCGAAGCGCCCGGATGCCTGCGGCAAGCAGCAGCGGGAATTGCACGCCCGCGGCTGCGAGAGTCAACCACGGCGCATGCGCCGGGGCTTCAGCCGTCGTCGTCACCTGCCACTGAGGTGCGAACGACCCGAGAAGCTGATTGGCGGTGATCCCGAACGTCGCTTCCCAGCCACGCGGCTCTCGGGGTGCGGTCCAGAAGAACTCGACGAGCTGCGTCAGGTTCCCCGGGAAGGTTTTAAATTCGTGGGCGAGGGGTACGATCCAGAGTACCAACAGCACGGCCGCGGTGATTGCGGCCCAGCGAAAGAACTCCGCTCGTGCTGTGGATCGAGCGCGCGAGAGTTTCCAGATCAGCGCCGAGGTCGAGGTCGCGACCAGTGTGAGGACGAGCGGCGCGAAACCGACGTGACTCTGGACGATGAATGAAGCGGCGGCGTAGAAGAGCGGCAGCAACGCCACTGCGCCCGTGGAGATCCCGCCGGACAGGGCGATCGCGAACGCGAATGGCAGGATCGGCACGATCGGATTCCATGCCCAGAAAAGGAGTCGCTGCTCGCGGAACAAGAGCGGCACCAGCGCGAGCCCGATCGAAATGCTCAAGACAGGAGCGCGGCGCGCGACCACCGACAGGAGGCCGGCGAGCGCGCCGATGTTGATGAGCAGGACCGTCCACTTGATGCTGATTTCCCGCTGACCCGTGAGCACATACAGCGGCGCCAGCACCTGGTACAGGAGCGGCCCCGGGTGATTCCAGTGGAATCGCGAGTAGGCCCCTTCAGCGAGATCTCCTCTTGCCGCCCGCACGGTGTTGATCGATGTAATGGCCGTATCGCCCCAGGGATGGCTCTCGGGCGCTGACCGAATCTGGACGAGCAGGAGCCCGATCGCGAGGACCAGGCTCGCCAGAATGATAGTCAGCCGTGTCGATCGATGGTCCAGCACCCGCCCGTGGGAAACGTGCATTCTGCTGCAGGACGCCAGATTGAGATGCGGACTCCGGTGAGCTCAGTCCATGAACAGGATGCTGACCGGTGATGGCGCGCTCGTCGGTTCACCGGACGGGGTCAGGGCGCCGGTCTTCTGATCGATGCTGAACACCGCCAGCGTATCCGAGCGCTGGTTGCCGGCGATCAGCCATCGGCCGGATGGATCGAGCGAGAAATTCCGCGGCGTCTGGCCGCGGGTCGGCTCGTATTCGACGAGCGTCAGCGCGCCGTCGTTGCCGACGCTGAACACCGCGATACTGTCGTGCCCGCGGTTGGAACCATAAACGAACCGGCCACTCTTGTGCACGTGGATCTCGGCGGTCGAACCGGACTTCACGTCCGCAGGCCGCGTCGGCACGCTGCTTTTCGCGGTCAGGCCGCCCGTGTTCGCATCCCACGCGAAGGTCGTGATCGTCGCTCCCTGCTCGCTGATGGTGAACACCCACCGGCCGCTCGGGTGAAAGGCATAGTGCCGCGGTCCCGAACCTGGTGGCAGCATCACGGGCGGTGTGTTGTTGGGTGTCAGCTGCCCGGTTTTTGCGTCGAAGCGGAACACGAGCATCTGGTTCAGGCCCTTGTCGGCCGTGACCAGGTACTTGTTCTCGGGGTCAAACCCGACCATGTGTCCCAGTGCCTTGGCGCTGGCGCCATCGGCAGGCTGGCCGGCGACCACGGCCGCCGGCGCCTGGAGGCGGCCATCGGCGCTGACGGGAAACAGCGAGTAGTTGCCGCCACTGTAGTTGGCCACCGCGAGAAACCGTCCCGACTTGTCGAGCACGAGATGGCACGGCCCGGCGCCCTTGGTGGCCTGCGCATTGAGCTCGGTGAGTTTGGCCGTCGCAGGATCGACAGAGAACGCCGTGACGCTGCCACTCGACTCTCCACCGAACGTCTGCAGCTCATTGACGGCGTACACGTACCGTCCGTTGGCGCTCGCCGTCAGGAAGCTTGGACTCGGCGTCTCGGCGACCAGCCCGACGGGCGTGAGCGCGCCAGTGCCGTCGTCGAAGCGGAAGGCGTAAATGCCTTTGCTGGCGGTTTTCTCCGTGTAGGTGCCGATGTAGACCAGGCGTTGCGCGCGAGCGCGCGGCGCCGGGCCCACGCCCGAGGCAATCAGCAGCAGACCGAGGACGGAGGCGATGAGACGCATGAGAGCTCCATCAATAAGGATGTCGACGTCGGCGGCCGCAGCGGCCAGCCTCCGGGAGTATACGGAATCCCGGCCAACGATGTGTCCGGCTGCTATAAGCTCTTGCGCATGAAAACGCTCTGTCGCGCATTCGTGCTCTTCTTCGTCGCCACGTCGTGCTTTGCACAGGATGCGGCGCGGATGGACGAAGTCGTCCAGAGTTACGTTCGCGACAAGACCTTCATGGGCGCCGTGCTCGTCGCCCGCGGCACCGACATCATTCTCAGCAAAGGCTACGGATCGGCGAACCTCGAATGGGATGTTCCCAATACGCCGGCGACGAAGTTCAGGCTCGGCTCGATCACCAAGCAGTTCACCGCTGCCTTGATTCTCCTCCTCGAGGAGCGCGGGAAGCTGAAGCTCGACGATCCGATCAAGACGCACATGCCGGATGCGCCGGCGGCGTGGGACAAGATCACGATCTTCAATCTGCTGACGCACAGCTCGGGGATCCCGAACTTCACCAGCCTCCCGGACTATACCTCGCTCAAGCTCGCCGACACGCCGGTCGCGAAGGCCATCATGACGGTCCGCGACAAGCCGCTCGATTTCGTCCCGGGCGAGAAAATGAGCTACAGCAACTCCGGGTACCTCGTGCTTGGCTACGTGATCGAACGGGTTGCAGGAGTCAGCTACGAGAAGTTCGTGACCGACAACATCTTCATGCCGCTCGGCATGAAGGACTCGGGATACGACTCGAATTCCGCGATCATTGCGCGGCGGGCCGCCGGCTACGCGCCCTCGCCGGCCGGGCCGGTCAACGCCGGCTTCATTCACATGAGCGTCCCGCACGCCGCCGGGGCGTTGTACTCCACGACCGGAGATCTGCTCCGCTGGGAGCAGGGTCTGTTCGACGGCAAACTGATTTCAGCTGCGTCGCTCGCGAAGATGGCCACGCCGTTCAAGAGCGACTACGCATTCGGCGTCATCGTGCAGACCACCAGCGGCCGGAGAGTGATCCAGCACGGCGGCGGCATCGAGGGATTCAACACCTTCCTCGCGTACTACCCTGACAGCAAGGTGACCGTTGCCGTGCTCGCAAACCTCAACGGTCAGGCGCCGACCCAGATCGGCGTCAATCTGGCGGAACTGGCTCACGGCGGCGTGGTCCGGCTGACGTCCGAGCGGAAGGAGATCACAGTGCCGGTCGCCACGCTGTCGAAGTATGTCGGCACCTACGAGGTCGGGCCGGGTGTGAACATGCTGATCCGGCTCATCGGCGATCACCTGACGACGCAGCTCACCGGTCAACAGCAGCTGCCGATTTTCGCGGAGTCTGAGACGAAGTTCTTCCTCAAGGTCGTGGACGCACAGGTCGAGTTCTTCACGGATGCCGGGGGACCGGTGACGCACGCGGTCATGTATCAGAACGGCCGTGAGCGCAAGGTGCCGCGCACGAGCGCGTCCGTGGTCGAGCCGAAGTAACCTCGCGCGGCGGTTCGGATCCGGTCAAGATTCGCCGGGCGATCACGGGTTTTGCGTTCTGCCGAGCGAGTCTCCTGACAGATTTGAGGGCTGAAGCGGTCGCCACAATCGCTTACGGCCGCCGATCACATTTCCGCGCGGGCACATCGATTGCTCCGAGATCACCACAGGTTCCCGGAGGTTCGTCAGGAGAATCGCAGTGCCCGTCAAGAAGACCAGGAAGCCGGCGGCAGCGGTCAAATACCTGCTCAGCGGTGATCGGAAGCTCCAACGCCTCTCGTTGAAGAAGATCGCTGATCGGGCCAGGAAGCCGAAGCCCAGAACACGATCGGCTCACGTGAAACGGCCGGCGAACGAGGACGCGGCTGCCGCGACATCCCCGAAGCGGATCGGCGGGCGACTCGCGGTCGGTGGTGTGGTGTGCCTGTTCGCCGCGGCAGCACTGCTGGCGGCACGTCAACCAGCGGCCTCTCCTGATCGCGCGAGCGCGGGCGCTGCGGTGGACGCTGCGACCTCATCGCAGGAGCCCACTCGGACGGCGAATCGGGCCTCGAACACGCCCGGGACCGCTGCCAGGCTGCGATCCTCGACGTCTGACGTCGCGAGACCGCATACAGCCTCCCCGGCGATTGAGAAGAAGTCGCCCAACTCCACCCCGGTGAACAAACCGACGCCAAGGGCCGTCGCGTCATCCACTGCGGCGCCAGGATCGATCGCACCGGTCAAGAACCCGTCGCCCCTCACCGTGGAAGGCTGTCTCGAATCCGACGGATCGACGTACCGCCTGAAGGACACATCCGGACTGGAGGCGCCCAAGGCGCGATCCTGGAGAACGGGGTTTCTGATGAAGCGGTCGTCATCGATCGGACTCGTCGATACGACGGGCAGACTGAAGCTCGCGGATCACGTCGGCACACGTGTCGCGGCCACGGGCTTGCTCGCGGATCGGGAGTTGCGCGCGACGGCGCTGCGACAGGTTGCGGCTTCGTGTCGTTGACGCGGTCGCGCCAGGGCGTGCGCACCGCCGTCCATCGACCGACGGGGCCTCAGCCCGGAGCCACGAACTCTTCTGCGTGATCGAGCGCCCAGTCGCTGAAGCTTCGAGCGGGGATCCCGGTGACCTCGCCGATCGTCGACGTGATATACGCCGGGAGCCCGACCGCCGCTCCGTAGGCGGCCAATAGCATGTCTGCCGCGGGTCCCGGCATGATCGCCAGCATCGCTTCACGCGCCGCCTCAGGCGACAGCTCCGTGAAGGTCAATGCCCGCCCGATCACCTCACCAATGATGTGCACCTGCTGGCGCTGCGTGAGAGACACCGGCCCGGTCAACACGTAGTCGCGACCGTTGTGTCCTTCATCACACAGCGCCCGAACGGCGACCGCGGCGATGTCGCGCTCGTGTACGGGTGCCGTCTCGGCAGCGCCATGAAACCAGCGGACGACATGACCGCTCCTGATCTGCGGCGCCCACCAGTTCCGGCTGTTAATCGCGAAAGGCCCGGGTCGAAGGATGGTCCATTGCCGCCCTGAGTCCATGACCAGATGGTCGACACCAGCGTGAACGAGGCGCAGTGCGTTCGGCTGCTGGAAGAATGGATGATCGGTCTGGTGCGGCGAGGAGAGCAGCACGATTCGTTCGGTGTGCGACGCGATCCGTGCAAGCGCCGGCGCCGCGGCCGCGAGCGGTGCGAGCCAGACGAGAAACACGGCGTCGACGCCTTCCAGACACGGATCGAGCGTAACCGGATCCGCAAGATCGCCCTGCACGACTTCAACATCCCGCGGCACGCGGGCGACACCAGGGTTGCGGGTCATGGCGCGAATTCGGCACTCCGTTGCCCGCAATTGGGCGAGAACTTCGCCGCCGATCTGACCGGTCGCGCCGGTGACGAGAACGCGTTTCATCCCGGCTATTATGCGTTCGGGGAGGGCCGCCTGTCCGAGTCGTCAGCCGTTCCGGTGCCCGAGCGACCGACCAGGGCCTTCAGCAACCGCGGCGCCTTTGCCGGGCGCTTTTCGATTCTTCGGGTGGAGGCGACAGAGGCACGACCGCTCGCCGGGTTGCACACCAGCAACTGCTCAGCTGGTCCGCGCTCAAGTTGGAATGGAGAGGTCGATCGCGAGAGAATACCCGCCTTCTCCTTCCACTCAGCAGAGGACCAGATGGACCCACAGGTGCAAGTCACGTTGCTACTGAGGGATGCGAAGAACGGCCGGGGGGACGCGCTCGATCTGCTGATCCCGATCGTCTACGACGAACTGCATCGGCTGGCCGCCCACTACCTGCGCGACGAACGTGCGGCCGAGACGCTGCAGCCGACGAGCCTCGTCCATGAGGCGTACATGCGGCTCGTGGCGCAGGACATGCCGGAATGGGAATGCCGCGCACATTTCTATGGCATCGCTGCGCACCTGATGCGGCAGATTCTGGTCGATCATGCGCGGCGACATCGCAGTCAGAAGCGCGGCGGCGGGGTGGCGCCAGTACCGCTCGAGGAGGTCCTCGCGTTTGCGCCCGCCAAGAGCGACGACGTGGTCGCGCTCGACGAGGCGCTCACCGGCCTCGCCGCGGTCGACGAACGCAAGTGCCGCATCATCGAACTCCGCTACTTCGCCGGCTTCAGCGTCGACGAGACGGCGCGGGCGCTCAACGTCTCGGTCGGCACGATTGGCCGTGAACAGCGCCTGGCCGAGGCCTGGCTGCATCGCGAGTTGTCCCAGCACTCATGATGAACGCCGAACGCTGGCAGGCGATCGGCGACTTGTTCGAGCAGGCATTGCCGCTGCCCTCCGGAGAGCAGACGGCGCTCCTGGACGATGCGTGCGGGGTCGATCACGAGCTGCGACGCGAAGTCGCCTCGTTGCTGGCGAGCCATCAGGCCGCGGACGGGTTTCTCCAGCATCGGATCAAGAAGGCGCTCGCCTCGTTCCAGGACACCAGCGCCGCCGGAACGGAGCCGGTTCGCGTCGGTCCGTACCGGTTGATCCGGGAGCTCGGTCGCGGCGGCATGGGGACCGTCTTCCTCGCTGAACGGGACGACGACGAATACTACGCCCAGGTCGCCGTCAAGCTGGTACGACCGGGCATGGACACCGACTTCATCCTCGCGCGCTTCCGGCGCGAGCGCCAGACTCTCGCGCGCCTGCAGCATCCGAACATCAGCCGTCTGCTCGACGGCGGGACCACGGACAAGGGCCTGCCCTACTTCGTCATGGAGTACATCGACGGTCCGTGGTTGACGGTGTTTGCCGCCAACCACCGCCTGTCCGTTGACGATCGGCTCCGCATGTTCGTCGACATCTGTGCGGCGGTCGAGTACGCGCACCGCAATTTCATCATTCACCGCGACCTGAAACCCGGCAACATCCTCGTCAATCCGGATGGCGTCCCCAAGCTGGTCGACTTCGGCATCTGCAAGTTGCTTCGAGCCGGCGCGATCTCGGCCACGGATAGCGCCGTCGCCCCGATGACGCCCGACTACGCCAGCCCGGAGCAGATCCGGGGTGACGCCGTGACGCCGCTTTCGGACATCTACTCGCTTGGCGCCGTGCTGTACGAACTCCTCACCGGCACCTGCCCGCGCCGGTACGGCAGGCTGACGCGGGTCGCGATCGAACAGATGTCGCGGGCCGGGATTGCCCTTCCGAGCACCGTCGCTAAAGACCAGACGGTCGCGCGGCAGCTCAAAGGCGATCTCGACAGCATCCTGATGCGCGCGCTCGAGACCGAGCCGGAGCGCCGGTACCAGGGGGCCGCCCAGCTCGCCGAGGATCTGCGCCGCTACCTGCACCATGAACCGGTGCACGCGCGGCTGCAAACCGTGCGCTACCGTGCGCTCAAGTTCGTGCGGCGCCACCGCGGCCACGTCCTCGCGGCGGCGGCGGTCTTCGTCGTCCTCACCGCCGGACTCGCTGTTGCGATCCACGAAGCGCGACTTGCCAGCTCCCGCCAGCAGCAGGTCCGCATGATGGCGGACAGGCTGGTCTTCGACGTTCACGACGCCGTGCGCGATCTCCCGGGCTCGACGAAGGCCCGCGCCGTCATCGTGACGACCGCGCTCCATTACCTCGATGCCTCCGTCAGCTCTGTCCGAGGCGATGGTCCGGCTGAGAAGGAGCTCGCCAAGGCCTACCGGAAGCTCGGGGATGTTCAGGGCAACCTCCGCGCCGCCAATCTCGGCGATTCATCGGGCGCACTGGCCCGATATCTCCAGGCAGTCACGCTGCTCGATGACGCCATCCGCCGCGCGCCGAACGACATCGACGCCGTCACGGAGCGCGTGGTGTTGTATGGCCGCATCGGAACCGTCCACGCCTTCACGGGACAGCTCCGTGACGCCGTGCAGACACTGGAGGACGGCATCCGCTTCGGCCGCGCCTACGCGGAATCCCGCGACGCCGATCTGCGGATGGCGCTGGCTGCGCTGTACGTCGACTGCAGTGACGCGCGACGGAACATGAACGATTATGCGGCAGCCCTGCGCGACGCCTCTGCAGCGCTCCATCTCTCCGAGGGCCTTGCCGCCGAACGATCCTCGGATCCAACCACCCGATACTCGCTCGCGAATGCATACGCGGCGGTCGGAATGGCCGAAAGCGGATTGAATCAGGCCGAGCGGGCCCTCGCGCACTTCCGGCAGGGAACCGCGGAAATGGAGAAGCTCGTGTCATCCGATCCGCGGAACGTCTCGTGGAATCGCGATTTGATGCTGGCATACGGCCACGTGGCCGACGTGCTCGGCAATCCCGGTCTCAACAACCTGGGCGACCGGGCGGGCGCGCTGCAGGCCTACCGCAAGGCGGCCGGGATCGGGAAGACCTTGTACGAGGCCGATCGTGCGGACCAGCGTGCGGCGGCAGACTACGGCATCGCGCTGAGCCGGGTCGAAACGATGATGGACGATCGCAATCCCGGCGCGAAGCTCGAAGTCCAGCAGGAAGCCATCCGCGTCCTCGAAGACGCCGCAAGGACAAGTCCGGGCAACGTGGCTCCCAAGATCTACCTGGCGCTGGTCAACCAGCATCTCGGTGATTCGTACACTGCCGCGGCAGACATCGGAGCGGCGCGCCACGCCTACCTGAGATCCGCGGACATCGCGGCGTCCGGGATGAAGTCAGGCCACGCCTCATTGCACATTCTGTTCATTCACTCCAATCAACGCCTCGCCCTGAATGCCGTGGCGCGAGAACGCCGCGACGAGGCGCTGGAGTTCGCAACGACTGCATTGCGCGCCGGAGAGCACCCGCCGCAGGGGTCCGGACCGCTTCGAGCGCTGCCGCGGGGCCTCTCCGCAATGGGGCTCACCTACGCGGCTCTCCTCCGGAGCCGTGCGCGGGCCGCGAGCGATCAGAAGGATGCGCTCTCGTGGCTCGGCAAGAGCCTGGACGCCTGGCGCGCCAGCCAGTCCGAGCCGGGGTTCGCAGAACCGCATCGGCGCGAAATGCAGGAAGTGGAGCTGGCGCTGGCTCGAATCCAGTCGCCGGCGACCGCTCGCACGAGGCAAGGACAGCGATGACCCTTCACCAGCGCCAGCTCGTTCGCCACAGCTTCGAGGCGGTGCGTGACCTGTCAGGGCCGGTGGCGTTGCTGTTCTACGGCAGGCTCTTCGAACTCGACCCGTCGGCCCAGCGCCTGTTCCATATCGACCTGGCGGTGCAGGCACGCAAGATCATCGACATGCTCGCCACCGTCATCGAGTCGCTCGATCGGTTCGACTCGATTCGCCCGCGGCTTGCCGAGCTGGGGCACCAGCACGTCGGGTATGGCGTGAGGCCGGAGCAGTACGAGACGGTCACCACGGCCCTGATCTGGGCGATCGGTCAGGCCCTTGGCGCCGACTTCGATTCGGCCACCCGCGAAGCCTGGAGGCTGGCGCTGGCGGATGTGTGTGCGGCCATGCTGGAGGGGGCGCAGCAACCCTGAAGCGGGGGGCTTGGGAGCTGGGGAGCGGGGGAGCCGGGGAGCTGGGGAACGGCCGGGGGTAACCAGAGGAACTGCCCGTTTGATATGCCCCGGTTGCCTCTGAGTACAACCACTCGCCAGCTCCCCAGCTCCCCAGCTCCCCAGCTCCCCCGCTCCCCCGCTCTCCAGCTCTCTAGCTCCCCCGCTCCCCCGCTTCCCATGATCGTTTCCCCCACCCTTTTGCGCCCGTATGGGTGCTGCCGCTCTTGACGGCCTCATAAAGGAGTTCCAGATGAAACGCTCGATGGCATCCTCGGCGCAGGTGCGCCTCGTGGGTCTGCTCGCGCTCGTCGTGTTGACCGGGGCCGGCGCGTGGCGCGCCTGGCCGGCCGGCCTCGTCCATGCCGCTGGCGGCGTCAATTTCATCGCCACTGACGACGTGGGACCGTGGTTCAAGTGCGTGGGCGCCGGTTGCGTCGAGGCCGGCACTCAGTCGCTTGCGGTGGTCAACCCCGGCACGAATGTCCAGGTGACGGTCGGGAACGAGAGCGGCACGGTGCATACGTTCTCGAGCCTGGTCTATCCGGCCGGCGCCCACCAGATGCCCTTCGATCAGCCCGCTGCCTTCCGCGCCGACAGCAGGAGCGTCACACTGACCGATCCGGGTCTCTATGTCTTCGTCTGCAAGGTCCATCCTTTCATGCTCGCGGCGACGATCGTCGACGATCCTGCGACCGCGGGTCTGGATCTGGGTGAGGACGTCTCGCTGGTCAACGGCATCACGGTGCCGACGAGCAGCGACCTCGCGACTCGCCTCTTGCGGGCGTTCTGGCTGATCACCAATCCGCTGAACTACCAGGATCACAATCCCGCGACCAATCCCTCGATGAAATGGACGATCAACTATCCATCCGGCGTCCCCGTGCGGATCTCCGGCGGCGCCGTCGTCGATCTGAAAGACACGCTGGAAACGCGGTATGGAAACAACCTTCCGCTCGCGGCCCCCTTCAAGCCTGCGGCGAAAGGTATCGGCGAGGTCTGGATCGACACCGAATACGAGAACACCGCCGGCAAGACCAAGCCGGGCACGGCGACCGCAGTCGATGTCAGTTCCTGGAAAGTCATCAGGAAAGTCGCCCTCCCCGAGATCAACATGAACAATCCCCACAACATGTGGACGGACGCCGATCAGAAGCTGATTTACCAGACCCAGTGGTTCGACACGAAGCTCACGGTCTTCGATCGCACGACCGGCAAGCTGGTGAGGAACATCGAGGTCGGCGAAGCCCCGGGTCACGTGATGACCCGCGTCGACACCGATCAGGTGCATGTCAGCATCAACGGTGGAGGCGAGGTCGTCGAGCTCAGTCCTCAAGCGAGAGGGATCGATCGCCGGATTGAAACGCAACACCCTGGAGAGCTGCAGTCGCAGCCTCACGCTCACTGGATGAGCCACGATGGCAAAATCATGGTCACACCCAATTCGAACAGCAACGACTCGACGCGCGTCGACATTCCGTCCGGCACCATCCACGCCAAGACCCCGACCGGTTTCCTGCCGATCGCGAGCAGCATGATGCCGGATGCGAGCAAGTACTACGTCTCCAACTACGTGGACAGCACCATCAGCTGCATCTCCATCGGACCGCCGGCGTGCAGGAGCGGCAACGCGCTCGTGGCCACCAAGACCATCAACCTGCTCCTCGGCGGCACCGTGGTTGGCAACTATGATCCATTCACGGGCGCGGGATTCTCGACCTCCGGAGGCCTGCCCATTCAGACGCCCGTCAGTCCCAACGGAAAGTTCGTCGTGACCGCCGCCACGCTGACCGGAACGATCACCATCATCGACACGTCGACGGACGAACTGGTCAAGGTACTGCCTTGCAGTGCGGGATGCCACGGCGTGAACTTCGGCGCCAAGAAGGGCGGCGGCTACTACGCCTACGTCGCGAGCAAGTTCTCGAACGACCTGATCGTCCTCGATCCCGATCCGAACGACGACGGGAACGTTTCCGACGCCGCGATCGTGGGCCGCGTCCTGCTCACCGTCGACGCGGATTCGGATGCGAAGACCGACGACCGCGTCACGGCCAACGCCGGGATGGGCGGTCAGGGAGTCCTCGCGGTACCGCTCGTCTACAACGGCTGGGTGCAGAAGCTTCCGCAGCCCTGGAAGCAGCAGCTCACCGAGAAGCAGCTCAATCCCATCAAGTGAGTCAGGCACTGGCCGCGGCCTGACAACGGCCGCTCGATATCCGGCGGCGAAGCCCGCACACACGCAGCGAAGACCGCTGTGGGTGCCGCGGGCTTTCGCTTTTCTCCCCACACGGAAGCAGCCACCCGCTCCCCACCTCCTGGCCACGTGATCGATTCCGCCGGCGTTTGACGCCCGTGTATGTGAAGGCGGACGCCAGACGGTGCCCCAAGACAAGGAGGCAAGATCATGGTTCGACGACTCATCCCCGGAATTGCCGCGTTGCTGATGGCGGCGGCACCCTCTGCGTTCGCCCAGGTCGAGACGGTCGCTCAGTTCAATCCGTCGTTGCTCGAGACGCCCGAAAGCATCGCGATCGATCGCGACAACAACAAGTACGTGAGCCTCGCCCTCACCGGCGAGATCCGCAAGATCGCCGCCGACGGCAGCCAGTCCACCTACGTCATGCTGCCCCTGGGGGCTCCCCCGCTTACGTTCTGCGGATCGTTCTTCGCGGGCCTGACCGGTCTGACATTCGATGAGCACGACAACCTCTACGCCAACCTCGCGTCGTGCGATCCCGGCAGCCGCGGCATCTGGAAGATCCCGCACGACGGACAGCCGCCGACCCGCATCGGCGCCCTTTCGCTCCAGTCGCTGCCGAACGGCATCGTGCATCACCGCGACTTCGTCTATGCCGCCGACTCGGTCATCGGCGCGATCTGGCGCGTGAAGGACACTGGCGGAATCCCGGAGATCTGGGCGACTGGACCCGAATTGGGACAGCTGCCGAATGGTCTCCCCGGACCGAACGGCCTGAAGCTGTTCGAAGGTGAGCTGTATGTCTCGAACCCCTCGCAGAGCACGGTGGTTGCCGTACGGGTGCAGCCTGACGGAACGGCTGGGGCCGTCAGGACGCACGCGACTGGCGTCTTCTGCGACGACTTCGCCTTCGACGTACGTGGCAGCCTCTACTGCGGAACCGATCCGTTCAATACGGTCGTGCGCATCGCGCCGGACGGTTCGCAGGAGACCATCCTCACGGGCGCCGACGGTCTCGACGGTCCGACGGCGCTGCGGTTCGGCCGCAACAAGGAAGGCTTCGATCTGTATGTGACCAACGCCGCGTTTCCGTTCTTTCAGGTTCCGCCGCCGCGGCTGCCCAGCCTTCTGCGCCTGAAGCTGCCGGTCCACGGATTTCCCGAGCCATAGCCCTCGACCCAAGGCTTCCGCGTTCGACTTCTGAACTCACCGAAATATCCAGAGGATTCAGGGGAACTACTATGGCTGCTTCACACTCGACCCGCCCGCTCACTCCGGAGCCGGTCCGATCGTCGTTCGCTCAGGTACTCCACGCCAATGGTCCCGATACGGCGCGTGCGACCGAGCTCACGCTCTATTCGTGGATCGTCGGCCGCTGGGAGCTCGACGTGACGACGATCCTCGAGGATGGAACAACCCATCGGGGCGGTGGCGAGATTCACGCAGGTTGGGTGCTGCAGGGTCGGGCCATCCAGGATGTCTGGATGATTCCACGCCTGCGAGACCGCCTGCCGGGAATCGAGCCACTGCCCGGTGCGGGCAATTGGTACGGCACGACGTTGCGGATTTACGATCCCGGGCTCGAGGCGTGGCGCATCTTGTGGAGCGATCCCGCGACGAGTTTCTTCAGCCAGCAGATCGGCCGGGCGCAAGGGCCGGACATCGTCCAGATTGGCCCCGATCCGCGGGGCGGTACGATGCGGTGGGTCTTCAGTGAGCTCCAGCCGGATTCGTTTCACTGGACCGCCGAGCGCGCAGCGGACGACCGAAAATGGCGGCGGGAAGTCGACATCCGCGCGCGTCGCGGGTAAGCGGGCCACTCATTTCGGCTAGACTCTGGCGCATGATGACCCGCCGCACCTTCCTGCATCACGCGACCATGGCGTCGGCCGCCGGCGCTCTTCCCTTCCAGCAGCCGCGGACCTACAAAATGGGGCTGCAGCTGTTCACCATGCGCGCGGCGATGTCGAAGGACGTCCCCGGCACATTGAAGCGCATCGCCAGCCTCGGTTACGAGGAGGTCGAGACCTACGGGTTCGATCCACAGGGACTCGGCTATTACGGGATGCCGGCGCGGACGTTTGCGCAGCTGTTGCGGGACAACAACCTGACGACACCGACCGGACATTACGATCTAAACCGCTTCGTGACGACGAGCGAGGACGATCTGAAGCGGTACATGGACCGCTGTATCGAAGGGGCGAAGGCGCTGGGCCAGGCGTACGTGACCTGGCCGTTCCTCGATCCGGAAACACGAACTCTCGACAGCTTCAAGATCGTCGCACGCCGGTTGAACCTGATCGGCCAGCAGGCCAAGGCAGCAGGTCTGCTCGTCGCGTATCACAACCATGATTTCGAGTTCGTCGATCACAATGGCCAGATCGGCTACGACATTGTCATCAAGGAAACGGATGCGGCGCTCGTCAAGCTGCAGATGGACCTGTACTGGATCGCGCGCGCCTCGCCGGTGAGCGCCAGCGAGTGGTTCAAGCGGCAGCCAGGGCGCTTCGTCATGTGGCACGTGAAGGACATGCACAAGACCAGCCGCGACTACACCGAGCTCGGCAACGGCACCGTCGATTTCTCGCAGATCTTTCCGCACGCCAAGCTCGCGGGCCTTCAGCACTACTTCGTCGAGCAGGGAGGCAACTTCACGCACGACCCGTTCCGCAGCATCGCCGACGGAGCGGAGTACATGAAGCGCAATCCGATCCGGTGGTGAGACGGCGACGCGGACTGGTGCGCCGTCAGCGACGTTCCGACGGCTGCTGAAAGAGCGCCGTCCCCGTCGGGGCGAAGTATCGTGGTGCCGCGGTGCGCCGGGCGCGCCACGGCACCGAGATCGTGTCCTGCTGCGGTGTCACGCTGGCGGTCCCGACAATCTCGTCGCCGGCGACCTTCCCACTGAACTCGTGCCTCGTCAGGCCGACCCCCTCGAGCGTGATGTCGAGGGTGAACGTGATCTCTTCGCCGCGAAGGCTCGCGGAGTTGAGCACTTCGCGCCGGTCGCCCGCGCGCGCCACGCCTTCCACCTCCTGGAACCGTTGCTCGAGGACGGCGCCGTAAGAGATCTGCTTCCCGGCGATCGTCAGTTCCCAATCCCAGCTGCCAGCGACGCGCGCGGGGACGACCCAGAGGTAGATGGCGCTTGGCTCGCTGCTGACCTTGTCGGGCCGCCAGCTGCCAAGATCCCAGGTGCTGGTGAGGACGCGGGTGCCGGGCCGTGCCCGTTCCAGGATGATCGGCCGCAACAGCCGCATCAACTCGGGGAACAGCCACATCGTCACAACCGTGGCATTGCTGAGATCCACGTCGAACGCGTTGCGATGCTCGAAGCGAACGCGATCGGCCAGGCCCTCCTGACGCGCCTGGTCGTTCGACTGCTCGACGAGCTTCGGGTCGATGTCGACGCCCCACCCCCGCAGCCGCCTGTTCATGCGGGCGGCTGTCAGCGGGATCAGACCGTCACCCGATCCAAGATCGACGACCACGTCGTCGTCACGGAGCTCGGCCAGCGTCAGCATCCGCTCGACGCTTTCAGGGTTGCTGGCCTGGTAGAACGAGAACCGTTCCTGCGGGAACGCCTGAACCGTCCCGATAAGGGCTGCGATTGAGGCGACGACAATGAACCTCTTCTGGTCCTGGCGCATCCCCTGAGCTTGCAACGGCTGCCTGCCGTCGCGCAACCGTTAGCGGAGCAAGAAACCGGATCATCGCCTGCGGACTGGTCCCTCATTCAGGCCCCGGCGGCGCATGACCATTCTCTGAACGGCTAATCTGCGCGGGTCAACGCGTTGCTCGTTCACGTGTGCGGGTCGCGCTCAAACGGTGACGCGGATGCGCGAATCGGGCCGACCCCGATCTCGAAGACTCGCACGTCGCGCCCGAATATGGAGTCAGGCGGCCGAGCGCGGCCCTAACAAGGCTTCGCCGCCCTCGGCGCGGAACACCGCCAGCGCCTCGTCACGGCCAGCCTGTGCGCGCTGAAGGAT
>Ga0209382_10000781_pt1 | contig 51574 bp, 50 predicted proteins | sample SoiMetdeltSBSDD5_FD_187599 | JGI IMG/M metagenome (GOLD analysis project Ga0209382, IMG submission 187599) | Bulk soil microbial communities from a Populus tree surrounding site in Tennessee, USA - Soil MetaG P. deltoides SBSDD5 (SPAdes) (version 2) | ecosystem: Environmental > Terrestrial >...
GCGTGAATTCATCGGTATGACACACACCGCTCGCCTTGATCTCCACCAGCACTTCGCCGTCACGCGGTCCATCGAGCTCCACAGTGGTGACTTCGAGCGGCTTACCGGCAGCGTATGCGACTGCAGCGCGTGTTTTCATTGGGGTGACCTCGGGGAGTCAACTGTATTCTGCGCTCATCGCCAGCGCGTGCGCCACTGCACGATGGCCCCGTCCGGCATCGCGGTCACGGTGAGCGAGCTGCTGCCGGCGTCCAGTCCGAGGAAGGCGTCGTTGACGAACGAGGCCATGAAGTTGCCGAGCGCCATGCTGAACAGCGTATCCGCCGGGAAGTGCCAACCCGCCTCGATGCGTGACCAGGAAGTGCCGATCGTCAATGCATACAGACCGATGTCCAGCGTGCGACGCACTCCGACCGGCATGTCGATCGACTGCAGGTTGCGCGAAGCGAGCCGCGTGTGGACGGCCGAGCTCGAAGTGTGGCCGGAGGGGAAGCTCTCGTCGTCCGCGCCGTTCGGTCGCGTCCGGCCGACCGTCTTCTTCAACGTACGCGTGATTGCGACGGTGCTGCTGACGGCCGCTACGTCGACCAGCGTGCCTTTGGCCTTGTTGGCGAGCCATTCGCCGAACTCGTCGCCGCTCGGCGTCGCAACGATGGTGATGTAGTGCGCCACGGCCGAGGCCGCGCGCAGATCGTCGCTCCACTCCTCGGCACTGCTTTGCGAACCGAAAACCGGCGTGTGCTCGCGCGCCCAGTCTGAAGTGCGCTCGTCGAGATCGTCGATCTGCAGGACGGCAGCGCCCGCGAGCGGTGCCCAGACCCAGGGATCGCGAGCAGCATTGGCCGCCGAAGCTCGAACGCGCTCCCAACCGGGCCGCCACGTCGCGTCCTCACCCCAGCCGCGCCCCGAAGGCAGCGTGCCGCAGCCGGCGAGAATCAGCGCGAGCATTGGCAAAAGCTTATTCGTGGCGCAACGCCTCGATGGGATCGAGCTGCGCGGCGCGCCTGGCCGGGAAGAAGCCGAACACGATGCCGACGGCCGCAGAGAACGCGAACGACAGGATCACGATGCCGGGATTGAACACGAACGGCACCTTGAACGCACTGGTCGCGAGCAGTGCGGTACTCAAGCCGAGCGCAATGCCGATGATGCCGCCGAACGCGGCGAGCGTGACCGCTTCGACGAGGAACTGCAGCAGCACGTCGCGCGCCATGGCGCCGACCGCGAGGCGCGTACCGATCTCGCGCGTCCGCTCCGTCACCGACACGAGCATGATGTTCATGATGCCGACACCGCCGACGATCAGGCTCACCGCGGCGACGGCACCGAGCAGCGCCGTGAGCACGCGCGACGAGCTCGTGAAGGCGCTCGTGACCTCTTTGAGGTCGCGCACGTTGAAATCGTCTTCGGCGCCGTCGCGAATCTTGCGTCGCTCGCGCAGCAGTCGCTCGAGATCCGCCTGGACCTTCTCGGTGGAAACGCCGTCGCGCGCCGAGACCATGATCGCGTTGACGTCCGAGTTGCCTGCCATGCGTCGCTGCAGCGTGCGCAACGGCACGACCACGAGATCGTCCTGGTTCTGACCGAAGCCCGACTGTCCCTTCACCGACAACAGGCCGATCACCTGGCATGACAGCTTGCCGAGGCGGATCGACAGACCGATCGGGTCCTGGTCGCCGAACAGTTCCTGCTTGACCGTGTCGCCGAGCAGGCAAACGGCCGCGCCGGCGCGCAGCTCGCTCTCCGAGAAATTGCGGCCCGACGCCAGCGGCCAGTCGCGCACTTCCAGATATTTGTCGCTGGTGCCGGTGACCTGGGTGGACCAGTTGGCGTTGCCGTAGATCGCCTGCGTCCCGGTGTTCGAGCTCGGCGCCACGGCACGCACGCCGGAAATGTCGTTCTCGATCGCGGTCACGTCCTCCATCGTGAACGGCGGTGCCGATGAGCGCGCGCCGCCACCGCCGCCGAATCCCTGGCCGCGAAACACCTGCAGCAGGTTCGTGCCGAGCTTCTGGATATCCGCCTGCACCTGCGCCGTCGCGCCCTGGCCGATCGTGACCATCGTGATGACGGCCGCCACGCCGATGACGATGCCGAGGATCGTGAGCGACGAGCGCAGCACGTTGCGGCGGATCTCGCGCAGCGCCAGCAGCATCGCATTCCAGAACATCAGGCGACCCCTCGCACGGGCGTGTTGGCCTCGTCGCTTTCGATCGCGCCGTCGCGGAAGCGCACGATGCGTCGCGTCCATCCCGCAATGTCCGGCTCGTGCGTCACCATGACGATCGTGATGCCGCGCTGCTCGTTGAGGGCGGTGACCACCCTCATGATCTCGACGCTGGTCGCCGTGTCGAGATTGCCCGTCGGCTCGTCGGCGAACAGCACCTGCGGCTGCGCGACGATGGCGCGTGCGATGGCAACGCGCTGCTGCTGACCGCCCGACAACTGGCTCGGGACGTGCGACTCACGGCCTTGCAGTCCCACTTCGTGCAGCGCCTTGCGTGCGCGCGCATGACGTTCGTCGGCGGGCAGGTGCCGATAGATCAACGGCAGCTCGACGTTTTCGAGCGCAGTCGTGCGGCTCAGCAGGTTGAAGCCCTGGAACACGAAGCCGAGATGATTACGGCGCAGCAGCGCACGCTGGTCCGCGGTCATCGTGCCGACCGGCACGCCCAGGAAGCGGTAGGTGCCGGCGGTCGGCGTGTCGAGGCAGCCGAGGATGTTCATGCAGGTCGACTTGCCCGAGCCGCTCGGGCCCATGACCGCGACGAACTCGCCGGGCGCGATCGCGAGATCGATGCCGCGCAGCGCGCGCACCTCGCCTTCGCCCTCGCCGTACACCTTCGTGACCTGCGACAGCTCGATCACGTGGCGCGGAGGTGTCGGCATGCCGGTCATTTCTTGGGCGCTTCTTCGTCGACGATGACTTTGACGCCGGGCTCGACCTTGCGCTCGAGCGCCTGTTTGAATCTTTCGTCATTGGCCATCGGACCGCCCATGCGTCCGCCGCCGGGCGTCTGGCCGCGCGGGAGTACTTGCGTCATGCGACCGTCCGTCGCGCCCGGTCGGAAGATCGCCATGGCGGGCTTGCCGTCTTCGAGCACCCAGATGCGTCCCACGCGTCCGCCGCCGCGTTGCTGACCGCCGAACATGCGGCGCGGCATCTGCGGCATCAGCGCCGAGAGCGCGCCCCGCGATTGCTGCGCATTCGGCTGCGCACCCGGCACGTCGACGCCTGTCGGCGTAAAGCGCAGCGCGGCATTCGGCACCAGCGTTGCGCCCTCGATGTTCGTGGTTACGATCTCAGCGGTCGCGGTCATGCCCGGACGCAGCAGCAGATCGGAGTTGTCCACTTCGAGTACCGTCTCGTATGTCACGACGCCGGTCGAAGTCGCGCTGGCCGCGGAGCCCTGGCCGCTGGTGCTGCTCGTGCTCTTCTGCGTGTTGTTCGAGGCGAAGTCGACGCGCGTGATCTTCGCGTGGAACTGGCGATTGGGGAACGCGTCGACCGTGAACGACGCCGCCTGGCCGACTTCGACGGAGCCGATGTCCGCCTCGTCGACCGCCACGTGCAACTCCATCTTCTTGAGATCTTCCGCAAGCGTGAACAGCACCGGCGCCTGGAGCGAGGCAGCGACCGTCTGGCCCGGCTCGACCGAGCGCACCAGCACGATGCCGTTGATCGGCGATTTGATGTCGGTCTTGCTGAGATCCGTCTTGACTGCATCCAGATTGGCTTGCGCTTGCGCAACGGACGCACGGGCCGCGGCTTCTTCGCCTTCGCCTTGCGCGACTGCAGACTCGCCGACGTCCATGTCCTGCTGTGAAGGCAGTTTGTTGCCGCTCAGCTCGCGCACCTTCTGCAGCCGTGCAAGATTTGCACGCGCCTCTTTCAGTCCAGCGACGCTTTGCAGAACGCGCGCCTGGGCCGAAGCGAGCGAGCTCTGCGCTTGCAACACCTGCGCTTCCAGGCGCACGGTGTCGAGCTTCGTCAGCACTTGACCCGCTTTGACCGTGTCGTTCACATCCACGGCGACGCTGCGGATTGTGCCCGACAGCTCGCTGCCGATATCCACCTGGTTGACCGGCTCGAGATTGCCGGTCGCGGTGACCGTCACGGTGAGGTCGCCGGTCGTCACGTCCTGAGTCACGTACTTGGTTTCACCGTTGCCGCCGCGGCCGAAGATCAGATAGCCGACCACGATCACGACCAGCGCGATCGCGCCCCAGCGCGCCCAGCGTTTCCACGGCGCCGGCGCGCCGGGCCCGTAGTCGGGCGTCGAGACCTCCGGCGCAGTCGATGGATTGGTTTCGGTGTCCACGTACTTATTCCTTTGGAAAGATGCTCCAGCCGCCACCGAGCGCCTTGTAGAGGCGCACCAGGTTGGCAGTCACTTCGCCGTCGCTCACGGCGAGCGAGTCTTCGAGCTGGATGAGCTGACGGTCGGCGTCGAGCACCGTCTGGAAATCCACGAGTCCGGAGTTGTATTGAGTGAGTGCGAGCTCCGAGGCACGGCGCGCGCTTTCGACACCCAGCTGCAACGCTTCATGCCGGAGATGCTCATTGGTCGAGGCGGTGAGCGCGTTCTCGACCTCCTCGTAGGCGGCGAGCACCGTGGCTTCGTACGAAGCGAGCGCCTGGTCGACCAGCGCGTTCTGCACGTTCACGTTCTGCCGCAAGGCGCCGCCGCGGAAGATCGGCAGGTTCAACGACAGTCCGACGCGATCGGAGCGGATCCCGTCCGCGAGATCGCTCGCCGACAGCGCCTGCAGCGTGATCGAGCCGCTCAACGAGAGACTTGGATAGAGCGCGGCGACTGCGACACCGACTTCGGCAGTCTGCGCCGCGAGGCGACGCTCGGCGCTGCGGATGTCGGGACGGCGACGCAAGACATCAGCCGGCACGCCGGCGGCAATCTCCAGCGGCGCGACTGGAATCGGCTTGCGCTCAGCAAGCGTCGCTTCGAGCGATCCGGGGGCATCGCCGGTCAATACTGACAGCCGGTTCATCGCTGCCACGAGACTCGATTGCAGCGACGGAATCGCGGCGCGTATCTGCTGGTAAGCGCTTTGCGCTTGATCGAGGTCGAGAGAGGTTGCTAGGCCTGCCTCGGCGCGCCAGCGTGTGATGTCGAGGGTTCCGCGCTGGGCTTCGAGGTTTTTCTCCGCGTACGTCAAGCGCGATTGCGCCGTGCGTACGTCGACGTAGCTCAAGGCCACGTCGCCCAGCAGTGTCACGAGCACGTCGCGCAGGTCCGCCTGGCTGGCGCCGAGGTCTGCATTGGCCGCTTCGAGAGCGCGACGCTTGCCGCCGAACAGGTCGAGCTCCCAGAAGGAATCGAGGCCCGCGTCGTAGATCTCGTCGCTGCCGCCCGAGAGTCCGATATCCGGATCGCTGACCCGCGCCTCCGAGTTGGTGCGGGTGCCGCCGGCAGAAGCGTCCAGCGTCGGCCAGAAGTCAGCTTTCGTAATGCCGCGCCGGGCACGCGCCGCGACGACGGTTGCATACGCCTGTTTTGCCGTCTTGTTACGCGTGAGCGCCTGGTCGACGAGCTGGTCGAGGATCGGGTCGTTGAGCGTCTGCCACCAGTCCGCGAGCGCCGCCGGATCGCCGGGGACGGGCGCCGCCGCCGTCGGCAGGGAATGCCACTCGTCGGGCGTGACCGTTTGCGGCGGCCGATAGTTCGGACCCACGGCGCAACCGGCAAGCGCTACCAGGACGATCAAGAACAGACCACGACGCTCCATAAGGCCTATTAGACTGAAGTTCGCGCGGGGGTTGCGGCAAAGAAGTGTAATCCAATGTAACTTTATGTATCTGAAATCCCTTTAATTTCCGCCGGTCCGTAGCAACGCTGCGCTTATGCCCGCAACCGCGCCGCGTCGTTCAAGGCGGCATATGCGCCGCAGGCCCCGCTGCCGCACAATCCGCTCCCATCAAACCCCGGTGGAACCCTTTTGCAACCTACCGGCTTTTGACTGACAACGATGATCCGACTCACGCACCTGCAACGCCTCGAAGCCGAGAGCATCCACATCCTGCGCGAGGTCGTCGCCGAGTGCGAACGGCCCGTCATGCTGTATTCCATCGGCAAGGACAGCTCGGTGCTGCTGCACCTGGCCATGAAGGCCTTCCATCCAGCCAAGCCGCCGTTCCCGCTGCTGCACGTCGATACGACCTGGAAGTTTCGCGAAATGATCGCGTTTCGCGACGCCACGGCCGCACGTCTCGGAGTGCAGCTCATCGTGCACATCAATAAGGACGGGCTGGCGCGCGGCATCGGTCCTTTCACTCACGGCTCGGCCGTACACACCGACGTGATGAAGACGCAGGCGCTGAAGCAGGCGCTCGACCAGTACGGCTTCGACGCGGCCTTCGGCGGCGCACGGCGCGACGAAGAGAAATCGCGCGCCAAGGAGCGCGTCGTGTCGTTCCGCTCGGCCCAGCACCGCTGGGATCCGAAGCGCCAGCGCCCCGAACTCTGGCGCCTCTACAACACGCGCAAGAGCAAGGGCGAGAGCCTGCGCGTGTTTCCGCTGTCCAACTGGACCGAGCTGGATATCTGGCAATACATCTACATGGAGAACATCCCGATCGTGCCGCTGTATTTCTCCAGGCAGCGCCCGATCGTCGAGCGCGACGGCGCGCTGATCATGGTCGACGACGAGCGCATGCCGCTGCAGAACGGCGAGCGCCCCGCCATGCGCTGGGTGCGGTTCCGCACGCTCGGCTGTTATCCGCTGACAGGTGCGGTCGAGAGCCGCGCCGATACGCTGCCGGCAATCATCCAGGAAATGCTGCTGACGACCAGCTCCGAGCGGCAGGGTCGCGTGATCGATCACGACAGCGCGGCATCGATGGAGAAGAAGAAGCAGGAAGGGTATTTCTGAGCGATGGCCCACAAGTCGGATCTCATCTCTTCTGATATTCACGCCTACCTCAAGTCGCACGAGCACAAGGGGTTGCTGCGGTTCATCACGTGCGGCAGCGTGGATGACGGCAAGTCGACGCTGATCGGCCGGCTCCTGTACGAGTCGAAGCTGATCTTCGAGGACCAGCTCGCTGCGCTCGAAGCGGATTCGAAGAAGGTCGGCACGCAGGGCGGCGAGCTCGACTTCGCGCTGCTGGTGGATGGCCTGGCCGCGGAGCGCGAGCAGGGCATCACGATCGACGTCGCGTACCGGTTCTTCTCGACCGATCGTCGCAAGTTCATCGTCGCCGACACGCCGGGGCACGAGCAGTACACCCGCAACATGGTCACGGGCGCGTCGACTGCAGACGTCGCGGTGATCCTGATCGATGCGCGCAAGGGCGTGCTCACGCAGACGCGGCGCCACAGCTACATCGTCTCGCTGCTCGGCATTCGCCATGTCGTGCTGGCGATCAACAAGATGGACCTGGTGGACTATTCGCAGAAGACGTTCGACGACATCGTCGCGGCGTATCGCGAGTTCGCGAAGCAGATCGGGCTCACGAACATCGTCCCGGTGCCGTTGTCGGCGCTACGCGGCGACAACATCCTGGAGCGCAGCACGCGCACGCCGTGGTACGACGGCCCGACACTGATGGGCTACCTCGAGTCGGTCGAGATCGAGGACGACCTGCAAACCAAGCCGTTCCGCTTGGCCGTCCAGTGGGTGAACCGCCCGAACCAGGATTTCCGGGGATTTGCGGGCACGATCGCGAGCGGCAAGATTCGACGCGGCGACCCGGTGCGCGTGCTGCCGTCGGGCCGGCAGAGCCGCGTGATGCGGATCGTCGACTACGAGCGCGATCTGGAAACTGCGGTTGCGGGCCAATCGGTCACGCTGACGTTGGCGGACGAGATCGATGTGAGCCGCGGCGATGTGATCGCTGCGGCGGATTCGCCGCCGGCCGTGTCCGATCAGTTCCAGGCGACGATCATCTGGATGCACGACGAGCCGATGCTGCGCGGTCGCCCGTACATCATCAAGCTCGGCACCCGCATGCTCACCGGCAGCATTACGACGCCGCGGCACAAGGTGAACGTGAACACGCTGGAGCGGCTCGCAGCGAAACAGCTGGAGCTGAACGAGATCGGCGTGTGCAACCTGAGCTTCGATCGTGCGATCCCGTTCGATCCGTACGCGGATAATCGCGAGACCGGCGGCTTCATCCTGATCGACAAGCTGTCGAACGACACCGTCGGTGCTGGCTTGCTGAATTTCGCGCTGCGCCGTGCCGAGAACATTCATTGGCAGGCGCTCGACGTCAACAAGATTGCGCGCTCGTCGCTCAAGGGACAGCGCGCGTGCGTGTTGTGGTTCACGGGCCTGTCGGGTGCGGGCAAGTCGACGGTCGCGAACCTGGTGGAGAAGCGGCTGCACGCGCTCGGCCGCCACACCTACACGCTCGACGGCGACAACGTCCGTCACGGGCTCAACAAGGACCTCGGCTTCACCGACGCCGACCGCGTCGAGAACATCCGTCGCGTCGCGGAAGTGTCCAGACTCATGGTCGATGCGGGCCTGATCGTGCTGGTGTCGTTCATCTCGCCGTTCCGCTCCGAGCGGCGACTCGCGCGCGAGCTGATGCAGCCGGGCGAGTTCCTCGAAGTGTTCGTCGACACGCCGCTGGCGGAAGCCGAGAAGCGCGACGTGAAAGGCCTCTACAAGAAAGCGCGCCGCGGCGAGCTGAAGAACTTCACCGGCATCGACTCGCCGTACGAACCGCCCGAGCATCCCGAGATTCATCTGCGCACGGTGCTGCAGTCGCCCGAGGAAGCGGCGGAGCAAATTCTCAAGACGCTGCGCGACGGCGGTATGCTGTACCCCGCCGACGAGTTGTCCGGGTTGTAATCAACCGTGTCCGTCGATTCGAAACTTCTTTCCGAGGTGGTGGCGCTCGCCCGTCATGCGGGCGACGCGATTCTGGGCGTGTACGGCCAGCAGTTCGAAGTGACGAACAAGGCGGATCAGTCACCGCTCACGCTCGCCGACACGAAGTCGCACGACATCATCGTGCACGGGCTGCGGACGCTCACGCCGCAGATACCGGTGCTCTCCGAAGAGGCCAGCGACATTCCTTATAGCGAGCGCCGGCAGTGGCAGCGCTACTGGCTGGTCGATCCGCTCGACGGCACGAAGGAGTTCGTCTCGCGCAATGGCGAGTTCACGGTCAACATCGCGCTGATCGAGGGACACGATGCGGTGCTGGGCGTCGTGCACGTGCCGGTCACCGACACGACCTACACAGGCGTGCAGAACGTCGGCGCGACTCGACAGACGGGCCGCGAAACCGCAGTGCCGATTCACACGACGACGACAGCCGCGTCACCGCTGCGCATCGTGGGCAGCCGCTCGCATCGCGATGCCGTGCTCGATCGCTATCTGCCGCAGCTCGAGCCTTATCAGCTCGTCGCGGTCGGCAGCTCGATCAAGTTCTGCCTGGTCGCCGAAGGCAGTGCGGACTTCTATCCGCGCTTCGGCCCGACCAGCGAGTGGGACACGGCCGCCGCCCAAGCCGTCGTGGAGGCAGCGGGGGGACGCGTGATCCAGACGGATGGGCAGCGGCTGCGATACAACGCCAAGGCGGAGGTGCTGAACCCGCACTTCCTCGTCTCGGGCGATCCGACGCGCGACTGGCTCGAAGAACTCTCGTTACGTCGTTAGCGGACGACGAACAAGAACGGCGCGATCATTACGAGAGTGGTTGCGACCAGCAGCGCGCCTTCGAAGGCGCCAGTCAAACGCTTGAGATACTTCATGAGAAATGCTCCAGAGTTGCGGTAATCGTCGTGCAGACCGAGCACTCCAGATCGCCGCGACACCCTCGAGCATGACTCCGATGGATCTGCGCTCCTGTTGCTGTCTGCTTGTCATGGTGCCTACTTTGCATGGCGCCCGTGACAGCGAAGTGATTGCTGCTGTGAAGAACGCGTGAAAACGGTTGTTTACAGAACGCGCAGGAAGATCTGCGCACCGCGCAGCGTGGCGTCGGGTGCGGGCACCTTGCTCGTGAAGCGGATGGGATATTCGCCGGGGCTTGCAGGCCGCACGCAGAAGTCGCCCTTCGGACGAGTGAGCTGCAGCGCCAGCTTCTGGTCCTCGCGAATCGTCATCGTCAGCGGTGCGCCGGCGAGCGCCTGACCGTCGGCGGTGAAGGCACGCACATCGAGCGTGCTGATGCAGACCTGCTTGCCTAACGGGACGCTGAGCTCAGCGGGCTGCACGTCGACTCGCACCACTTTGGAGCTCTTCTGCAGCGGCACGGCGTCCTTGCCCTTCGAAACCGCTTCGCCGACCGTGCTCCAGACGATCTTGAAGTCCTGGGCGAGGGTCGGGGGGGTCGCGGCCAGGCAACAGCCGAGCAGCAGGTCGCGTGCGATTCGTTTCATCTTCGGTCCATTCTCTTGCCTTTCCGCAAGCCCGGCTGCTAGATTCGGCCCATGCGTACGATTCAGCAACAGTCCGCGCTGCCCCTCCGAGGCAGTGAGCTGCTGCGTACGCGCCTGCACCTGCGTCGCTGAGACGCAAACCCACCGACCGCTCGCCAGGGACTGGCGCAAAAAATCAGCTCGAATCCGCCCGCCTACCGTGGGCTCAAGGCTGCCGTCGTGGCCGCCCTCAGAAGGAATGCCGACATGTTGCAGGACCCCAAGAACAAGTACCGCCCGTTTGCGCCGATCGACCTCAGCGCACGGACCTGGCCCGACAAGGTGCTCACTACGCCGCCGTTGTGGTGCAGCGTCGACCTGCGCGACGGCAACCAGGCACTGATCGAACCGATGGACCGGGTGCGCAAGCGCCGCATGTTCGACCTGCTGGTGCGTACCGGCTTCAAGGAGATCGAGGTCGGATTCCCGGCAGCCTCGCAGACGGATTTCGATTTCGTGCGCGAGCTGATCGAGCGCAACCTGATTCCGGATGACGTCGTCATCCAGGTGCTGACCCAGGCGCGGCCCGAGCTGATCGAGCGCACCTACGAATCGCTGCGCGGCGCGAAGCGCGCGATCGTGCATTTGTACAACTCCACGTCCACGGTGCAGCGACGCGTCGTGTTCGGACTCGATCGGCCCGGCATCGTCAACATCGCAGTCCAGGCTGCGCGCTGCGTGCGCGACCTTGCCGAGCAGCAGCCCGGTACGGACTGGTATTTCGAGTACAGCCCGGAGAGCTTCACCGGCACCGAGCTCGACTTCGCGGTGGAGATCTGCGACGCGGTCAACGACGTGTGGCAGCCGACGCCGGAGCGCAAGGTGATCCTCAACCTGCCGGCGACGGTCGAAATGGCGACGCCGAACATCTACGCGGACCAGATCGAATGGTTCGGGCGCCATATCGCGAAGCGCGACTCGATCGTGCTGTCCGTCCACCCGCACAACGATCGCGGAACCGCGGTCGCGGCAGCGGAGCTTGCAGTCATGGCGGGCGCAGACCGCGTGGAAGGCACGCTGTTCGGCAATGGCGAGCGCACCGGCAACGTCGATATCGTGACGCTCGCACTCAATCTATATAGCCAGGGCGTCCATCCCGGCCTGGACTTCTCCAACATCAACGAAGCGGCGCGCTGCGCCGAGTACTGCAACCAGCTCCCGATACATCCGCGTCACCCGTACGTCGGCGACCTCGTGTTCACGGCGTTTTCCGGCTCGCACCAGGACGCGATCAAGAAGGGCTTCGGGGCGCGGCGCGACGGCGACATCTGGGAAGTGCCGTACCTGCCGATCGATCCGCGCGACCTCGGCCGCACGTATGAGTCGGTCATTCGCGTCAACAGCCAGTCCGGCAAGGGCGGCATCGCCTACCTTCTGGAGCGCGACTACGGGCTGACGATGCCGCGGCGGCTGCAGATCGAGTTCAGCCAGGTCGTGCAGGCCGTCACCGACGCGACCGGCAAGGAGCTGTCGTCGGAACAGATCTGGTCGCTGTTCGAGCGCGAGTATCTCGGCGAGAACGGCGCGTACGTGTACAGCGCGCATCAGCTATCGCCCCTGCGCGAGCACCAGAACATCGAGCGGCTGACGCTGAAGCTGAAGTGCAACGGCCAGGGCGCGCTGCTGCACGGCGAAGGCAACGGCCCGATCGACGCGATCGTCGACGCACTGGGCCTGCGCTTCGACGTGCTGTCGTACGAGGAGCATTCAATGGGCTCGGGCAGCGATGCGCGTGCAGTCGCCTTCGTCGAGATCACGACGCCGGCGCGCGCCACGCTGTTCGGCGTCGGCTTGCACGAGAACATCGTGACGGCATCGCTGATGGCGATCCTGAGCGCGGTGAATCGCGCGCTCCAGCGCGGGCTGTTGGACGATGCGATGCCGGCCGCGACCGCGGGTTAGCCCGCGATGTAACGCTCGAGCTGGTCGATCGTCTGCTGTTGTTCCTCGATGACGGCCTTCACCAGGTCGCCGATCGAGATGATGCCGATCAGCTTGCCCTTGTCGACCACCGGCAGGTGGCGGATGCGCTTCTCGGTCATGATCTCCATGCACCGATGCACCGCATCGTCCGGCGACACGGTCACGACGTCCGACGTCATGATCTGCCACACCGGCGTATCGGAGCTGGAACGGCCGAGCAGGATCACTTTGCGGGCGTAGTCACGCTCCGACACGATGCCGACGAGCTGGTCGTCGCGCAGCACGGGCAGCGCGCCGATGCGCTTGTCGGCCATGACCTGGATTGCCTCGAGCACCGGCTCTTCCGGGCCGATGGTCCACACGTCTTTGGGCTTGAAGGCCAGCAGGTATTTGACGCGTAACATTCGTCATACCCTCCTGCTGCCAAGGTCAGCGCAAAACCGCCGGCAGCGCAATGCGGATATTTCTTATCTGACTAGTGATCGTGATGCCCGCCCGGCCCGTGAACGTGGCCGTGCGCCAGCTCTTCCTCGGTCGCGGCGCGCACTTCGGCCACCTCGACGTCGAAATTCAGGTTCTGACCCGCGAGCGGGTGATTGCCGTCGATCGTGACCATGTCGCCGACGATCTGCGTAACCGTCACTGCGCGCACCCCGTGCGGCGATTGCGTGTGCAGCTGCATGCCGACGCGCAGGTCGCCAACGCCCTTGAGGGCGCGGCGCGGCACGCGCTGGACCAGCGCCTTGTCGTACTCGCCGTAAGCATCCGCCGCGGCGATCTTCACGCTGAGCTTGTCGCCCGCGGACTTGCCTTCGAGCTCGCGCTCCAGGCCCGGGATCAGGTTGCCGTTGCCGTGCAGGTATGCGAGCGGCGTGCCATCGGAGCTGTCCAGCTTCTCGCCCTTGTCGTCGGTCAGCGTGTAGTGGATCGATACGACGGCGTCTTGGGCAATTTGCATGGCGGACTATTCCACGGTGACGGACTTGGCGAGGTTGCGCGGCTGATCGACATCGGTGCCGCGCAGGATCGCGCAATGATAGGCGAGGAGCTGCAGGGGCACAGTGTAGACCGCCGATGCCTGAAAGTGGCTCACATGCTTCGGCATCGTGATCACCGTGACGCCCTCGGACGGTTGAATGCCCGACTCCGGGTCGGCGAACACATACAGCTCGCCGCCGCGGGCGCGCACTTCCTGCAGGTTCGACTTGAGCTTCTCCAGCAGGTCGTTGTTCGGCGCGACCGTGACCACGGGCATGTCCGCGTCGACCAGCGCCAGCGGACCGTGCTTGAGCTCGCCCGCCGGATATGCCTCGGCGTGGATGTACGAGATCTCCTTGAGCTTCAGCGCACCTTCCATCGCGATGGGATGCATCTGGCCGCGGCCGAGGAACAGCGCGTGATGCTTGTCGGCGAAGCGCTTCGCCAGCTCGCGGATCTGGCCGTCGAGGTGCAGGGTTTTTTCGATCAGGCCGGGGATCTCGATCAGGCGCTGCACGAGTCCGCGCTCACGCTCCGCGTCGGTGCCGTGGAACTTGGCGAGCGCAACGACGAGCATGCCGAGCGCAGCGAGCTGCGTGGTGAATGCCTTGGTCGAGGCGACGCCGATTTCCGGACCGGCGCGCGTCAGCAGGACCAGCTCCGACTCGCGCACCAGCGAGCTCTCCGGCACGTTGCAGATCGACAGGCTCGACAGGTAGCCGATCTGCTTCGCCATGCGCAACGCCGCGAGCGTGTCCGCAGTCTCGCCGGACTGCGAGATCGTCACGAACAGCGTGTTCTTCGGCACGACCGGATTGCGATAGCGATATTCGCTCGCGATCTCGACCCAGCACGGCAGGCGCGCGATCTGCTCGATGTAGTACTTCGCGACTGCACCGGCGTGATAGCTGGTGCCGCAGGCGACGATCTGCACAGCTTCGGTCCGACGGAACACTTCGGTCGCGAGCGGTCCGAAGGCGGCTTCCAACAGCTTGCCGCCGGCCACGCGCTCTTCCAGCGTCTGCGCGATCGCGCGAGGTTGCTCGTGGATTTCCTTGAGCATGTAGTGGGCGTAGTCGCCCTTCTCGGCAGCATCCGCTGAAAGCGAGCTCTGCTTCACGGGGCGCTGCGCAGTGTTGCCTTCGCTGTCGAGGATGCGCACGCTCTGACGGCGGATCTCGGCCACGTCGCCTTCGTCCAGGAAGATGAACTGACGCGTGACGGGCAGCAGCGCCGAGACATCCGAAGCGACGAAGTGCTCATTGTTGCCGACGCCAATCACGACGGGGCAACCGGCGCGCGCGAGCACGATCGTCTCGGGCGAATCCTGCGAGAGCACGGCGAGCGCATAGGCGCCCTCGAGCTCCGAGACCGTGGCACGCACCGCGCGGAACAGGTCGCCGAGCTTCTGCTTGTGATAGTGAATGCGATGCGCGATCACTTCGGTGTCGGTTTCCGAGGTGAACTTGTAGCCGAGCTTGGCGAGCTCGTCGCGCAGCTCCTCGTGGTTCTCGATGATGCCGTTGTGAACGATCGCGATGCCGTCGCGCGAGATGTGCGGATGGGCGTTGCGCTCCGATGGCACGCCGTGCGTCGCCCAGCGCGTGTGCGCGATCCCGAGATGGCCGTCGACCGGCGTTTCGTTGAGCGCGTCCTGCAGCATCTTGACCTTGCCGACGGTGCGCAGCCGGCGCACCTCGCCGCTGCCGTTGAGGATGGCGACGCCGGCCGAGTCGTAGCCGCGGTACTCCAGCCGGCGCAGGCCTTCGATCAGGATGGGAACGATGTTTCGATCAGCGATCGCGCCGACGATTCCGCACATGAATAGGCCCCTGGACCGTATTTTCAGGGGGCCATTGTACCCTCGCCGGTGCTGTAAAAATTGCCGCGGATCACGCTCTTAAGTCACAGAAGCTGCAGATACGCGACGATGTCGTCCACGTCCTGGTCCGTCAGCTCGATGAAGCCGCCGAGGGTCCGCGACCCGACCGGATCCTCGGCCTCGGTGAAGTTGAAAAACCGCTGATAGTGAGTGACGGCGTCGTGCAGCGTCAGGGCGCCGTTGTCGTGGAAATAGGGTGCCGTGTCCTTCACACCCCACAGCGTCGGGATTTTGAACAAGTTCGCAAAGAAGGCGCGGGGGATGACGGTCGGTGGCGGCGACGGCGGCGTGGGATTGAGCAGCAGCCCGATATCGGGCGAGTGGATGGTCGCGACCGGATTGATCCCGTCATCGATGATCCACGTGCGGATCGGGTTGTTGGGTGCATTGACGAGCGTCACGCCCGTGTCGATGAAGCGCACTCCCGGCGGCGGACTGCCGGGGACGTCGGAATGCGCCTGGCTGACCCTGTTCAGCATCGGTCCGCTATGACACAGAGCGCAGATGCCATTCTTCGAGGGAGGGGCAAAGGGCGCGTCGACGAAAAACATGCGTCCGCGCTTTTCGGCCGCAGTGACTCCGGGGGGCAGCTCAGGCGCGGGCCCACCGGCAGCGAATTCCTCGAGCTCATCGGATGAGAAGAAATGACTGTCGCTGCGCTGGAATTCTGCGATGGCATCGAGCTGCGCCGGCGTCGGTTCCACGCTGTTCTGGTAGTGGTCGTGGATGGCTCCAAGTGCCTGCTCCTGCAGCGTCGGCGCGCGTCCGTCATGGAGCAGAACCCGGTCGAGCGCGGGTGTATTGCGAGTCGATGGAATACCGCGAAAGACGGTGACGTGCGTCGCGCCGGGGTCATCCGCCAGCGACAGCCACGGCGGCAACTGGATGCTCAAGCGGATGGTTGCGTGCGCCTGGACCCGCGTCGTGCCGATCCCATCGTCGTCGAGCGCATCGTCGATCAGGAACGTGTCCTTGTGCTTCGCCTTGGCGACGATGCGCTGGACGTCGGCCAGAGAAAGCGTACCCGTGCGCTTGCTGTGGCATGTACTGCACGTGCGCCCATTGCCGCCGAACGTCTCCTTCTCGAAGAGCTGCTTGCCGTGGAGCTTCCTGCCATCGAGCTCGATGCTCGCCTGTGTCTCGCCGAGCGTGCCGGCAAAGGATGGCAAGGGGCGGCAAGCGACGATAGCAAGCGCGGTAAGAAGGAGCAGTGCGATGCGATTGGATGTGATTAGAGACATGACGCTCTCCTGCGAATGTCGAGCGACACGAACCCTGAGCGCACAGGGTTCGCAGGCGTCAGGTCTCTACGGTGTTTTACGTCCGAAAAGGAGGACGCGGAGTCGCCTCGCCGCGCGGTGTACACTCCGCTCGCTTCACAGGGAGCGGGCCAGATGCCCACCGAAAGCGTCGCGAGCGACCTGTCGGATTCCGCTGTCCGCGCTCAGCTCGACAGCATCCTCGCCAGCGCGGTCTTCTCCCGATCCCCGCAACTGCGCCGCTTCCTCTCGTTCATCGTCGAACAACGCCTGGCCGGCCAGGGGCACAGGCTCAAGGAAGCGGTGCTCGCGCACGAGCTGTACGGCAAGGGAACGGACTTCGACGCAGGCAACGATCCGGTCGTGCGAGTCGATGCGCGGCGGCTGCGCGACAAACTGCGCGAGTTTTACGAGGGCAGATCCGATCCCGTCGTCATCTCACTGCCGAAGGGCAGCTACGTCCCGATGTTCGAGGCTCGGTCGGCTCCCCGCGCGACGTTGCCGCAGACGCGTCGGTTCACACCTCGCACGCGCACGAGACTAGCGCTGGCAGGCCTGGCCCTCGTGGTGGTGGTCGCAACGACGGTGATGGCATTGCGCCAATGGCTCCGGCCAGCAGCCGCTCCAGCCCAGTTGCTGCCATTGGCCTCGTACCCAGGCCCCGAAGGGCCGCCGGCGTTGTCTCCGGATGGCACGTTGGTCGCCTTCGCCTGGGCCGGCCCAGACTCTGGCGCGACGGATATCTATGTGAAGGCCGTGGAGAGTGAAGCACTGCGGCGACTGACGGAAACTCCGGAGTCGGAGAGCCGTCCCGCATGGTCGCCTGACGGACAGAAGATCGCCTTCGTCCGGGAACAGCAGGGTGTATTCACCATGTCGCAACTCGGCGGCGCGGAACGACGCCTGGCCGCTTCGGGCACTCACGTCGCCTGGGGGGCTGACTCGAACTCCGTGCTCATTCGTGACCGGGAAGGGGATGCCGGTCCTTTTGGGATTTACCAGGTCTTCGTCGACACGCTGGAACGACGCCGGCTGACGCAGGCTCCCCTCGGTGCCGGAGACTGGCGGTTCGAAGTCTCGCCGGACGGCAAGACGCTGGCGTTCATACGCTATGAGCGCGAAGGCATCGCGGATCTCTACATCGTGCCCATGCGGGGCGGCGAACCGCGGCGGCTATCGAACTGGAACGCAGCCCTGACGGGCCTGTCGTGGACTCCCGATGGTCGAGAGATCGTCTATTCAGTCAATGGACCGACCGCCAGTCGTCTGTGGCGAATCCACTGGAACGATGCCACGCCCAATCGCGGTGCGCCGGTCGACATCCCCGCGTCCGCTGACAATCCGTCGATTTCGCGACCGCTACCCGGCAAACCTGCACGCCTCGCGTTTCAATCGATCACACGCGACGTTGACATTCACCTCATGGACCTCGAAGCCCGTCTGGTGAATGACAGCATCGAGTCGAAGCCATTTTCGAGTTCAACTCGTATCGAATCCTCGGCGCAATTCTCGCCGGACGGCACGCGGATTGCGTTCGCGTCACAGCGTTCAGGGGTCTCGGAGGTCTGGCTCGCCGAGCGCGATGGGGGCGGGCTGCAGCAGATCACATCACTCGGCGCCGCTGAGCTGGTCGTTGGCGGGTGGTCGCCGGACGGCGCAAGGATAGTGTTCGACGCAACGGTAGCCGGCAACAGCGACGTCTATGTTGTCGGCTCGGATGGAGGGCGCGTGCATCGGCTCACTTCCGAGCCCTCTATCGACGGCCTTTCATCGTGGTCATCGGATGATTGGATCTACTTCTCCTCGACGCGCGCGGGAGCTATTCCAGACGTCTGGCGGATCGCTCCTGCGGGCGGGGCAGCGCAACGGATGACGCGCAACGGCGGCTTCGAGCCGCAACCATCGGCCGATGGCCTGTTTCTGTTCTACCTCGATCGTTATCCGCAGCGCTCGGCGATCAACACTACGGCGCGGCTGATGCGTCTGCCTCTTGCCGGCGGACGAGAGGAACTGCTGCTCGAGGGCGTTCGGCCGTTCGCATGGTCAGTGACGGGCGCTGGGATCGTCTTCGTCACCAGTGAGCGCGACTTCGATGCGCTGGACGTGTACCGGTTCAGCGATCAGCGGGTTGCCCGCCTGGGCCGGCTGGGATTTCACATTCCGGGGATGTTCAACCACATGGCGGTGTCCCGCGACGGGCGGTGGGCATCGGCAACGCGGCTGGTTCGGTTCGAGTCCGATCTCATGCGTCTCGACAACTTCAGGTGAACTGCGAGGGTCAGGCCTCAGCCCGACTCTTCACTTCTTCTTTTCCGGCCGCTTCCAGCCCTCGATCGTGACCTGCTTGGCGCGGGCCAGGGTCAGCTTGCCCTCGGGCGCTTCCTTAGTGAGGGTCGAGCCCGCTCCGGTATTGGCGCCCGCGCCGATCTTGATCGGCGCCACCAGCATCGAGCCCGAGCCGATGAAGGCGTTGTCGCCGATCTCTGTGCGCCATTTGTTGGCGCCGTCGTAGTTCACGGTGACGCTGCCGGCGCCGACGTTGACCTTGCGCCCGACCGTCGCGTCGCCGAGATACGTCAGGTGATTGGCCTTGCTGCCGTCGCCGATGATGCTGTTCTTCACCTCGACGAAATTGCCGATGTGCACTTCGTCGTGCAGCTCCGCGCCGGGCCGCATGCGCGCGAACGGGCCGATCGAGCAGCGCGCGCCGATCGAGGTGCGGTCGATCACGCAGTTCGGGTGCAGCTCGGTGTCGGCGCCGATGCGGCAATCCTTGAGGTAGCAGTTCGGGCCGATGCGCGCGCGGTCGCCGATCTCGACTTTGCCGACCAGCACGACGTTGACGTCGATGAACACATCGCGCCCGACGGTGACTTCGCCGCGGATGTCGACGCGCGCCGGATCGGCGAGCGTGACGCCTTCGAGCATCAGCGCGTTGGCCCGCTCGGCGCGCAACGCAGCTTCGAGCTTCGCGAGCTGCACTTTGTCGTTCACGCCCAGTACCTCCGTCTCGGTCGGGGAAATGACCGCGTTCACTTTCATGCCGGAGCGCACGGCCATCACGATCACGTCGGTCAGATAGTACTCGCCCTGCGCGTTGTCGTTCTTCAGCGCGGCGAGCCAGGCGCGCAGCGAGCGCGCCGGCGCGATCATCAGGCCGGTGTTGATTTCGGGAATCGCCCGCTCTTTGGTATTCGCGTCCTTCTCTTCGACGATGCGCACAACGCTGCCGGCGTTGTCACGCACGATGCGGCCGTAGCCGGCGGGATTGTCGAGGACGACGGTGAGCAGGCCAATCGAGCGCGGCCCGGCCTGCGTGACGAGCTGTTGCAACGTCGCCGCGCGGACCAGCGGGACGTCGCCGAACAGAACCAGCACGTCGTGATCGTCAGGAATGGCCGGGATGGCCTGCGCAACGGCGTGGCCGGTGCCATGTTGCTCGGCCTGCAGGACCCAGTTGACCGGCTCGCTCGCGAGGGCTTGCTTGACGAGCTCGCCACCGTGGCCGTGCACGACGTGGATCGCATCAGCGTGCAATGCCTTCGCCGTCGCGATGACGTGGGCAAGCATCGGCTGACCGGCCAAGGGCTGCAGCACCTTCGGCAGGTCAGACTTCATGCGCTTGCCCTGACCAGCCGCGAGGATAACGATGGAGAGCGGCATGATGGGAGTGTAGGTCGGGCTTCAGCCCGACACCAACCTACTGTTTGATCTTGCGCAGCTTTTCGATCGCCTTGATCTGCGCAGCGGCTTGCGCCAGCTCCGCCTGCAGCTTGGCCGTGTCCATCTTGTCATCGCGGTTGCGCAGCGCTTCTTCCGCACGCTGTTTCGCCTGCACCGCTGCGGCTTCGTCAAGGTCGTGCGCCCGCAACGCCGTGTCGCAGAGCACGGTCACGAGATGCGGCTGGATCTCGATGGCGCCGCCGGAGACGTAGAAGAACTGCTCTTCGCCCGCCGGCGTCTGCACGCGGATTTCGCCCGGCTTGAGCGTGGTCAGGAGCGGTGCATGCCGCGGGGCGATGCCGATGTCGCCCATGACCGCCGGCACGAACACCATCGAGGCTTCGCCCGAGAAGATCTCGCCTTCGGCAGAAACGATGTCGACGTGAATGGTTGCCATTGTGATCTCGTGGCAGTCGGGCTAAAGCCCGACCTACTGGAGCGTCTTCGCCTTCGCGACTGCCTCGTCGATGTTGCCGACCATGTAGAACGCCTGCTCCGGCAGGTGATCGTAGTCGCCGGCGAGAATGCCCTTGAAGCCCGCGATCGTCTCCTTGAGCGGGACGATCTTGCCGTCCTGGCCGGTGAACACCTTCGCCACGTTGAACGGCTGCGACAGGAAGCGCTGGATCTTGCGCGCGCGGGCTACGGTACGCTTGTCGTCTTCCGACAGCTCGTCCATGCCGAGAATCGCGATGATGTCCTGCAGCTCCTTGTACCGCTGCAGCACGGCCTGCACGCCGCGCGCAACGTTGTAGTGCTCCTCGCCGACAACCAACGGATCGAGCTGGCGACTCGTCGAGTCGAGCGGATCGACCGCGGGGTAGATGCCGAGCGACGCGATCTGGCGCGACAGCACGACGGTCGCGTCGAGGTGGGCGAACGTCGTCGCCGGTGACGGATCGGTGAGGTCGTCCGCAGGCACATACACGGCCTGGATCGAGGTGATCGAGCCGGTCTTCGTCGACGTGATGCGCTCCTGCAAAACGCCCATCTCTTCGGCGAGTGTCGGCTGATAACCCACCGCCGAGGGCATGCGGCCCAGCAGCGCGGACACTTCCGTACCGGCGAGCGTATAGCGGTAGATGTTGTCGATGAAGAGCAGCACGTCGCGGCCCTTGCCCGACTCGCCCTTCTCGTCGCGGAAGTACTCCGCCATCGTGAGACCCGTGAGCGCCACGCGCAGACGGTTGCCCGGCGGCTCGTTCATCTGGCCGTACACCATCGCGACCTTCGAGTTCGACAGGTCCTTGGTATCGATGACGCCCGCTTCCATCATCTCGTGATAGAAGTCGTTGCCCTCGCGAGTGCGCTCGCCGACGCCGGCGAACACCGAGAGGCCGGCATGCTGTTTCGCGATATTGTTGATCAGCTCGAGCATGTTGACGGTCTTGCCGACGCCGGCGCCACCGAACAGCCCGACCTTGCCGCCCTTGGCGAACGGCATCAGCAGGTCCATGACCTTGATGCCGGTGACCAGCAGCTCCTGGCCGCCGGTCTGCTCGTCGTACGAGGGCGCGGGGCGGTGGATCGGCAGGTACTCCTTCGCCAGCACGGGACCCTTCTCGTCCTGCGGCGCACCGAGCACGTCCATGATGCGACCGAGCGTCGCCTTGCCGACCGGCACTGAGATCGGGGCACCTGTCGCCTTGACCTTCAGGCCGCGCTTGAGGCCTTCCGAGACGCCCATCGCGATCGTGCGCACGACGCCGTCGCCGAGTTGCTGTTGCACTTCGAGCGTGAGATCCACGTCTTCGAGCTTGAGCGCCTCGTAGACATTCGGGATCTGCTCGCGCGGAAACTGCACGTCGATGACCGCGCCGATGATTTGCACGATCTTGCCGGTAGACACTTGCGTAGACATGTTGCTGGTTTCCTCGCTCAAACCGCGGCCGCGCCGCCCACGATCTCGCTGATCTCCTTGGTGATCGCGGCCTGGCGTGCCTTGTTGTAGATCAGCTGCAATTCGTCGATCAGCTTGCCGGCGTTATCGGTGGCGCTCTTCATCGCCACCATGCGCGCGGACATTTCGCAGCCGACGTTCTCGACCGCGCCTTGGTAGACCTGCGACTCGATGTAGCGCATCAGCACGCCGTCGAGCAGCTCGGCCGCAGACGGCTCGTAGATGTAATCCCACAGCTTCTGCAGCTTGTCCTCGTCCTCGGTGACGACCGGCAGCAGCTGATGGATCGCCGGCCTCTGGCTCATGTTGTTCACGAACTCGTTGTTCGCGAGGAACACGCGGTCGAGCTTGCCTTCACGATACAGGTCGAGCATCACCTTGACGGTCCCGATCAGGTCCGCGACGTGCGGCCGGTCGCCGAGATGCGTGACCGTGGCGAGCGTCTTGGCGCTACTGAGCCGGCGGAAGAACTGCACGCCCTTCGAGCCGATCAGGCACAGCGAGATCTCTGCGCCTCGCTCCTGCCAGTCGCGCATCGCCGCCAGCGTCGCCTTGAACAGGTTGACATTCAGGCCGCCGCACAGACCGCGATCGGTGGTGATGACGATGAAGCCTACGGCCTTCGCCTCACGCTCGACCAGGAAAGGATGACGGAAGTCCGGGTTCGCCTTGCGCAGGTGGCCGATGACGCGACGGATGCGCTGCGCATAAGGCCGCGTGGCGCGCATGCGCTCCTGCGCCTTGCGCATCTTGCTGGCGGCGACCATCTGCATCGCCTTGGTGATCTTTTGCGTGCTCTTGAAGCTCGCAATCTTCACCCGGATTTCTTTTACGCCGGACATGGCTTCAGTACGTCCCGGTGGCGGCAAACTCTTCGGAGATCTTCTTCAGCGTCGCCTCGTTCTCCGGCGACAGCACCGGGTTCGCCAGCATCGCGTCCATCTGCTGCTTGTAGTTGGTCTTGGCGAACGCCTGCAGGCCCGCCTCGAACGCGCTGACCTTCTTCAGCTCGACCTTGTCCATGTAGCCGTTGTTCACGGCATAGATCGACAGCGCCATCTCGGCGACCGACATCGGCGCGTATTGCTTCTGCTTCATCAGCTCGGTGACGCGCTGGCCGCGCTCGAGCTGCTTGCGGGTCGACTCGTCGAGGTCGGAGGCGAACTGCGAGAACGCCGCGAGCTCGCGGTACTGCGCCAGCGACAGCTTGATGCCGCCGGACAGTTTGGAAATGAGCTTCGTCTGCGCCGCGCCGCCGACGCGCGACACGGAGATGCCGGCGTTCATGGCCGGACGGATGCCGGCGTTGAACAGATCGCCTTCGAGGAAGATCTGGCCGTCGGTGATCGAGATGACGTTGGTCGGCACGAACGCGGTGACGTCGCCCGCCTGCGTCTCGATGATCGGCAGGCCGGTCAGCGAGCCGGTCTTACCCTTGACCTTGCCGCCGGTCTTCTTCTCGACGTATTCCTCGTTGACGCGCGCCGAGCGCTCCAGCAGGCGCGAGTGCAGGTAGAACACGTCGCCCGGATACGCTTCGCGGCCCGGCGGGCGGCGCAGCAGCAGCGAGATCTGGCGATACGCCCACGCCTGCTTGGTGAGGTCGTCATAGATGATCAGCGCGTCTTCGCCGCGATCCATGAAGAACTCGCCCATCGCGCAGCCCGAGTACGGCGCGAGGTACTGCATCGAGGCGGGGGTCGAGGCGGAGGCGGCGACGATGATCGTGTGCTTCATCGCGTCGTGCTCTTCGAGCTTGCGCACGACGTTGGCAATCGAGCTCTGCTTCTGGCCGACCGCGACGTAGATGCACTTAATGCCGCTGTTCTTCTGGTTGATGATCGTGTCGACCGCGAGCGCGGTCTTGCCGGTCTGGCGGTCGCCGATGATCAGCTCGCGCTGGCCGCGGCCAATCGGCACCATCGAGTCGACGGCCTTGTAGCCGGTCTGCACCGGCTGGCTGACGGACTTGCGGAACACCACGCCGGGCGCGATGCGCTCGATCGGCGAGTTGTGGTCAGCCTTGATCGGGCCCTTGCCGTCGATCGGCTTGCCGAGCGAGTCGACGACGCGGCCGAGCAGGCCTTCGCCGACCGGCACTTCGAGAATGCGGCCGGTAGTCTTGACGGTGTCGCCTTCCTTGATGTGCTTGTACTCGCCGAGCACGACCGAGCCGACCGAGTCCTGCTCCAGGTTCAACGCCAGGCCGAAGCTGCCGCCCGGGAATTCCAGCATTTCGCCGTACTTCGCGTCGGCGAGGCCGTGGATGCGCACGATGCCGTCGGTCACGGTCACGACCGTGCCGATGTTGCGCTCCTCGGCGGCGCTCGCGAACTTCTCGATGCGCGCCTTGATCAGATCGCTGATTTCGGAGGCTTTGATTGCCATTACAGGTACCTCAGAGCCGGGCTGAAGCCCGACCTACAGTTCTTCAATGCATGATCTGGGACGCGAGCCGCTCGAGGCGCGCCTTGAGCGAGCCGTCGATGACGAAGTCGCCGGCGCGCACGACGGCGCCGCCGATCAACCCCGCGTCGACTGCGCAATGCAGCCGCACTTCGCGCTTCAGGCGCTTCTTCAGCGCGGCGGCCAACCGCGTGCGCTGCGCTTCGTCGAGCTGCACCGCCGAGGTGACGTGCACGTCGGTGATGTTCTCGATCTCCGCGCGCAGCTCCTCGTAGAGCGCGGCGACCTCGGGCAGCACGCCGAGCCGGCGGTTCTGCGCGAGTGTGCTCAGGAAATTGCGGCCGCGCTCGTCCGCGCCGCTGGCCGCGGCGACGAGCTCGACCAGATCGGTCAGCTGCACGCGCGGGCTCGACAGCAGCTTGACGACTCGTTGGTCCGCAACCGTGGTCGCGGCGGCAGCGAGCATCTCCGACCAGCGCTCGAAATCCTTGTGCTCGCGCGCTGCCTCGAAGGCGGCCCTGGCGTACGGTCTCGCGAGTGTGACTTTCTCGGCCATGCGTTGCGCCTCAGCCCCGCTCGATCTCGAGCGCGAGCTTCTCCAGCAGGTCGGCGTGCGCCTTGGCGTCGATCTCGCGGCCGAGGAGCTTGCCGGCGCCGGCGACGGCGATCAGCGCCACCTCGCGGCGGAGCTGCTCGCGGGCCCGGTTCGACTCGAGCGTCACTTCGCTGCGCGCATCGGCGAGCAGTCGCTGACCCTCGGCGATCGCCGTGCCGCGCGCCTCGTCGACCAGCTCGTTCGAGCGGCGGTTCGCCTGCTCGACGATCTTGTTCGCCTGTACGCGCGCTTCCTTGATGATGTCGGTCGCGCTCGCCTTCGCTTCCGCGAGGCTCTTCTCGGCTTTCTCCGAGCTCGCGAGACCGTCGGCGATCTTGCGCTGCCGCTCTTCGATCGCCTTGATCAGCGGCGGCCAGATGAAGCGCATGGTGATCCAGCCGAGGATCACGAACACGATCGTCTGGATGAACAGTGTTGCGTTGAGATTCATGGAACGATCAGCCTCGTTCGAATCCGTGCGGTGCGTCCGACTGCGATCACTTGAACGGGTTGGCGGTTGCGAACCACAGCGCGATGCCGACGCCGATGATGAACGACGCGTCCACCAGCGCGAGCAGCAGGAAGACCTTGGTCTGCAGCACGTTCATCAGCTCCGGCTGGCGAGCCGAAGCCTCGATGTACTTGCCGGCCATGTTGCCGACGCCGATGCAGGCGCCCAGCGCGCCGATACCGATGATCAAACCGCAAGCAAGAGCGACAAAGCCGACGTCCGTCATGAGAGTTCTCCGGGGATGAAACTGCGATTGAATTCTGTGGGGTCAGTGGTGCGCATGGGCCTGGCCGATGTACGCGAGCGTCAGCATCATGAAGACGAACGCCTGCAGCAGCACGATCAGGATGTGGAAGATCGCCCACGCGGTGCCGGTGATCAGGTGCAGCGTGATGCCGACGATGGTCACGCTGCCGCCGAGGCCCGCGATCAGGAAGAAGATCAGCTCGCCGGCGTACATGTTGCCGAACAGTCGCATGCCGTGGGAGAAGGTGCGGCCCACGTACTCGATGATGTTCATCGCGAGGTTCGCGGCACCGAGCAGCAGCGCAATGATCCAGCTGAGCGGATTGAGCGTGAGCTTGGTCTGGCCGAACGGCGCGCCGACCAGCTCGTGCAGGAAGCCGCCGAGCCCCTTGATCTTGATGCTGTAGTAGAAGGCCAGCAGCAGCACGCCCAGCGCCAGCCCGAAGGTCATGTTGAGATCGGCGGTCGGCAGCGGCCGCAGGTATTCGACGCCGAGCTTGCGGCCTGCCGTCGGGAACCAGTCGACCGGCAGCAGGTCGATCGCGTTCATCACCGTGACCCAGCAGAACACCGTGAGCGCGAGCGGCGCGATGTACTTGAGCGAGCCGTGGACCATCGTCTTCGCCTGCTCCTCGACCATCTCGACGAGCATCTCGACCGCGGTCTGGAACTTGCCGGGGACGCCGGCGGTGGCCCGTCCGGCCGCGAGACGCAGCACCAGCAGCACGACGGCAGCGCACAGGAGCGAGAAGAACAGCGTGTCCCAGTGGACGACGCTCGGGTCGAACATCGTGTGCTGAGCTTTGTTCGACAGGTGATGCAGATGGTGAGAGATGTACCCCGACAGTCCTTCGCCGCCGTGGTCACCCCCGCTCTCACTTGCCATCAGCGTCACTCGCATACTTATTCCCGAACACAAACCACGCCCAGTACGCCACCATCGAGCCGAACAGTCCGGCCAGCACCGCCAGCGGCGCGAACTTCCCGGATCGCAGCACGACCAGCAGCAGGCTGATGGTCACCACGACCTTGAACAGCCAGCCCAAGAGAAAACTCACCGCGCTCATCCGCATGCCGTGCGTCAGGCTGTGCTTGAACAGCACGACCGCCATGTACACGGTCCAGATCAGCCCGATGCCGCCGCCCGCCAGCGCCGACAGCGCCACCCGCTTGCCGAGCGTCACTGCGAATATTGTGGCGAGCGCGCCGACCCACAACGCCTGCCAGATCAGTATTCGCAACGACTGGCGCGCGGCCGCTGCAAGGACGTTGGTACTCACGGACAACAAAAATGCCACCGTGCTGGCAGCCGAGCGAACGGCACGTGTGGCGTCTCAGTTGCGAAGAAAGTGCCAGCCGGAGATCCCCGCCGGCCGGAAAAGGCGGCGCATTATACGCAGCGATTTGCGCTGCTTCAACAAAGAGATAGCTTACCTACAGGCGGTAGCGGACCTTTACCAGAAACTGGTCCGAATCCCGCAGGTCGGACATATCGCCGAACAGGTCGCCAACGCTGCGCTCGTCGTCGCGCAGCAGGTTGAAGCCGCCGCGCGCATACACCAGGAACAGCTCGGAGAGCGGCCCGATCTCGTAGCGATAGCGCACCTGCAATCCGAGATTGTTGACGGTGAACGGCGCCAGCGCTGTCGGTACGGCGATCAGTCGGCCCTCGGCGTCGTTCTGATAAGCGGCCCGCGGTTCTGCATCGATGCCGATCCACTGCCACTTCACCCGCAGCTCGTGCCGCGGCGCCGGAATCCAGTCGGCGCGCAGGGCGAAGTCCAGGCGCTCGCCGCGATAGGAGCCGAACAGATTGCCGCCTTCCCACAGCAACCAGTCGTCGAAGTAATACGGCAGCAGGTCGACCGTCATCGTCAGCTTCTCGGTCGGATACCAGGCGGCTGTGAGCTGCAGGCGTCCGCTGTAGTCGTGGACGCCCTGCTGATACGCGTAGGCGCCGGCGGTGAGCTGCCAGTCGCCGAAGCGCGGCGTGGTCAAGTCAGCGTAGGCGTTCAGACGTTCGTCGAAATGCACCGGGCCGTTGCCACGCGAGATCAGGTCGTCGATGCCGCTCGTGAGATAGCGCAGCTCCTGATATGAGGCCCAATTGCTCGCGTACTGCACGGTCCGCGACAACTGCAGGCGCGATTGCAACCGCTGGCCGAGCTCGTTCTCGCGGTAGTAGGCATACAGGCGCTGACTCTCGCCGTTGATGCGGCCCTCGGCCGCGCCGCCGATCCGGCGGTTCGTCTCCCACTCGACCTGCCGCAGCGAATTGCGCTCCATGTAGCCGAGATCGTTCAGGTCGAAGCCGTCGTCGATGTACAGGAGCTTGAGCGTGTGCGTGAGCGGCGCCGAGCGGTTGAAGTCCGTCTGCAGCCACGCCTGGTAGCCCTCGAGGCTCTCTCCGGCCTGGTCGATGTCCGAGCGGATGACCTGCCCCGAGACGCGCCACCAGTCGTTCGGCGTCAGCTCGTAGTCGATGGCGTTGACCGCGGCGTGACGATCGAGCAGCGGATGATCGGTCCACGTACCCAGATAGCCGACGCGCGCGCCGTCGAACGGCAGCGCGACGCGCGACGCCGCGAACAGGCGCCCGAAATCGTCCTGGTAGTCGCGCTCCTGCGCCATGAACGCGCCGTACACCAGCGAATTCGCCGTGCCGGTGAGCTTGACCGCGTAATCGATGTCGGACGAGCCCTCGCTGAAGTCGTCCGGCGCGGCGCCGATGCGGCGCGTATATATGAGCTGGCCGTTGGCGGGCGTGCGCAGGTCGAAGATGCCCTGGTTCTCGGTGAAGAACGGCCGCTTGTCCGTGAACACCGTTTCGATCGCCGAGAAGTCGACGACCAGCTCGTCGCTCTCCACCTGGCCGAAGTCGGGGTTGAGCGTGGCCGCGAGCGACAGGTTCGGCGACACCTTCCAGTTGATGTCGGCGCCGCCCTTGAACTGCGTGTGGTCGTTCACCAGGTCCGAGATCGCCGTCGCGTACGGGACGAAGTCGAAGCTCGCGCCGGCGTCGTATTGCGAGATCGAGACGCGGCGGAAGTCGGACAGGAATACTTCGGAGTCGCTGCTGATGCCGGGGCACGCATAGCGCTCGCCGCGCTCGAACAGATAGCGCGTCGCATACACGCCGATGGTGCGCGTGTCGTCGCGAGACTGGCGCATGCTGATGCTGGACCACGGCACGAGGATCTCGACGAACCACTGCTCGTCGCTTTCGCGCACGGCATGCTGCCAGGTCGCGTCCCAGTCGCGGTCGAACTTGTTCTGATTCGTCACCAGCCCGTCGCGCACGCCGCCGCCGAGCGCGACCGCGAACTCGTAGCCCAACTGACCGGTGGCGTCGAAATCGACGATCAGCCCGACGGTGTCGCCGGTGAATGCTTCCGCGTCGCGCGGCGTGCGCGGCTTGATGCGCCGCTCCTGCGGCGGCTGGTCGAGGATGAAGGCGGCAGCGAGACCCTGCTCCGTCGAGAGAATGCGTACGTCGTTGCGATAACGCGCTTCGTCGCGCGCGAACGGCACCGTGCGACGCCAGTCGTCGCAGCGGATTGCTTTCTCCCACTCGGCTTCGTCGATGCGCCCGTCGACGACTATTTCGGCATGCGCGGAACCGGCGGCTACCAGCGACAGCAGCAACGCGCGCCGCAGGAAATTCCAGCCTCCGTGCAACGGGAGCATGGCGCGATCATCCCACGCGTTCAGCGTATATGGTCGAGAATACCGTCGAGCTCGTCGAGCGTGTGATAGCTGATGACGAGTTTGCCCTTGCCGGACGCGGTATGTTGCACGGCGACCTTGGCGCCCAGTTTTTCGCTCAGCTCGCTTTCGAGCTTGCGAATGTTCGGATCGACGCGCGGTGCGCTCTCCTCGGCCGCAGCGTGCGGCGCAGTGAGCCGCTTGACCAGCGCCTCGGTCTCACGCACCGAAAGCTTTTTCTTCGCGACCAGTGCACCGACTTCGGCCTGCTGCCGGCGCGTCTCGAGGCCGAGCAGCGCGCGCGCGTGTCCCATCTCCAGCTCGCGGTGCTCGACCAGCGTCTTGACCTCGTCGGTCAGCTCCAGCAGCCGCAGCAAATTGGAGACTGCGGCGCGCGAGCGGCCGACTGCTTCCGCAGCCGTCGCGTGGGTCATGTCGAATTCGGTGATCAGACGATCGAGCGCGCGCGCCTCTTCGAGCGGATTCAGGTTCTCGCGCTGGATGTTCTCGATGAGCGCCATCGCGATCGCGGCTTCGTCGCCCACGCGGCGCACGACGGCCGGAATCTCGTGCAGGCCGGCGAGCTGCGCGGCGCGCCAGCGACGCTCACCGGCGATGATCTCGTATCGCGCGTGGCCCGCGCCCTCGGGCCCGTCGAGCGGACGCACGATGATCGGCTGCACCACGCCCTGCGCTTTGATGGAGTCGGCGAGCTCCTGCAGCGTCTCGGGTCGCATGTCGATGCGCGGCTGATACTTGCCGCGCTGGAGCAGGTCGACGGGCAGCTTCTGCAACTCCTCGTCGGAGTGCAGCTTCGTAACGACTTCGGACGGTTCGTCGGGCTCGGGCTGGCCGAGCAGCGCGCCCAGTCCTCGTCCGAGGCTGCGTCGTTTCGTCGTCGCCATGGTTGCCATTCTTGTTAAGACCCCCCGCCAGGGAGTCGATAGTAGTTGACCCAGGGCGGCCCGGCACTAGGGCCATCCCTGCAAGAGCCCAAAAATCTCCGCCCCGTCGGGAATCCTATTGCGCGGCCACGCCGGCGGCTGCGAGGTCGTAATCGCCTTCCTCGCGGCGGATCATTTCCCCCGCCAGCGCAAGGTAAGCGAGCGCGCCGCGCGATTCGCGGTCGTAGTGCAAGGCCGGCTTGCCGTAGCTCGGCGCTTCGGCCAGGCGCACGTTGCGCGGAATGATCGTGCGGAACACCTTGTCGCGGAAGTGCTCGATGAGCTGCGCGGAGACTTCGTTCGCCAGGTTGTTACGCGGATCGAACATCGTGCGCAGGATGCCGTCGATCTCCAGGCCCGGGTTCGGGCCGGCCTTGATCTGTTCGATGGTGTCGACCAGCGCGGTGAGTCCTTCGAGCGCGTAGTACTCGCACTGCATGGGAATGAGCACGCCCTCGGCCGCGACGAGCGCGTTGACCGTGAGCATGTTGAGCGCCGGCGGACAATCGATCAGCACGATGTCGAACTGCTCGCGTATCGGCTGCAGCGCGGCGCGCAGCCGCGATTCGCAGCCAGCCTTGCCCATGAGCTGCACTTCGGCAGCAACCAGGTCCTGATTCGACGGCATCAGCTTGAACGGCGCGTATTCGAGTTCGAGCAGCGCCGCGTCGGCCGCGCAATCGCCGAGCAGAACGTCAGTCGTGGAGCGCTCGATACTGCGCTTGTCGACGCCGCAGCCCATCGTCGCGTTGCCCTGCGGATCGATATCGATGAGCAGCACGCGCCGCTTGGTCGCAGCAAGCGACGCCGCGAGATTGACGCTCGTGGTCGTCTTCCCGACGCCGCCTTTCTGATTCGTGATGGCGAGAATGCGGTGCATGACTGAAGCAGACGAGTCGTTTCGGCCTCAGGCTCTGTCGTGGCTGCGGCAGAGTTCCACAAGATGCCGCTGCTCGTCCAGACCCGGGACGTTAAGTCGATGGACTGCTGCGAGTTTCCATCCGTTCGGAATGTGCTCCAGCTCATCGGTCGGATAGCGACCTTTCATCGCGAGCAGTCGCCCGCCGCCGACACATAGATGTCCTGAGCCCTTCACGAATGTCTCTAACGGACCGACGGCGCGCGACACGACACAGTCGAAGCGCTCTTTCGGACGATAACTCTCGGCGCGCGTGTGCACGGTTTGCACGTTGACGAGGCCCAGCGTCTGCGCGGCGTGCTCGACGAACTTGAGCTTCTTCGCCGTGGAATCGACCAGCATGAGCTGCAGCTGGGGCATCGCGACTGCGAGCGGCAGACCGGGGAAGCCGGCGCCAGTGCCGATGTCCACGACGCGGACGCCGTGTATGTGACTGTGGATGGACAGACTGTCGAGCAGGTGCTTGGTGATCTGCGCGCCGCGCTCGCGGATCGCCGTGAGATTCATCCGCTGGTTCCAGTCGTCCAGCTCATCGAGCAACTGGAGGAGCTGGCCGGCCTGCGCGGCGCTGAGCGGAATGCCGAGCTCCGCGGCGCCCGCCATCAGGACTTCGAGCGACACGTCAACCGATCTTCACCACCGCGCGCCCGGTGACCGCACCTTTGACGTACGGCTCGAACGCCTGCGGCAGCTCGTCGAGACTGAGGGTGCGAGTGACGATCGCATCGAGGTGGCGCGGCTTCAGATCGCTCGCGAGGCGTTGCCACACTGCAAGGCGCAGCGGCCGCGGCGTGAACACGGAGTTGATGCCCAGCAGGTTCACGCCCCGCAGGATGAAAGGAACGACCGTGCCTTTCAGCTCCGGGCTGGCAGCGAGACCGATGCTGGCGATGTTGCCCCAGAAGTTCGTGGTGCGAGTCAGCCACGTGAGCACGTCGCCGCCGAGATTGTCGATCGCGCCGCCCCATTGCGCTTCCTCGAGCGGGCGCGAGCCGAGATTGAGTCCTTCGCGCAACAGAACGCGGGTTGCGCCGAGCTTCTGCAGATACTCGGTCGCAGCTTTCTTGCCGGTGAGCGCGACGACCTTGTAGCCGCGGCCCGCGAGCATGTCGATTGCAACGCTGCCAACGCCGCCGGTCGCGCCCGTGACGACGATTTCGCCGCCTTCCGGACGCTGGCCGTTCTGTTCCATGCGATGAATTGCGAGCGCGGCGGTGTAGCCCGCGGTGCCGATCGCCATGCACTGGAATTCGTCCAGTCCCGGCGGGATCGGAACCACCCAGTCGCCCTGCACGCGCGCGTACTCGGCGTAACCGCCGTCGTGGGTCTCGGACAGGCCGCAGCCGTTCACCAGGACTTTCTGCCCGGGCTTGAACTGCGGGTGCTGCGACGACACGACTTCGCCGGCGAGATCGATGCCGCCGACGAGCGGATACTTGCGCAGGATCTTGCCGGCGCCGGTCGCCGCGAGCGCGTCCTTGAAGTTGATCGTCGAGTAGCCGACCTTGACGACGACGTCGCCGGCGGCGAGCGCATCCAGCCCGATCGTCTCCAGGCGCGCGACGATCTTGCCGCCTTCCTGGTGAATGCGGAATGCGCGGAAGCTATTCACGGTCGCGGACGCACTTGTCGTGCAGGCGCAGCTCGTCGGTCGTGCACAGGCCGTGCTGCTGGCCGAAGAATGCCGCGATTGCCTCGAAGTCCTTGGCGTCCAGGCCGGCCATGATGCCGGCCATGATCGGGTTCTTGCGCTTGCCGCTCTTGTAGTCCTGCAGCGCGTGCACGAGGTAGTCCGGGTATTGCCCGGCGAGGATCGGGTACTCGGGACCAATGGTCTTGGCGCCGTCGCTGCCGTGACACGACACGCACACCTGAGTGGTCGGCGGCGGCGTGCCCACGAGCTCTTTGCGAGGCTTCACGACTTCGGCCTGCAGGAACGCAGCAATGTCGGCGCGATCCTGGTCGGAAAGGGTGGCCGCCTGCGAGTGCATCGTCTGGTGCGGACGGTCGCCGCCGGCATAGCCGGCCAGCGCGCTGATCAGGTATTGCTCGTTCTGACCGCCGAGCTTCGGCACGCTGTAGTTGGGGAAGGCGTTCTTGTAGTCCGGCACGCCGTGGCAACCGTGACAGGTGTAAGCGAGGACCTTGCCGCGCTTGGCATCGCCTTCCGCGCTCGCATCCGCGACCAGCCCCAAGAGCCCGACCGCCACCCAGGCCGCCGTTACGGCCGCTCGCACCTTCATATCCGCTCCCGATTCGTTGAGGGCGCGGATGGTACAGGAACTGCAGGTTCCGCTGTATACTGCCCAACCCCGCTATTTCCCGACCGAAGGTTTTCGCTCATGGCCCGTATCACCGTCGAGGATTGTCTGCATCAGGTGCCGAACCTGTTCCAACTGGTGCTGGTTGCCGCCAAGCGCGCGCGCAAGCTGGCCAACGGCGCCGAGGCGACGGTGGAATGGGAGAACGACAAGTCGACCGTCGTGGCGCTGCGCGAGATCGCGGCCGGCCACATCGGGCCTGAGATTCTCGAAGAGGCCGAGCGACCGCAGCCCGAAACGATGCCGGAGATGGAAATGTCCGGCGAGCTGCGCGCTCCGCACCTCGGCTTGGGAGACTGATCCACCCCCCCATCCGGTCGGCCTGCCGGTCGCAGCAATGGACTACGCGTCTTCCATCCTGGGGCTCCTGCCGACTGGAAGACGCTCGATCGGCGTCACGCAGCTTCTCAACAAGCTCGAAACCTACCTGCCGCCGGCGCAGGTCGATCGCATCCGCGACGCCTATGAGTTCGGCGCTGAGGCGCACGAGGGCCAGAAGCGCCTGTCCGGCGAGCCGTACATCGCCCACCCGGTTGCCGTAGCCGACCTGCTGGCCGACCTGCGCATGGATGCGCCGACGATCATCGCGGCGATCCTGCATGACGTCATCGAAGACACCCCGACCGCCAAGGACGAGATCGCCGAGCGCTTCGGCGCCGACGTCGCCGAGCTGGTCGACGGCGTTTCCAAGCTGGACCACATCCAGTTCCGCAGCCGCGCCGAAGCGCAGGCGGAAAGCTTCCGCAAAATGCTGCTGGCGATGGTGCGCGACATCCGCGTCATCATGGTCAAGCTCGCCGATCGCACGCACAACATGCGGACGCTCGGCTCGGTGCCGCCGGCCAAGCGCCGCACCGTCGCGCGCGAGACGCTGGAGATCTACGCGCCGATCGCCAACCGCCTCGGCATCCACTCGATCAAGTCCGAGCTCGAGGAGCTGGGCTTCAAGGCGCTGTACCCGGGCCGCTATCGCATCATCGAAAAAGCGCTGAAGCGCGCGCGCGGCAACCAGAAGCAGTTCGTCGGCAAGATCGCAGACAACCTGCGCGGCGCGCTGGAGAAGGCCGGCGTGAAGGGCCGCGTCGAGGGCCGCGAGAAACACCTTTATAGCGTCTATCAGAAGATGCGCCGCAAGCGCTCGCCGCTGGCGTCGATCGTCGACGTGTTCGGCTTCCGCATCGTCGTCGACGCCGTCGACACCTGTTATCGCGCGCTCGGCCTGGTGCACGGCCTGTACCGACCGATGCCGGGCCGCTTCAAGGACTACATCGCGATTCCGCGCATCAACGGCTACCAGTCGCTGCACACGACGCTGTTCGGGCCGAACGGCATGCCGATCGAAGTGCAGATCCGCACCGACGACATGCATCGCGTCGCGGAGTCGGGTATCGCGGCGCATTGGCAGTACAAGACCGGCGAAGAGTCGGGCAAGACGTATCGCGACCGCGCGAGCGAGTGGCTCCAGCACCTGATGGAAATGCCGCACGGCGGCAGCTCCGAAGAGTTCATGGAGAGCGTCAAGCTCGACCTGTTCCCGGACAAGGTGTACGTCTTCACGCCGCGCGGCGAGATCCGCCGCCTGCCGCGCAATGCGACCGCCGTCGACTTCGCGTATTCCGTGCACACGGACATCGGCAATCATTGCGTTGCCGCGAAGGTCGATCGACGTCTCGTGCCGCTGCGCACACCGCTGCGCAACGGACAGACTGTCGAGATCATCACCGCCAAGGGCGCGACGCCCAATCCCGCGTGGGTGAATTTCGTCGTGACGGCGAAGGCGCGCGCCGCAATCCGTCACTACCTGAAGGGCCTGAAGCATTCCGAGGCGGTCGAGCTCGGCAGGCGGCTGCTGACGCAGGCACTCGCCGACCTCAACGTGGCGCTGAAGAAAGTGCCGGAAGAACGGCTGCAGAGCGTCGCGACGGAGTTCAATCTCAAGAGCCCGGAAGAGCTGTTCGAGCAGATCGGTCTCGGCGAGCGCCTCGCACCGCTGGTCGCGCGCCGTCTGCTGCCGTCCGATGCCGATGCAGTGGCAGTCGCGACAGGGTCCACGCACGCGGCACTCGCGATCGCCGGCACGGAAGGCATGGTCGTGAGCTACGCGCGCTGCTGCTTCCCGATCCCGAACGATCCGATCATGGCGTACTTGTCGAGCGGCCGCGGCGTCGTGATTCACCGCGAGGCCTGCGGCAACCTGCGCAACTATCGCAAGCAGCCGGACAAGTGGCTGTCGGTCACGTGGCAGCCGAACGTCGACCGGTTGTTCAACGTCGAGATCCGCATCGACGTCGCGAACCGCATGGGCGTGCTCGCGGCCATCGCGTCGAACATCGCGACGACGGAAACGAACATCGAGCACGTCGCCGTCGACGAGCGCGACGGCGACGCCTCGACCCTGGTGTTCGATCTGCAGGTACGCGATCGCAAACACCTTGCGCACGTCATCAAGAATTTGCGCAAAATGCCGGAAGTGCTGCGCGTGACGCGCATGCTGGCCTAAGAGAGGATTTTCCATGCCCCGTTCGATCATCGCGACGGCGAACGCGCCGAAAGCCATTGGCACTTACTCCCAAGCCGTGAAAGTCGGCAGCACCGTGTACTGCTCGGGGCAGATTCCGCTCGATCCCGCGACCGCCGAGCTGGTGCAGGGCCCGATGGAAGTGCAGGTCCGGCGCGTGTTCGACAATCTCAAGGCGATCGTCGGCGCCGCGGGCGGCAGCTTCGCGCAGGTCACGAAGGTCACGGTCTACATCCTCGACTTCGCCGACTTCCCGACGCTCAACAAAGTCATGGCGGAGTATTTCAGCGAGCCGTATCCCGCGCGCGTCACCGTCGCCGTCGCGGGCCTGCCGAAAGGCGCGCGCGTCGAAATCGACTGCGTGGTGGAGCTGGAGTGACCGCACCGGCGACGCAGCGCACGTCCGCTGAGTCGTCGGAGCTGCGCCCCGTCACGACGCTGCGCGGCGTCGGCGAGTCGCTCGCCGAAAAGCTGGCGAGGCTCGGCATCACGACCGTGCAGGATCTCCTGTTCCTGCTGCCGCTGCGCTACGAAGATCGCACGCGCGTCGTGCCGATCGGCTCGCTCCGAGTCGGCGAGCGTGCCGTCATCGAAGGCGAGGTGTTGCTGTGTGAGGTCGCATTTCGCGGCCGTCGCCAGCTGCTGTGCCGGATCGGCGATGGCTCCGGGTCGCTGACGCTGCGCTTCTTTCATTTCTCGGGATCGCAGCAGCAGGGATTGGCGCGCGGCACGCGCCTGCGCTGCTTTGGTGAGATTCGCCGCGGACCCGGCGGCCCCGAGATCGTGCATCCCGAGTATCGGCGCGTCGGCGGCGAAGCCAACGCGACCGAAGACACGCTCACACCGATCTATCCGCTGACCGAAGGCGTGCAGCAAGGGCGGCTGCGACAACTGACCGGCATGGCGTTGCGCGAGCTTTCGCAGCGTGCCGTTCGCGACTGGATCCCGCCGGCAATACTGCAGCCGTTGCAGTTGCCGCCGCTGCGGGATGCACTCGACTTCGTGCACCGTCCGCCGCCGGATGCGAACACGGAGCTGCTCGCCAGCGGTCGGCACCCGATGCAGCGACGCCTCGCGTTCGAAGAGCTGCTCGCACATCAACTCAGCCTGCGACTGCTTCGCCGCGAGATTCAGCGCGACCCGGGCTGGCCATTCGCCGTCGCGGGCGGGCAGTCGCTGGTCGCGCGCTTCGCGGACTCATTGCCGTTCGATCTGACGCGGGCCCAGCTGCGCGCGTGGCAGGAGATCGAGCGCGATCTCGCGCAGCCCAGTCCGATGCTGCGACTGGTGCAGGGCGATGTCGGCTGCGGCAAGACTGTCGTGGCAGCTCTCGCTGCCGCGCGTGCAGCGGAAGCGGGCTTTCAGACCGCAGTGATGGCGCCGACGGAATTGCTCGCGGAACAGCACGGCCGAAACTTCTCGACCTGGTTCGCCGCATTCGACCTGCCGCTGACGATGCTCACCGGCAAGCGCAACGCCGCGGCCCGCACGCGCGCGTTGTCCGATCTCGCATCAGGCGGCGCAAAGATCGCGATCGGTACGCACGCGCTGTTCCAGGAAGGCGTCGAGTTCGAGCGTCTCGGCCTGGTGATCGTCGACGAGCAGCATCGCTTCGGCGTGCACCAGCGGTTGTTGTTGCGCGAGAAGGGCCGGCTGTCCGGCCGCTTTCCGCATCAACTCATCATGACCGCGACGCCGATCCCGCGCACGCTGGCGATGACCGCGTATGCCGATCTCGATGTCTCAATCATCGACGAGCTGCCGCCCGGCCGCACGCCGGTGAAGACCGTGGCGATGACCGAGAATCGGCGCGATGAAGTCGTCGTGCGCATCCGCGATGCGTGCCGGCAGAAGCGCCAGGCCTACTGGGTCTGCCCGCTGGTCGAGGAGTCCGACCAGTTGAACGCGCAGGCCGCGGAAGAAACCGCGGCGGCGCTCGCCGAAGCGCTCCCGGAACTGACAGTCGCGCTCGTGCATGGGCGCATGGCGCCACGCGAGAAGGACGCGATCATGGCGCGCTTCAAGGAAGGCAAGGTCGATCTGCTGGTCGCGACGACAGTGATCGAAGTCGGCGTGGACGTTGCGAACGCCAGCCTGATGGTGATCGAGAACGCTGAGCGCATGGGCCTCGCGCAGCTCCACCAGTTGCGCGGCCGTGTCGGCCGCGGCGCTGCCGAGAGCACGTGCGTATTGCTATATCGCGCGCCGCTCACCGAAGTCGCGCGCGAGCGGCTGGGCGTCATGCGCTCGACCAACGACGGGTTCGAGATCTCGCGGCGCGACCTCGAGCTGCGCGGCCCCGGCGAAATGCTCGGCACGCGTCAGACCGGGCTGATGCAGATGCGTGTCGCCGACCTGGTGCGCGACGCCGACCTGCTGCCGCAGGTCCAGCAGGCTGCCGAATTGATGATGCGCGAGAATGAAGCGAACATAGCGCCGCTGTTGCGCCGCTGGATCGGACAGGGGGAGCGGTTTGGAAAAGTCTGAGCCCCGCTTGAGCACACCGCCGCCCGCGTACACCTTGCGCGATCGGCTGCGATGGCTCACGCACAAGTTTGCAGCGACCGCGTTGGTGACCGAAGTGCTGCCGGGCATGGCCGCCAAGGCGCGCGGCTATGCACAGCTCACGCGCCTCGATCGGCCGATCGGCATCTGGCTGCTGCTGTGGCCGGTGCTGTGGGCGCTGTGGCTGTCGTCCGGCGGCCGGCCCGATCCGCACGTGTTCGTGGTCTTCGTGCTCGGCGTGGTGCTGACGCGCTCGGCCGGCTGCGCGATGAACGATTTTGCCGACCGCAATTTCGACCGCCACGTCGCCCGCACGCGTGATCGCCCGCTCGTCACGGGCCTGGTCGATCCGATCGAGGCGATCGCGCTGTGTGCGGGCTTCGGGCTCATCGCGCTCGGCTTCGCCATGACGCTCAACAAGCTCACGCAGCTCATGACGCTCATCGGCGCGGTGCTCGTACTCACGTATCCGTTCATGAAGCGCTTTTTCCCGATCCCGCAGTTCTATCTCGGCGTGGCGTTCACGTGGTCCGTGCCGATGGCCTTCGCGGCGCAGACGGGAACGATGCCGCCGCGGCTTGCATGGGTGCTGTTCCTCGCCGGGCTGCTGTGGACGATGGCCTACGACACGATGTACGCGATGGCGGACCGCGAGGACGATCGCAAGCTCGGCATCCGCTCCAGCGCGATCCTGTTCGGCGACGCGGACCGCTTCATCGTCGGCATCCTGCAGCTCATGAGCCTGCTGGCGCTGTGGCTCGCGGGGCACGAGCTGAAGCTCGGGCTGTGGTACGGCATCGGACTCGCGGGCGCGGCGATCTTCGCGCTGTACGAGCAGCTCCTGATCCGCGAGCGCAAGCCCGACCGGTGCTTGCGCGCCTTCCTCAACAACAACTACTTCGGCATGTCCGTGTTCATCGGCATCGCGCTCGAATATCTCTTCAACCAGTAGCTTCGGTTCGCGCAATCGCCCAGACCTCGATGTGCTCCGCTCCCGCCTGACGCAGGACCTGCGCAAGCTCGCGGACGGTGCTGCCGGTCGTGACGACGTCGTCGAGGATCGCGACGTGCCGCGCATGCAGCGGCGCGATGGCTGCGAATGCGCCGGTGACATTGCGCAATCGCGCCTTGCGATCCAATCCCGCTTGCTCGATCGTTTCGCGCTGACGGATCGCGATGTCCGATCGCAGTGCCAGGCCCGTTGCGCGTCGAATCGGCAGCGCCAGCTCGGTGGCCTGGTTGTAGCCGCGTTGCCGGTAGCGGCCGGGCGCGAGCGGCACAGGAATAATCGCTTCGGGCAACGGTGCACGCCGCTCGAGCAGCTGCTTCACGAACAACTGGCCCAGTACGCGACCGCATGCGAGCTCGTTGCGGTATTTCAGGCCACGCACCAGGTGATCCAGCGGATACGCGTAACGGAACGGCACGAAGCTGCTGCTGAACGGCGGCGCGCACGGCGGCTCGTTGCGCGGCAAATCCGCTGCGCAGTCCTGGCACAGATCGATGTCTGCATCGCCTGCACCGCCACACAGGATGCAGTTGGATGGCCAGAGAGCCCCCGCCAACCAGCACCGGCTTCTGTCAACCCAATGTTGGAGGCGCGGTTGACAGATATGAGCGGCCCACGGCATACAGTCACTGTGCCGCCACTCGTCACGGACCGGCGCACGAATAACGAGGCACTTCATGACGCAAACCCCCCGCTCGCTCGAAAACCATCTGCTCGCGCGCCTCGGCGAAGTGCGCACGGACTGGTCGCTGGACGAAGTGCGCGAGCTGTTTGCGCTGCCGTTCGCGGACCTGCTGTATCACGCGCAGCGTGTGCATCGCGCCAACTTCGATCCGAACGAGGTGCAGGTGAGCACGCTGCTGTCGATCAAGACCGGCGCCTGTCCTGAGGACTGCAGCTACTGCTCGCAGAGCATCCGCTTCGAGACCGGGCTCAAGTCCGAGCCGCTGCTCGACATCGAAGAAGTCGTCGCCAAAGCGCGCATCGCGCGCGCCAACGGTGCGACGCGCTTCTGCATGGGCGCGGCGTATCGCAGCCCGAAGCCGAAGCAGCTCGCGCAGATCGCCGCGATGGTCAAAGAAGTGCGCGCGCTCGGCATGGAGACCTGCGCGACGCTCGGCATGCTCACACCCGAACAGGCGCGCGAGCTGAAGGATGCCGGGCTCGACTACTACAACCACAACCTCGACACGTCAGAGAGCCACTACAGCAAGGTGATCACGACGCGCACGTACCAGGACCGGCTCGACACGCTGCAGGCGGTGCGCGACGCGGGCATCAACGTGTGCTGCGGCGGCATCCTCGGGCTCGGCGAAAGCGAGCTGGACCGCGCGCAGCTCCTGCACACGCTCGCGACGCTGCCGCAACATCCGGAAAGCGTGCCGATCAATCAGCTCATCCAGGTGCCCGGCACGCCGCTGTACGGCGCGGAAAAGCCGCGGCCGCTCGACTTCGTGCGCGTAATCGCCGTCGCACGGCTCCTGATGCCGGCCTCGTACGTCCGGCTTTCGGCGGGCCGCACTGACATGAGCGACGAGACCCAGGCGCTGTGTTTCCTGGCGGGCGCGAATTCGATCTTCTACGGCGAAAGGCTGCTGACGACCGAGAACCCCAGCGAACATCACGACCGCGGCTTGTTCGAGCAGCTCGGCATCCGCGCGGAGAAGCACATACGCGGCGTTGGCGGCCAACGGATGAGGGTGGCCGAGAGCGGATAACATTCGACGGATGTCGGATGAATTCTTCCTCGACCCGCGCACGGTGCGGCGCTCGTTCGACCGTGCCAGCCGCACGTACGACACGGCCGCGGCTGTGCAGGGAGAAATCCGCACCCGCATGCTCGAACGGCTCGATATCGTCCGCCTCCAGCCGACAGCCGTCCTCGATCTCGGGGCCGGAACGGGCCATGCCAGCCGCGAGCTGAAGCGTCGCTATCCCTCCGCGCAGGTCATCGCGCTGGATTCTTCCCTCGCGATGCTGCGCGCAAGCGCGCCTCAGCAGCGCTTTCTGCGCCGATTCGCGCCGGTGTGCGGCGACGCCCACCGCTTGCCGGTGCGCAGCCAGTCGTTCGACCTGGTGCTGAGCAACCTGCTGCTCGAGTGGTGTCACGAGCCGGATGCCGTGTTCGGCGAAGTCGCCCGCGTGCTGCGGCCGAAGGGCCTGTTCACGTTCACGACGGTCGGGCCCGACACCTTGAAGGAAGTGCGCGAGCTCTGGCGCGGCGTCGACCCCTTCACGCACGTGCATCGCTTCATCGACATGCACGACTTCGGAGATGCTCTGCTACGCGCGGGGTTCGCCGAGCCGGTGATGGACACGGAGCGCCTGACTGTCACCTACCGTGACCTCTCGACACTGCTCGACGAAATTCGGGGCAGCGGCGCGCGCAACATCGCGCAGGGTCGGCCGCACGGCCTGACCGGCCGCGCGCGCGGCGCGCTGGTGCGATCCCGAAGCGAGGAGCTGGTCAGGAACGGCCCGTTACGCATCAGCGTTGAGGTCATCCACGGCCATGCGTGGTCGGTGGGCGAACGGACATCGCGACGGGTGGGCGACGAGGTGCTGGTGCCGTTCGAGCGCTTGCGCACGCGTCGCAAAGATTAACTTTCCTTACACAGTGCGGAGCTGTCCGCGGGAAAAACCGCTCCGATGATTCAAGTTAGCTTGATCGAGCTCACGCCGCGCTGCTCGCTGACGCCAATCGGCGCGGGCGTGTTCGTGGCGATAGTCGGAGCGACGACGTTAGCCGTCGCCGCGGTCTACGCCGTGCAGGGCATGTGGCCCGTGCTGCTGTTCGCCGCAATGGAAATCGCGCTGCTCGCGTGGGCAGTCCGAGCCTCGATGCGCGACGGCAGCAAGCGCGAATCGATCGCCATCGACGAGCAATCGATCACGCTCCGGCGCAGCGGGCCCGGGGGAGAACATTTCTTAGTATTTCCTCGACATGGGTCGAAGGTTAAACTCCACGCCCCTTCGACGGCCCTGCACCCGAGCCGGCTCGTGCTCGAGTCGCGCGGCGCGGCCTGCGAAGTGGGAAGGTTTCTCACGGAAGACGAGCGCCGCAGCCTGGCCGCTCGTCTCAAACAACTGGTGGGGAATACGAACGAACCGCCCGCGCTTTAAGAACAATAGAGCGTGGCGGTGAGATTGCGGGCCGTGGATTGGAGCACTCGCGTCACATGGTGAAGATCGTCAAATGCGCACTGGCCGCGATACTGGCCAGCCTGCCCGCGGCAGCGTTCGCGGCCTGGGAGCTGAACATGCCGGTCGGCGTCACGGACCTGAGCCGCCGCATCCATGCTCTGCACATGCTGATCCTGTGGGTGTGCGTCGTGATCGCGATCGCGGTGTTCGGCGTGATGATCTACTCGATCGTGAAGTTCCGGCGCTCGCAGGGCGCGGTGCCCGCGAATTTCGACCATTCCACCCGCGCCGAGATCGTCTGGACGGTCATTCCGATCGTGATCCTGGTCGCGATGGCGGTGCCCGCAGCCGCGACGCTGGTGCGCATCGAGGACACGCGCAACTCCGATCTGACCGTCAAGGTCACGGGCTACCAGTGGCGCTGGCATTACGAATACCTCGAACGCAACGTCGCGTTCTTCTCGTCGCTGGCGCGTGAGAGCGACGCGGCGCGACAGCTCGATTCCGGCGTCGATCCGCGCACGGTCACCAATTACCTGCTGGACGTCGATCATCCGTTGGTCGTGCCGGTCGGCAAGAAGGTGCGCGTATTGCTGACGGCCGGCGACGTCATCCATGCGTGGTGGGTGCCGGCGTTCGGCATGAAGAAGGACGCCATCCCGGGCTTCGTCAACGAGCTGTGGTTCCGTGCCGACCAGGTCGGCATCTATCGCGGGCAGTGCGCCGAGCTGTGCGGCCGCGATCACGGCTTCATGCCGGTCGTCGTCGATGTCCGCTCGGAGGCGGACTTCGATACCTGGCTGAAGTCGCAGCAGGACACCACGAAGACGGCGAACGCGGCGGAGTAAGAGTTCATGAGCACGACCACGAGCAGCATTGCGCACCATCATCCCGCCGACCCGGTCCACGATCACCACGAGGACGCGCACCACGGCGACCATGGCCCGGAGAAGGGCTGGCGCCGCTGGGTGTTCGCGACCAATCACAAAGACATCGGCACGATGTACCTGCTGTTCAGCCTGCTGATGTTCTTCGTCGGCGGCACGATGGCGATGGTCATCCGCGCCGAGCTGTTCAAGCCCGGGCTGCAGCTCGTCGACCCGATGTTCTTCAACTCGATGACCTCGATGCACGCGCTGATCATGATCTTCGGCGCGGTCATGCCGGCGTTCGTCGGGCTCGCGAACTGGATGATCCCGCTGCAGGTCGGCGCGCCGGACATGGCGCTGCCGCGCATGAACAACTTCAGCTTCTGGATCCTGCCGTTCGCCTTCACGCTGCTGCTCGGCACGCTGCTCGTGCCCGGCGGCGCGCCGGCCGGCGGCTGGACGATGTATCCGCCGCTGGTGCTGCAGACGGGCAACGCGTTCCCGATGCTGATTTTCGCCGTGCACCTGATGGGCGCGTCTTCGATCATGGGCGCGATCAACGTGATCGTGACGATCATGAACATGCGCGCGCCCGGCATGTCGCTGCTGAAGATGCCGATGTTCGTATGGAGCTGGCTGATCACGGCGTACCTGCTGATCGCGGTGATGCCGGTGCTCGCCGGCGCGGTGACGATGCTGCTCACCGATCACTACTTCGGCACGACGTTCTTCGAAGCCGCGGGCGGCGGCGACCCGGTGATGTTCCAGCACATCTTCTGGTTCTTCGGGCATCCCGAGGTCTACATCATGATCCTGCCGGCGTTCGGGATCGTGTCGGAGATCATCCCGACGTTCTCGCGCAAGAAGCTGTTCGGCTACGACTCGATGGTGTACGCGATCGCGTCGATCGCCTTCCTGTCGTTCATCGTCTGGGCGCACCACATGTTCACGGTCGGCATGCCGCTCGCCGGCCAGCTCTTCTTCATGCTCGCGACGATGCTGATCGCGGTGCCGACCGGCGTGAAGGTGTTCAACTGGACGGCGACGATGTTCAAAGGCTCGCTGTCGTTCGAGCCGCCGATGCTGTTCGCGCTGTCGTTCCTGTTCCTGTTCACGATCGGCGGTTTCTCCGGCCTGATGCTCGCGATCGTGCCCGCGGACTTCCAGTACCACGACACGTACTTCGTCGTGGCGCACTTCCACTACGTGCTGGTGCCGGGCGCGGTGTTCGGCATCATGGCCGCGATCTACTACTGGCTGCCGAAGTGGACCGGCCACCTGTACGACATGAAGCTCGCGAAGTGGCACTTCTGGCTGTCGACGATCTTCGTCAACGTGCTGTTCTTCCCGCAGCACTTCCTCGGCCTCGCCGGCATGCCGCGGCGTATTCCGGACTACAACACGCAGTTCGCCGACTGGAACATGATCTCGTCGATCGGCGCGTTCGGCTTCGGCCTGTCGCAGCTCCTGTTCGCGTACCTGATCTTCGCCTCGATCCGCGGCGGCGCGAAAGCGAGCGACAAGGTGTGGGACGACGCCAAGCCGCACGGCCTGGAGTGGACGCTGAGCTCGCCGCCGCCGTATCACAGCTTCGAAACCGCGCCTGAGGTGAAGTAAGTCGTGGTCGCCGAAGTGTCGGAACGCGATCGCAAGCGCAGCGTGCGGCGCACGGCGCTGTGGCTGGCGCTGCTCGCGGCAGTGTTCTATTTCGGTTTCATCGCACTGGGTGTATGGAACAGCGCGCACTGAAAAAGGCCAATCGCAAGCTGACGTGGCAGCTCACGCTGTTCGCGGCCGGCAGCCTTGCGTTCGGCTTCGCGCTCGTGCCGTTGTACAACGTGCTCTGCGACGTCACCGGCTACGGCGATCGCAGCAAGCTGCGGCAAGCAGCGAGCATCGTCGAAGCGCCGGATGAAGCGCGTACGGTCACGATCGAATTCATTTCCACTGCCCCGACGTTCGGCAATTGGGAATTCCGTCCCGAGGTCACGCAGCTCGCGGTGCATCCCGGCAAGCTTTACGAAGCAAAGTTCTACGCCCGCAATCTGCGCGAGCAAGCGGTGACGGCGCAGGCCGTGCCGAGCATCGCACCGCTCCAGGCGACGCAATATTTCCGCAAGACCGAATGCTTCTGCTTCACGACGCAGCAGTTCGCGGGCGGGCAGGCACGCGAGCTGTCGGTCCGTTTCATCGTCGATCCGAAACTGCCGGCGACCATCGACCGGCTGACGCTCGGCTACGCGATGTACGACGCGCCCGAGCAGAAGCAGATCGTTTCGAAAACAGGAACCTGACGACCTATGGCCCAGGCACACGCACCCACCAGCACTGTTTCGGAAAAATACTACGTCCCGCACGGCAGCCCGTGGCCGATCGTCGGCTCCGTCGCGCTGTTCACGACGGTCGGCGGCGGCGCGTTGTGGCTCAACCATGTCAACGCCGGTCCGTGGATCATGACGCTCGGGCTCGCGCTGCTCGCGTTCATGTTCGTCGGCTGGTTCGGCACGGTGATCCGCGAGAGCGAAGGCCGGCTGTACAACGAGGCGGTCGACCGCTCGTTCCGCATGGGGATGATGTGGTTCATCTTCTCCGAGGTCATGTTCTTCGCGGGCTTCTTCGGCGCGCTGCTGTATGCGCGGCAGTTCTCCGTGCCGTGGCTCGGCGGCGAGGGCACGAAGCTCCTCACCAAGGTCGTGCGCGGCGACAGTTTCGAGGCGACGTGGCCGACCAACGGTCCCGGCAACATCGGCGGCGACTTCGAGGTGATTCCGGCGTTCGGTCTGCCGGCGATCAACACCGCGATCCTGCTGCTGTCGGGCGTGACGATCACGATCGCGCATCACGCGCTGCGCGCCGGCAATCGCCGGGTGTTGAACATGTTCCTCGCAGCGACGTTCCTGCTGGGCTTCCTGTTCGTGTACCTGCAGGCGACCGAGTACATCGAGGCCTACACGCATCACAACCTCAAGCTGACCTCGGGCATCTACGGCTCGACGTTCTTCCCGCTGACGGCGTTCCACGGCTTCCACGTCACGATGGGCGCGCTGATGCTGGTGGTGATCTGGTTCCGTTGTCTGAAGGGTCACTTCACGCCGACGCATCACTTCGCGTTCGAAGGGGTGGCGTGGTACTGGCACTTCGTCGACGTGGTGTGGCTCGGCCTGTTCATCTTCGTATATTGGTTGTAGGTGACGCGGCTTCTCATCCTCGCCGGCCTGCTGGCGATCGTGCTGAGTCTCGGCTCGGCACTCCTGCACCTGGTGCGCACCAAGGGTGAGTCGTCCGAGAAGATGGCGCGAGCGCTGACGCTGCGCGTCGGCTTGTCGATCCTGCTATTCGTGCTGTTGCTGGTCGCGTGGTGGTTGGGCTGGATCCAGCCGCACGGCAGTTGATGCGTATCGCGAATCGCAACTTCGCTCCCAGTCTGTTCGCCGTCGCGATCACGATCGCCGCGGTCGTGGTGTTCGTGCGGCTCGCGTTCTGGCAGATCGGTCGCGCCGCCGAGAAAGATGCGATGCAGGCGCAGTACGCGGCCGGGCAACGCTCGGTCGTTGAGCTGAGCGCGGCGAACGCAGGGACGCTGACTCAATATCAACGCGTCAGCGCGCGCGGCCATTACGACAGCGCTCATCAGATCCTGCTCGACAGCATGCCGTCCGCGATGGGCCAGCCCGGCTATCGCGTGGTGACGCCGTTCGAGCTCGAACAAGGCGGATGGGTGCTCGTCGATCGCGGCTGGCACCGGCCGGGTGCGACGCGCAGCGATATTCCCGATGTCACTGTCGGCGAGAGCGTCCGTACTGTGGTCGGGCAACTCAGTGTTCTGCCGAGGCCCGGAGTTCGCCTTGCCGCGGCGCCGGGCGGCAGCGACAAATGGCCGCGCGTGATGAACTACCCGGAGCAGGCGAGCGTCGAGCGGGCACTCGATCGCAAAGTGCTGCCGGGACTGGTGCTGCTCGACGCGGATCAGCCCGAGGGTTACGAGCGCGTCTGGCAGGCACGCGTCGACATGGCATCGGATCGGCACCTGAGCTACGCCGTGCAGTGGTTCGGCTTCGCGCTCGCCGCCGTGGCGTTGTTCGTCGTGATCGGATTCCGCCGCGGCCAGCTGCTGGACGAGAAGTCACGATGAATACGCCGGACGGGCGGCGCTCGCCCGCGCAGATCTGGATCCTCGTGGCGGTGTTCTTCGCGCCGCTCGCCTTGGCATTTCTTTTGTATTACGGCAGCGGCGGCTGGCGTCCGGCCGGCAGCACCAACCGCGGCGAGCTGATCTCCCCGGCACGCCCGCTGCCGAACGCCTCGGCCTGGCACGGCAAGTGGACGCTGGTGTACGTCGGCGACGGACGCTGCGACGAGCGCTGTCGCGCGGCGCTGCTCCTGACGCGCCAGACGCGACTCGCTCTCAACGCCGACATGTCGCGCGTCCAGCGCGTGTTCCTCGCGACCGGCAACTGTTGCGATAGGACTTATCTCGAAGCCGAGCACCCGGACCTCACGATCGCGCCAGCGGACAACGACACCGGCGCGGCGCTGCTGGCGGCATTTCCCGACGCGGCGAGCGGCTCGATTTACATCGTCGATCCGCTCGGCAACCTGATGATGCGGCACGCGCCGTCGGTGGGGCTGTCGAAGGACCTGCTGGAGGATCTGCGCAAGCTCCTGAAGCTGTCTCATATTGGATAGGGGCCCTTCCTAATAGGACAGGCCCTTATCTTCCCAACCCAAAATCCCTGTGCGAAACTCGATCCTGAGCGGGTCCGCTCACATAAAGAGTAGATTTCTGACGAGGTAGAGCTTTGTAGTCGAAGGTTTTCGGTCTCGGGGGATTCATGAAGTGTTTGTATTTCCTCGCCCCAACACTCGCCAGCACGCACGACGTCTCGGACGACCTGCACGCGGCCGGCGTGGAAGATTTCTACTTACATGTCATCTGTAAGGACGAATCGGGGCTGAAGAAGCAGCACATCCACTCGAGCAACTACCTCGAAACGCTCGACGTCGTCCGCGACGGCTTCATCGGGGCCGCGCTCGGCCTTGCCGCCGGCCTGATCGGCGTCGCGCTCCTCAAGTATTTCGATCCGTTCGGCCCCGAGTACGAGGTGCCGGTGTACGTCTACGCGATCCTGGTCGCGGTGGCGACGCTGTTCGGCGCCTGGGAAGGCGGGCTGGCGGGGATCGGCGCGGAAAACAAGAAGCTGGCGCGCTTCCACGACGACATCGAAGCCGGCAAGTTCCTGGTGCTCGTCTACGTACGCAAGCAGCAGGAAGACTCGGTCATCAAGATGATGAAGGAGCGTCATCCGGAGGCCGAGCTGGTCGGTGTCGATTCCCATTTCATCAATCCGTTCAGCAAGGTCACCGGACCGAGCGACGGCGCCGGGGCCGCCGGCACACTGAAGAAGGCGTGAAGTCCAATCATCGAATCGAAGCCGACGCAGTTCGGCTCGAATCATTGACCACATGAACTTTCGCTCGCGGCGCGCGAGCGACGGGAGGGCTGGCGAATGGTATTTGCCTGGGCACTGATCCTGCTGGTAGTCGCGACAGTGGTGTTTCACTTCGCGAGCCCGTGGTGGTTCACCGAGATCGCCTCGAACTGGACGATGATGGACCAGACCGTCAACGTCACCTTCTGGGTCACCGGCTTCGTGTTCGTCGTCGTCAACCTGTTCATGGCGTGGGCGGTGATCCGCTACCGCCATCGCAAGGGCAGAACCGAGAAGGCCGCCTACGAGCCGGAGAACAAGAAGCTCGAATGGTGGCTGACGATCATCACCTCCGTCGGCATCGCCGCGATGCTCGCACCCGGCCTCGCCGTGTGGGCGAAGTTCGTCACGCCGCCGCCCGATGCGTCCATCGTCGAAGTCGTCGGCCAGCAATGGGCCTGGAGCTATCGCTTCCCCGGCCGCGACGGCGAGCTCGGCGCGTCCGACATGAAGCTCGTGACGCTCGACAATCCGCTGGGCGTGGATCCGATGGATCCGAAGTCGGGCGACGACGTCATCGTCATCTCGCCCGAGCTGCACCTGCCGGTCGGCAAGGACGTGAAGTTCCTGCTGCGCGCGAAGGACGTGAACCACCAGTTCGCGGTGCCGCAGTTCCGCGTGAAGATGGACATGGTGCCCGGCATGGTCACGCATTTCTGGCTGAGGCCGACCCGCACGGGTTCCTTCGACGCGCTGTGCGAGCAGCTTTGCGGCGTCGCGCACTTCGCGATGCGCGGTCGCGTCGTCGTCGACGAGGAGCCGGTGTTCCAGGAGTGGCTCGCCAAGCAACCGACGTTCTCGCAGACGGCCGCGCAGGTCAAAGGCGATGCCGAGGCCGGCAAAGCGCTGTTCGCGACCTGCACCGCGTGTCACGGCGAAAACGCGCAGGGCAACAAGGAGCTTGGCGCGCCGAAGCTCGCAGGCCAGGACGGCTGGTACCTCGCGCGGCAGCTCCACAGCTTCAAGCAGGGCGTGCGCGGCTCGCACGAGAACGACACCTACGGCAAGCAAATGATCCCGTTCGCCTCGATGCTCGCCGACGACACAGCGGTGCGGAACGTCGTCGCATACATCGGCTCGCTGCCCGACACGCGCCCCGACACCAGCGTCGGCGGCAATCCGGACCGCGGCCGCAAGCTGTACGCGACTTGCGCGTCGTGTCACGGCGATAAAGGCGAGGGCGTCTGGGGCACGAACGCGCCGCGCCTCGCAGGCATGAGCGACTGGTACCTGGCGCGCCAGCTCGAGAACTTCCGGCAGGGTATTCGCGGCACTCATCCGCAGGACTTCCACGGCGCGCAGATGCGCTCGATGGCACGGGCCCTGAAGGACGAGGCGTCGATCAACGACCTGCTCGACTACGTACACACGCTTTAGAGGAATCATCGATGGCATTCGTCGCAATCGCCGACCGCGATCATGAGCACGCCTTGCATGATCCCGAGACATTCATCCGTAAGTACATCTGGAGCCAGGATCACAAGGTGATCGCGATCCAGTACGCGCTGGTCGCGATCGGCATCGGCCTGGTCGCGCTGGTCATGTCCGTCCTGATGCGCCTGCAGCTCGGCTTCCCCGACACGTTCTCGCTCATCGCGCCGCAGGACTATTACCAGTACATCACCATGCACGGCATGATCATGGTGATCTACCTGCTGACCGCGCTGTTCCTCGGCGGCTTCGGCAACTACCTCATCCCGCTCATGTGCGGCTCGCGGGACATGGTGTTCCCGTACATGAACATGCTGAGCTTCTGGTTCTACCTGCTCGCGGTGCTGGTGCTGGTCGCCGGCCTGTTCGTGCCGGGCGGACCGACCGGCGCAGGCTGGACGCTGTATCCGCCGCAGGCGATCGCGCCGGGCACGCCGGGACACGGCTGGGGCATCATCTGCATGCTCGCCTCGCTCGCCATCTTCGTCGTCGCCTTCACGATGGGCGGCCTCAACTACGTCACCACGATCCTGCAAGCGCGCTGCAAGGGCATGACGCTGATGCGCATGCCGCTGTCGGTGTGGGGCATCTTCATGGCGACGGTCCTCGGCCTGCTCGCCTTCCCCGCGCTGTTCGTGTCGTGCGTGATGATGACGCTCGACCACTCGCTCGGCACCAGCTTCTTCATGCCGGCGGTCGTGCAGATGGGCGAGCAGACCGTGCACAGCGGCGGCTCACCGCTCCTGTTCCAGCACCTGTTCTGGTTCTTCGGACATCCCGAGGTGTACATCGTGGCGCTGCCGGCGTTCGGCATCGTCTCCGACCTGCTCTCGGTGCACGCCCGCCGCAACATCTTCGGCTACCGCATGATGGTGTGGGCGATCCTGGCGATCGGCTGCC